>JAAUXV010095914.1_pt1 | contig 17764 bp, 21 predicted proteins | sample 7278181 | NCBI WGS metagenome assembly JAAUXV01 (sample SAMN14350114, study PRJNA611818) | marine sediment metagenome | isolation source: surface marine sediment (2.1m) | place: French Polynesia: Moorea | collected 2018-08
TCTCCTGCTTGAAGAGGGCGGCGTCGGGTTGTGTCGTAGTTTGGTTCCTTTTATGTAACTAAGTGACTTGCGAATCGAAACTTCCAGCGCCGTGTACAGATACATGGAACGGTTGTCTGCGCAGCTCCCTTTTTAGGATTTATCACCGTGCCTTTGGAACAAGAACTGACATTGTGATGGAATACAAAATTTATTTTTCTGTAATTTCAGGGGAAAGAGGAACGGCTTCTTCATCGAGGCCGGCGCCTTCAACGGGGAGGAGATCTCAAACAGCCTCTTCTTCGAAATTAAAAGAAACGTACGACAATAACTTGATGCCCAAATAATTTCTTTAAGAGTCAGGTTTTTTTACCTTTTATCAGTGGACCGGCCTCTTGGTGGAGCCGAACCCCGAAATGATCTCCCTGATCCTTGAGCTCGACCGGCACGCGGTGGTGTTGCCAAACTGCCTGGGGATCAGCAGGAGGGTGGAGGAGACAGAGTTCGACGGGGCAGAGGCCTTCGGGGGGATCATCAATAAAGGTAAAATGATTTTGCTTATAAATTCGACGCTAAGAACATAATACAAGGTCAGTTTTCCAATGTTGCCACCTCTCCCTCAGGTCAAACCCTCCCGGGCGACCTTGGCCTGAGGCCCGACCAGATGGGCATGCCTCGCCACTTCCGCCGCTTCCGCCTCCGCGTTCAGTGCTTCCCGCTGCAGTCCGTCCTCCTCGCACTGGGAAACCCTCCCGTAGACTACTTCTCGCTGGACATTGAGGGGGCGGAATTCCCCGTACTGAACACCATACCCTTCGACAAAGTGAGGGGAGGGACGAAAGAAAGAAGAAAAATGAAAATAATTCCCAACATTAAATTGTGTCTTTGATAAGGTCGATATCCGCCTGTTGGGCATCGAGCAAAACCACCTTGGCGACGTCTTCAAAGGGGACTTAGAGGACGTCAAGGGATACCTGGACACCCAGGGGTAAGTGAACAAACTAAAAAACCTGACAAAGTTGGATGCTTTAAAAAACTAACATTCCGTCTTTAGGTACGACTATTTGGGCAACGTGAAGATTGACGGCTTCTACGCAAAAAGGGATGCGAGAGAGTTGATGGACAGTGACGTGGCCGAGAACTTTGGCAAGAGGAGGTGGAGCAAGATAGGGGTGAAGAAGGGCAAGAAGGTGGAGAGCGGGGAAAAGAAGACCAAGAAGAAGAGGAAGAGGAAGAAGAAGAAGGGCGACAACAAATAGACAATGCAAAACTTAGGCATTTGGCCAGGCATCTCAATAGGAGAAATGCAAGAAATTGTCAGGTGATAGAAGTGTCACTGCATGCTTCAAAAGAGTACGTCTTGAGTAATTAGGTGCAGACGCCCTAAGTTCTTTGCACAAAAACTGCCATGGAAATGCGCAAATTGTCGTATTCATAAACTACCTGGTTTTATTTGAAACCGATTTGTAACCCAAATTCCTTGTAAACATATCGTCAAAAAGAATAGTTGTGATCGACAAAAACAGTTGGTGCCACGTTTTGCTAAATACAAATTGTTCGCTCAGTGCGAATGGTTGGGGAGAGGATACAACAGCCTTAATTGCGTTTCGCGTACGGTGACGGTACAGTATGTGTCCGCGCCCTTTTCTGAAGGTTTGATCAGCTTAGTTGAAATTCTGATATAATATCCCAGTGCGTTTCGCTTGTGTGACTCTGTGCGAGAGATTCGGATGTTCCCCCTTTTCGTTTGCACATGCGCTCGTGGTAGAGATTCTTCTTGCTTCCGACAATTGCACTTAAAGAACTGCACAGAACTTGTAAATCCCAGTCACTTAAGGTAGATCACGTAGATGTATATGGCGTCTCTCTTTTCAGTTTTGAGGACTAGAGATTCTCACATTTGTCAATCGTATATCACTTTGTCTTCTTAGCCTTGTGCTCCAGAATCGTGAGAGCGTCCTAAGAAAGAAACCCCTCAAATGCGCAAAATAGATGGAATGAATGAAAGGCTATTTCCATACCTGGAATGTTGGGAAGCACCTGTGCCTGTGCACCTCGTCAAATACCCTGCACGTCTCCAGCTTCCGCCAAGCCGATCCCGTGACGCCGACCAGGCCCATCTTGACCCTGAAGTCCTGCCGGAGGTTCTTGCACAGGAGCGACAGGGAGATACAGGCGGACAGGTCCAGAGCAGAGACGCCGCTAAGATCCAGCAGGAAATACCGGGGCTTCAACGAATGAAGAAAAAAGAAAAAAACGCTATTAATACGCTCCGGAAAATCACGATAGTTGTCTCACCTTTTCCTTCTCGTTCTCCGCCTCCTTTTCTGCGGCGGCCACTAACTCTTCCGCCTCTTCCTGCACCCTGGTTGCGTTGGAGAAGTTGAAGCTGCCGGAGAGCCGGGCCATCACTACACGACGATTTTCCCGGACCTACATTGAGAATTCGAATGGCGTACAAAAAAGCCCCCTGAAAATGGGTAATAGTACTCACGTCGTGGTAGAACTTTGCGTCCAGGTTTATGTCCCTGTAGTCCGTCTCGCTCACGAGCTGAAGACGGGGGTGAACGCACCAGTATATAAGCGTCACCTGATGTTTGAAAAAGTATAATTTAGGTATATTCCCCGTAAATTCTTCAAAACACTTACCAGATTGACGGCCACTCCCACTAGCAGCCCCATGTCCACGCCCAGGACGACGGTGGCGGTGAAGGTGGCTAGCCACACCACCAGGTCCAGCCCCGAGTGCGCCCACAGCGAGGGCAGGTCCGAGAACTGCTTGAACATTCCCTTTAAGGCATGGATGATGATGGCGGAAAGTACGGCCTGGAGGAATTTGAACCAATTTATTTAGAAACGCATTCAATCCATAGCACCACTCACGTTGGGAAGTGGCCTGAAGGCCGGCCCGGCGAAGAGGAGGACCCAGAGCAGCAGGAACACGGAGGTGGCGGAAGTCAACAGGCTCCTGCAAAACAAACATTGAAAAATAAAGGGGGGAAACGGAATATTTCCTCAATTTAGCCGCACCTGCACCCTGCGTCGTCTTGTACCAGGGTACGCGAGAGGCTGGTGGCCAGGGGAAGCGAGGAGAAGAAGGAGCCCACCAAGTTGCAGATCCTAGCAGATTTCCACGATAAAGCCACGGCCACGCGAAACTATTTTACGCAATTTTGTCACATCACGTACCCGTTTGCCAACAGCTCCTGGCTGGGACGGATCTTGTACTTGTGCCGGTTCGCCATTAGGGTCGCTACAAATGGGAGAGAAAGCCAAATATATTCTGAAATCAAGCAAGAGAAATTCCGTCGTTGCATACCCAGCGAGTAGGAGACGACGTAGCTGACGACGGCGACGATGCAGCCGTTCGACGCCACCTTTGGCAGCAGCTCGAACGGAGGCGGCTCCGGCGAGGGCATCCCGCTCTTGACGTGTCCCACCACCCTCACGCTGTGCCTGCGCTCCAGGCCCGCGAAGTGCGAGACGAGGATGCCGATGGCCACGACGAAGAGGTGGGCGGGGAAGGAGACGCCGCGGAGCAGCCGCGTCAGCCTCCTCTCCAGCAGCTGTGCGTACAGCTCCAGCGCCGCCACGATCGTCAGGGACATGAGAAGCGTCACCAGGTTTGTCTCGCCAAGCTTGCCGAAGAGGGCACCGTACATCTGCGAAGATGAAATTGAAAACAATGCATGACCGAATGAACTTTATTTAATTTTCCAATTGAATAACTTTTGCTGTACTCACTTTAAAGAGCGCAAAAGGTCCATTGTATCTCTCGATCTTGATCCCCAATAAATGTCTGACCTGAGGAAGCGAACTTTTTTACAAGCTACCGTATTTAACTAATATATGCAAGGATACTGCGTACTTGGGACGAGAATACGTGAATGGCGGCCCCCGTGGTGAAGCCACGAATGAGGGAGTGAGAGAGGAGGGAGCAGAAGGAAGACAGCCTCAGGAAGTAGAATAGCACCTACGGCAAGACGACATAACAATTTCAGCGTATGATATCTCGATATATACAATATTTTTGGCACCAACCTGCCAGAGCCCCGCCGCCAGGGCAACCGCGGTGACTACTTGGACGGACGTGTAGTTGGGCTTGTTGGAGGGAGAAACGCCGCCTGCGTCCCTCGCGGAGGCGATGGTGGCGGTGGCGTTCCTGCAAGAAAGAAACAGTATTTCGACGCGATATTACGGAAATCATTTTGCCCGAGTTTACCCAATAAGTTGATCGGCCTTGTCGTCGTCGTCGTCGCTTGCGAACTGCTCGACGGAACTGGAGGTCAGAATCGATATCACAGCGAAGGTACCTGCGGCAAAGTAAAGGGTAAGTAATGTGAGAGAAAATTACACACATCATTAGACACAATTATTAGAGATAATAATGTCTAATCTTATGGCATATGACGCATCGTTCTTGGCACGAACACCTAACACCTATAAGATAAGCATCACCAATGACGTGGGCGTGACAATACACAGGTGCTTTTCTATTGTTGCCCTCCTTCCGGAAGCTGTGATTCTTGACAAAATATTGCTTCATAGGGCGGAAAGCGGGCCACGCTCCTCCTACTTGCTAAAGGCAGCAATAAGTAATGCACGACAATTGTACACAGGTGCGAGCTAGGACCGACGTCGTCTCACCGAGCAATGCAAACGGAACAGGAAAAAAAAGGCTACGCTTCTCTCACCTTGGGATATATGTGGGGATGTGCCCATGAAGATGTATACTATGACGGGGAAGAACGCGGTGTAGATGCCCACGATGGGGTCAGTGTTAGCCAGGAGCGCGTACGCCATGCCTATGTGATGGGAAGAGTAAAAAAAAGTAAACAAACGTAGGCTACAATCCAGGAAAGATTAGCTTTTACCTTGCGGGATGTGCATCACAGCTACGGTGAAACCTGCGGAAAGGTCGGACGGGAGATCCTTCTTCCATTGGTACTTGGGCAACCTAGAGAACTCAAAAAAGTGAATCATCACACTTGAGAGTTAAAAATAAATTCATCTTACCAGTCCAGTATGGGGAAGAGGGCCAGGAATACGGCTGCGGGGCTGCACCTCCTGCACGACTGCTTGGCCCTGCCCAGCAGACGGGCCGCCGACGGCTGGACCGCCGCCTTGTTCGCCCAGCGCCCGGCATTGGACGGCGGAGAGGACCCGCCGCCGCCGCCGCCGCTCCACGGTAGGTAGGGCGACCCCGCGGCCGCGGCCGCCGCCTCGTACTGGAACCGCTCGTGCAGCTGCTTCTCGTTCATGGCTGGGCGGTCGAGGACGACGCGGGGGCGCCCGCCGCCGATGCCGACACCGCGGCCGGAGGAGGCAGTAAGGTCGAAAAATTGACTGCGGTGGAGAAAATCGGGGTACGCCCTTGTCGGAGAAACGCAGGGAAAACATGTTTGGCTAGCCTGTGTACAAAAACTACGCACTTACTTTTTTATGCTTTGCCGCGAAATATTTGCTCACTTTTGTACAGGTGTTGCTAGCAAAGTCATAGTCACTACAAACTCTCGCTCTCAAACTGAAGGTCATTTATATTGTCATGTTGACTCGGATTGTCCCTGCAAAAAAAAATGCAGCGCTTACCCGTCCAGGCCTCCCTCGTCGCTCCCTCCTCCCCCGCCGAGGCCGCCCTCCTCTTCCTCCTCCTCCTCGTCTGAGTCCGACGTGGCCTCCTCCCCGGCCTCCGCCGCCCCCAGCTCCTTAGCCCCCGCCGCCCCCCGCGGCCGCTTGTCCACCAGGAACTCCGCGGCCTCGCTGTGGTCCACGCGGTTCTTTCGCATCTTGGCAGATCGAGAGCTGGAAAAAGGGGTCAATAAAAAAATATATCTTAGTCGAAGGTAACATGTGTATATTTTACCTGAATAGCACCGATGACTGCTGTGCCGAGCCCTGCCCCCCTCCGGCCTTCCCCTGCGTCGTCCTGTCCCCTCCGTCCTTCAGCAGGAGGTGCGAGGTGGAGGGCGCCATCGCGGTCGAGGAGGAGGGCGGCGAGGACGGGGCGGGCGGAGGAGGCGGAGAGCGGGAGCGACGCTTGGCGCTGCCGTTCCTAAGGGAAGTGTTGGTGGAGGATGCAGCATTGAGAAAGGTCACCAGTCACACAATGTTCGAAAAAAATCTTTTCTTGACACCCCTGTTTGACACGCCGAGCACTTCGACCAATAGACGGACGCTTTTTGACAGTCAAGTCAACCGCGGAGGCCTCAAACAGGTGAGCAGCAACAATGCGGTAGAGACTCCGCCGGCGCGCGGGAGGGTTTCCCTAATGTGCCACTTCTCCTCCTCCTCCTCTTCCTCCCTCACTTACGCACACACGTTTTATGAAAAGAGGAAATGCTGGCGGTGGCCCGGCTACACTCACATGATGATGCACACTACTACTACTGTAGAAGGGGCAATTCTCCCGCACGTTCCGTCCCCCACTTCATGCAGCGACACTGCCTGCCTGACGGAAGATAAAAATATTCTCTATAAAAACAGGGGGGGGAGGCACGGTGCAGCACTTTTGGCGAATGTTTTGGGAATAAAAAATCGGGCACTCTCTGTTGGCTGCCAAGGTCGGAGGGAATTAATTTTTTACGCTGGCAAAATGAGACAATGCCGCTACGGAAGAATCGATTTTTAGGGACTTCTTCCGACAATTTGCAAAAATGGGGGCAGCAGTCTTCACCGCAGAGCAAACACAGGTGCCCCTGGAGTTGTTCTAGTCCCATTTCCTGTTCTTCTCTTTGATCAAATGCGCATACAACACCTACCTACCTACGCAGCAGTTACTGTACCCCTACACAGGCAGACAAGGAGAAACTCCCTCCACTACTCGCTTCTTCCGCGTAATCGCTCGCCCTAAATTTTACTCGAATTTCCTTCTCGATCTCCAGCGTGATGCTGCTATTTTCCCTATCCGCCAACGCAACCAGCCACCCCTTGCTTCCACAGAAAGTGTCCTCAGCTCCTCCTGCATTCGAGATGCAGTGTGAGACAGAGGAACTTTTTTAAAAAAGAAAAAGACAAAGACAAAAATATTTGCTACCACATCTGCAATTTTCTCCCGCTAGCTCCTTGTCGGACCTGAGCATCATGAAGTTGTCAGGCCGTCTAATTTCTACCCAGTACTCACATGGACGATGTGGAGCTCCTCCGGGACATGACTGTCTCCTTCTCCTCCGGTTTTCGCCCCTTGTCTGCTCACACTTGTTCCGGAGGCGGAGGCGGATCCGCGGGGAGTGACGAAGCGGGGCGCAATTCCATCTCTGAAAGCTCCTCTTTTCCTGCTTGAAAGGCGCTGCCGTTCACTACTGCAACAGTCTTCTTCGCTCCTGTGTTTGCCGTGCCTGCAAATGTATACTGTAGGGGGAAATTCGTCGTTGCCTCTCAGGTTGATCAAACGTCATGTCGGGCTACCACAGTGGAGAGAAAGATTCGCTGCACTGCATGGTTAATGGACTGAAAAAGTCCTATTTGATCACTTGAATAGAACCTTACAAAATTATGTAGAATTATTTTTCCGAAACCTAATCTCAAAAAGTCAATCACTTCTGACTGGCGTGATGATACGCGAGAGGTGGATTGGATCAGGCAGGATCGAATTTCTCTCGCACTGCTTAGTTTGCAAATTGCAAATGAAAGCTGAGAAAATAAAGAGAAAACAAAAAAATAGCCGGCAAATATGTTTTGTTTCTTTTGTACGATGAGGCAAGTTCCATCGTGTAAAACTTTTGGCCGTAAAAGAAAAGTACCGGCGATTACCGTGGGAAAAATGCAAGTTGGCAGAGATAAACGGCGGCGCCGACCTGAGATAACTTACCCTTCCCCGATCAGCAAAACGCTCCGCCTCCGCGCCAGTTGTTGTTCGCCCTGCCGACACCTTTTTTTTTTTGGCGTGCAAAGTTTCCCCCCTCAAGTTTTCGTCGCAGAGTCTGATGGAAGAGGCTGCCGCGACAAGGTGACCGAGCGAGGACGGAGGCCGCCGCCGGAGCCGAGGACGTCAGTCAGCCTCCAAAAAGTCTTGCGCGCGCACGTCCTCGTCTCAAGGGAAAAACCGCCTCTGGCTGGGTGAGGGTGAGAGAGGCTGCTCCGCCCCCGCCCGCGGCTCTGTCTGTCCTCTCTGCCGCAGCGGAGTGCTGGAGGCCGCCAGACTGAAAAAAAAGTAGAGTAAGAGCAGGCTTGTAGCAAAGAGTGGCTTTCTCCTCAGCCTCCCCTCCTACCTTTCTTTGCAAAGTGCTTTCCACTGTACTGTGTGCTCTGTTGCAAGAGTTGGAGGGGGCAAACGAGGGGGAAAGTGAAAATGTGCACTATACCAAAGAGAGGAGGGAAAGAGAGGCAGAAAAGTGTTTGAAAGAGGCTATCGTACACTTTTCTTTCGGAGACAAAAAAAGCTATAAAAAGCCTTTTCAATTGAACCTATTCTGTTGCGTTTCAGTCTATACTGCTTCAAAGTACCCAACCAAATCAAGCGAAAATGAGAACATTGTTGAAAGGCCAAAAAGAGATATTTACTCGAAGTGCATAAAAACTTTTAAAAAGTTTTATAGCATATAGACGGGACCGCTCTATTCCCCCTGCTCCAAACTTTTTAGTAAGTAGAAGAATGGAAGAATATGGCTGAGTTGCGTACAAACTCAACTGTACCTTGATACTGTGTCTGTATGTAAGAAAAAAATTTCTACGCACTCTTCCAAACAAGAAATTAATATTTCATAAATTATACAAAAGAAGCCATAATTGGCTCCTCCATTGGTGGCTCAATAAACACCCAGCTCTCACAAGCAATGCTGCCAGGGGGTCAAAGTAAAAAATTGCAAGGATTTTCGTCAAAAGTCGCAATTGCTAAATAAAAATTCGCAATTGAGGGTAAAGTGGAAGTCGTACTTTAAGGGGTCTGAGGGTATTTTCTGGCCCTCTGGATTGCCGTATTATACTAATGTAATCTAACGGGGCAGAAAAAATCGCCTTCATTTTGCCCAAAAAACGCCAGTCGCCAACATTTTTTAATGTCACCAATGAGGTCTTGAAATCGCCAACTTGGCGACAAATCGCCATTTCTGGTCACACTGACTGTATCACAGTAACTGTTCTGACTGAGCATACTACTGAATACTGATTACTTACTGAACATGCAGCCGCCGAAGTTATTGTTTAGAATTTTTTGACGCTTTAAAAACAAAAAGCCACAGCACGAGCGGTCTTTTTCAAAGAGAAGCTCTTCGCAAATTTTCCCAGCTTTCCCTCTTTCTCGCAACCTGCTTTTTCAAGTCATTGTAAGGAACACAGCCTCTTTATAAAGAATAAGATATTTGAACATAAATATTTATTTCATAAACGCATACTTCTCCATGGGGTTGCGGGAAGTTCGTACGTTACTTAAAAAGAAATGGGTGCTTGGGGGAGGAATCCACCCCTCCCCCCCTCGCCCCCTCCCCCTCCAAGGATAACTATGCATAAACGCGTTTCGTTCTTTCAAAGAAGGCTCTTCCGAAAAGAAACACAATTTATGGGAAACAGTTTGCCGCTTCTCTAGCCTACAATCTGTCAAAAAATCCGAGGAGAAGTCGCTATTTTGTACATTTCCTGCTTCATACTGCACCATTTGTCCGCACATTTATTTCCCTCTCGCATTTGCACCCGACCGTCGCATCTTCTTTGCTCGCTCTCGCACGCTATACCGCCGCCACCAGGAAGAAGAGTAACCGGAGAAGACGACGACGACGACGACCCACGCCTCCGACATATTGGGGAAGAAGAAGAGATCCTCCTCCTCCTCCTCCTCGTGTTCCCCAGCGGCATTTCTCTCGCCGCGAGCGAAGCCACCATCTCCTCCTCCTCCTCCTCCTCCTCCTCGTGTCATTTGTGGTGGGAGAGGCGGTGATCGAAGGAGGAGGAGGAGGAGGAGGTCTTGGAAGAAGAAAAAGAAAAGTCCCCCCTTTTTCCTTTCCGCTCCTTCCCCTCCTCTGCCCGTGGGAACTGCTCCCACGGGAGGGAAGCGACTTTTCCCGAAGCCAGGTGCTGATCAGTCTGCGGCGGCGGCGGCGGCGGCGGCGGCGGCGGCGGCGGCGGCGAAAGAGAGATTGGAGGGGGGAAACAAGAACCTACTTTGTTTAAAGACCAGCGGCGGGATATGGACGGAGAAAAATTAAAAGATCACCCTCTTACTATTATTTTTACAACGAAAGCATTACTCCTATAAAAGTTCTCACACCCATCTAACAACTCTAACCGTTGTAAGACCTGCCGGCTCCGCCTCGTCAGAAAAAAGAGGGAGGATGGGCTGGGGCTGCCGCGGCGGCGGGAATTTGTTCCCGAGCGGCAAGGGAGGAGGAGGAGGCGTTCGGCGGCGGCGGCTCAGCTCGACCCTTTTTTGTCCCAATCCTCCTTCGAGAGTGTTATTGCCCGCAGCCGCCAGGAGAGAGAGAGTAAAAAAGTTGGGGCGGACCTAATGACCTGGTTTGCGGAGGAGGCGATGGGAGGAGTCGTACACAGAGTGTTCTTACGTGCGACCTTCTATCTCCGCCAAGGCTTCTTCGGCTCAGGGAAAGAAAAACAATCCTTGGCTTTTCTTCCAAACGAAAAGACTGATGATGCTTAAGGCTCTACGTAGAAGAAATCAGAAATTCAGAGAGCTCTTGACATTACTGCCAGAAATTTTTTCCCATTGTGCAATAACAATACATAAAAACCCTACGTATTGTTGTCCTCTTGGATAATGGATATTCCTTTGTATAATTATAAACAAAAATGTGCCCAACGCGTTCATATGTTTCCCCCGCAGCATGCTGCTGGATTATCTGGCCTAATATATTTTTTATTTATCATCTTGGCTCGAAATTCCTCTTGTTCTGCTTCCTCCCTCTCTCTTTCTCTTTTCAACTGTGTCCATGCATATTCAGTGGTTTACGACCTCAGTCGGTCTTCTTCTTCCGCTCTCCTTCCCTGCGACCATCTAGAGCTGCCCCATTGACTCTAACCCCTCTCCTCCCTTTCTCCCACCCTCCTCCTCCCATTTGTCCTTTTTTTATTCTGTCCCAACGAAACTCCGAAAATTATGTCGAGGTACGTATATCCCTCCGAGTTTGTAGGACTCTATATATATATACGTGTAGCGACGGCTCAAAACGTTAGCATATAGTACAAAATGCTAGTTGGTACGCTTCGAATGAATTTAGGAAGACCGAGACTCGCTCGTCCTTGGCAACTTTTATTTTCCTTCGCTGTTGGTCCGGTTGGGAATCCCTTCCACTCGCGAGATCCCCACCCTTTCCGAGTCTTAATTCTTTCCTCACTTCCTCCCTCTTGGCCTCCAGCGGGTCCGTCCCTCCCCTCCCTACCCCCTATCACACCGAGGCCCCTCCGCCGCGGGGCCCCCATAGCAGCAGAGACTCCCCCCATCTCCCGTCCGAAGGCTGAGACCCCTCCGCCCAACAACCTCGATCCTAGTAGGGCATGAGTGGGCAAGTACGAATAAAAAACAATGTCGTGTTTCTCAGCTCGAAAACTACCGAATCTTTGTTTTGTGCCTATTTTCTTCTCTACGGTCGTTCTTATGGCGTGACTAGCGACAACAACCATGCATGATTTTTGGGCAAGGGGGGGATCGAGACGAGGGGACCCCCATAGAGGCGGCCGCGGCTATTAATTAACTGCACCGACCGACCGACCGACAGAGGAGAGAGAGTAGGAGAGAGAAGCCCGCAGAGCCAGAGATGGAAAGTTGGAAGAGAAAGAGAAAGGGGGATTGGTGGAAAAGAGAAAAAACTTGTAGAGCCATCCTCCCCCCCTTTTCCTACTCAGTGTCCGAAATAATTTGCTTCTGTCTTTTTATCCTAATGGCCCGTAACCCCAGTTTAGTTTGCATGACCTGGGCACGTTCAACACTAGCCACTAATGTTTCAGGGCCTGCTGCTAGTTCAGTGAAACAAGATGTAGAACGAAACAACAGGCCTTTTTTGTCAAAAGTCGAGATATATTTCGTAAAAGCATATATCATCATCATCATGTTCATGTTCGCGCGCGCCTCTCTTCTTCTTCTTCTTCTTCGTGCCACTCTCGCAATTATGAACCTTCTTCCTCTTTCTTTTTTCTTCGGATATTCGTCTTCCGAGGGGGACGAACCTTCTTCCTCCTCAGATACAAGCACACCTTGGGTCCTTTTTTTCCTTTATTCCCCCGTCGATCGCATCATGGCACACACCAGACTTCCCCCATCATATGTCGCACACGCATTTTCTTTCCTTTTTTGTCGTCTTGAGAAATAAAAATATGGGAAACACAGACATGCTGAGAATGATGAGTTATTGTCCGCCGTACGTCGTCGGCCCCCCGATTCTCGCTCGGGGGTCGCTGTGGTTGCTTTTTGTTTTGCGGGGGAAGGGGGAGGGTTGGGGCGGAGGGGGAGGGTGGAAGATGAGGAGGCGGGTTCTCACTCCTCCTAGCAGAACTCTCTGTATTGTATCTCTCTCGGTTTGCCTTCTCGGCTACTTTGTCAGGGGAGAGAAAGAGAGAAAGGAGAATTGGAAACAGGAGAAGGATCGATGAATTTCTTCTTTTTTCTCTCCCCTAGTTTTATTGTGTCGTGAGCGATAGGGTGGGGCCGGGGGAAGGTATGGGCAAGTCTTTATCAGATGAAAATAGAATTGTAGAAGCACGCTGTTCCACCGTTCTTTGCCTGCATCAGCGCGCACTACTTGCCAAATTAAGAGAGGGACGGCGGTCGATCACCGATCAGGGTGTGGCTTGTTGCAATTTTTGAAATGGGGATGTGAGAAGGGAGGTCGGAAGGGAGGTGGTGGTTTATGAAGGAATATCTCAAGATGCTTTTTTCCCTCGCTCTTTTTCTTCCTACGTGTGCTCTTGCCACAGGCTCCTCCATCTATGTAGTTGCTTTCTTCATGCAGGTCTTTCCCACCCCAAAATTTTCGTGTTTCCCCCCGTTCCCCTGGCCTCCTTCCGTAACTTTTTAATGATGCTCAATCACAGCTAGATAGCGTAAAAATGTTCAATGAGGCTATATGAGATTTAGACAAAACAGTAAAGTTCATGCAGAAAAATCGCGATTTTGGCACATTCACTTTTTTATCTTTTTCTGTCTGTGTTTGTGTGGTAGTTCCCCGGGAGGCAAGGTAACCAAAAAAGGTCTATTGAGGAAAAATTATTCTTTTTTTTCGGTGGCAGAGGAGATGAGCTGACGTACTTGCTTTTTTGTCGTGCCAGGGTGTCAATACGGATTATTTCCTCAACCTAAACTGACCTCTCTTTTTATTGAGCTCTCCCCACCCAGGTCCTGAAGTTTATTTGGGAGGCAAGGGAGGAGGAGGAGGTTTCGGATGGGAGGAGGGCAAGCAGTCAACATTTCGTTGCTCCTTTGTTATGATTCCTTTCTTTTCTTTTTCACTCCGTGGTCAGTCAATCCTGCACTCCCCATCTCCTCGTGTTGTGTCGTATAGTTCTTCTTGCTTCTTTTGGCAGTGAATATGTCAAAGATAGAGAGATAGAGAGAGATGGGGGAATATTGTTCTCCACTTGCTTGTGTGTTTTTTTTCGCGCTCACATTATAAAAATTACCCACTATTTTTTTGTCTTCAGTTTTCATCATCTTTTCTTGTAGTACAGCATGCAGGCAGGCAAGCAATTTTTTCCTTGTTCTTTGTCTATTCTCCTCCGCGGAGAGCGGCAACAAGTACGAGGGGGATCGACAGGGGGAGCGTCTCATTTTTTGGTGGGGAAATGGCGGCGGGAGCGGCGGAGGGAGGGAGGGCGGCGGGGCTGGAAGGAACCCCCGTCCGAGGAGCGCCACCGAGAGGGGAGGAAAGCCCTTTTTTTCCGAAACCCTTTTTGACCCTCGCACTCCCGTCTCCAGAAAGAGAGGAAGACGAGTTTGTTGTCCCACACACTCCCCATCCAGTACGCAGTGCCCTAGTAGCGGTAGTAGTAGTAGTATTCGTAGTAATTGTAGTGTGTAGCGGTAAGGAGTAGTATTCATAGTGTGTAAGTAGCTGCATGCTGTTGCTGTCATCGATTTGATTGTCCGTGATACAAAAAAGTTTTTTTTCCTCTTATCGTGTCGCGCCTCCTCCCCGCCCACGGAGTTCAATCCATGTCCCCACACCACCGCCCCCTCGATGTCTCCTTCCCAACACTTTTTTCCACTCTTGCTCTTGTTTTAACCTTTCCCGGATGTTTCATACCTGGCCGCTCCGCCGCTCCCCCCCCATACAGAGATGCAAAGACCTGAGTCTTCTCACTTCCCCCGCCGCAGCCACGAACGCCATTTGGAGGGAAAGGAGAAATTGTCTCTCTTCTTTCTCCCCTCTCCTGTTCCCAGGTTAAGAAGGGTGTCTCGGTGGGGATTGGGGGAAGGGTGGAAGGAGAAAATTTATCAAATTTCAGCTCAACGACCGCGAAACATCAGCTTTTCTCGCGAGTTGTTCTTCTTTTTCCCCATTCGCTGCTATAGCTGTCCTTTTTCAGTCAGTCAGTTCCTTTAGTCCTTTCGTTCTTTGGTAAATTACTTTGTTGTAGTGTATTTTGTAGTAGTAGCAATAATGTAGTAGTAGTAGTAAGCATGCAAGGTATTTTTTCGCTTCTAGGATCTTCTGCGTTTATATCTCGTCTTTCTACCGTTGTTTTCTTCTTGGCCGATTTCAGCGTCTCTTTCGCGTCGACTTTTCGTTTTGATTATTTCTTTTTTTCCGACCATTCTCCCCCCACCTTTTCCTACTATCTTTTGAGCACTCTCTTCGTCTTGGGCACCTTCTTCACCTTCCGTGTTTTCGAGCGTGCGCGCGCGGTATCAGTCGCGTCCGCCCGTTGGGAAACGGGGGGCTCCCCATTATTCTCCCCGGTTGAGCAAAGTAAAAAAGTAGTTGCTGTAGAAGTAGTAGTAGTTTGTTCTTCTACTTCTACTTCCCCCGGTAGATGTCGATGATCTTGTCCTGGTCAACGTACTCGAAGATGTGCGGCGCGTCCATGAGGATGCCGACGGTGCCCACCGTCGTCACGATGAAGAAGACGTACAGCTGCAGCCGGTCCACCACCATCGCCACGAACTTCCAATCCTCCCGGATCTGTAAGGCAAGTTGTGTGTAGACTTCGATCACTGTACGGAAAAAAAACGCTAGTTTCGAGAGCTGAGAGGCCGGCGGGAAAGAAAAGAAGACTGATTGCGGGTTGGAGGAAACGGAAACTTTTTATCGGGGTAACTCTTTTCCTCCCAGAGGGGAATAGCTCGCCTTTTCATGCTCTTTTTTTGTGAACCCTCAAGATACCATTCGATTTTTATACAGCAAAACGCAAGAGAAAAGCCGATTGGCTTCAGAGCCGCATATTTGTAGCTGAGCTCGCTCACCTGCACGTATTCGTCCTCGTTCCTGAGGTGCTCCGCGATGAACTCCACAGCCTGCGTGGCCCTGTAGGCCTCGGGGGAGAGGAAGGCGTCGGACACGTCCGAGTCCCTCCGGCCGAGGAGGCCCCCGGCGCCGCCGCCCCCTCCGCCGCCCCCGGGGCCTGGGCCGCCGTCGCCGGCGTGGTGGGAGTGGTGGGAGTGGTGAGAGGCGTGGGACATGTCGTGGAGGGGAGACCTAAGAAAAATAGAACCTCTTGGCATGGAACAACAGCACTGGCATCGTAGATGAGTCAATAGCATGCGACACATGCATACTGTGCAATTTAAGTTGACAATCTTCAGCATTCCAAATTCGACATCCAACAACATTTTTAGTACAATTTCTGCTGCCCTTACCTGACGTCATCCTCGTCGTCGTCTTCCTCCTCCTCCTCGAAGCTCCCCTGCCTGCTCTGGTTGAGCTTGCAAGACGGGTGGTGGAGGTCCGACAACTCCATCACCTCGATCTTGTTCTTGTAGTCCATGGGGTCCGGAGGAGACCCGGGGACTCCCGGGGGCGGAGGGTAGACCCCCGCTCCGGGCGGCGGCGGCGGGAGTCCGCCCGTTGGAGGTCCGCCTCCGGGAGCGGGCGGAGGGGGACCCAGGTGCTGTTTGGAGCCGCCGTGTATGTGCGCCATGAGTCCGGGCGGAGGAGAGTTTAGCCCGGCGCCCGGAGGCGGAGGAGGCAGACCTCCGCCTGGGGGTCCCACCATACCCGGCGGCATCCCTGGTGGAGGTGGAGGGCAGAAGCCTCCTTCTGCTCCCGGCGGGACCCCTGGCGGCACCCGCCGGTTGTGACCCGGTATCTCCATCATCCACCTGAGCCGCGTCTTCTTGGGCCGCCTCATGAAGAGGAAGACGGGCAGGTACCGGAGGAAGAGCACCCGTATCCAGTTTGGCATGGAGTGCGTGCGGGGGCCCCTGAAGTTCCAGTTGATGATGACGACCGTGACCAGAATGGAGACGGTGTTCATGATGAATGTGAAGAGCAAGTACTTTGCGATGAGCGGCAGCACCAGGGAGGTCGGGGGCAGGATCTTCGATACCAGCAGGAGGAAGACGACCAGCGAGAGCAGGATGCTGATGCCGAGGGTGACCTTCTCGCCGGCCTCGGCCGGGAGGTAGAAGACGAGGACGCACAGGAAGGAGATGAGCACGGTGGGCAGGATTAAATTCACTGTGTAGAAGAGGGTCTTCCGGCGGATCGTAATGTAAAAGGTGATGTCCGTCTCCGTCGGCTGGGAGTCGTTGAACACGTTCAGGAACGCAGGGACCTGAGGGGAAATACCAATATCAGGCTGTAGCAGTGAGCAGTAACAACAACAACAGCCACAGCAGCAGCAACAACAACAACAGCTACAGAAGCAGCAGCAGCAACAAAAGCAACATCAGTTCAGATGAATATAGCCGATCTAGTTTTCGGCATACCTCGATGATGTCCCACGTGCCGGACTTCCAGTAGTCGCTGAGATCTACGTAGTCCTTGTTGTTGTAGAGCGTGAGCGAGACTTGGTCCCCGGTGAAGGTCCAAGACCCGAACTTCATGATGCACGTCTGCTGGTCGAACGGGAAGTACGTCACGTCGATCGTGCAAGAGCTCTGAAACAGGGGGGAAAGCAGATCGGAGTTAATGCAAAATCGGTCTCGGCGTACGTGTCAATGTAAATGCAGTAATCTGGGGGAAAAAGTTCCCCCCTGCTTAAGTTGACAGAAGTGCAACTGGCCGCGGGTTTCCTTATAATCTGTTGCAGAAGGGGAATTGGAGGGCTGGAACTTTCATTCTTTGCGGACCACATACGTTTACAACAACAACCCTCTGCTCGACGTCTGTGCGCAGTTTCTGGCACCCCGCTCGCAAAAAAGTAAGAAAAGAAGGAGGGCAGAGCCATCGAGAAACTTTTCTTGCTTCCTCCCTTATACGAGAGTTCGCCACTGCCTTCTGTGCTTCGCGAAACTCTGCCTCCCACGATCCCTTGGGACAAGAGTGACACGACGACACCACTCGCCTCGGAGGAAAAGGATCGAGGACGGGCGACGTAGATGCGCCCTTTCCTTCTTTAAGAAAGCAAGATTTGACCATGGTCTTTTAGGAACAGTTTGTGCGTGTTGTGCTAGACTAGGCCTAAACGTACTGTGGAAAGCGCATTCTTGTCTCCTGTATTAATGGCACCGAGGAATTTCCTTGTTTTTTTCTCTCATGTAATCTCTTGTCTTGAGAGGCGCCTTTCCACCTATATTGGCGCACGATATGTATTGCTGCCCAACTAGTAACATTAAAAACGTGTTCAAAAGTTTGTACCTTGCACAACATCGCAGTATTTCTGAGGAGGGTGAACGGGCGAGAGAAAGCGTTAGCCTGCATCTCAGGCGCTTCCATCTTTGGCGAAGCGGAGGAGGAGGAGGGTCAAA
>JAAUXV010277862.1_pt1 | contig 17734 bp, 17 predicted proteins | sample 7278181 | NCBI WGS metagenome assembly JAAUXV01 (sample SAMN14350114, study PRJNA611818) | marine sediment metagenome | isolation source: surface marine sediment (2.1m) | place: French Polynesia: Moorea | collected 2018-08
TACAGTTTGGCGGGAGTCTCGCGCTCGGTGACTCTGACCGCCGCCTACCTCTCCACGGCCGCCGGACTCAGCCACCAGGCAAGGAAAAAAAAACCCGCACGAAAAGCATTTATTATCTACAACACATTTGAGCACGGTTTGGCTGTTTTGCTTCCCAATGTCAAACAGGAGTCCCTGCAGGCCGTCCGCAGCGCCCGCACCTCCGCCAGCCCCAACATCGGCTTCCAGCGGCAGCTCCTCGAGTTCGAGCAGCACGGCGCGCTGGGCAAGGAGCGGAGGAGGCTGGAGGACAAGTTCAGGGTCCGCCCGGCTTTGTCAGCCAGGGGAGGAAGGAGGGCGGGGAGCAGGAGGCTGCCGGCTACTCCGCCCAACACCTCCTCTTGTTCCTCCAACACAGCGGCAGCGTCTTCCTCGGCCTCTTCCTCCTCCGTCTCCTCAACCGAAGCATCCTCCTCTTCGTCTTCCAGTAACAACAAAACCAAGGTGCGTCCTCCACTGATCCAGAATGCATTTATCAAAAAAAATATCTCGATCAACTCAGGTCCCGCCTTCTGTTCCCGAGTCTGACAACCTGACCCTTGGCGACGCCGCCCGCTGCGCCGACCTCCTCCGCCGCTACCGCCGCCTCGTCCTGGGAGGGGAGATCTGCGGCGGGGACTGCCCGGACGGCGGGGTGGCATGCCCGTCCGGGATCTGCAGGGCGCACCTCAGGTAAGGAAGGAAGCCTAAACCTGACGAAATTTCCCGCTGGGTGTTTTTTTGTCGAAAGTAGGACCGTTAAAATAGCAAATCGCGCTTCTTTGGCCCGCGTCTCTTGATCACGCGAATAACACGAACTCCCGAACAGTGGGCATGAATGCAGGCAAGGCACGCCTTTATACACTCGGGTTTCCTTTTCCCACCTCGCGTGCGGCAAGGCAAACCTATTTACGCCGAAATCACGCAGAGTTTCCTCCTCCCGCTCGCTATAGGAAAATGAAGGGGGGAGAAGGAAACGGTGGTTTGCTGGTCTGGTACCGAAAGCAGGGAAGAAAACATTTCCGAGGGAAATCATTACAACATGCTGCATTTGGTAAAAGCACAAAAAAACAAGGCGGACTTGATCTCAATTAAAATGTTTGGAGGTAGTCGCAGGAAAAATAGTATTCAATCATCCGATTTCGAGGAAATTCTGGACTATCAAGAGGAGATACTAATTTCCCCTCTTTCTCCATTAAAACATCTCCCACCTCCTCTTCCTCCTCCGCGCGCTGAGTGGCAATATCGAAATAGGGAGGAGGGAAGAAGAGGAACGGGGTTAGTCGTAAAATAAGAAAGGGAGAGAGTGAGACGTCATTTGAATGTAAATGTGACTGCAGGCAGGAAAGAAAGGAAACGACGGGAAAGTTGTACAAGAGAGGCCAGAAGGAGGAGCTAGGAGGAGGAGGAGGAGGAGTAGGAGGAGGAGGAGGAGGAGGGGCCATTAGCCCCGTCACGGCCTCCTTCTCCACTGCTTTTCCCTTTTCGTTCGACTGGGATTTGGTCTGAGGCCATTTTGGCCCCTTGAGGCGAAAACCACCAGCCAGGACGGGAGGCAATGGTTCACGGAGCAGACGACGAAATGTTAATTCCATTCCGACTTCGAAATCCCCTTCCCTTCCCATCCTCCGTTCCATTTCCCATTCTTTTCCGTCGAGGGGAAACTTGATCGCGATTCCTCCGCCCCCCCCTGGAGCCGCCCGTTTTCAATTTCCGTTTGGAAGAAACGAGATCGTTAATTCGCTCTCTCCTTTTCCTTTTCAGATCCTTTTCCACGAGCTTCCTCCGCCGGGGAGGCTCTTCTTCCTCCTCCTCCTTGAGCGGCGGCCTCAACCACTCCCCCTTGCCCTCTCACAGGAAAGTGTGGAACCCGTGGGCCGTCAGAGAGGAGTCCCCCGACGACGACGGTGCTAGCAACGGGATCCGCCGCCCGAACTCCGCCAGGAACATCAGCTCCTCCTCCTACTGCTCTCCCAAGCGCAGCCTGCCGTCCTCGCCGCTGGTGGCGGCGCGGCAGCGACCGCCAGATTCCGCGCCCCTGCTCACCCAGAGGAAGGTCTTCCTGGACCCGCAGCAGCTCGACCGCCGAGACCCTCTCCCGGCGTCCTCCCCCTCTCGCCTCCTCCGCCGACAGGACCTCAGGGTCGTCGGCTTCGACCGGGAAGGGGGAGTGGCGGCGGTGCTTCTCAGCCCTGCCAAAAAATCGCTTTCAACGTCGGCGGAGGATCCTTCCCGCCGAAGGTTACATATGCTGCAGCACCGCCGCCTGCCCTGCCCGCCGGCTCCCCCCGTCTTCCGCTCCTCCTCGATCTCGGCCGAGTCGTCGCCCGCCATGTCCCGATCCAGACTAGGCAAGGATGCATTCGTCAGGGGAAGTCCCCAAACCCAGAGTCTCACCAGGAACAAGATGGCGATAGTCACAAGTGTTTCTAGACTGGGGGCCCGCGGAGGTGTTCCGCCGCTGTCGCCGGAAGAAGACTTTGACGACTAGAATTTCGCGCGGTTGTAGTATTGCTTTAATTCGCTACTTGAGTACGCGGAGCAACGAAAAAAAATGAAATGGTTGTGATACATACATACTGTACGTTGTACTTTTTACAGTACAGTACTACTCTCGTGTTCAACAATAGCACGGCAAACTGGCGGCGAAAAACAAACAAAAATTAAAACGGTACATAGTGCATTCATAATATGTCGTTCACCTATCGATACTTTATACGTAGACAGCAGGTAGAATAAATATGACTTGGACCTTGACCGGCTCGCGTCGCAGCAGAACGTGCATGGAATGGTGGAGTAAGAGGAGCGGGGAGGGGGGCTACTACTCGTAGGAGAGCCCTATGGCCGGCCCGTCCGTGTGCTCCGGGAGCACCTTGTAGAAGCAGAAGGCCTGTGAGTAAGCGAGCGCCGGCAGCCGCGCCCAGCGGAAGCCCCGCACCTTCCTCCTGCCGCTCCCTTTCCCCTCCAGCTCCCACGGCCGCAGCTTCTGCCGGGCGTCCTTCAGGATGTCCCTCAACGTCAGGCCGACCACCGTCGTGTGCTCGATCTCCTCAAAGTCGAACAGGAAGGCCACCTGCGGGCAAACGATTTGGCGCAATTCTTTCGCAACCCAACGAGGTTTCCTCCGTGCCCACCTGTCTCCTGAGCTGTTTTCCTGTGTGCCCGTCCTGCTTCATGAGCAGCCCTAGGAGCTCCCTCAGCCCTGGCAGGGTGCGCCCGTAGGAGTCCAGCTTGCTCACCTCGTCCGGCAGGTCGGCCTCCACCAGGATCCGCTCCACCATCTCCATCATCTTCTTGCGGGCCAGGTCCTGGAGTTCCTCTGCAGAGAAAGATAACAAACAGTAGTTAATACCTAGCAATACATATCGTGCGAAATTACTGTATGTACCTTCCGAGGGGTTCAGATTTTTGGACTCTATCGTGTCTGTGGACTCTGCCAGCGCGGCGACCAAGAGATAATTGAAGAGCATGTCCGCGTCCGGTTCGTACTCCATCACATCTATGACAGATGGGCAAGACGAAAAGCTATCACTGAAAGTTCAAAGAAGATAAGGATTTCGTCCATACCTTGCAATACTTCATCCAGCACGCCCATGAGGGCGAGCTTGGCGTCGCTCCTCGTCGCGTCGTTGCCAGTCAGCTTCTCCGCCAGGGTCCGACAGGTGTTCTTGAGGTCCTCCTCCGTGGGCACCTTGTTGAGGAACGTGTTCCTGAGGCAGTTGGTCACGCTGTCCATCTCCTCTTCCATCGCCTCCTTTAGGAGTTCCAAGATCTCGGAAGGGGATCCTACAAAACCCAACAAACCGAAGACATTATGTAAAAAAAGCAGGAAAAAACAAAGCTTCACTGTTTTCTCCACCTCCGCTTTCCATGGCTTGAGTAATGCTGGAGATGAAATCTTTGGAAATGCCGCCGCCCTTGCTCATCATCATGGCCATCATTTCTTCGATCTCCTCCTTGGAAGCCCCGGCTTTCTCCATGAGATCATGCACCTCCAGAGACTTGGACGCCACCTCGTCCAGCGCTTCGCCGGCAGCTTCCTTCAGCACCTTCAGCAATGCTAAAGCCTCTTCTCCTGAAAAGACGGAAGAGGAAACAAACCAACATTCAAGGTTGTTTCTACAAATCCCTCGAATTTCGTGAACTATACCCACCCGATATGTCTTCTTTGCCCTCGCCCTTGATGAGTTGCTCCAGGAGCTTTCTCTGCTTGGGCGGCAGCTTCCTCATGGCTATGTCTGCCGCCCTCGACGCTCCCAGCACCTTTTCGAACTGCAGTGCCCCCGCGACGTCGGCGGCGCTGATGTCTCCTCCCCCCGCCGCCACTGCCGCCTTCAGCTCCTCTTCCATCTGTCTTAGCACCGTCCCTACGTCGTCCGGGCCCCCTTCTCCGGCGGCGAGGGCCAGGGCGTCCTTCATGGCCTTGGCCACCTTCTCCGGGGAGGCGCCGGACTCCATCAGGCTCTTCTGCAGCATCACCACCTTGCCCAAGTCGTCCTGGTCTAGTCCAGACCGGGCCAAGATCTTCTGCGCCAGGAGCGCCTTCGCCAAAGCCTCCGGGTCTGCGCCCGCCATCAGGCCAGCGAGGAGATCCTCCGCGCTACCCCCTATCCGCATGCTGCCGTCTCTGAGATCCTTCTGCAGCTTCGACATCTTCTCCTTGTCCTCCTCTGACAATTTTTCCGAGCTCATCAGCCTGGACATGAGCTCGGAAGTGGCGGTGTCGCTCAACCCCTGCTGGCCCGTTGCCTTGGCCACCACGTCCTCAATTTCCTTGTCGGAGTAGCCGCTGGCTTCCATGGCCCTTTTCAGCAGGACAACTTGGTCCGTTATCTCAGGAGACAGCCCGGGTACTTTGAGTTTGCCAGATTGAAGAGACTCCAGTATGCCCGACATGGCCTTGAAGTCCTCCTGAGAAACGTCCTTTTTCTTCAGGACTTCTTTGACCACGCCGTCGATGACGTCGTCTCCAAGCTTCTCCCCCTTGGCCACCTTTGCCATCACATCCGCCACCTCCTCGGGAGACATTCCCGATTCCTCCAGCAGCTTCTGAGTTGCGATGGCGTTGGAGAGCGTTGCCCCGGTGGGACCACCCTTGGCCTTCAGTTCGTCCTTCTCCAGCGAGGTCTGGAGCTGCGACAACTTCGCCTTCTCCTCCTTACTGAGATTTTTGCTGGAGGTGGCCTTCTTGACAATATCACCTATTTCACCCTTGGTCAAACCCTGGTTCACAGCCTTTGCGAGCGTCTCCGCCACCTTCTCCTTGCTGGCTCCGCTCGCCTCGAGAACCTTTTTCAAAAAGAGCATCTGTTCAATGTTCTCTTCGCAGGCGTTTGGCATCTGCAGACCTCCAGTCTTGGAGACGTCTTCAGCAGCCTTCAAAATATCCTTCGTTTTCTTTTCATCAAAGCCGTGCGTTTTTGCCACCTCCTTGAGCATCTCCTGCACCTCCCTATCCGACATCTTTTTAGACGCCATGGACGCTATAACGTTGCTAATCTCTTTATCATCTAGACCAGCTGTCTTGAGGGCATCTTGCAGGGCCATGGTAGCTCCCACGGCGTCGTCCGAGACCTGGCAAGCCCTTAGCTTGCCCTTCTTTAAGGACTGCTCGACCTCCTTCATCTTGTTCTTCTCTTCCTTCGAAAGCTGCGGTGAATCCATGACCTTCTTCAGTATCGCCGTCGTCTCCTTTTCGGTCAGGCCTTCTCCTGTCGCCTTGGACAGGACCTTCTTTATTTCTTCGTCACTCACTCCAGCCTTCTTCATGGCCCTAGCCAGAGCGACAGTATCCTTCAGAGCCTCTTTGGAGAGATCACCAATACCGGCCAGAGCAGAGGCTCCCTCCCTAATCGTCTTCTCAACATCTGCTAACCTTTCCTTGACGGCGTCAGGAAGCTTGTCTTTGTTGTCACTTAGCTTGTTCATGACTTCTGCGATTTCCCTATCCCCCAGTTCTCCTTTAGCTGCTTTCGACAAAAACTCGGCGGCCTCGTCGTCTCCAAGACCGGCAGCGGACAGAGCCTCACCGAGGAGAGCAACCTTGTCGGCAGAGTCACTCTTGAGGCCGCTAGTCTGTAGATCTCCAGACTTTAGCGCTTTCTCCAAGGCACTAAGCTGCTTTTTCGCCTCCACCATCTTACCCACCTTCTCGCCCAGCGAGCCCAAGACCTTGTCGACGTCTTCCTCACCCAGGCCAGATCCGGTCACCTTCTGCTTGATAAGTTCTCTCTTTTCTTCCGCACTCAGACCGGCCGAATCAAGGACATCGGACAACAGGGAGATATCTTGGGCAAAGTTAGCGTCAACTTTCCCCTTCACTTTCATGTCTCCAGACTTGATACTATCACAAAGGGCCCTGAGTGCCTCTGCTTCTACTCCAGAGCCCTTTCCACCAGCTGCTTCCGCGGCTGCTGCGAGATCCTTAACCAAAGCGTCGACTTCCTTTTTCGAAAGCGTGCCCTGAGCCGCCTTCTGCACCAGGGAAGCCACTTCTTCTTTGCTCCTGCCTCCGACATTGGACAGAGCGTCCGAAAGTTTTAAGAGCTTGTCCAGCTCTTGCGAGTTGACCTCTGTGTTTGACAAGCTGCTGCTATCGGAGGAGAGGACCTTCTTCACCGCTCCCATCACTTCCTTCTCGCTGAGAGCTAAAGAAGAAGAGCTGGCGCCCTCCTTCACCTTCTTTACAGCCTTGTTCGCTTCGGAGCTGCTAAGACCCTTTGTCATGGCCTTTTCTACCAGCTTGCTTATGTCATCAGCACTCTCGCCAGAAGAAGAGAGCACCTTGGCCAGCAACATGACCTCGTCCAACGTTTCCCTGTCCTCCTCTCTCTTCACCTGAAGGTCGTTTGATTTAAGGGCCTCCGTCAGCCTGGGCAGCTTCTTTTTTAAGTTCTCTGGTAACTGAGTAATAGCTCCGCTCTCTTCCAAGTCGTTGATTAGGTCATTCATTTCCTTTCTAGAAAGCTCGCCGCTGACGACCTTTGAAATAATTTCCTGAATTTCGCTATTCGACTTGCCCATGCTTTCCAAAGCGCTGGATAAGGTTAGGAGCAAATCGACATTTTCTGCCTTCAGGTTCGTTGATTGGAGTTTATTGGAAGTGAGCAAATCACCGAGATCCTCCGCGATCTTCTTGCCCACTCCGTCAAGCATGGAAGAATCCTTTGTTTCCAGCTTCTCCAAGATCTTTTTGGCTTCTTCTTCCCCGAGAGCGCCTGAAGATATCTTCTCCAAAATCGATTCAATCTCCGAGGAGGAGACTCCTGCGCTCTGGAGGTTCTCTTTCAGAGCGGAGAGCTGCTTCAAAGTCGAAGAGTCCACTTTCAAGCCAGCCAGACTGCCGTCCTTCAGTGAAGACTTGGCGGCCGCAATGTCGCTCAGATCCTCCTTGTTGAGGTTCTTGCCGTCGAGGGCCTTGGCCATGATGTCGCCCACCGCTTTCTCGTCGAGCTTGCCAGAAGTAATTTTGTTCATAAGCTCTCCTACTTCATCTTTCGACATGCCAGAATTCTCCAGGACAGACTGGAGTTTGAGAACCTCCTTCAGCTTTTCTGGTGAGACCCCCGGCACCTGCATGAGACCTTTCTGCATGGACTCCTGTAATTTCATCATTTTCTTGACGTCCTCCTCCGTCAGGTCTGGATTGGACAGAGCGCTGTTCATGATGTCTGCAACGTCCTTCTCGCTCAGTCCCTTCCCCACGGCGTCAGATAGGAATTGCGCTATCTCATCTGGATTCTTTCCAGCAGCGGCGAGAGTTTTCTGCAGCATCACGAGCTGTGACATGGCCTCGGGAGAAACGCCCGTGGCCGCCAACGTCTTCTGCACCAGCATGGCTCTAGCCAAGTCGTCCCCAGTCAGGCCAGCAGCCTCGGCGCTGGTCTCCAGAGCTTGCCGAACGTCCTCGTCGCTGTGCTGGTTGTTCGGGTCTAAAGCGTCGCCAAACTTTGATGAAAAGTCCAGCACGTCGGACTTGACCTCCAGCTTCCCGCTGCGACTGACTTCTTTGAGACGAGATCTAGCCTTGTCGGCCGGTGACGCCTTCTCCTCGTCCAGGATCGACGTGAGCGCTCTTGGGACGGCGCCTTGAGGTACACCCGCATCCGCCAACGCCTTCTGCATGCGGCATAGCTTAGCCAGGTCCTCAGGAGAGCACTTGGCGCCCGCGTCCGCCATCACCTTTTGAAGGAGAACCACCTTGGCCAGGGCATCGTGCGACACTCCCATCTCCGTCATCGCCTTCTCCACCACGTCCGCCATGTTCGCCCTCGTCTTGGACCCCGCCAAGGCCTGCCGCAATTTTGCCAAGGTATCCTTGTCGCCGCCCTCGGCCTCCAGGGCGGCTATGATGTCGGAAAAGGTTGACAGGTCCTCCTCTCTGAGCCTGTTGCCGCCGCTGTCAAGGGCGGAGAGGAGAGAGTTGGCCATCTCCTTCACGTCTGAGCCACCCTTGGAGATGAGAGACTCCAATACCTGTGTTACGTCCAACTTTGACTTGCCCGAGTCCAGCATGCTTTGCTGCAGCTTCATCACCCCGGCAAAGTCCTCGGCCTTGATGCCAAGAGCTGTCATTGCCTTCTGCATAAGCACCCCTTCTGTCAGAGCCTCTGGAGACAGATCGTTCTCCTCAAGAAGGTCCCTCACTGCCTCGGCCACCTCGCCCTCCGACCCGCCGCCAGCCCTGATCTTTGCAGCTGCCTCGCGCGCGGACCTCTCCGGCGACTTGAGAGCCGCCTCTATCGTCTTCTGCATCATGGCCACGCTCTTGACCATCTCTGCCGGGATGCCGTGGGACCCGGCGGCGTCTGCTAGGTCTGACCCTGCCGCGATGTCCGACGGAGATAGACTGGAGTTGAGGACGGAGGCGGTTAGAGCGTCCAGCATTGCCTCCCTCTTCTTGAGCTCCTCCGGGGTCAGGGTGCCGCCGTTCTCGTCGTCGTCCTCGCCGCTGTCGAAGGCGGCCTGGAAAGCAAGGGCGATATCCTGAGGACTGGCGCCAGACTCGTACATCTTCTTCTGCACAGCCAGAATCTTGGTGACGTCGCTGGCCTCCACCCCAAGTTCCGCCATAACCTTCTGCAGCGCCGCCGCTGATGCCGCCGCCTTAGACTCCACCCCGAACGAGTTAGCCAGCTTCTCAGAAGCGGCAATCAGCGCCTCCTTCGTCGGGTTCTTTCCCAGCGCCTGCATGACCTCCTGCACCAGTTCCAGGTCCACTCCTTTCGGGCCGGCGAGGGTCTTGTCCAGCTTGAGTCCCTTCATGACGTCGTCGTAGTTGAGGTCTCCCTCCGCCATCTCCCTCAGCATAGCCTCGGCCTCCTCCTGAGATAGCTTCCCCTTCGAGGTGATCTCCTTCATGAGCTTGGCGGCCACAGACGGCGGCACCCCGCCGGCCACCAGCGCCTTCTGCAGCAGCAGCGCCTTGGCCACGTCCTCCGGATCGGCGCCGCACGCGCCTAGGGCCTTCTCGAAGAGGAGCGCCTTCTGCGCCGTCTCCATGTCGACCCCGCCCTGTCCGAGGGCCTTGGCCAAGGTCTCCGGGGTCATGTCCTCGCTGGACCTCATGGCGTTGAGCAGGGAGCGGGCGGCGGCGTCAGGGGACTCGCCGATGGCTTCAAGGAGGCTGTTGTGGGCCAAGGTCTTGCTAACCTCCTCAATAGACGCCCCGGAAGAAATCATCGCGTCTACGACGAGTTTCTGTCCTTCTTTCTTCGACAAACCTGCGAACAATTTCGAGATTGAAATGTGATCTTTACAATAGCAAAAGAAATCATCTACGAACCCGACTCTGCTACAAGTTTCTGCATGGAGGCGGCTATATCTTCGGGGGCGGCACCGCTAGAAGCCAACCCTTCCAGAGCGAGCTTCGCCACTTTGTCCTTGGAGAATCCCTGTTCCTCCAGGGCCTCCTTCAAGCACTGCGCCAACTCCTCCCCGGATGCTCCGACGGCGGCGAGAGCCTTGGCCATGGTCTTGGCCAATTCACCGGCCAATTCTGGATTGTCGGCGACGCCTGCCGCGCCCAGGGAGGCCTTGAGGGCGGCGGCCACGTCCTCTGGCGAAGCCCCGGCGTCAGCCAGGATGCCCGCCACTGTCTCCACAATGTCAAGAATGTCGTCCGAGGAGCCGCCGCTTCCGCCTGCACGGGAAAAAATATGGCTCGGAAAAAGGCTTGTTCATTCGCCATTTGCTGGGGTGAAAAAAAGCGGCTCAATTTCAGGAGGCTTTCATATGATACAATACAGTCGAATAGATAAAGAGATGGTAATTCTCCTGGGAGAAACCTTCGTCCTATAAAATATCCAGTCAGGTAAGGGAGAGGTAGCAGAGTGATCACATGCAGAGAAAATGCACGATGTCCTGGTACTATTGAAACTTTTCAAATCTCCAGAGACAACTAGAATTCTCACCCGGCCCATCCGTGCTATCTCCCCCTCCGTTTGCCGCACCCCCATTTGCGGCCAGCCCCAGCGAGAGCGCCTCCAGCACCGCCCGCCCGATGTCCTCCGGCGACGCCCCCGACATGGCCAGCGACTCCGCCGCCGCCCGCGTCAGCTCGGCCGCCGAGGAGGGGTCCCGGCGGATGGCGGAGGACATGGCCTCCTTGACGGCGCGCGCGATGTCCTCGCCGGAGGCGCCGGACTCTGCCATGGCGGCCGCCAGCGTGCGCACCACCTCCTCGTCGGTGGCGCCGCCGCGATGCAGGGCCTGGCTCATCAGGCCGGCGATCTCGTCCGGGGAGGCCCCAGTGGCCTTCAGCGCCTTCACCATGGCCCTGAGAGGGGAGGTGAGGGTTAGCACATGAAAACCAGAGCCACCTTGGCCTCGCTCACTTTGCGATCCCCTCCCTGTCCTCCCCCGACGCGGCCAGCGTGGCCATGAGCGTCTCGGCCACGTTGTCGACCGACCCCCTGCGCTGCCTCATGGCCTTCTGCAGCAGCCGCAGCGTCTCCGGCGGGATGGAGGCGGGGTCGCTGGCGCCGGACGACACGGCGCGGGTCAGGGACAACAGGGCCTCCACCTCCTCCGGGCGCAGGCCGCCCGGGGCGCCGGAGTCCGGGTCGGACAACACGCGCCTGAGGACACGACAAAATGCACATAATAATTTAAAAGTTAATAGTTAATACAGAAAGTCAGAACTCAGAAGACAGAAATCAGAAATCACTGGCCTCGAGAGAGAAGTAAACAAACTCTCTGCAGAAATACGGTTCTGGATTAGAGATGCAATCGAACTTAGTTCCAGTTCGAAAGTTCGCGTTTTTGACTTTTGTATCGTAAATTGGAAGTTAGTTAGTTTAGTTTAGTTTATTACGAGCTCATGTGGGAAAGAATGTTAAAAAGCACAAGTACACATGTACATCATTCAATCTCCATGACAGCAGTCTTAACTTGACTCCAGACTAGTGTCCGTTGCTGCGAGATGAAGTCGACCAAACGTTGCTTTCTTGGCTTTGACACTTTTTCTGGCATCCTTGCGTAACCAGAGGTCTTGGGCCACCAGCAATCCGCTTGTAGAAAAGATCCCGCTATTCAGCTAATTTTCTGGCACATCTTTTCTTGAGCACTTTCATTTCGCAACTCTCTAAATTGGAAGCAGGGTTGCCAAGTGTTTAGAGCAAAAATATGCCCCATAGAGCTTCAAAATATGCCAAATTATGCCCCAGCCAGAAAATATCCCCCATACCTATGTTTTTTCTTGTTTTATTGCATTTTAATTAACAAATTTTCTCCTGGCCTCAATGATTTGAAAATTTCCCCCCAAAAAAAATTCTCAAGGAAAAATTTGTCCAAAAGGTGACCTTTTCAGATAGAGAAACATTATGAAGAAAAAATCGCTCAACAGCAAAAAAAAGTTAAATTCTACACTTTAGAAGTGTAACAAATAGTTCCCCTTATTTCTCTTCTTCCGATTTCCTCCCGCAGTCCTACATCTCCCAATTTCCAGGAAAAAAATAAATCAATTTTATATTTGAGCTAACCCGGCAAATTGTTGTTTTCTTACTGGGAAAGAATGTTGCGAAACTCAGTTCAAGTGAAAAAAGAACTCAAGAAGGTGTTTATGTCCCAAGGCACCTTCAGAAATGTCTAAGGCGACGATACAAAATGCTCTATTGTTGCTATTACCCATCTCAGTGGCTCTGGCTGTTGTCCAGTACATGAAAATGACAGATTCTGGTGGAAGCACCCTGCTGTGTATGGCCCCCACACTCCTCAACATATTGGTGCTAATGGGCCTTCTCCTCTACTACCAGAACAAACCGTCCAATTCGGAGGGAGCGTTCGGAGGGGGACCCAACTTTTGGACTGAGGAGCAGTTCGGAACAATCCAGATGCCGGAGGGCGCCGCTAGCGGCTCGGCAGAGGTCCACATCAAGCGCGTCTTCAAATCAGAGGAGATCACCATCAAACGCAGGTTCGAGGCCGCCGTCGCAGCAGCGCCCGGGGCTCTGGTGCCAGTTGCCGCCGCAGCTCCCTCGGCAGCGGGGAGCGTAGCCAGCACTGTACCAGCTCTGGAATATGGTGGTCCCAGCGGACCAGCCATTGTCACCCAGCAAACGGAAACTTCGGTAGCCAAGTATGAAACTGTGCAATCTCTACCAGCTCAAGCTTCTGCTGGGCCCAGCATGGTGCAGCTCCCCATTGGGGTGGCTCCTCCTGATGCTGCTAGCATGGTGCAGCTTCCAGTAGGTGTGGCTCCCGCACGGCCAGACATGGTCCAGCTCCCAATTGGCATCCAACAACAGTTGAGGGAAGTGGATATACAGCGGCAGGAGACCATACAGCAGATCCCGGTGCGCCTCTCCGACGTTCCCATCGCCCCCATAGGCCCAGTGGTGCCAGTTCCCATTCAAGAAATTGGACCGGCTGGGGACGCTTCTCTCCGGCCAGACGAAGGCATTTATCCTGTCAGGATTGACAAGCCAATTGAATCTGACAAGTCGCTGCAGCCTGATGAAGGATTGTACAGGGTGATTCATGATCCAAGTGAGAAGTCCGCTGGCGTTCCCTACGTACCCATGCAACAGGTTCCTGTTCGACTCGAGCAGTACCAGGAGCCGGTACCAGTTGTTCCAGTCTATGGTGGTCCTGCAACTGTTGGCAGTTATTCCATGCAGCAGAGTTTGCAACAGGAAGCAACAATGCGGGCTCTTACTCAAGGTGGCGCTGTAGATTCTGACCGTGGCACTCTGATAGATCCATACACAGGAAGATCATCAACAGGAGACGCATACACCATCCCCTTAAACAGAGAAGTGTCTCAAACTCCATTTAATCTCCAAGGCATAACTGTTGGCACAAGGCTGGTCTATCTGAGCATTACGAAGCAGGCACACATTGAGGCAGCTCAAGTCCAGGCATACACAGAAGGGAGACTTGGAGATCCAACAGCTATCACTATGGCGGACGTTCCTCCAGGACTTAACCTCCCTGGCCTAAGAGAACGCCTAGCTGGAGTTGAACAAGAGCAATTGGCCACCGGACAGGGGCAAGTGGCATTCGCTAATGTTCAGCGAATTGGTCCTACGCCTGGTGCTATAGTAGTAGGAGCTCCTGCCCCTACCATGGGTGGTCGGATAAGGTCGTACATGTCATGGTTTAGATGGCGATGGATAATAGTTGCACTAATTCTGCTTGTACCAATTTTTCTCATCCTTTGGCTAATTCGTCGCTACTACACCGGAGGTGAAAACAAGCACGATATTTTTTCTGCCATTATCGGAAACATGGAAATGTACCAAACGACAGTAGGCTTCATTTTCGGCGCTATCTGCTGCTTCACCTTCTTTGGATTTGCATATTATTATCCTAGGCATACCTATCAAGATGGAACATACCAGCAAAGCTGGCACAGCCAACAGCAAAGAGGACCATCTATTGTGCAACAAAGGACGCATCTGTACGCCGGTGGGTCAAGGTAAACGCAAAAGAAGCGCAAGAAGGTTGGTCAAGTTTTACCCATAAATGCACCTCTCTGTACTCAGTAAATAAACTGCAACACAAACCATGCCTTTACCTTTTACCTATACCTTTTTCATTTGAAAGAAGTTTTTTCTCTTGCGAAGTATTGTATGTTTTACGCACCTTATGGCTTCCTCAAGCTCTTTGCCACCTATCTCGCGTTGCTGCTGCTGCTGCTGTGCTATTCCCATGGCCAAACTCATGGCGTTGGCTACTTCATGACGAGGCATCCCAGAATCCGTCAGTGCTCTCTGCAACGCCAGCGATTTTGCCAGGTCGTCTGCGCTAATCCCCAGGGCTGACGCCGCTCTCTGCGCCAGCATTGCGCCTCCCAAGGACTCGGGCGAGATGTCTCCTGACTCCAGCGCCGCTCCCAGCACCGCGGCTACCAGCGCCTCGCCCTCCTCGCCGGAGCCGACAGAATTTGATATTGTATCCAAGACGTTCTTCAGACCTCGGACTTTTCCACTCTACAAAGAAAAAAAGGTTGCCGTTCCAGCTCATCGTTCTCAAATGTTCCTTTCCCCTTCTTTCACCTCTATTGCTTTTGCCAGCGCCACAGCTTTGGCGACGTCCTCTTGCGAAACTGTACCGTCATGCTGCGCCAACTCCTTGGTAACTTTTTCCACTAAATTTGTCAGATCGAGCTTGTCCCCACCAGCTTCTTTAGCCAGACGGTTCAAGACCTTGGCGATCGCGTCCCCTCCGACTCCACTGTCTGCCAGGGCCTTTTGGACTAGCAGAGACTTTGCTAAGTCTTCTGGTGGAACACCCGTCGCTGCTAAAACCTTTTGTAGTCTCAGCGCCTGCACGAAAAAATATTGTTAAACGGCTCCTCCTATAATATTGTCGAAACAAATCCTACTTTTGCCAGGTCCTTCGGCTCCAGCTCTGCTGCGTTTAAACCGTTGAGCAGTGACTTGTTGATAAAGGCCGGGGAGTTGTCTCCTGACATGGCCTTTTGCAGCAGAACCGTCTTGGCCAAAATTTCCTCCGGGGTCAGTCCACTGTTGGCCAGCTCATCCTGCATCGCCCGGAGCACCTGCCAAAGAAATCATAAATCATCATCCCATTTCCGTGTCTCGATTTTTCTTCCTTGCCACAGAGAAAACGCAGCGGCGGCGGCCGACGTCTAGATATACAGTTGGGGCAATTTGCATCCCTTCTCCCCAATCCCGCCGACCTTTTAAAGGTCCATTTGCGAACCCGGCAATAAAGTTCCGGGGATAACGAACCGGGGAGAAGGAAAAGAAAGAAGAGGGGGGAAAGGGGGGCAACGGCCGCGGTCGTCGCAAACAAGGAATTCTCGCCATTAATCAGCCCCTTCCCTCATTCCCGCTTCGATATTCTCCTCCTCTTATACCTCTTCGTTCGACGCCCCCTGCGCCGCCATGGCCGTGGTGGCCATGAGCGCGGCCATCATGGCCGGGTCGATCTCGGCGTCCTCGCCGCCCAGGCCGCTCATCATCCTCTCGATGATCCTCTCGGCCACCTCCGGGTCTCCGCCCGAGGCCGCCGCCGCGATGAGCGCCGCCGCCGCGCGGCTGTTCACCTTCCCGTCCTCGCCCGTCACCGCGTCCAGGAAGCGCTGCTTCTCCTCCTCCGTCATGCCGCTGAAGCCCTTTCCGTTGAAGAGTTGCTCCATGCCTTCGTATAGGATTTTTTTAAACTTAGCAGAGGTTTCTTTACTAACCATAATTACAGCAGTAGCAGAAACAACAACAGCCACAGCCACATCAATAACAACAACAGCCACAGCCACATCAATAACAACAAACTCTGCCTTATTTTCTTCGTCCATTATTTTTGGCTTCTCAGCTTCATCTACAGTATATTTAGAGAATTTCCAGGAAGAGCGAAGAAAAAATCTTTTCCTCACCAGGAATCCCCGACTTGAGCAGCTTGGTGAGTTGGTCATAGCCTCCCTTCTTCCCCGCCGCGCCACCCGCCTTCCCCCTCTTCCCGCCTCCCTTGACCCCGTTGGCGGCGCCCCTGCCCCCGCCTCCGGATGCCTCGAAGGCCTCGCTGGCCGCCATCATGATGGACTCCAGCGCCGCGAAGGTAGGCCCGTCCGGGGACATGTCCAGCACCAGCTTGATCTCCTCCCCCTCCTCCTCGTCCACCGCGCAGAGCTTCTTGCTGCGCGGCCGAGGCTTCTTCTTGCGGTAGGTGATCTCGGGAGCGTCAAAGATGGACCGTTTCGACCTGACAAAAAAGGGTAATGAATAAAACACACAAAAATTTAGGCAATAATCCCCCATTACTTTGGCATGACTCTGATCCTCCTCGGCTTGATCTTCTTGACCGTCCACGGCTCTATCGGCACGAAGTGGCTGAAGCGGGGCAGCTTTGGAGGCAGCCCGGCCATCTGTCGCTGCTTCCAAATGGGGATCCTCTTCTCCGACGCGGACGCCGCCTTGGCGTTGGCGCCGGAGATCCCCATCCCCATGGTGGTGGAGCCGGCGTGGGAGCCCTTCCTGTACACGAGCTCTATCACCACCATCTTGCCGCTGATGATTCTGTCCAAGGTTTCTCAATTTGTTCACTGTTTTGGTGGCGCACCACCGAAAGATTATTGGTCCGTTTCTTTTTCTCTCGTTCGCAAATTTGCTTAACCTTCGGTTCCTTCTTTCACAACTTATTTGTTGAGCGGGAGGATAAGTGACTCCGCTGACACACTTTTTACGGCACGGTTCCCCCCCTCACTCCGCCCCTCATGCACGTGTAGTACAACGGAGCACAAAGAACAGAAGCACTTCGAGTTGTCACCGCCGGAAAAGAGAAGAGAGAAAGCGGTCGGGGGAGAAATTTGCTAAATCGCTTCCCCCCTTGGGACACGGCGGCGGAGTTGTTCTCCCTTCTCCCTTTCCGTTTTATCTTTTTCTTTCTTTCTTTCTCCCCCGTGCAAGTCCCCAGGTTCTCCCCCCTCCTCTTTCGTTCTCTCTGTCGGCTTGACCCGTGACAGCTCTTCTTTCTTTCTTTCTTCTTCCCCTCCCCCCTCCTTACTGTCCCACCTTCAAGTGGGACATGGAGGGGAGCGAATGCGCCGCTCTTCCTCCTCCTCCGTTGAGGTCTCCTCCTCCTCCTTTCTCCCTCATGCGTGCATCAATTCCTGCCTCCTCCGTCTCCGTCCCTCCGTCCCCTCACCGGACCCTTGAGAAAAAAAGAAAAGAAAAGAAAATGGGGGCGGCAGAGGATAATAAAGTTGAGTGGACATGCAGCGAGACCGAGTTTTTTAAAAGGGCATCGGTCGTCGTTTCAAAGGGGAAGTGCACACTTTATGACTGGCGGAATGTGGGAATTCAAAGAAAGCTTTTCAAAGTTATTGTGCCTGGGAACTACTATCGACCGCGAACGACGACGGCCGAATGGATTCAGGTCGCCGGGCAATTTTTTCCGAGGGGCGAAAGGATAAAAAGCCATGAAATCGTTGAGCACATGGGACGGGGCGAGCACCTAAAAGTCGAGTTTGGTCCGAGTCCAATGCTCCGGGGAAAAAAAGGAAGAGTTCATTCACTCCTAGTCTCGAGGGAGGACTATACTACATAGTGGCGCCCGAAAGACCGCTGCATCCGAGCTTCCCTCCCTTTGCATACATTTTACACTCCCGGGAGAAAAAGGGGGAAATTCGACCGGAGCATAGGGGGTCAGACACACATGGGCACCACCTAAGACAAGGTGGAGGACGGGTAAATTGTGTCCAAATGCAGGGGGGGGTTAATTTTTTGGGCTTGCATGGGGGTAAGAGCAAGCA
>JAAUXV010003101.1_pt1 | contig 17697 bp, 17 predicted proteins | sample 7278181 | NCBI WGS metagenome assembly JAAUXV01 (sample SAMN14350114, study PRJNA611818) | marine sediment metagenome | isolation source: surface marine sediment (2.1m) | place: French Polynesia: Moorea | collected 2018-08
TATGTACTACGCTACATACTGTATCTTCTTCTCTCTCTTTCTCACGCGCGCGCGGTAACTTGACTACCGCCCTTCTTCTCTCGATGTCGTGATTCTTCGCGCACGACATACATATACTGAAGTGGCGCCATTCGATACATTTAAGAAAACATAAAAATTGCCTAGATGTGGGAAATCCCTTTCTCACTCTGTTATCATCTTGATAGGTTAGAGAAGAGAACCTTTCAATAGGCCTACCGAAATTTTAGGCATACTTGGTAATTGGAACTGGAAATTCATTTGAAAACCTGGAGGATGCAAAGGGGAAAGAGGTACGGACACAGGATCAAGCGGGCGTTCGATAATATTTGGCCGGTTTGGTGTTTGGGAAACGAGGGGGGGAGGGGTGAATCACTCCGTAAGTCGACAGCTCTCTGTTCCTCCTCCCCCCGTGTATGTGTACCCACGCGGCCGCAATGTTATATGCAGAGGAGGAGGAGGAGGAGGAGGAGTAGGCGGCCACGTTGTCTGGCTGTCTCAAACTCGCCTCCGCCGACTTTCTTTTTCTTTCCTTCTCCTCCCCCACGATCTGCCGCCGAAGTGGTCCACCGGGCTATAGAGGAGTTTATTCCTCCTGCTTTCGCATTTAGAGTGTGATGGCTTTCTATTGAGACAGAAAAGGGGGAGGAGGGAGGAGAGGGGTTATGAGCGAAGAAAGAGGGGGGGGATCGATCATACACTCTCGCACACTTGCGAGTAAACTACGTACACACGGAGGCGCCCCCCCGATTCATTATTAACAGATATCGGCGCTTGTTGTATTGACGGGGGCGCCGACGCCGGTGATATGATACGGCAAACTAAAACTCTTTATTTTTCACCATTGGAATATGTGAGGTAACCTGATTTGACAATTTGTTTTTTTTAATTTGAATTTGTTATGCGACATCTAAAAACAATTTATGGGAAGTAAGAAGTTTTAGTGTCAAAATTATCGAATTCGGACACATTAATACAGTGGCTCAGGATTTAGGCGAAACGAAGGACAACCACGGAAAGTGACACTGTCAAGAATTCGCCATGTTGCCCATTGGCTGGTGTTGGTTCTTGAAATCCATGTTTTCGTATGATGTTGGAGGATGGAAAGACAGAGCAAGGCGTTCAAGTCTCGGTAGCAGAAAATGGGCGTTCCAAGGCAAGAATGGAATCCGCAGGCTGGACAGACACCGCGGAACAAGAAAAAAAATGCCACGAGAGAACATGGAAGGGAGAAGGTGTAAGACAGATTTATTTCGAGAGGAAAAGACGGCGGCGGCTAAGGTTCCGTTTTACTTCCCCCCCCCTCCCGTTTATACATGCAGCTTCAAGGCGAACGGACGGGGCAGGGCAGGGCAGGGCAAGGCTGTGTAACCCACATTAACCCTCCTCCTACACAATCACATACGTAGGTGGAGAGAAAAGGGGGGAGGGGAAGCAAAGAGACGTTCCTTCTCACTCCCCTCTCCAAGAGTTAGTCCCCGCAAGATAGGTGGTGTGTGCGGTGGCGGAGGCGGCGGCGGCGGGCCAGTCACTCCACCTCCTTTCTTTTCAGCGAGGGAGGGAGGGAAAGGAAGGCATGCTTCTAATGACAAGAAATAAGCTCTCGGTTCATTGACACTGCCGCCGCCGCTCACACGAAGGCGGCGAAAGAGGAGGGGAGAAAACGGATTCACCTTCCTTCCTCCTCCCCCCCTTTTTCCGGAGCTGGTTACAGCAGCGACGCCGCCCTACGTACAAGGCAAAAAAAGGGGAAAAGTTAGTGCATGCACACACACACATGTAGTTACACACAGGCCGCCGCCGCTCTTGCTTGCTTGACTGACTGCTTGTTCCCCCCCCCCTTTTTTTCTTCTTCCTGACTTTCTTTGCCACCTATGCTATGCCTGCCTGTCGGTCGAACGGAGGCGGCCCCTCCGCGCTGAGGAGCTATGCTATCCGATTCCGCCTCTTCCTCCCCTCCCCCCCTCCCCTTTCCCCGCCTTTGCTTGCAAGAAATAAGTGCAAAAGAGGAGGAGGCGAGGAGGGAGGGAGGGAGGATCACCTCTCTCCTCCTCCTTTTCTCATACGTTTACCGCGGGGGGAGCGCGGAGGAGAGATCGAACAACTGTAAATGAAGGAAAGGGGCGACGAAGCGACGGGCTGGCAGCAAAGCATAGCTACATATAGCAAGCAAGGCCTCCTCCTTTCCTCTCCTCCGCACACAGTACGAGACTCGCTGTAACGCGGGCCTGGGGAGGAGGAGGAGGAGATGGAGAAGGGGGGAATAGGTGTCGTTTTTGTACAGACAGGAGAGGGACGATCTTACTCCGCGACTAACTGCTTTTGCCTCTTCTACGTATTCTCGCCTTGGCCCGAAAAAGGAATTGAGAACAGGCAGGGGGAGATCGTTGAATAGGTGTCGCAGCTGGAACAATATTGCGTTTTTTGAAGAAATAATGCGTGGGGATAATAAATCGATCTTTGCAATCAAGAGATTTATGTCCTGATTTGGGGCTAATCAAGATCGCTTTCCATCGAAATACGATGAGTACAATTAAGCAGCATGACCGAGTAACAAAATTGCCCCCAAGAAAACCGGATGCAATTTCCCCCCGAAACAAAACATAGCAAAGGGGCCCTTCTTTCCTCCTTCGACCCCCCTCCCCCTTTACACAAGATCCATTTCGACATCAGCAGCGGCGGCGGGCGGCGGCGACGAAAGAGCATCAAGAGAGAGGAAATGTGGCACACACACACACACCCTCCCCCTCCCCCTCTTGGTCCTTTCCAAAGCAAAGGAGGCGAGAGCAAAATCCCCTTCCTCCCCCCTCCAGCCCGAAGATGAGTCCTTCCCCTCCTCCCCCCTTTCTCCTCCCGCCACCGCCAAGAAAAGAAAGAGGGAGGGAGGGGAGTCAGAAGTTAACCTAATGCAGCACCACTTCTCCTCCTCTCTCTTTCCATCGACCGAGCGACCGCTGCTGCCTCTTTCTTTCTTTCCTTCCTTCCTGGCGGCTTCGGTGGGCCTAACTGAGCATCATGATATGGTGGACGGGAGAAACTTGGTGGCGGAAAAGAGGGGGAGGGGAGAGGAGAGGGCATAGCGGGGCGGAGGAGGAGGAGGAGGAGGGACCGACCGACCGACCGACCGACCGATCTCTTTCTCTCTTTTCACTGCGGAAAGGAGAAAAGGGGGGGAGGGGACTCTAGGACGTATGGACGCAAGCAAGGAGCCTCTTCCTTCCTTCGTCCTGCGCCCGTTTTTGAGCGTGTTATGAGCTTGTGTGTGCGCGCCCGCTTCCTTCTTGTGAGGAGGAAAAGGAGAAATGAGTCCTCCTCCTTCTTTCGGATCTGGGATCCTTCCTTTCCCTCCCTGTCTCCTTGGAGGGAAGGGGGGACCCCTAGCTGGGAGGAGCTCCTTCTCTCTCTCTCTCTCTTTCTCTCATAGCCTGAAACTGGCACGCATGGAAATGCCCATTGTCTGTCACGGCTGCCTCCTCCTCTCCCCTCCCTGGGCGGCGGCGGTACAGACCGCCGGGGGGATGGGGATAGGGGGGGAAAGGACTTCTTTCTTCTTGGTGGCGGTGGATAAGGATGCGCGCAAGTAGGGGCAGGGCGAAAAGAGAGGGGGGGGGGGAGGGAGGCCACCTCTGTCCACGAAAAGGAAAGTCGTGCTGGGATCAGATAGCAGGAGGATAGTTCACCAGTCAATCTATGGATGGGCCGTCCTCCTTTTAAATGAGCTAGCGGAGTGTCTTTGTCGATCTTATGCGTATAAATATGCGCCATATGTATTAATTTCTGCGTACGACCCCCTTTCATGGATGATTGCCCAAACTCTGTTTCGTTCTCGGACCCTTTCCTCATACTGTGTGGAGGTCGAATTCCTCTTCCTTCCCCTCCTTTGCCCGGCTTTGCAAGATACCGTATAGAGAAGGGAAGAAAAGTAAAGCAAGGAAGGGGAGGGAGGAAGGAATAAGGAGTCAGCAGGATAGAATACGGGACAAATGTACGTACGTACCGTAGTAAGTATTTGGACAATATACAAAAGGTGTAAACAATAATTTCTTTTCGCTTTTTTCTTCTAGCACTCATCATCCCACATCCCTTCTCGATCGACGGCCGGCCACGTACGCTTCGAATACGTCACAATGGCGGGGGAGAAGACGACGACGACGACTTCCCATTTCGCACTCCCCTCCCCTCGCCCTTTGAGAAAGAGCTAGGCAGAAGGAATAAGGAGGAGGAGGAGGAGCCCTTTCCCCACTTCCCTTGCCTCCCCCCCTCTTTGATCTGGCCTTCTTAGCCCACCTACCGATCGAGCAAGACGCCTCTGCCGCCGCCGCCGCGATGGATTTCACTTTATAAAGGAGGGGAGGGAGGCAGCTTCGCTCGGAGGGAAAGGGGTGAAATGATGTCCCTCCTCCACCTCCACTTTAAGCAAACTCCCTTTCTCCTCTTTCAATTCCGGCAGCACATGTGCGATTTTTTGCGAGGGTTTGCAGTTTTTATATTGTGGCCAGTGGCGCAAGGGGGGGGAGGAGGCTAGTTTTGTGGACTAATTGGACCTCCCTCCTGTGACCTCCCGCGGCGATCGCATCTGACATATCAATATCTTGCGTCATACAATCCAATTCAAGTGAGCCTGTTTAGCTCCTGGAGAAATACGAAATGCCCCAAATTTGAACTCTCGTCTTGGCCTCTTCTCCTTCTCCCACCCCAGCTCTCTCCTCTTTCTTCCCCCCAATACAGTTCATTGCCTCCTCCTCCCCCTCCTCCTCCACTTCGCTCGCCAAATGTCTTTTCCTCTTTTACCTGCCGAGGAAAAGGAGGAGGAGGCGAGAGAGATTCACAGTAATTCCGTCCCCGCTGCGGCGGTTGCGGAGGTGGCATGCACCACATCCAACCAAGCAAGCGAGCGGGCAAGCGAGCACTTCCCCTTTTCTCCTCCCCTTCTTCTTGCTGGCTTAGCCATTCTTTCTGTTTTGTACACAGGTAGGTACAGACAGATAAGGAGAGAGTGGGCCAGGCAGGGCAGACGCCGCCGCGAGGCAAAGCTATGGAAAAAAGCACACACAAGCACACATCACATCCACATGGCATGCGGCGGTGGAGGAGGAGGAGGAGGGAGACAGTCCAATGAGGCCAAAATCTCTCTCCTCCCCTCCGCCGCGGAGGAAGAGGGGGTGTTGAGGCGAGAAAAGGGAGCATGGCAGCAGCGGAGGGGGCATCCCGATGAAGAGAAAGAACCTGGATAGATGGAAATTGCTCCATCGGTCGGTCGGTGACTTCCTCCCTCAGCCAGCTACCTGTGTGTGTGAGAGAGAGAGAGAGAGCGAGCACGTACGTGGTACATGTGTGAAAAGAGGGGAGGAGGAGGACAAGGGCGGACCTCCCTCCCTCCCTCTCCCTCTCCCGTTAACCATCGCCGCAGTTTGCACATGTCACGATACAGATACGGTGACGACAATTAAGCAAGAGGGAGGGGAAACGCTTTCGCTTGTGATATATGCTTCTCTCTATATTTCTATTACGCCTCCATCGTCGAGGGAAACAGGTGTTTTTTCATTATCACAATCCATGTTAAAAAACTGTTGTCGCATAAAGCAAAGGTGTTGTCTCATGCGCAAAAAAAGTCAGGTTTGAAATAGTAGCACTTTTCCCGTTTCAGATTTTTCCCTCTTCGTAAGCAGCCGAGGAAGAAACGGAGAAGTGCTGCTAACATTGCACTTTGCCTAGCATTTCCCCTCCTTCCTTTGGACGACGAACGAACAGTCGCAAGGAGAGGAGGGGAGGGCCTTTTCTTCTGTCTCTTCAAGCTCCGGCGATCCCCCTCCTCTCTCCCCCTTCGCCGAAACGAAAACCTGTGAGCATTAAAATGGATTGCTTGCAAGGCGGAGGAGAGAGAGGAAGAGAGCGTAGGGCTACATATAACTGCACTTTCTATGAGGGAAGGAGGAGGAGGAAGGGTTCTTTTTTGCGGCTAGAAAAGATGGCGAAGGGAGAGCGATCACTGTCGTCGTCGTCATTGACTCTCCCCCCCCTCGCAGTTTTCACGGAAATCGCCTCCCCCGTTATACACTTTGCTCCTCAGTTAGTATCCAGCTCCTCTCTTTGCAGCAGCAAATATAGAGTCTCCGTCCCACAGACCGACCGCACAGTGCAGAAATTTCTTTTGCGGAAGGCAGGAGGAGGGGGGGGAGGTGGCAGAGGAGACAATTGCGGCGGCGGCCGACGGAGGGCCGGGGGAAGAAGGAGGGCGAGAACTAGTCAAGTTTATTTGAGCCGCCTTCCCTCCCTATGCATGCATGCATACCCCCGTGTACCCCGTATGAGCTGACTTTGGCTTTTGCGGAAGAGTGAAGCAGGCTTTCCTCCCCAGGAACGCTACTTACTTTATCTCTTTCTCTCCCCCCTCCCTTCGCTAGCACTGTGCTGTGCAGCGAAGGAGGCCGAGGCTAAACTGATCATCCTGCTTTTTCTCTTCCTTCCTGTGCCGAGGAGCGAGGCGTCGCCGCCTGAGATGTCCTTGCATATTTCATGGGGAGGGAGGGGGGAGGAGAAGAGGCCCAGAGATAAATCGCAGATAGTTACAGGAGGGGCGAATCAATCTCGTGCGCCGGAAAATCCATCTTTCTTCTCTGTCCGCATTTATTATCCCATCACGCAAGTATGGAAGCTCGTCTCCATCTTCGCATGACGTTAGAAGAGGGGGGCAACATGAAGACGACGTACTGTACGGGCAAGCAAGCATAGCAAGCTATGTGGGGTGGGTGTATCGCCGCCCCTCCCTTTTTCTTCCAGCCCTGGCTGGGCTTTCCAATTTTTCCTCTCTTTCTCGAAGAAACCCGCCGCCGCCGCCGCCTCCTTTCTTCGCCCTCCTTCTCTTCCCCCTCCCGGTTATAAGCAATCGCTCTCGCCTCCTCTGAAGAGACGCGAAGGATCGAATAGTGTTGGGGAAAGGGAAAGAAGGGACAGGAGCAAAGCAAGTCCTCCCCCTCCTTTCGTTCGCAGAGTGGGCATGGAAGGTTATGGGGGGAGGAGAGGGGAGGGGGAAGGGGCATGCGAGAAAGAGAGAGACCTTCTGTGGAAGTGCTTTCCACTCCTCTAGCAGCCTTTCTCTCGCATTCCACGGCATTGTTTGCAGGCTGAGGGGAGGGTGAGGAGGGGGATCGCTCTCCCTGGTTTGGGCAACGAACGGACGGACGGACGCCCCGCGGCGGAGAAGGAGAGAGAGAGAGAAAAGTCGGCTCTTTTCCCTTCCCTCCCTCACCTCTGAGGTCTGGTACCCTGCTCAGAGGGAGGGGGCGACAAGGAATATATCCAGAAGTGGTGCCCCAAGGAGAGGAAGAGGAAGATAGAGAGGAGGCTTTCTTTTTGGTCTCCTCTCCTCTCTCCACATGTCCCCCCTGCTTAGATGGTCTTCGGCGGCGGAGGAGGAGGAGGGGAATCAGGGGGGAAAGGGAGGAGGAAATGCGAGAGCGAGAGGAACTATCAAACAGAGGTGGGGCGGAGGGAAGGGGAGAAAAAAAAGGGGAAAGGAGGAGGCCGCGGCCGCCGCACCCCACCCCACATACAAGACAAGCAGTCAGCAAGTGGAAAGGAGGGAGGAGGCCAAAAGCGAAGTCCGTCCGTCCGTCCGTCCCTCCGACGGCCCACCCACCATACCACCAAAGCCGCCGGTGGAACCGCCTCCTACGGTCTCTTGATGGTATGAAGGGTGTACTACTACGTATACGGAACCAGAACTAGCATGGGAAGAAAGAAAGAAAGCAGCCTCGTCCGTCCCCCTTTTCTCCCCCCCGGGCGACCGATGGCGGCGGCTTGTACCTACTAGTGAGCAGGTCGTATGAGAGCTACTGGATAAGTGGCTGAGCTAAAGGGTTGGGCGGAAAAAGAGGCGCCTACAGAGCAACAACGGCAATACAATACCAAGACAATTTCGTTCAACTATCAATTTGAGTGAAAGATGCTGCTCGTTCCTTCCAAATTCAAATTAAAGTTACAAGGTGCTTTTTTTATTTTTCATAATTACTTGGGTACTGTATGTCGTCAACGAATAATAATTTTGGAAAACCTAGCTGAAATGTCTACTAGTACATCCTCTTCCGAGTCGTCCCACGATGAGAGCGACGCCGACAAGTCCCAGACTCATGATAACTCCCATGGGAAGACTCAAGGTACAAGAGCAAAGACAAAGGAAGTGGGCCCTTCTGGGTCACCGACAACAGCAGCAGCAGCAACAACGACAAGGAGACGAAGGCAGCCTTCCACCGGCGGGAAACCAAGGACCCAGCGAACGGGCGGCCACAACACCACCCTGGACACCTGGACGCTCCCCACGGTTCCCTCCGACGGCGACCCTGCCGACGGCGGCGCGGCGGCGGTCCACGTCGTCTCATCGAGAGAGAACAACATATCCCTCACCTGGAAGAACGTGAGCGTGACGGTGCCGGAAAAGAACGGCGGAATATCGGACTGCTTCAAGGCCTTCAGAAAGTCAAAGGAAGGCGAAGAGGAAGAAGAGGTGCGGCACATCCTGAAAAACGTTGGCGGCTACGTGCGGAGGGGCGAGCTCCTCTCAGTCTTTGGCCCTACCGGAAGCGGGAAGACGACGCTGCTGAACGTGCTGTCGCTGAGGAAGCCCAGGAAGCTGAAGGTGTCCCCGACCTCGAGCATCCAGCTGAGCGGGAGGGTGGCGACGAGGGAGTCGCTGTCGAGAGCGGCAAAGTATGTCCGGCAGCACGACCTCTTCGCCGAGCGGCTCACCGTGAGGGAGCACCTTAACTTCCAGGCCGAGCTGAGATGCAGGGAGGACAAGGCAGAGCGGGTGGAGGCCGTCCTGAGGGACTTTGGGCTCAAGTCTTGCGCCGACGTGTGCATAGGGCAGCCGGCCGCCAGCGCGGGGAAGAGCAGGGGGATCTCCGGAGGGGAGAAGAAGCGACTGGCGTTGGCCACCGAGCTGCTTTCAGACCCCTTCCTCCTTTTGACGGACGAACCCACCTCAGGACTGGACTCTCACACCGCCAAGACGGTGGTGAAGATCCTGACGAGGCTGGCCAACAAGGGGATGGCAATCGTCATGACCATCCACCAGCCCAGCTCCGACATCTTCTTCCAGTCCCTGCAAAGGATAATGATCCTGGCGGACGGGAGGGTGGGATTCCAGGGGAATCGGCAGGAGGCAAAGAAGTTCTTCGACGGTCTGCTGCTCCCTTGCCCTTCCCGCTATAACCCGGCCGACCACTACGTCAAGATGCTTGCGATCAAGCCTGACGACGAGGCCTTCTGCAGCGCAAGGAGGGACCAGATCTGCAACCACTTTGAGGAATCTCCCGAGAGGAGGAGGGTCCTCCACAAGATTGACGAGATCCGAAGGCAAGACAAGGGCGAGGATATTCCTGCTCCCCCCCACATGTACCGCGCGAGCAGGCCCTGGCAGACGTGCGTTCTACTTCGAAGAAACGTTCTTGAAATTAGGCGGAACAAGATGCTCCTGCGGGTGCGCATCATGATGACGCTGATAAACTCGGTGGTGGTCGGCTTCCTCTACCTGGGCCAGGAGTACGATCAAAAGGGAATCAACAACGTCAACGCCGCCCTCTTCGTCCTCGTGGCCAACATCACCTTCTCCAACAACTTTAGTGTCGTCACAGAGTTCTGCTCCGAGCTGCCCTTCATCCTTCGGGAGTACTCCCACGGACTCTATTCCATCGACTCCTACTTCTTCTCCCGTCAGCTTGCCGACACCCCACTCTACCTGGTCAACACGGCCATCTTCGTCACCATCTTCTACTGGATGACGGGGCTCAACCCGGACGCCTCGCGATTCCTCATCTGCCTGTGCATAACCTGGGTCCTCACCCTGGTGGTGCTGGGCTTCGGCCAGATGATTTCCTGCGCGGCGGGGGAGACCCGCCTGGCCCTGGCCCTCTCCGCCCCGCTCCTCACCCCCTTCCTCATCTTTGGCGGCTTCCTCCTTAACAAGGACTCCCTGCCCGGCTGGATCTCCTGGGCCAAGTACCTCACCTGGTTCCACTACGCCAACGACCTGTACGTGGTCAACCAGTGGGAAGGAGTCCAGTTCAACTGCACGGGAGGGGAAGATAAGAGCCACGAGTGCATACGGAGCGCCGAGGAGCTGTACCACGTTTACGGAGTGGAGCCGCACGGGTGGGACTTCTCAATGACCATGCTGTTCGTGCTGGCGTGCGGATTCAGGACGCTGGCCCTATCAGCCCTCGCATACCGGGCCTCGGAAAGTGCCCAATATGTTTAACAACAGTACGTAATTCGCTTTTGTTGGTGGAGGAGGAAGGGCGGAATGCAAAATCAATTCTGCAAACCACAAATCTTCCCCCTCACTGTATTGGGAGGAAAGCTCGACGCTCCGTTTTTGCTTTCTCATTACCTCTCTTGCCCAACACTCGATAAGGCACATTTTTTGGCGAAACAAAAGTAGGCGGAGAAAGTCGAAAGGTGAAGCTCGAAGGCATGCAACCCTCCCCCGCCCGCATGTCGTCAACAAGCTTCACCGCGGCTTTAGCAACAACCGGCAAAACTTGAGAAAGCTTAAAGCCCGTGTTGCATTTAGTAGTTGTAATTTCTCTAAAATGAAATGATAGCTGTAAAATAGTTTACTATGAAAAGAAGGATGCAGTTTGCGTACTAAACTATGTGATAAGTTTTGTTGCTGATTATTTTGCAGGTTTTTCAACAATTTGCAAATATTTTCTAGCACAGTAGATACAGCAGCACAAATTCAAGTCATCGATCATTCCCCACTTCATTTGCTTTTAGTGCCGGCAGGTCGACCCACGAAGCGGTGACCTGAGTGAGTGAGTGCGTTCTTTGCCCAGAAAAACTTTTGCTGGCAATCACTCTCTTTTCCTCCCTCCCACGTCGAACACCGGCCTTTCTCCGCGCCTCCACCTACTTGGATAGGTACGGTACAACAGCCTTCTAAACTCTCCCACGGGACGCAAGCAAGCAAAGCAAGCACGCAGGCACGCCCGCAGAAAGAGAGAAGACCGCCATTTCCCCAGGAGTTTAATGCCGCCGACTAGTCAAGACCTCCTCCTCCTTTCCTTGCATACATACTTATGCGATTGACTTAGCACGCACTCGCTGAGTCGCCCCCCAAAAAAGAGGGGAAAGGAAAGCCAGGGCGACGGACGGACGGGCTTGTTGGCAAAAGAGGCCAAGTTATACAAACAATTCTATTAGAAAAAGCGGCTACAGTCAGGGCTATCTGCAGCAGGGAAAGCAGGAGCGAAGTTGAAGAGACCGATTCGAGAAGGAAGGAGATCCGTCCAATGAACGGAAAAGTGCTTCTTTTACGCACAAGAGAGCAAAGAAACGAACGAACGAATGTATATCGAAAGAACGCGCCGTCAACTCAGTCAGGTTTTGTATTCTTTTCGTCTTTTTATTTATTTTTTTCTCGAGATTTTTCGTCCTTTTTTGGTATGCTAATCTGCGAAAACCTGTACTGTTCAGGTTTCCCTCTCTCTTTTATGCGTAATAGGATGATTATTATAATGGCGATTCTTTTTCAGCATCATCAAGAACTGAGTATAATGACTTTCTCTTTGTGTTGTAGGTTTTTTGTTCCCCCATCTTCTTTTTGTGGTTGTTTGTTTGTTGGGGCCAAAGCTTGTTCGGGGTTATTACTATTTGCGCTCGCGTGGTGGGAAAGGGGGGATTGCAGGACGAAAGGCGCACTTGGTATACACAGTAGTAATAGTAGTTGTAGTAATCGCGTAGTCTTTTTAGGAGGGGGTCGAAATCGGCTTCCTCTTCCACCTCGGGGTTGTTCATTTTTTGCTTCTTCAATGGCGTTTTCCATGTCACCTTGTATATCTTGTTCGCTTTATCCGGCAAGCTCGCCACTTCAGGTACCGAAATAGACAATGTTCCTTTTGCTGCGAAGGTGGGGAGAGGGGATGCTGCTGTAGCCCTGCTACTGCAAAAACTGTATGGCCAGAGAGAATACTTTTTTTTTGTCTGCGCGTATGATGATGTTCTTGCGTACAAAGGGGTCCGGCCCACAGCAACGACGCATGTGAGCCTCCGCCACACACCAGAGAGGAAAGCTGTGTGCCTCCCTCTTATCCAGCTGCCATTCCAAGCTGCCCTCCTCCTCCTCCTCCCGCCCGTACGCACTACTACTACAACGCACACTCATGTCATGGCCGCAGCTTGCAAGAGGGGTAGTCGGTAGTGTACGACGGAGACGTACGTGTGGGCCGAGCTACGTACAGAACAGGGGCTTTGCTGCTTGCATGGTGGTGGTGGGCCCAATTCCTCCCTAGGCGGTGCAAGGTCGGAGATGCGATCCCACCCCTCGCCCTCAAAAAAAGGGAGAGGATAGGAGGAAGCGTCTGGAGTCTAGCCCTTGATGCTTGTCTGTCGGCGAGGAGTGAAGATGCCCCCCCCCTCCTTCCTTCCTTTTTGTCCGTTGCCCCTTTTCCAAGGGAAAAGTCGTTGGAGAGTCTTCTTCTTCCTTATCCTGCATCCAGGTGAAGGAAAAGTTGCCAGGGCAGCACCTCTTCAACCGCCAACCGAAGCACTCATAAACAGGGCAGGTAGTGGTCGAGGGAGGGGGAGAAATACTCGCCCTTCTTGTCAAAGCGGCGGCGTGCTTCCAATTAAATGGAAGAGGGAATATCGGTCTTCACTTTGTGGCTGTTGTTGCATGGCACTTGATGCCCGTTAGGTTATTACTGGTGCTGCCTGCGTAGTATAGTTCCTCTTTTTGCACAGCTCATTTGATGACGATGGGGAAGCAGCCGGATTCTTCTTCGTCTTTGTTGATTTGCAGATCACACTTGCACGTTGATCCTCGGCGAGGGCGGCGAAGAGGATGTTGCGGCCGCCTCCGCAGAGCACTGCTGCTGCTGCGGGGACGAGGGCGCCGCCGCCGCCGCGGACGAGGAGGTTGGGGAAGACGTAGTGGGGAGCTCGGAGGAGGACGAGGAGCGGGACAGCTTGGTCATGACGACGCCACTATCGTCCAGGTCCTCCTCTTCCTCCTCCTCCTCTTCTTCCTCCTTCTTGTCGTCGGAGTTGTCGTGATCGTCACTGGAGTGTCCGCTGTCGCTACTGACGTCGCTCTCAGAGTCGGAGTCGCCCTCCTTGGGCTTCTCCTCAGACTTGGGCGGACTCGACTTGTCGCCGTTCTCCGCCCCGGAACTTGGCCCAGCATGCTCCTCCTCTGTCGCCGTCGAAGCGGGCGGAGGAGGACCGTCGGCGACGTCCTCAGAGACTGACGCCGCAGCTGAGGAAGAAGGGAGGGGAGGTCCTCCTCCTCCCCCAGCTGTCAAAGCTTCTGACGATGACGCCGTCGTTGAAGCTGCCGCGGAGGCGGAGGAAGGCGAAGAAGTCCCAGGAGGGCCTTCGGAAGAGACGTCCTCCTCCTGCCTCTCCTCTGCCGCGGCCGCGGCTGCGCTGTTTGCCGCCGCGGCCGCCGCCTGCATGATCTGCTGGCCGAAAGAGAAGATGGAGACGAGGCTGGTGATCTGGTCGATTTCCATGGCGGACTGGGGAGGGGACGAAGGGGACTGTTGTTGTTGCTGCTGCTGCTGGGATCCCGACTCTCGCAGGCAAGGTGTGGGCGGGCGGAAGGCCGGGTGAAAGATCTACAAATGGAAAGTGGACAAGGTTAGTTAGCGACAGTCCTGCGGTAAGAAAACTTATGTCAATCATCACCTGTTGTTGCTGGACTCTGCTGAAGAAGACCGACGCCGCCGCTGAGGCGTCCTTGTCCTCTTCGTTGGACGAGGCCTCCCTCCTCCTCTTTGAGGGCTCGTCTTGGTCTTCGTCGTCATCCTCTCTCTCGTCGTCACTTTGGCTGCCGCCCGAGATCTGCCTCCGCCGCTTGCATCCGACGCGGAGGAGGCCGAAGGGGGAGGAGACGGAGGAGGCGGAGGAGGGAGGACGGCGGGAGCGCCGGGAGCCCACCACATCCTCGTCCTCATCCTCGTCGTCCTCCTCCGCGTCGCTGTCTGCGGCGGGGGACTTGCTCTCGGTGGACTTAGAGTCCATGTCGTAGATGGTGAAGGTGGCGCCGACGTGGTCGGAAGAAGAAGAAGACTCTTGATCGGCGGCATCCTCCGGCTGCTCACTCACGACTCCACTATGGCTGCACGACTGAAGCACCTGCTGTTGTTGCTGTTGCTGCTGTGCCATTCTCTCACAGGAGGGCAGAGCCTCCGTCACAACCTCTGGACCTGATTCGGTCGTGTCTTCCTCCTCTTCATCATGCTCCTCCTGCTGCATCTGCTGTTGCATCTGTTGCTGCAGGGCTGGAGTGACGCACCTGGATGGGGCGGGGGAGGGCACCAGGGTGGGGCCTCGACCGTTTGAAGAGTGGAAGGGGGCGCAGCTGTAGCAATACTGGAAGGGGGCGGACAGGCGCGACTCCTCCTCCTCCTCGTCCTCCTGCGCGGAAGAGGGCACGGCCACCGGGTCGCTGCTGGAGGATGAGGATTCCGAAGAGGCCTCGGAGGAATCGGAGGAAGAGGTGGAAGAAGCAGAGGCACCTGAGGCTTGGTGGTCGTTGCCAAAGTTGTTGCGGCTGTCACAATCGCAGTCTGGCTCGTCGATGAATCCCTCATCACTGGTGGTCTGCTGTTGTTGTTGTTGCTGCTGCTGCTGTTGGAGGTGCTGCTGCTGCTGAAGCATGAGCTGATGCTGCTGGGCCATCATCATCTGATGGTGCTGCTGGAGGAACTGCTGTTGCTGCTGTTGATACATGGCAGCTGCGGCAGCTTGCTGCTGTTGCATCTGTTGCTGCTGGTGCATGAGAGAGCCCATGAAGACGTTTCCACAGGCGTTGGCGGAGGAGCAAGGGTCCCTGCTACCAGAGCCAGAGGGATTCTTCTCCTTCTCGCCGCCCTCCTCCTCCTCATCGTCGGAGTTCTCGCCCTCCTCCTCCTCCTCGTACTCCTGCTCGGCTCCAGCTTGTCTCTCGCCTCCCTCGTCTTCCTCTTCCTCCTCCTGATCCTCCTCCATCTCCTCTTCCTGGCCGGAGGACTGCTCCATCCCTTGCTGCTGCTGCTGTTGCTGCTGCATCATGCAGTTGTGGTTCATGGCTCCGGCCATGAACTGGCCAGTCATCATCTTGTAGTTCATGTACATGGTCTCCTGCATGTAGAGGTCCCTGGCCTTGTTGAGCACCGTGGCCACCAGGAGGTTCTTGTGCAGCGGAAGCCCGCCGCGCTGGTTCCTTCCCATCTGGATCTTGCTGAGGGAGAGGCCGATGATGCGCTGGACCTCGCCAAGGGAGCTCATCTTACTGGGGAAGTCCTCCCCGCTCCCACCGGCGGAGGCGGAGGCGGAGGCGCCGGAGGACGTGGAAGTGGACGATGAACCCATGTTCATGCCCATGCCCATGCCGAAGCCCATGGCCATGGCGGCGGGGGGCGGCGTGGAGGAGGAGGAGGACGCGGCCCCCTCGTCCGTCGCCGTCGCCGTGGACGACGACGAGGTGGAGGCGCCCTCGTCACTGTTCATGCTGTTGTTGCTGTTCTGCAGCAGCAACCACTGTCACAAGGTGGCACAGACACCGTACACCGATACAACACTTAGTCGAACTTCAATGTTCACGACTCCACTCCGAAAAACACAAGTCCCGGACGCACAACTCCCTAATTTCCTTTTAGCGGCGAGGTGCGATGTGTTCCCCCGCCGGCGTCTCTCACGCGAGTGAAGCCTCCGCCTGCGCGCGCACCCCTACTTATAACCTTGCGCGCGCGTGACGTCACAACCTACTTAGTAACCAATCAAATCACTCCATTCTTCTGTTTCAAATCTCCTGAATGGATTGTCACTCCATCTATCCATAAACCTGGCAAAAGATGCGACAATACTATTAGGGCGGGCGGCCGCGGGACGGACGGACGGAGAGAGAAGAAGGGAAGAGATCTTGTGCGCGCGCAGGTTACAGACAGAGAAGAGAGAGAAGGAAGCGCACGCTTTCTTCTCCTTGTTCGGTCGGATGGGGTCCGCCGCCGCCGCCGCCGCCGCCGCCGCCGCCGTGCGGTTGAGTCGTTCCCCGCTGATGCCGATGCCGACGCCGCATCCCCCCCTTCCGCGCACCGACGGAGGCGACCGGTCAAACGGCGAACCGCGGCGGCGGCGGCGGCGGCGGCGGCGGCGCAGCGCGGAGGAAGAAGGCTTAAGATTCCTCCTCCTCCTCCTCTTATTCCAATTGTCGCCCCTCCCAAACACACACAGAAGCACGCAGAGGAAGAGGAGTCAAGAGTCTTTCTCCGTCATCACATTGGGAGCAGCGCCAAGCACTCTTCCTGAACGAACCTTATCCGCTCGTGCTGCTGCTGCCGCCGCCCTCCGCCCACCTTCCTTCCCCCCAAATTGGAGTGCTTAACGGGGCGGCCCCCTTCCGCGAGAGGGGAGCGTCCCCTCCCTCCCCCCTTCCGCCCGCCGTTCGCCCGCCGATTCGCCCATCGGGAGGGTTTTGAGGGAGAAAAAAGGGGGGGAAAGGAAGGAACGCGTCGGCCGCAGTTTCCATACCAAAGAGAGAGTAATCCAGAGTAATCAAGCATCGCACGTCTTCGCCGCGACGCGACCTCCCCCCGAGTGAAACCTCCCTCCCCAGCTGCGTCGGCGGCCGTGAGAGAGGAGAGAGAGAAGCCGTCGGCGGCCCTTGTTGTCTCCCTTCGGCCGCCGTGCGGTGTTTGGGAGCGCAACACGCCTCCTCCTCCTCCTCCTCCTCCTCCTCCTCCTGTGTGTGCCTGTGCGTTTGCGCGGTGGCCAAAGGAGATCGGACGGACGGTAAAGGAGTGACTGACTGACGCAGATCGACCGACCCGTCCACGGACGGAGCGGTAGCCTCGCGCCCCTTTCCAAGAGGGAGGACCGAAATTCGGGAGAGGTTGCGGGAAGGGCGGAGGAGGAAACGCCGGCACTCTCGCAAAAAAAAAAAAAAATAATTAGGCTTCTAAAATTGTAAAAAGAGATCGGCCCATTTCAAAGCTTCTTGTTTGTTTGTTTATTTGTATTGACAGGTTCAAGTCAAGGGTCACAACTTTTCACATAAATTGCTTTGATGCAAATGTCTTCTTCAGAGTTTGTATCTACTGACACCTTGCTTGACTTGGGATTCTGCAGTCCACGGCTTGATGCATCGTTGTGACTTGGAGCACATGTTAGTTGGGAGATGAGCAAAGGAACCAGACCTTGCCTTTGCAGCTTGGACACTTTTCATGGCTTTCTTTCATCACGGTGGGTCTTTGGCCACCAGCAAATCATCCGTTGAATGGAGCCCACTAGGGCACGGAAAAACGGTTCGCCTTCGATTTCTATAATTATCAGGCACCAAAAGATACCAGTCAGTTTCCATACAGCTCACCCTTCTATTTCCATACAGAAATTTTGCCACCCTTCTAATTCCATACAGGAAAGTCTTCTATTTCCATACAAGGTAGAAAAGGGCTGTTTCCTTAAAAACAATCACTTCAACATACCAAAAGCATGTGCTGGTCAGTCAAGAAAGCAGTTCAAGTAAAGGGAAATACAGTACTTTTTTAACAATGAAGACACCACGAGTTGTAGTTAACTTGTTAGTACAGAAGAAAAAATATAATTGCATTAAAAAATAGGCAATTCTCCTTTTAGAGAAAACTTGACTGTTCTTGGAAGGATATTTGTGTAAAAACCTTGTTTGAATGACAAGGATCA
>JAAUXV010024833.1_pt1 | contig 17657 bp, 4 predicted proteins | sample 7278181 | NCBI WGS metagenome assembly JAAUXV01 (sample SAMN14350114, study PRJNA611818) | marine sediment metagenome | isolation source: surface marine sediment (2.1m) | place: French Polynesia: Moorea | collected 2018-08
AAGCAGATTTGTGTATTTGATGAAATTGAGTTTTTAAGGATTGGTATCTTGAGACTGAAAACGCTCGAGGGACAGTTAGTAGGGTCTAACATGCATACATACAAGTAAGGGTTAAGATCTGAAATCTGTGAAGGCGACCAGTCAAAGGTTATGTTAACAACGTGATAAGTGATGAGTACCGCATGACACACAGCTGTGTAGTCTATCACAGGCGGCCTAAAACTGCAGTACTGGCCGGCGAGACATACACAAGCTGTGATGGTGGTGAGAAATTAAAAATCAAATCTGCTTTGAATGGTCACTGAACCACAGTTGGTTAAACCTGTGTTAAGAGGTCCCTGAACCACTGATGGTCAAACCGGTGTTAAGAAGGTCACTGAACCACGGATGGTTAAACTTGTCTTAAGGAAGTCACTGAACCACTGATGGTTAAACCTGTGTTAAGAGGTCACTGAACCGCTGATGGTTAAACCTGTGTTAAGAGGTCCCTGAACCACGGACGGTTAAACCTGTCTTAAGGAGTCACTGAATCACTGATGGTTAAACCTGTGTTAAAGTCCCTGAACCGCTGATGGTTAAACCTGCCTTAAGAGGTCCCTGAACCACAGATGGTTAAACTTGCACAAGGTCCCTGAACCACAGATGGTCAAACTTGTGTTCAGGTCACTGAATCATGTATGGCCACACCTACATTAATGTACAGGTCACTGTGTCATAACATGGTCAAACCACAGTTATAATGAAAGGAACAATGATAAAATGAAATGGGGATGGTACTTACCATTCTTGATGACGAGGGGTACGCTCTCAGCATTCACAGACACGGGATGGTACACATCATCTTCATCTTTGAAGAATGCTGGGGGTGATACGTATATCAGGTCTCCTTCAGCATGGAGACGCCAGGCAAGCAACTGGGGAACGATGCTGGTTGAGGCGGCCAAGACTCGGAATTCAAATGCCCTTGGAGGCCTGCTCATGGTTTGCAGGGACAATATGAGGGGGTTTTGCTCTTCCTGTTTGAGGGTACCAGTCAATACTGCTGACAATACGCCAGCAGAGGGGAGCATTTGGTTGAAAGAAAGCAGGTTGCACATCTTACAATGTTGAAGGGTACACATTGAGGGCAGAATTTCATTTCTGATGGTGGCAAGGACTAAAGTGACAGCGTCACTGTCCTCCACAAGCAGCTGATGCAGCTGCGCAATGCCTTTGGCAAGGTCAGCAGGGGGAGATGGCTCCTTTGGAGGCTGACTGAGATTGGTCACTGAGGCCTCCTCAGTGTCTGTGTCTGCATCATGCTCAGGGGATGACACATCCTCAGGGCAGGCGCCAAACTCTGTAGGCACAGGGGAGGGTGACCTGGGAGATTCATCAAATCGAATGATTTTTGAGGGACGAGGTTCCTGGCTCTCTTCATCACTAGTCTCACCTTCTGAGGTGAGAGCCTCAGGAGGGGGCGGTATGAAGATGGAGGCACTCCTCCTCAGGAGGGACTTCTCCGGCAATGGAGGAGCCTCCTCTGGAGCAGGGGCCTCATGAGCAACAGGAGCCTCCTCCAGCTTGGGAACCACAAAGCATGGTTGTGATGGTTGGGCCGAGAAGGTGAAAAATGTTGGGTCTGGGCGGGTTACATAAGACCCTGACTCAACTGGCTCAGCCTCCCTAATAAGGGACCTGGGCCTGGAAGCCCGCGACGGGGCCTTCCTCTTGCGCTGACCAGAAGGACAGCTAGGAGGGCCAGATCGCTGGGGGCTGGGGGTGCTGAAGATAAAATTTTCAGGGTAAATTCGATTATAAGCCCTGAACATCCTATCTATCTCCACCCTACCTTTCTGTGAAACTTGTCTCCTAAGGGAGCATCTGAAGACCCGAAAGTCGGGTGACTGCCAAATCATACAGGTGGTGAATGTACGGTCCTGGAGAATGCCCATAAGGCGATCCAGGGGCTCGTCTGATTTGGAAGAAATTTTGGGGGCAACCATCACATCAAAATGTTTCCCAAGGCTATCTACTGAGAGATCAATAATCTTGCGACCCATCATACCCCCAAGGAAGAGCAAACCCATTTGTTTACCTTTGGAGAAGGGCAGAGTACAATCGAAATGAGTCTTGACCATCCGGCCTCTGTATCCAGGACATACATAAGATCCAGTTGTACGCTTGCTGGCTGGCATGATGATGTTGAAGTCAAAGAACTTGAGAGTCCAGTGGCAGAATCTTGAAGTGAAAAATCCTCAAAGGATCCGAGTGACAGCAATTGGCTGAAGTGTTTGCAGTGGAAGAAATTTCCAGCAAAGTATTGAAACAATGAAAAACAAAGCCTTTTATGCTGGGAGAGCAGTGGTGCGATATGCCTCTCTCCCCAGGGGCGTGCATGATCATCACGCCCCAATATTTAAATAAGGTGCCAATAAAGGTGATATGGCATGTCTTGGTGCACAAAGACAGACCAAACATCACATTTATGTTGAACCTTGGGCATAAAAGGGTTAAATTTCTGAAAGTGCCGTTGTGTTGAAAGGATAAGATTAAAAGTAAAGGTGATTAATAATGTACTTTAAGTACACACTGTTTGGGGCAATTCTGTGGTCAAGTTGAAGTAAGTGACCACACCCCCATTAAGAGGTCATATACCCCACGCCGCGTGGATGCGCAGGAATGGTAAGGGACCGGTTCAGTAAGGGGGAGTAAGTGGATGATGATTGGTGATAAGCAGACCGGTCCCCACATCTGGCACCCAGAGTACATGGCAAGACTGTAATCTATGGGTGATAAGAAACCCATTAAGGGAATTTGGGGTATCAACACGGCACAGCAAGACCGCATAGAGGTGGAGGCGGGTTCATTCTGCAACATGGATACATGAAACTTTCAAAATTGAGCGCTCAACCATTCTATGTAAAAATATGATATTGCATATATATGAATAAGTGTATCCATCTTGACAAGTGACCTAACCTACCCCTCTGCTCATGTGTTGTAGGTATTAATACCTCAGCAAGAGCTGGCTTGCGTGGAAATTGGAAATTGGGATGTGGAATTGGATTGATTTCAATCTTCCTTCTAAGCATGTTCATACATGCAGCCCATGGTGTACCACGGGAAGGAAGAAGAAACAAGATGAAATTGAAGAATGATAAGAAGCCACTGGAGGAGGGTGAGAGAACCAATTATGCATTGGATGCAGTTGAAAGATTGAATTATGGTGTGTCATTTTCACCTATTGATGGAGTATATGTACCAACTGAGGCTACATATAATTTGATGATGGTAATGAATGTTCCTATGTTCAAAGCAACATCTCAACAATGGCAGAAATGTCTGCCTGGAGCTTATTCTGGTTGTGCATTAACCGACATGTGTAGGTTAATCACACCAGCAGATGTACTGCCAATCAACAGAACGGCAGAACAAAATCAAACATGTGTCTTGGTGGATAGGTTTATTGCACATTTACAAAACACAAGGGGTTCTGTTGCAACTAATCTACTTGACAGACTGAAAGCCTACATTCAACTGTCAACCGCTACAGCTAAGATGGATAATGGGGTGAGGTCAAAACGAGACACCGAGACATATTATCATAACATCGCCAATGTTGATGATGGGGGTGGCAACAAACCAGCATCAACAAGGGATTACCCTGATTTACTGAGGGTTACATCACAACAACCCTCAAGCTTCATACCATGTCATAATCTGACTGAACTGGCCGACCATCTGACTTGCTTGTCATATGCTCTACATTCTCAAAGCATGCCAAGGGATGACAACGAGCGTAAGTTCAGGCAAGCCAGAGCGGCATCAGAGCCAGACTTTGACATTGTCCAAAGAGAAACCCAAATGTTGATGGAAAGTCTTGCGATGAGTTTAAGTATGGCAGGAGAGACTGCAGACCGGGTCAATGATTTGATGACAGAAATGGAGGCTCCACATTTTGTGGAAGAACCATCCTCAGGGAGGAACAGGCGGGGTCTATTTGATTTTGGTGGGAAAATCCTGAAGTCCCTCTTTGGGGTGGTCACTAATGAGGAGGCAGAGGATATGCAATATGCTATCAATGCACTCTCTGAGAATCAGTTCAACATTCAAAGTCGCCTCCAAACTTTCGAGAAACGTGTGGTTGCTGTGGCTAATCTAACTAATCAGCATCTACTAAAGATGGGGCGAGTAATGAGACAGGTGGACAACAAGTTCTCACGTCTCTTCCTCGAGCTACACAAAGGTATGCACACAACAACTCGTTTCGCAGGATTCATGTCATCTATGATGCTGACACTGGTCCAGGAAATTGCAAGGGTTGAGAGAGAAATTGAACAGTTCCTGGATGGGCTCAGAAGTCTACACAGAGGAGAATTGTCCATTGATCTTGTGTCTGAGACATTCCTCCGAGACACCTTGGGCATCTTACAGGAGCATATCAGCAGTAAATACCCGTCATTCTCTATTGCAGAAAGAGAGCCTGTATATTATTACAAGTATGGTAAACCATCATTCAGTTGGAATAATGGGACGTTAATTGTGCATCTAGCAGTCCCACTGAGGTCTACTGCTACAGCCTTTAAGCTGTATCAGGTGACCAGTTACAGTGTACCGGCAGATCACAATGACACTTTAACTACCAGGCCTCTGCTTGAGAATGACATCTTTGGGATATCGCATGACGGGGTTAACTTCTTGGAAATGTCAAGTGATGATTTTCAATCCTGTACATTATCAAAGACAATCAGATGTGAGGTTGCAAGTGTTATTCAGGATGTATTTCACAAGTCATGCCTACTTGCCTTGTATCAAAATGACAAGCAGGCTATTCAAGAGTTGTGCAGGTACAGGTTGGAAGTCGCAAAGACAGTAATGGGATTGAAATCACTGTCTCCTGGACGTGTGCTTGTATCAAATGCTGCCACCGTTTCTATTCAATGTCCAGGAAGACCAGCAGTTGTCAGATCGGGTTGCACTGAATGTATCTGGTCCCAGCCGTGTGGCTGTGCCCTAAGTGTCACTGATGGATCAAGCAAAGCCTTATCCATGACACCTGTTATCCAGGGGTGTCGCCAGGAAGCATGGGCACAGAAGGTGGAATATCCTGTGAATATCCCAGCACTATCCCGCCTTCTGGAGCCTGGAAAACTGAAAAACATCTCACATGAGACGTATGCAAGCTCACTGGCTAACATCCCTAATGTGCATGTCAGCGTGCACCCACTGGCAGAAGACATGAGTATGCATGAATCATATGCATTCGGTATGGATCTTGAACAAGCTGTGGATCAACTACAAAAGGATTCGGTTTTGACACCGTTCAACTTGAAGGAGCTAACAAATGAAGAGAGTTCAGACAGCTGGATGAAGTATCTACCAGCAAGTTTGGGATTGTCAATGGCATTCACCATTACAGTGTACCTAATGTACGCTGGTCACAAGAAAGGCTGGTGTCGATTTAAAGACATCAAAGCTCCAGAGAATGAAAAGGATCCAGACAAAGGCAGTCAATCAAACTTGAAACCTAACAACTGCCCATCTGATCCAAGAGATCCAACAGCACCGCCTGCCGATCTAAGAAGCACTGTGGCAGAAATCTTGCACGAGTATGCCACAGAATTAACAAACACAGGCAATATCCCAATGAATTTGGCAAATGTACAAAGCCCCATGATGGGCAGAAACTATTTGTATCCAATATTGGAAAGGAATGAACCCAATCCAGAGATGTGACGGTTAACGTTTGACGTGTGAATTGTACAATGAAGACATGTTATGTACATAAACATGTTTGTATTTATGTATTGTTGCTACTATATGTATTATATGTAAGCATGATTACAAGAGTTCATCGGTTCATCACTATGTTTATTATACTATGTATTGTGTATGTAATGGATTTATGTTTTATGCTGCCACTGTTAAACAACACTTGCATTGTTATTTGCTGCTTGAATGAAAGTACTGTATGGTGTATCTCAGGTGTACAGACAAGAAGTTTATGATTGTCAAGCTGCAATCAAAACTTGGAGGAGCAGGCCTACACCCGATATTAAGCTTGTATTACACACGGCATAACTAAAGGTGTAAAGTTTGAAGGCCGAATTTCACAGAAGAGACTGTGCAGAGGTGGAAATTGGAAATTTGAATGTATATATATGTGCTTTATAACACCCACATGGTGGGGGCGTTAAGGAGATGAAGGATTTATGTTGGGGCCATGATGCCCAACATCTGTATCAGCACCGCACGCGCACAAGCGCTGGCACGTGGAGGGTGTCAATCAGCAGTACACGCCTATAATGGGGGTACTTAGCTGACAACACCCCCACTTCAAACAGCCAATGGTGTTAACAGGGCCATTACAGGATCAAGAAGGTGACCCAGCATGGATCCAGTGTACGCACACAATGGATCCAGCAGTAACATTTGGAGGTGATTTTGGTGGAAAACGCCAATAAATAAGAGCCAAATGGAGGTTTGGAAGGTTGCTTCCTGTTAAGAATTGTTTGAAGGCATTGTATGGAAATGTATTTTACTGGTCAAGGAGTGCGACCTTGAACCAGCTGGAAATTGTATTGGTCTTGAAATGTATGTTTGGCAGAGTATTGTTCTGCCTATATTTTATATAATAAAAATCGACCGTGGATACCGACTGAGAGGAGAGCCCAACGTGCAAGGGATATCCTGGGGACCAGGATATTCAAAAGTGGGGGCGAGGAAGTGGCCAGTACACACAAAGAAACCCTAAAACCCAAAAACAACCAACAAAATTTTTTTTCTGAAATCAAATGAAGGGATTTGATATTCATATCTTGAGAGATTTTAAGGTCCTACATGGCATACAGGCCACTTTCAGCAGATTCTCATCAGGAGATGAGAATTCAAAGAGGGGGCGAAATGTCATGTAGTGACATTGTGTTTTATACACTTTTTATATGTAAATATTCAATTGCAGCCGGGTGCACTAATTAAAGTGATGGTGCAAGTCCCAAAGGCTGAACTCCCATAAGAGGGAGTACGGTAAAGCCAAAAGTGCAATATAGCATTGGGCTACCGATGGACATTTGTAAATATTAAATGTCTGTACATATTGAATGAACATATTGATTGTATGTGTCCAACCGGTAGACCAATGCTGATGAAATGAAAACCACAAGTATCCTCCAAGATATGAATATCACAAGTGAGTGATGCATTCTACAAGCCTGCAGAAATGCAAGGAATGTAGGAATGGATTGCGAAAGGTAGGGACGCCAGTTCAATGATTACATTGCCAGATGGTGTACTTCCGTGTATTGACTAAGATGTGTGAAGTTGTACTCAGTGACCCTGGCTAAGGTCAGTGGCCAAATCCATTAGCGCAGGGGTTCACTGTTGTAAGATAAAAGCTCTGAAAGGTCAGGAATGCCATTCCAAGACCAACACGGATAAGTACTTATCAAACTGGGTCAACCCAGGTCAACCTGGCTGACCCTGAAACAGGCACTGGAGGCTTCCATGCTCAATCTGGACCGGAAGTAATAAATGGTTCTACTATAGTGAGATGGGAGGATTCACAACCCACTCACACATATGGAATGCACTCCAGAATCGCCGGGAACAGTATTTAACATATGAACAGTGAAATGCGACTAAGAAACATGGAGCCTACTTTTGTGAACATTCCAGAACATTCCTGAAGGTGTGAATACTGGGACTTTGAGCAGAAATCGAAATATGTACCTATAGTGCATATAGAGGTTTCTGCAAGGAAAAGTCACAGTACCAAACGTCTGTTGGACGTTTCTGGCTATTTTTAGGCTCCTTGTAATGTGCTAAATTTGGCAATGAAGTCATGGCGATCCCAAAGATATATAAGGAGGCCTGCAACGCAGGCTCCTCACTCTTGAAAGTTACTACAAGCCAGACATCAGTATTCCTACGTTCCAAGAAGAAAATCACATCTTTCAGTCTGAAACACTTCCCAGGATTGTAAGTGTGACTGTGAGAGCAGTGAACAAGTGTGTACAGTTAAGGTGGCAGACAACTCGTACTGGGCCAACTATCCACCAAGTTTCTGGTACCTCACGGGCATCTCCAACAGCCAGTCGGTGTGTCGGTCTACATAAGCCAAGCTGATCGAGTTTTGTCATCTTTGTGTTTGATATCGCTAACCAGTGATATTTGGTGTGGTGACACAGACTGGACGTTCTGTGGGCACCTGTACAGTGATTCAGCAATAGTGATATCAGGCTGGACGTCCTGATATCACTACAACTGTATCAGAGAAAATTGTGAGACGAGATCTACATTCTACACACTACTCTACAGCCCTACCAGAGCAAATCCCCACATATATACTCCACCCATACGTTAAAATTGGTGGAGCATATCGACGTGAAACTGGAGTATATTACAGTGGATATTATGAGTGATCACTCTGAACAAGGAAAACCAGAAGGCAGTGATTCAGCTAATCTACATTTATTGCCGCAAAATGGTGAAGGTACAACAGTTTCTGTTGGGGCCTCAGGCCCTGCAGTCAACGTGCCAGAGCCATCCTTGGGCGACACAGACGAGCCAGGAATCACCGCCGACCTGCAAACACACAACAGAGGAGGAGATGAGCACATTGAATCTGATGATGACTCTGATGACGTTAACCTCTTGTCAGAGGAAGACAGCGAGGATCAGCAAACGGTCATTGAAGCATCTACAAGAAACATTGGAGCAGCTTTACAGACGCAGACGGAGAGAGAAAAAGGAGAGGAAAAGGTTGAGACAGAGGAGAAAACAGACCAAGAAACAGAGGAGAGAACAGAGGCGACAGCAGAGGCGTCAGCGAAAGCGACAGAGCCACAAGGACCTTCAGCTTCAGCTAAGGGAGGCGGAAACGTAAAGAAGAAAAGAAGGCACAGAAGAAGTCCCAAGGCTCCTACTCGGCAGCAGCCTTACAGGAAGGGCAAGGCCACAGCTCCTCAACATAAAACAGGTCAGTCTGATACACCTACTCTTCACTCTCTTGGTCATGTGTCTACTTCAGGGAACACTGATTCAGGCCCTCGTGAATTTTCAAGAGCAGACATGGAAGCCAGCAGCAATATGGCATACATTTTGGGCAGATTGTCAGCTTCGGGAGAAGCTGCATCAGAAGTGGGGGCGGCTTTGACTGGCTTAACAGCCATGCAGAGCAGTTTACCACCAGAGATGCAGTTTCCAGAGAAAGGTGGGAGGTTGCCACCAAGTTATGATGAAACCATGAGAGAGGCCAAAAAGACCTCTATTTCGGTCAAGTTACCAAGTCTGAGTGAAAAATTGACTGCTTTGAAACAGAAGACAGTAACCATTTTGGAGGATAGGCCAGAGCTTGAGGCGATTTTCAATCCTCATGGGCCAGAAAATCCTCACAGAGAATTGTTGAATGCAGTGGCACCACCGAGAGAGCTCACCGTGTGCATGGCTGGAAATGGCAAGGATGATGATAAGCCCAAACCAGCAGAAGCAAGTGTGAGAAAGAATATCAAACTGACACCATATGAATCTCATCAAAATCCTGTACAATGGTGGGACACATATGAGGCATTTGCCACAGTGCATGGTTATGAAGATGACGACAAGGTCAATTACTTGAAATTTCATCTAAGTGAAGATTGTCAAAAATGGTACTACAGAATGAACATCGGTGATATTGCTGACCTACAGCAGTTACGAGAAGCTTTCCTTAAGCAATACACAATTACAGGTCCCAGTCTGTTCAAATACAAGAAGGAACTGTATGATATGCGACAAGGCAAAGATTCTTGCAGTAAATTTGCAGACAAGGTCATGGACGCCTGCAGACGTTTGTTCAAATTGAAAGCCGATGAAAAATTCAGTCCTGATCAGTTTCGGGATGTCAAAGACATCATATTGGATGGCACTAACCCCACAGCAAGGGATCATTTGGTACACAAAGACCCCCAAGATGTGAAAGCATTGGTGGAAGCATGTGAGCTCGCCAATTATCTTGAAAAACATGACAGAGATCATGGGCATGTGTCAGCCATAAAAGATGAGGTGACCAGTTTGCTGGCACCCATCAAGGACGACTTGAAGTCCATCAAGGCTGCATCTAACATTCCAAATGAGCCAAGTCCCAAAAAGGCCAAAAATGACAAGGCAAACATGAATGACTTGATTTGCACTTTGAATAATTTCACTAAAACAATGGGCAATTCAAAAGGCTCATCGGATGATTGGATGGCAAAGCAAAAATGTCACCAATGTGGTGGAATGGGACATTTTGCCAGGGCGTGTCAGAATAACTTACCTAAACCGCAAGGTCAATGGCGTCAATTCTCCTCAACACGCTCCGGGCCAGGCGCAGCCGTTGAAGCAGGTTCTGAAAACAGAGGACAAACAGGTTACTCAAATGGTGGAAAATTTTCAAAATCAAAGTTTGGAAAAACTGATCCTGGTCATGTACCCTTGTGTCAATGGTGCCAGAAAAAGGGCCACACTGCATCCACCTGCTACGAGCTGGAAAGGGTGAGAAAAATGCTGAAACAGAATGAACAAAATTCTGGGCAAAATGCTGGAAAGCAAAAACAAAGGTATTCTGGCAACCGACAGGGTCAAAGAAATGCAAACAATCAGTGAGACAGAAGGCGTGTTCCTTCACCACAGTGTGCACATGACTGGGAGAATGATGAGAATGCAGTACTTAATAGCAGTAATATGCAAGATGTTGTTGGCAGCAATGTATATATTGATGAGGATATGTGTTATGAAAGTGATGATGATGAACCATATGTGTATAATGTGACATGTATAAAGAACAGGTATGATGTTCTGAGGAGTTCTAAGAGGTGTGATGATAATATGTCCATGTCAAATAAGAGGGGCAGAGAACGACGCCACCCTAAGTCCTCTGCACCCTCAGGTAATCACAAGGCATTTAATGGTAAAACACAGAAAAACCAGGGGCAGAAGTGTGGTTTCCCAGGGGACCGCCAGATGTCAGCATCTGGCGGCCGCCAGAGAAAACCTACACGGGTGCCTCATGAGGGGCGCCAGAAGCGCCAGAAGAGGTCAGTTGTGGCCATGGAGAGTGTGCCAGATGCTGACAAAGCAGGGCATGGGACTCTCTCATGGTCTACGCCAAATGGCAAAATTGTTTCACATGCCTTGGGATCACTGAATTCAGTACCAGTCATCATCAATACCCATTCATACAGAGCAATGCTCGACAGTGGGGCGGGTGTAAACTGTGTACAAAAGTCAGTCATTGATAAACTTGGAATGGGGCGAAAGGTCAAGAAGGATCGCAGGAGAGTGTTACGCGACGCACAAGGGACTGATATGAAAGTGGTTGGTGAGCTGAATCTTCCAATGCAAATTGGGGACACTCAGCTCCATGTACACTGTGTGGTCGTTAACTCTTTACCGTTGCCTGTCATATTGGGAATACCTTTCCTTGAACAGACAGAGGCAACAATGGATTTCAAGCAAAAGACTTTGACGATGAAAAACAGTCAGGCATCAATTATTATTACACCAATTGTGGAGAGGAATATTACATTTAACACACTGGCAGACTGGTATTTGAAACCCTGTTCTGAGACAGTTGTGTATTGTAAAGCAAAGTTGGAACCAAACAAAGTACAGAAGGGCAAGAAAGGAAGGCGCAGAGACAATTGGAGGGCACTGGATGTGCAGAGATCAGACACATTATTTACTATGAAGTCACTCATTGTCAAGCCAAGTGTGGCATTCAGGCGACAGGATGGCACCTATGCCATTTCTATCATTAACCCATTATCCAAGACTATCAAGCTGGATAATGGCACGCTAATCACAGACGGAAATTTCAAAGATGAGCAATTTTATACACCTACTGGGGAATTACCAGAATGTGTTAAGCTGGATTCCGACAACTGTCTTGACCGACCACTTATAATTTTGAAGAACAGTGTTAATGAGTGTCAGGATGTCAGTCTCGACGGGGAAGGTTATGAGGATGATATATCTGAGTCAGGGGAACAACATGCCAATGTGGCAGGCATTCAAATTCTTTGGCCAGAACAACCCTATTGTCCACCTTTTGAGATTGGGAAGAAGACACAAACAAACAGGACGGTGGGATGTCAAGTTGAGGTTGATGTTGGGAATCAGACAAGAATTCAGACTTTTAAGGAAATAAACTGGGAGGAGATTTTGAAGCTCGAACCAGACGCTGAACACTACAGAGAGAGGCTCATGAAGATTTTGAAGAAACACAGGCCAGTTTTTGCAGCTGACCTGAGTGAGATTGCTGTTATGGAAGGTGTATATTACCGTATTGATTTGCGTGCTGATGCAACTCCTGTTAATAGGAGGGCATTCAGAATGCCACCAGCCAATGAGGCCGAGCTTGAGCGTCAATTGTCAATTTTGAGAGAAGCTGAGATAATCCAGCCCAGTTCAGGAAGTCTTTGGGGTGCCCCTGCATTCGTTGTGTATCGTCATGATGAACAAGGCAACCCTATCAAACCAAGACTTGTGTTGGATTTTTCAAAAACGAATGAAATGATTGTGGCTGCAAAGGCACCCATACCATTGGTGAATGAGATAATTGAACATATAGGTGCCGGCAGAAACCGCGTGTTTTCAGTGGTGGACCTGGCATCTGCATTTTATGCTATACAATTGACAGAGGACAGTAAAGAGATCTGTGCCATTAATACAAGGACCCAAAAGTACTGTTTCAATCGACTTCCCATGGGAGCAGGAAATTCTCCAGAGATCTTCTCAAGTTTAATGTCCCGTTGCTTATCCACAATGGACAGCAAGCATGTATTGAATTACATGGATGATATTCTCATTATGACCAAAACCTATGAGGAACACCTCAAGGTAATCAATCAGCTGTTTTGGAGATTAAGACAGGCAGGTCTGCGGATATCACCAAAGAAGGTCAATTTCATGCAGTCATCTATTAAGTATCTGGGATATGTGTTTGACAAAGATGGAGTCAGGGCTGACCCCGCCAAAATGGAGGCATTGGTCAAGCTGCCAGCTCCCAAGAATATCAAGAATGTGAGGGAAGTGATGGGATGCCTGAATTATTACAGAAGGTTCGTCAAAGATTTCAGCAAGATCAGTCAGCCAATTAACGAGCTGCTGAAAAAGGATATGCCATTTGAATGGACTGAACAGCGACAGAAAGCCTTGGACACACTCAAGGCAGCATTACTTAAAAATGCTGTGCTGTACACGCCGGACCCAAACAAGCCATTCATTGTGTGTCTGGATGCATCAGGATCTGCTATTGGCAGTGTTATATCTCAGAAAGGTGATGACAACATTGAGAGGCCGTGCGTGTTTATGTCAAAGACATTGAATGAGTGCCAGATCAAGTATCATTCAAATGATAAGGAGACACTGGCACTGGTGGAGAGCTTAAAGTTATGTGAAACATTGATGGGACCCCATCCAGATATTGAAGTTTACTCTGACAATTTGACAAATGTGTACTTGGACAGTCTCTCAGAAAAGTCGGGGAGATTATTCAGATATCGTATGTACTTGAACAGGTTCAACCTTGATGTGAAACATAAGAAAGGGAAGTTGAATTTTGTGGCAGATATGCTGTCAAGGATGAGTTATGTGGGACAGCCAGAAGTGTCAATTGAGGAAGAGCCCGACAGTCATGCTTTGATAAATGAAGGGCATGTTTGGGATGACCCCATTATTTCGGGAGAAGTGGGTGACGTGAATGACATGCCAAAGTGGGTAAGCGTTACACAAGATTTGTCAGGTTACCCAGGGACCAAGGAGAAAGCAAGGCATTATGATTATGACAGTGATGGGCAACGTTATGGCAGCAGGTTCTGCATGTTTGATGGCTTCGAGGAGCACAACTTTCCTCCTCAAAAACGCCAAACAAGCAATCAATCAAGTACAATGACATCAAACACCCGACAACAAAACAAGAAGTCAACATACAAGTATGGCAGTGAAGCATTACAAAATGACAGTGACTTTGATGAGGCTGACCAACCACATATTACATACAACAGTGATCATGATTACCCAACAGTTCGTATTCAACCAAATACAACTAAACATGGACAAACACACCAGGATGATCAGCGTGCAGGAAGGCAAGGGAAGGATACAGGAATGCAAACAGATGAAGAAAGCATGCCAGAAGAGCAGGAGAAAGTTGACCAATTCTGGTCAGATGAACATGGATTGAGGCATGAGGATATCGAGGGAATCCAGAATCAGGAGGTACTCAATCTCTACAGTCAAGTACTACGCAACGCCCGAGTGCTAGCCACCGAGCAAGCCACCGACAGGGACTCAGCAGACATGTACCAATACAAATTGGACAAGACACTGCCGGAAGCTCTGAATATGGCAAGACGAGTCATGGCTGAAGAGGATAAATATTACCTAACTGACAGTGGAGTTCTCTACAGGAAATTCCATCCACAACCAGGAGCGAGGATGTACCATCAATTGGTGCTACCCTCAAAACACAGGTTCAAAATCGCAAGTTTATTCCACCATGGCTTGCATGGCAGTCATCGGGGATTTCATGCATTATTGTACCTGGTGAGAAGAAGATTCTACTGGAGAGGAATGTACGACGATTTACTGACCTTTGTGGCCAGTTGTCATTATTGTGGAGCAGCAAAGAGAGACTACTCTCATGTAAGGACACCTCTACATCTAAGGGATCAATGCAGAGCATTTGAGGTGTGCCATATGGATGTGCTAAAAATAGCACCAACAAGAGGAGGTGAACACAAAGTTATGGTGATGGTGGACCGTTTCACTAAACACTGTGAAATTGAACCAATTGAGGATGAAAGGGCCCCCACACTGGCAAGGGTCTTCTTAACATCCTGGATTCAGAGATTCGGTCCCCCAAGAGTGGTGATACTGGACAGAGCTGCTGCACACATGAGTGAAGTTTTCAGGACATTGGCAGACCAATTCAACATCAAATTGAATTACATTGTGGGATACCACCCCGAAAGCAACTCTGCCGTGGAGAGATTACATTCCAAAATTTTGACGAGTTTGAGAGCATGTATGATGGAATTTCCTACGAAACCATGGACAAGTTTCTTGTCACATGTGAGATGGTCCAATGACATGGGCATACAGCCAAATGGGTTTTCACCCTATGAGCTAATGTATGGCCTGGAGCCAAGTTTGTCTGGACAAATGGATATGGAAGCACCCTTGCTTACTGAGGGACCACCTCAGGATATATTGGAATGTGTATGGCCTGATTTGATGGCAATGCGAGAAGCAGCTGCCAGGAATGCCAGAATGGAGGCCGAAAATATGAAAGCACGCTATGATCAACGGTACAATACCAAATACAAAGGCTTCAAGCCAGGTGATTTGGTGTGGCTTAAGGAGGTTAAGCCAAGAATCCCAAGCCAGTACAAGGTGGCGCCCAAATTCCAGGGGCCACTGACAGTGGTATCTTCACCATTACCAGGATTTCACATGTTAAGAGTACACAATGAAGTGCTTGCCCAGTTATTCCCAGAAGAGAGATTGAAACCGTACACCGAGACGACTAAGTGCCGACTTCGTACCAGGGTATTTGAGGATCATGCAGAGGTGCAGGCTAATGCAGGCAATCAGCGACAGGTCCAAGGACGTGGTGCACACACTGTGCGTGAGCCAGGCCGTAATGCAAAAACAGGCAGACAGATGGATGGACAACCGGCCCGACCAAGGCCACCTGCCCACCAACCTGCCAGACCTGCCCAAAGGACAGGTGCAAAACAGCCACAGCCACAGACGGGTACAAGTGCCCGCACACATCCACAGCCCAGGAACAGACGACAGGCAAAGTCAGACAGCAGGGTACAAAAGCAACAACCAGTTGCAAAGGATGCATGCAAAGTGAGAAAGTATGGGACACAGCAAGGCAAAGGCACACATGCAGGAAATGGCAACAGTGGAAAACAGCAAGTGAGACCGAAGGTCATGCAAACAAGATACAATTTGAGGCAAAGGGATGTGAAGCAGGAAAGTGATGGAAGAGAAAGACCAAAGGAAAGAGTGGAAAGAAAGGCAACTTCACCAAGTGTTAAGGCCCGGCCCGTTTCAGCAAAACCCAGGAGAAGTCAATCTTCAGGGTCTGAAACCGACACCTCGGTTGAAATTGCCCGAGCAAGGAAAGTCATGGAAAGACAGAGGAAAGAAAAGGAAAGAAGAAGGAAAGATGACGGTGCCGAAGGTGACAGCGAGAATTCAGAGTCAGAGCAGGATCTACCAACAATTCCACAAGTGGTTCGACGAAAGCAAAAGGGCCAAAGGAAAGCTATGACACAAGCAATCAGGAATAATGGTGATCAAAATGCTTACTCTGGATCTGGGCTTCTTGGCACAAAGTGCATACAAAGTCATCAGGATCAACGCAATCATCGTAATCCCCATCAGGACGTCAAACACCAAAGGTCCCCACTGTTGATCAGCCATGGTGTAAATGACGCCACTCAGGAGATTACAAGTTTGCCAGGGATCAAGAGAGGCAAAAAGGGGCCTAAGACGATGAATGATCATGGTAAAATAATGACGAATCATCAAGGGCAAACCAAAGTAAACAGAGAAGTGTTAACAGCCTCATCATCGTCTAAATGTGACAAACAACGTGTGGGTGCTGCACCACTGAAGCCCAGGAATTCCATGACTATGAAAGCTACCAGCTGTGCAACTGGAGCTGGCGTTAAACAGGCAAACAAAACAGATAATGCCAAAAGGCTGGATTGGAGCAAATTCAAGAAAATTGTTACTACCAAAAGTTTGGTAAATGGCAATTCATATCTGTGTGCCTGGAAGAACAGGGCGCCACAATGGATCAAAGGATCATTGGTGCCACAAAATCTCGTTGAAGATTATGAACGACGGATAAAGACCAAACAGGTCTTAAGACAGTTGAGGAAAGCTCATGGAAACATGAATTAATGAATTAATGTGAATTTGAATTGGAAGTGTGGTAATTGAATTACCTGATGTAAGAGTACTTTATGTGTATACCATAAGACCATTCTGAGCCGAGAGATGGGAGGACCAGTGAGAGGGGTCAGGACCATGAAGGGAGAATGGCAGGGGAAGGACCAGTCTGAACTGAGGGATGGGAGGACCAGTGAGAGGGGTCGGTACCATGAAGGTCAGATGGAAATTTGGACCAGTCTGAGCTGAGGGATGGGAGGACCTGTGAGAGGGGTCGGTACCATGAAAGTCAGATGGGATTTTGGAACCATGCTGGACCGAGGGATGGATATTTCTGTAACAGGGGATATGCTATGAAGGTCAGATGGTGGGATATTGAGTGTATACTGCAGACCGAGGGACAGGGGCTTATGGTACCTATAAAGTTCGCTGTGAAGGGCAGTAAATGTTTAAATTCAAGCAGATTTGTAAATTTGATTGGGTGTTGAAGATTTTGTATTTTAAGGCTGAAAACGCGCGAGGGACAGTTAGTAGGGTCTAACATGCATTCATACAAGCAGGGGTTAAGATCTGAAATCTGTGAAAGGCGACCAGTCAAAGGTTATCTTAACAACGTGATAAGTGATGAGTACCGCATGTCACACAGCTGTGTAGTCTATCACTGACGGCCTAAAACTGCAGTATTGGCCGGCGCGACATACACAAGCTGTGATGGTGATGAGAAATTAAAAATCAAATCTGCT
>JAAUXV010293066.1_pt1 | contig 17605 bp, 23 predicted proteins | sample 7278181 | NCBI WGS metagenome assembly JAAUXV01 (sample SAMN14350114, study PRJNA611818) | marine sediment metagenome | isolation source: surface marine sediment (2.1m) | place: French Polynesia: Moorea | collected 2018-08
CTGATCAGAGGAGGCCGCTGGAGGGGGCGCTTTGGCCACGGCAGCCGAGGATGACTTCTTCGCCTTCTTGCTTGGCGAAGGCGCCGGGGAGGGCCTCCGTTGCTGCACCGGGGAGAGGGCGCGGCGGATGGTCACGGAGCCGGAGTAGCAGCTCAGGGTAGCGGAAGAGTTGGAGGAGTTGGAGTTGGAGTTGTTGGAGCGCACGCTGAGATCCTTGGCGGTGTTGCAGTCGTCGGCATCGATCGGAGGAGGAGGTGGCGGCTGCGGGGCGATGACGACCGCCGCCGTCTCTTCCCTCTTGACGCGGCCGAGGTCCACAGCCCCGTCGACGACGACCGGGACGGAGGGGAGGAGCTGGGGGAGGACGGCGACGGCGACGGCCGCGGGGGAGGAGGGAGAGGGAGAGGGGGCGGGGGAGGCGGGGCAGGAGCGGACGGAGAGCGAGGGGGAGGAGGGGAACGACAAGGGAGGAGGAGGAAGTGGTGGCTGCTGCTGCATGGAGATGGTGACGGACGGGAGCGGGTGGGGGACCGGAACGGGAACCGGCTTGGCCAGGGACACTACCACTGGCTGTTGTTGTTGCTGCTGCTGTTGCTGCTGCTGCTGCTGCGCATCTCCTCCCCCCGTCTTGAAAGAAGCCGCGGGGGCGTCCAGATCGATGTTGTGCTCCCTACAGAGGTGTGCCCTAACCTCCGCCATGGACCTCGCTGTGAAGTGGGGTGGAGGGCAAAGCCTGCAAACCTTCTCCGACGAAGATGGCGACTGTCCTAGGTGCTCGTTCTGGAAGTGGGCATTCATGGCGATGTGGCGCTGGAACCGCTTTTTGCACGCTGGGCACTGGAAGCAGGAGGAGGAGGAGGAGGACGTAGAAGAAGAAGAGGCTGACGGTGAAGCCAAAGGTGAAGCCGACGAAGAGGGTCCGGATAAGAAGCAACCCTTGGAGAAGAAACCCGATGGAGAGGAAGAGGGGGAGGAGGTGGAAGAGGCTGTGGAAGGACTTTTCTTCTTTCTAGCGGCGACGGAAGCGGCAGCAGCAGCAGAAGAAGAAGACGATGAAGACGCCGTCGATGTGGTGGTGGTGGCCGGAGAGAAAGTGATGGACACAGAATCCCCTCCTCCTCCAGCTCTTTGCACATTGGATTGTTGTTGCAACTGCAGCAGGAGATTGGAGTACATCTCCGACGGCGACCTACGTTGTTGTTGTTGTTGCTGTTGCTGTTGATGTGGCTTCTTCCTCTCCGGCTCCGTATTTGTCAAGGGATTTTTTGTGCTCCTTTCCAACAGCCTCCTCTTTCGTCCCTGCAGGCTTAGGTCCATCGAGCCGGCGGTGGATGCCTGTGTGGAGGAGGACGGAGAGTTGGGGCCGGAGGAAGCAGAGGAGGAGGAGTGGGAGTGCGCCACCGGGGGACTGTCGAGGGAGGCTTTGAGGAGCGGGGTGGCGGTGGAGACCACTGCCATTGCGGCCGCAGCGGCAGAGGGCGGTGAGGAAAGGGATGGCGAAGAAGAGGACGGAATGGGAGAGGGAGATGACTTGCCCCGGTGGTGGTGATCCGAAGCTGGCCCTGCCGATAGGGCCTGGCGGAGAGGACTGTCGGCCTGAGCTTGGTTTGACTGGAGCTGGAGACGGAGGTAGGCGCTGGCGGATCGGGTGGCGATGTTGCCGCTGTTGCTGCTGACGCTGCCCACGGTGACTGAGGCGGCGGAGGCGGGTGCCGTAGCCGCAGGAGTAGGGGCAGAGGAGGCCGCATCGGCGCTGTTGCTGGTGAGATCGGCGGCTGAGGAGCAGGGCTCGGCGATCCCCCTGCTGTGATCCTGCTGCTGCTTCAGCGATCGTCGCCTGGCGTCAACTCCTCCGGCCTGTCCAGTTGGGCCAGGGTGGTTGTGGCCATGAGGAATGTGTTCGCCGCCGTCGCCGCCGCGGCTGCCGCCTTCCTGTCCGCCGCCGCCGCCGCCGCCGCTGTGAGGCTCCGGCAGGTCGTCGTCGGCGCCTGGTGCCGGCGGCGGCGGCGGCATCACGTCCTTGGGGAAGTGGGTGGGAATGGTGGCGGTAGGGGGGAAAGGAATTATGGAGAGGAAATGATGAGAGGTGAGAGATGATGATAGCGTCGTCAGGGTTGTCAGTCAGTCAAGTCGTTCTGTCACTTGCCCTAAGTCAATGTCGTCAAGTAGTAGGTCGGTGTTCGTCTAAGTATAAGTCGTGTCTAACTGCATTGGTCGGAGCCTAATTAGCAAAAAGAGTCGGAATCACTGTTTTCCTCTCTCGTCGTCACTTTTACTTTCTTTTATGTTTTGAAAGACGAGTCACATCACTGGTCTCGCGTCGAGCGATCGTCGGTCGTCGTCGGTGGAAAGAGGGACCCCTACGTATAGAGGAACAACTTTTTTGTGATCGGCCAAGCGATTTTGTTTGCGTGCGAATTTTGTGACTAGCTGTATATAATACGACTCGTTTTCCTTGCCAGCTCTCCAAAACAGAGCTTAGCGTCAAAGTCTTCTCATTTTGTCAGGTCGGTCAGTGTCAAGTCTAAAAGTCCGTCTGTTCGTCAAACGTCCCTACCCTCTCCTCCCCCGTCTCAGAGTCCCTAAAAGTCCCTATGATGGTGATGGTGGTGATGGCGAGTATGATGGGGGAGGAGGAGGGGGAGGGGGAAGGAGGGAAAGGAGGGGATAGTAAGGACGATATGTCTGCGTTGTCGTGGTCGTCCTCTGATCCCAAAAGTAGTCTGTCCTGTCGCCCTCCTCGTTCTGCTCGGTTGTCTGTCTCTCTGGCGACTGCGACGGAGGAGACCGAGGGACCGAGGAAGTGCCTTTTCCTCCTCCAGCGACGATCGAGGGGAAAAGAGGAGGAGGAGGAGGAGAAAACACCTCAGTCCCTTCCTCCTTCCCGGTTTTCCCTTGTCCTGTTGACACTCAAAGCCAGCGAAGGGGAAGACGGAGGGGAGACTGGGACGGATATTCCAAGCTCTCCTCCCTCCTTCCCTCCCTCCCCGCTTGGTATAAGGTATACGCACACACCTGATTGTTCCACATACGACCGACCGACCGACCCGCCGAGAGAGGAGAGAGAGAGCTCCCCCCCCCTCTCCCATCCGTGCCACAGGGCAACGCAAAGGCGGGGGAGAGAGAAAAGGGGGCCCCTGTCGGTGAAGGAGGCGCGCGTCCGCTACTTCCTTTCAGAGAAGGACGAATTTCTCCTTTTCCCTAGCTCCCTCCCACACCATCCATGCAGGAACGCAGACGGACGCGAACAGTCCTACTCGCCGAAGACCAAGAAACTGCATGCCCAACGACAAGAAAGGGAAATCGCAATAAAAGTGATGTATGCTGAATTGACACAAGAAATACCGACAGCAGCAGGCATCGACGTATTTTCCCTTGATCCCATCCTCCTCCTCCGATCTCTCGAGCCTCCAAGTATTTCATTGCCCTATTTTGCCTGTAGCGCTAAGGAGGGTAACCCCCCTCCCCTCCCCCCCCCCTTCCTTCGCAGACAGGACTACCGTACCGGCGGGGGGAAGGAGGAGGGAGGAAAAAGAACTGTGTGAAGGAGGAGGTGGTGGAGAGCAAGTGCAGTTGAGTTGAGCTGGTCGGAATAGAAATTAATGCCAGAAGGAGGAGGAGAGAGTTTGGAGAGGAGGGAGGGAGAAAGGGGATCCTTCTTCTCCTTTCTCCGCCCCACTTACACTCATACCTCTCGCTTCTGCACGCAACAACACGTGGTCGCTCGCTTGGAGGAGGAGGAGGAGGAGGAGGAGGAGGAGAGGGAAAAGGGAGCACCAGTTTCACCTACTAAATAAACTCCTCAGCGACGACGACATACTTCAAAAGGGGGGAAATAATGCCAGCGGAGGGTTTCTCCCCTTCCGTCATACTGACAAAAGGCGCTTCTATGTCCGGGTGGGTACGGGTCGGTTACTCCTTCCGATTTCTCCGAGGAAAGGAGAATGTTTCGGGAAAGTACTGCCACGCGTACTACCCTGTCCCCGCCCGAAGAATGGTCAGAACGATACCTCGTCCCAAACTGGTCGCTGTCCCTCGATTCCTCCTTTTTGTGGTTTCTTGACTTGATCGCCGGAGGAGGAGGGACCGTCTGAATGATGGGCAGAGCGATACCAATTGTACTCCACGGAGGCGGAGGCGAAGGCGGCCGACGGGTGCAGCAGGATCGACTCCTTCACCAACGTCGTTTCCGCCTGGCCACCCGTCTGGTTCTCCTAGGTCAGTTTCACCAAATTAGATAGGAATTCTCCAGGTTTTTTTTGCAGAGACTCTTGTTTCAACAGAACTCCACCCATCTTCCTCAAGCGGATAATTCCATTGCGAGTATTTCATGCAGGACATTGGTGAAACTCCCCGTCTTCATTTTCTCCTCCTCCTCCTGATGACCTTAACCGCAAAGCGAAGAGAGGGAGGGAGAGAGGGAGGGAGGGCGGATCTGTCCTTTCTTTGTGTGTTGGCAGGAAGACGGAGAGAGGGAGATCGAGGTTCAGGCCGCCTTCCGAATGCAGAAAGAGGGGAAACCACCGTCGTCGTCGTCGTCGTCGAACAACGGTGGATCCGCCACCAGAAACGCGAGAACCAGCTAGCTACGCTATCCCACCACGTGAGAGGGCTGCCTCTTTCGCTGCATGACTGAAGCGGCCCAGGACAGGCCGCCCTCCTCCTTTTCCTCGGAGGGGTTTTCCCTTTCTCGGTCCTCCTCCCTCCCTCCCTCCCTCCGCCCGGCCGGTCTCTTCGCCTTGTGTGTGTAGCGAGCTGCCTGTCCTAGTTTCCCGTCCTCCTCCTCCTCCTCCGAAGCCGGCCAAAAGTGAAAATCCACAGAAGAAAGAAAAGGGAGGAGGAGGAGGGGGAGGGACTTTGGAAGAGGGGATCTCTCCTGATCTGAGCTTGGCGGCGGCGGCGATGCCCGGCTAAATCGGCAAATGGTGGCTTGCGAAAAGTAAAACGGGAGCGACCGAAACCTCCAGGGAAAAGAAGTAGGGAGGGAATATGGTCCAAGAATAAACAAGCGAAACTACCCCAGGAACACTTGGTCAAGTAGTCCAAATAGTCATCTTTTTCAATGGGAGAAAAGTCTTGCCGAACCCATATATCGATCTCCCAAATCGGCCGGAGATCTTAACGCGTGCAGGCGCCGCCGCAGCCGGAGCAAAGTTGGCGCTCCCCGACGGGGCTGGAATTCGACACACACATGTCTTGGGCGCACGTGTGTCAGTCAGACTGAGGGGAGGGGAGGCAGTAAAATATTCAGTTGTTTCTGCCCATTTTTAGGTGGATTGACCCGGTTCCCCCTTTCTCTCATTTCTCCCCCCCCCATGTGCCACGAACGGACGGGGGTGAAAACTACCACTGCTTCGTATAGCTACGCGGTGGCAGTAGTGCAGCAGAGTGGGTACGTGGCTGTTCCGAAAAAAGGGGGGAGGAGGAGGGTAGATAGTGGGGGGAGGAGGGAGGAGAAAAGATAACCTCGTTTTCAAACAATGGGTCAGTCGTGCGGAGGGGAAAATCAGGGGGGAGTTGGAGCGCTATATGACGCTGCATGCAGGTATACTACACACGGCGCGCAGACACAGGGGGGATAGGCAGAAATGGTTGGTGGGGAAAGGAGGGCGGAAAAGGTGGGAAAGTTACGAGGAATTCAAGTCTGGGATAACAAAGGAGACCCCTCCTTCTTTCGGACCTCTTTATTATGAAAGTTATTTTTTAAGTTTGGGAAATTGTCAGTACAAGCCAGTTCAAAATTTAAGTTGAACACGATAAAATTTACTATGACAAGAATAAAGCGGGCAAAGGACTCGTACGCTACTCCCGGCAGTCAGGCGGCGGGTTCACGGAATGTCGCCGTTTCCAGACCGTTGCTGGATGTACCCGATAATTCCGAATCGGTGGGAGGGGCAAACTTGCGCACAATCCACGGACCTGAAATCATAGACGACATGGGAAAAGAGCTGGGTCGGGAAGTTGGACACGTCCAAAGAAGCGTACGGTGCCCAAAGCCTCCGGTCAAGACGGTTTCCATTGTGACAAGAACAATTGGAAACCTACTTTCTTGTGCAAGTTCCTGGTCGCAAAACGAGGGGAAAACTCCAAAGATGTTTCCCCAAGTCTCGAAAGAACCAAGCAGGTGTCCAGATTCCACAGCAGTTTCCGCCAGCCAACTCATGGGGAACGTGCTGAGAGCTGTTTTCACCGCTTCCTTACCAAATCGAGAAACCTTGTTATGGAAACCAACAACTTTTGAAGTTACGTCTTCAAATTCTAATTCAGGGAAGACAAAATCTCTTCTAGCCTTGGGTTTACAAGCAATAGGAGCACAACATCCAGTAGTTGGAAAGGGCTCAGACAAAACGAGTGGACCTTCAGAGACAGACTCAAAAAAAGAAGAGCCTACAATTTCGCCAGCCAACTCGAGTCCTCCTCAAAACTTCCAACAACAAGGTGAGAAATCGGGTTCTCCCTCGACGGCCTCCCCGGCGCCAGGCAGTGCCAAGAGCGGACCCCCCGCACCACCTGAACCTGCAGAATCAGAAGAACCTCCAGAACCCCCAAGTAACGTTACGTTACCCGCGCACAGAGAAATGAAGGAAGAATTATCAGCGCCAAGCAAAGAGACAGTTGAAGAAGGCCCTAGAGAGCCTTTCAATACTTGGGCGGTGTTTGGCATTTGTTTGTTGCTGGCTATTGGTCTTTATATTTTCTGGCCATATATTATTCACCCAGTTGAAGAAGAAACCTGGTATGACTGCACGTCCAGCAGAGACAAGATCTGCGTAAAAGATTTGTCTATGCTCTGGATGCTGGGATGCTTCTTGACGAAATTTATTGTTATGTTTGAGTAAAGCATCAGCTATATAGTAGGACTTATGCTGTTTTATATTTTTGCGTTCGCCACACCCTCTTCTCTTAAACATTCAAGTTATTGAGTAGCGAGGCTTCCTTGAGTTGTCCCTCCTTGCAGGTCCTTCCTTTTCTTGCGTCCCCTCCTGTACGGGTGCCCTAGAACCGAGTTGGTTATTTTTGCAAGTGCAGTTGCAGAAACGGCCAGGAAAAAGTATAAAGCCAGCCTCATGGTAATGTTCTGGGAGGGCTTCTCGGTGAAGGGCAGTATCCCGCCCTCGGACTTGTAGTGGTACTTGTAAAGCAGCTCTGCCACTCCTCCGGCGAAAAATATTACTCCAAAGAGCGCCGTGCATATTATTTTCATCCTTTTCCTCTTCTCCTTTTCCTTGCGGAGCTGCCGCTGCTCGTACAGCATGAAGGCGGCAACCAAGAGAAAGACGGCGGGCGTGATCAGCGCCACCGCCTTCAGGCCGGGCGTCCACCTGAAGGTGGGGACCGTCTCTTTGTGGGACTCCACCCGCGCTCTGGCCGCCAGAATCATGATGACGAGGACGGCCGCAGTGGGCACGAAGATCTTGCACATGCAGGGCAACCAGGAGTTGTTTTCATCCGCGCTCCCATCTACAGCAGCGAACACCCCGGGATGAGCAACCTTGTTAGTTTTCCCACCGGTCCCCCTGGGACCCTTGGCGGTCTTGTGTGTCCTGTGAGCGGTCTTTTGTCCCCTCTCCACTGACGGCTCACGGTGCGAGGTCTGGACGGAGGATATATGTGGTCCAGTGTGCCGAATTTCTTCCGGAGCCGGTTCGTAGGTAGGCGGAGGTGCGGCCGGTGCAGCGGCTGCTCCTCCTTCCTCCGGCGAAGTGGTCTCCTCCGCGGCACCTTGGACGTCGCTGCTCATGGCCTCCTCCCAGCTGGAAGCCTGTCGTTGCGATCCCCCGTTTTCGGACGGCTGCCGAAATCCGTACCTGGGAGGCTTCGGCGCGCTACCCGAGGACAGCTCATTCTGGGTCCGATGCGATCGTTCAGGTGGATCAGACATTTCGACGCCACCTTTTTTCACCAATAAAAAATTTCGTACTACAATTTTCCACAAAAAACTTGCATTTTAAATGCTAAAACAGATTGTTTAAATTTTTAACCTCTTAAAAGTCAAACATTACGTACCATAACATTGGACAATGGACATACACAATTCTAAGGGTGCAAACGACCGAAAGAAAGAACGCACATTTTGCTTCTTCAATTTTTCATTGAAGGGTATATTTCCACCGTTTAGGGCTATTGAGAGGGGGTTGGATTTACTATTAGGAGCTACCGGAGAGACATTTTCCCACAAAGATAGTATGGAGAAAGAGTATTCATCGTTGATAACATAAACGTGCGAGCACATCAACTTCCTTCTTTACGGTATCCTCCTTGTGTCTTCCTTAATTATGTCCAATTCCTCTCTACTCTGCTTTAGATAAATAGGATCTGCGATAAAAACAACGGGAGGAGGGGTAACGTCAACGAAATTTGTCTGGTTTAAAATATTCCGGTCCTGTCTGCTATGTTAGTGCCTCGAATGTCTTCAATCTCCTTAGTGCAAGGACTTGAATATTTCTCTCTTCTCTTGAGCGCTTTTCTTCAGAGAGTCCTTTCTAGCTATCTTGCCCGTCTTGTCTTTTTCCTCCTTGTTGCTGCCTTTCTCCTCCTTGCCCTTGGAAGCTCCCGCACCCATGGGGCTGGGGCTGGAGTCTCTGTTCTTCTTGGAGCGAGACTCTGACCTGCTGGTGCCCCTGATGGCCTTGGTGATGCGCTGTACCGTCCTCTCCATGGACTCCTGGCGAGACACCTTGGGAGACTTTGCCGCTGCCTCCTTCGAGGAGCCCTCCTTCTTTTCATCCTTTGACTTTTTGCTGTGGTGGGTGACCTCCTTGCTTCTGGCTCCTAGCTCGTGGGCCAGGTTCTTTACAGCTCTAGACTCTGGCTTGGGCTTCAGCACCTGGGCTCCGGCTTCGGCGGCGGGCGGCGCGGACGACAGTGACATCGACAGTGAGAGGGAGGCAGAGGTGGAGGGGGGAGCTGATGATGAGGTGGCGCTCTCTGCGGCCTCCTCCTCCGCGTGCTCAGGTCCCTCCTCCGGGATGGTGGCCTGGCTAAGGGAAGATGACTTGGAATGCTTCCTGAGTATGACCTCCGCGGGAGAGCCCGACACTGAGACGCTCTCGGTGGCCAACGAGGAAGGCGAGGTGTGAAGGGCCCTGGAAGGCAGCGGCGAAAGCTCAGCCCCCGCCCCTCCAGGACCAGAGGCCGCAGCGGAAGAGGCAGAGGCTGGAGAAGCCCTGGAAGTGAGAGAGGTCATCTTGGGAGATGTGGAGACGACCACCATGCACTGCTGAGGGTTGCAGAGCGGGGAGATGGTGGTGGTGCCCTTCTTGCCGTCGGCAGACCGAGGGTGGAGGCGGTCCGGAGAAAGAGCGCGGCGGAGCAGGGGAGAACCGGGTTCGGCCGACTTTGGCCGACCGCCCAGGGAGGACTTCTTGGCCGAGCCGGGAGTCAGGCTGGCGCCGGGGCTGTACGTCTGCGTGGTATTGGAGGAGCCAGGTGGATGGTGGGCCGATAGCGGGAGGGCGAGCGGGGACGGGGATCGCGTGGGAGAGACAGGGACGGGAGAGGGAGAGGGGGTGCGGGCGAGCGGGGAGAGGGGGATGTGGCCCACGGACTTGCGCCTCCCGGGAGAGTGCACCGTCTTGGTCTTGACGTGCAGCTTGTGCTTGAGGCCGTGGAGGGAGGAGGGCCTGGCGGACGGAGAGGTGGACGTGGCGGGGGAGCAGGGGGAGGAGTCGGCCGGGCTGGAGGAGCACGAGTCGGATTGGGCCGAGTCGGACCCAGACGTGCTGGGATGCCTGCTGCCTTCGCCCTTGCCCTGCTGCTGCTGTTGGTGCTGGACCGCCGCCAGCTGCTGGATCTCCTGGGTGGCCTTCTTGTTGCTCAGCTTCCTGAAGAGCGATGTCTTCCTCCTCTTGTCATCCCTCCGACCCTTGCTGCGCCCCTTGCCGCCCATGCCGGAGGACCTCCTGGCCAGCTTGATGGCTTGCGGGTCTCTTCTCCGCCCGCCCGTCTTGATGGAGGTGGTCTCCAGAGCGGTGGCTCGCAGGGTAACTGCTTCTCCGCCGGACATGAGCAGCTGCAGCACCTGAGTGTGGAAGAGGCCCTGCACGGACTCCCCGTTGATGTGGGTGACGAGATCGCCCGGTCTGAGTCCGGCTTCGAAGGCGGGCGAGCCCTTGTCCACCTCCATGACCAGGTGGTGCACGGTGTAGAAGTCGGTGTCGCCGAAGTAAACGCGGATGGCTCGGATGGTGAAGCCGTAACCTCGAGGACCGCGGCGAACAATGATGGGCGCGTTCAGCGTGTTGATGAGGGGAGAGAGGTCTCTGCAGGGCGACGCGTCGCGGGAGGAGGCGGTGCTGGATCCTCCGCCGGGGGATGGCATGGCCGCCGCCGGGCAGTCCTCCGTGGGGATCATGAGGGAGAGGCCGGTGGCGGAAGAAGATTTGACAATGGAGCGGGAGCGGGAGGAAGTTGCGGCCGCTGCTCCTTTCGGGATCTGTTGTTGTTGCTGCTGCTGCTGGTGGTGATGCTGGGGGAGGTGCTGGTGCTTGCGAGACGAGGTAACAAGGGGGCTGGGAGTGTTTGGCTCCACCGACACCTTCGGCGTCACCGGGAGGCTCCTCGGCCCCGACAGTAACGACGACTCTAGACTCCTGTTCATTGCGCCCCCAGGGGTGAGGGTTGATGGGGTGGAGGTGCTGGAGCCCCTGACTTCTACGATTCCTCCCATGGCTCCAAAGGTCCTGTTGTGCTCGTCCACCGAGATGGAGAACTTGGGGAGCGATGTGTCGTGGCCGTGCAGCTTCCTCCGGCGGTGCAGAAGAGGCGAGTGGTCGTCGCTCTCCGTCTGGCTGGAGTCGGGAGTGGACGTGCCGGTGTGGTGGAGGGAGTGGGGCTGAGTAGACTGCGGCGGCTGGAAGAGGGAGGAAGAGGCCGTCGCTGGCTTGCCGCTGTTGCCGCGGTCTAGCAGCTCGATGGCCCTGTTGGGAATGCTGGTGAGCTGCGGCGTGTGGTGCTGCCTGGCGGCTGCCACCATGTTCTCCAGGTCCGGGCAGGAGAGATAGGCCGCGTTGCGGGCCATTCCCTTGTCGTCTCCCCCGCTGGTGCTGCGGCGGAGCTCGGGCGACAAGGACATCTTGGAGACGGAGGCAGAGTTGGCGCCGCTGCTGCTGGCTCCGCTGGCGATGCTTCCGCCACCGCTTCCCCCTGGGCCTCCGACTGAGTGGTCAGAATGGTCGCTGTAGCTGGACTCGCATATGGACATGGAGTGCCTGTGCTCGATGAGCCCGGCCCCGTCACGACCGCCAGTCACCTTCCTGTAGCGCGGGGAGGCCGAGGTAAAGGAGGCGAAGAGCGACTGTGTGTCGCCGTCCGTATCCTCGGCGGAGGAACCCCTGGTGGCGTCTCCGCCCTGGTGCTCTCCTCCGGCCGCCCCAGCCTCCTCTTCCTCCTCCTGGTGCTCCTGCAGCTCGTGGTTGTACCTGTCCGTCCGCATGTCGAAGTAGCTCGTGTCCTCCTCGTCTTCCAGCTGGGGGATGAAGTCCGCCTTCATGCGCAGCAGCGAGTTCCAGTCTACGTCCCCGAAGTAGTAGTGCTCCTTGACCTCGACCGACCCTGCCGTTCCCAGGCGGTCCAGAGGATTCTGTTGCAGGAGCACGGTGATGATGTCCTTGGCCTCTGGCGGCACCGGCCAGTCGTCCTCCTCCGGCCACTCGATGTCGTCGTTGACTGTGTGGGCGAAGAGCTCCTCCGGGGTCTCCCCGAAGAAGGGCACGCAGCCGATGAGGAACTCGTAGAGGATGATGCCCATGCTCCACCAGTCCACCGGCTTTCCGTACCCTTGTCGGAGGATAACCTCGGGGGCGATGTACTCCGGGGTGCCGAAGACCTGCTTATCGGAGAACTGCTTGGTCTCCTTGTCGATGTATCCCTCGTACAGGTTGGTGGCGAGAGACATCAGGCCCATCTTGGAGAGGCCAAAGTCGGTGAGCTTGATGTGTCCCAGGGCCGTGATGAGAAGATTGTCCGGCTTGAGGTCCCTGTGCACGATGCCGAAGGAATGGAGGTACTCCACCGCCAGGACGGTCTCAGCGAAGTAGAACCTGGCCATGTCGGGCGGGAAGGGCCCCATGTTCTTGAGGAGGTTTGCACAGTCTCCGCCCTCCACGTACTCCATCACCATACAGAGGTGTTTGCGGGTCTCGAAGGAGCAGCACATTGACACCACGAATGGGTTGTCGGTGAAAGACATGATATCACGCTCGGCGAAAACTTGATCCACCTGAAACAGGGAAAAAAAGGATATGAAAAATCGGAGAATGCTCCCAATTAGTACATCCGATCATATACCTGATTCCTGAGGATGAGATTCTGCTTGTTGATTTTCTTCAGGGCGAATCGCTGCCTGGTTTGCTTGTGCTTGACGAGATACACTGCTCCGTAGGCCCCGTTGGAGATGAGCTTGACCACGTCAAAGTCGTCCTCGGAGGGATCCTTAAAAGTGGCGTCCTTCTGGGCCACGGTCTCGCCCCTACTCACAACGCTGGAAGTGTCAGATCCGTCCGTGGAGCCCGCCTTCGCTTTGGGAGTGGAGCTGTGTTGTGGACCTGCTCGACCCTGCTGCTGTTGCTGTTGCTGCTCCGGCTTCTGCTCGAGGGAGGTATCTGCCGGAGAAGACGTCGCCGCAGTCACCACGATTGAGGAAGAGGAGTCAGAGTTTTCCGAATCCTGCTGCTGCAGTGTCTTCTGATTGTCGATCGCATCGAGGGTGTTTAGGTCTTGATGGAGGTCGGCGAGGGGATCCCGGTTGAGACCAAGCTTGCTGATAATATACTGGGGGACGTTGGCGTTCACGCCGTGGACACCCTTGGCCTGACCCTCTGCCGCCTCTAGCAGCTGGTAGAACTCTTCCGGGTCAAACTCCAGGCACTCCAGTAGGCGGGCAGGCCTGGAGACTATCAGGAGGAGTTTCTTTATCAAAGCTGTCAGGTGACTCGCAGCGTCTGGAGACTTCTCACGGGTCTGCAAAGGAAAGAGTAAATTGTTACCAACAGTCAGCAAAAATGTCATAATTGCAAGTTTCGATTTTTGAAAAATCAAGTGTTTCACTAAGGCGTTTGAATATTTTTTTACAACTTTTATTTCTTCGTATGTGGGAAAGTGGCATTTCCAAAGTGTCGGCAAATTACTTGAACGTCTGTGCTTCGCTATGGTTTTCATCGTGTACCAAACCTACCTAACCTTCGTCTGCATGGCTCTGCTCATGTTGCCAGTAGCCCTCTACGTCCTGGAAGACCACTTCTACGTCTACGTCAGCCATTCCAGAGCAGCAATGAGTCTAATCTATTTAGCATACTTCCTCGGATTCTTACTCTGCTTTCGGTGGCATGCGGATACCAGTGTGATTGCAATGTTGGTCTGACAAGCTACTGACGCCAGGAATACTGCAATTGGACATGTCGGTAATGCAATGTCGTAGCCTCAGTCGTAGCAATTATTTTCGAAGTCACGATAGTTCAAAATAATACAACAGCACACATACCCGTACTGTTCTTTCGTTTTCTACTTCTCAAAGCATCTTTCGAATTTCCTACCTATTTTTTCCCGTGTCAACTTTTTGGCGGTGAAAAAACAACAGTATATTTTTTCCAACCTTGATATTTAATATTTTGGAAATCATAAGTCTACATCTAAATTTCTGCGTAAAAACATGTGAATGGCTCGTCTCGAACAAAATTATCGGTGATGGTTCTCCTGGTCTATCAAAGTTGGCTTCTGGCAGTCCTGGTTGCCCTGATTTTGCTACCCTTCATTCTACTCTTCTGTGCACACAACTTTGGGGTCTACATATACCATACCAGAGGCGGAATCAGTTTAATAACGTTAGCATTTCTAGTCGCATTGTTCTTCTGCTTCAAGTACCAGCCCGCCAACGCATTCATCGTCATGATACAGTGAAGCGAGAAAGCTGGACGGCCTGCTCTCATAGACGAGACAACGTTGAAGAAGCGTGTCTGAGTGTCGAACAAGATGCTACGTTAAACGCCCTCACGAAATACAGGCAACTTATTACCCTCGTTAAAAGCCAACTTCCTTTTCCTCTCTTTCATTCCTTTTGCTCATGAAACGAAAGATAGTCCGATTGTCACTTGTCTATGTCAAGTTCTTTCGTTTGGCTATGCGTACATGTACTTGTACACTAGTTTTGCCAAGGGCAAGTAGTAGCCTACTACCAAAAAACTACTGCGGTTCCAGTACTTGGTTACTGTTTCAAATTTGAAATTCAAAATTATTTTGCAAAATTATTTTTTATGTTAAACTGCAGTGTGGCAGTCGCCGCTAATATTTAAAATCGTGCGTGATGGTGCTCTTGGTCTATCAAGCCGCTCTAGTGTTCTTGCTCGTTGCGCTGGTGCTTTTCCCATTTCTACTGTTGTTCTGCGAGCGCAATTTCGGAGTAATCTTCCACACAACGCGAACCGGGATCACGGTGTTCACGCTGTGCTTCATAATAGCACTCTTCTTCTGCTTCAAGTGGGAAAGATCCAATGCCTTCATCGTTATGGTCGTCTAGAACGGTGAAGTATCGGAGGGCAAGAGATTCGTGCGAGGAAGAGCCAGCCGTATTTGCGCAATGTACAACGTCAAGAAATAGCCATATTCTAAGCGATAATAGACAGCGATAGACTTGTAATTTAACACTACTATCTCACCTGAATCAGGAGCTTTTCCAGGTTCTCGGACATCTCGTAGAAGTACCGACTAGTGATGAGCTTGTCCTTGGACTTCTGCAGACAGTCCCTCGCCATCTCCAGCACCTGGTGGTGTACGAACCGCACGATGGCAACGGAGTCTGCGGCAACATCTGACGCGGTGGACAAGGTCTCGTTGTTGCTGATGAAGTTGCTGAGTCTTTCCTCCATCTGCTTGGTCGCCTTGGGGAAGCGCTCCTTGTACAGGGTGTTCATCATCACAATTTCGTTGTCGATCACAGGAGAGCGGATTGGGCTGGAGAGGGACCGGGAGCGAGGCCGTATCGACGGCGACCGGTGTCCCGACACGCTGCCGCTGCCTCCGCCGGCCGCTCCGGAGCTCCCGTCGTCTTCCATCAGGCTAGGATTGGACTCGTTCGACGAGAAGTGTCGGTGCATTTGGCGGAGCTCGTCGCCGCCACTGCCACCGGCGCATGACGCACCGGCCGCTATAGCACCGGCTCCTGAAGAACTAGGCGCCGCTGATGCTGAGGCGGCCGCACCCGACGCCGCCGCCGCTGCGACGGCTGGGTGGTGCGAACCGACCCCATGATGTATGGCGCCCCCACCCGCGACACCCAATTGGTGGAGGCGCTCTTGGGAAGAACACTGGGACTGGAACAAGATAAACAATAAATTCATTTATGGTCATGACATGAGTCATGTTGTAGAAATAATTTCAGAAAACTCACCGAAACATTGGAACTCCCAGGAGTCGTTCCGTAGCCGGAGGAAGGCAGGCTGGCCACCGACCACCGCCGCCCGTCCACCTTCTTGACGTTTGCGAAGGCGAACTGCCCGGGCGAGACCTTGGGCGAGTCCAGCGGGGACGCGGTGGAGGTGCTGGGAGAATGACATCTGGGCAAGGTGGGCGACGTCTGGACGATCATGGACTTGCGGTGTCCTCGCGTCGACGGACGACGGCCAGACAGGGAAAGCTCCTTCTGCAAAGAGAAGGGAGAAAGGAAGACGTGAGAGAAAGCTTTCACGAGAACTTGACAGGGGTTGACGGACGCGAGAAACACAAATATACGCTGTCGGCTTCCAATCGACCTTTCTGCCTAGAATCCTCCAAGACCCGAGACTAACATTTACATTACGTTCTCCCCTTTTACCCCCCCCCCCCACACAAAGGCCCCCCACATCTTGCCTAGCTTCATATCAAATCAAACCTTGAACTGTTGCAAGGACGTGAATGACGGTAACACAGACTGGCTGCTGAGATTCAAATGCAGTGCGGCCCTTCTGAGGGTGGAGTCGGAGATGCTCCTCGACATATTGGCGCTGCTTCCAGAGCCGCTGCTGAGGGAGGCAACGCTCTTGCCCAGAGGCTTCTCCACACCGCCGGCGGCGCCGGGAACGACGGGGGCTGAGACCGGATGGCCGCCATCGCCGAAGGAAGAGGAGGATGTGGCTGGGAGTTGGAGGGAGTGCGGCTGGCTGGGGGTCTGCGGCGAGGGCAGCGGCCTGGCCGCGTGGTGGTGGTAGTGGTGATGATGATGGTGGTGGAAGTGGTGGGGGAGCAGCGTGGGGCTGGCGCACTTGTGGCCAGGCGGGCCGGACACGCTGAGGGACCTCGGCGGGGGCGTCAGGGAGAAGTGGTGCAACACCGGGACCGGGCGGTGGTATGGCAGTGAGCGCGGTTGCTGGGGGTGCTGCTGTTGCTGTTGTTGCTGCTGCGAGGGCTGTGGGGAGAAAGGCTCGGAGTGGAAGGAGTCTCGCTCCTCCAGCTCCTCCTCCGCCGTCGCCTGAGCTGCCGAGGTCTTGGTCTTGGTCAACGGCCCAGCCGAAGAAGGGGCCGAAGAAGACTGCGTGGGCGGCTGCGGCGTGGCGTTGCTGGAGGAGCAGCAGGAGGTGGGGGTGTTGGGGTGCGCTGAAGCCATGATGCCGGCGGCGGTGGTGGCCGCAGAGCTGAAGGAGAAGGACTTGTGCTTGTGGCTTAGCGCCGCCAGCTCCGCGTCAAGGTCCTCCTCGTCCTCCTCTTCATCCTCCTCCTCCTCTCGCTCGTCGTCGGCCCCCACCACCGAGGAGGTGGTCGTGTCCACTGAGGAGGGGCGGCTGGAAGATGACTGCGGCTGCTGCTGCTGCTGCTGTTGTTGTGGAGGGTGTCTTCGTCGCTCGTGCTGCAGGAGGAGCGAGGAGGAGGTGGGGAGCAGCGAGGGGGCGCAGGACGAGGACGAGACGGAGGAAGCCACATCGGGAGAAGAGCCAAGCTGAAATGAAGAGGAGTAGACAATGAGTATTTCTGTCCTTCAGAAACGACAGTATGTCAAAATAAGAGGGGCATGCAGAAGAGATAGGGATAAGGATAGAGAAAGACAGAAGGAAAGGGGAGTTACTCAGTCGACCAGATAAAGGGTCGAAAGGGGTGAAAAAACAAGAAGAGCACACGGTCCTTGACATCTTCAAGATAGTAGCAGCACCTCTCTCTCCACGCTGCCCGGTGCCCGAAACCCCCTGGAGTCTTCCGAGCCACCCCTCCTCCGCCTGGCCGCCGCCGGGGAGCAGGGTTGCGAGCAAGAGGATCCCGGGCGAGGAGAGCCGGCGGCGGACGACCCCGAGGCCGACCCGGAGCCAGACTCCGGCTCCAAGAGGCGGAACATGGCCGCCACGAGCGATCTCCGCTTGTCACCGATCCATCTCTTGACGGGGCTGCCCTGCGCGGAGGCCGCGGAGGCGCCGTCGCCCTCGAGGGCGGAGGAGGAGGACGGGGACGGGGGCGGGGCCGGGTCGCCGCCGGGGTCGCCGGGAGGATCCTCCAGGGCGGAGAGGGGGGCGGGCGAGGGAGGGGACGGACGGTCGCGCGAGGGCCTTGGTCAAAGGGGCGGAGGCGGAGGCCGACGAATGGTGGGGGCGGTGGGTGGCCTTGGAGGCGTGGTGGACGCTGAAGTCGATGATTCGACTCAAGGATGAAG
>JAAUXV010060114.1_pt1 | contig 17522 bp, 23 predicted proteins | sample 7278181 | NCBI WGS metagenome assembly JAAUXV01 (sample SAMN14350114, study PRJNA611818) | marine sediment metagenome | isolation source: surface marine sediment (2.1m) | place: French Polynesia: Moorea | collected 2018-08
ATAGAAAATCTCTGGCACCCCCAAATTATGTTGGGCGGATCAGGTCAAATTTGAGTTTTGAGATCATTTGGAGGTCAAAAAAGGTCAAAAACGCACATCGCTTAAAATTGGTGATTTTTTTTGTTCTTTTTGACAAAGTCCTTTGAAACTTTGCCAATCTTTGAAAATCTTTTGTTATTCCTCGCCGCAGGTCGTCGAACTTAGTCTGTTCTTGTTATCCCCATAGGAGAAGGGAGTCTTCGGTGGCGTCCTTGGCGTGGGTAAGGCCGTCTCCGCCTCGGCCGCCGCGGGGGCCTTCGGTGCAGTGGCCGCCGCGGCCGCCGCCGCTGCCAAGGAGGAGGAGCACACTGTGAGCCGCAGCGAGTTCGAGATGTCCGAGGTGATCGAGCGTCGACACTGCGTCGTGGCCTCAACGCCGTCGGGCGGGCGGGAGGAGTCCAGCGGAGACTCAGGAGGAGGCGCTGGGAGCAGAGGCGGCAGCAGTAGGGGCGCAAGGGCCATGATGCTGTTAAAGGTCAGGAGGGCAATTTTTACATATCTCTTAAGCCGTCTTAACAGTACTTCTCTTCTTTTTTTCACAGAAGACCACTGCCACTTCGTTCCTCGGCTCCCGCTTTTCCAAGAGAAAGAAGCTTGGAAATGGGAGCTGCGGAAGGGCGGGAGAAGGACGAGATGGCAAAGGCGTCGCCACCGGAAATGGAAGAGCCATCCCGGTTGTCGAGTCTTCGGCCGAGAAGAAACACCTCCCGACTTCGAACGGGCAAGTTCCCTTCGCCTCAATGGCGGTTTCTCCCAACGACGACGAGAAGTCTTCTTTCATTGGCTCGGCATGCAGCAACGGAGGAAACGGAGTCAACTGGCACTTCATAGATCTGTCTTCTGTCCTCCCACAGCCGCAGCAACAGCAACACCAGCAGCAACAGATGCCCCCTGTGGAAGAAAAGGCAGATAAGAAATCCCCCGTTCCTTCAATCAAAGGCGAGAAAACCTCCGACACCGGTATCACTAAAAAGTGCCCTGTCTGTCCCGTCTGCGGCAACGCCGGTGGTAACAACACGGCTTTGCACGTCTCTTACGTGGAAGAAGGCTCCATAGATAGCAGTGGCGGCGGAGGCACTGTAGCGGCGGGTGGCCATGTCACCAACAGCCGTCGGTGCAGCAGCAGCAACAGCAACAACAGCGACGCCAGCAGTGGTAGGGCAGTCCTGCGGATGGAGCGGGAGAGATCCGAGGAAGACGAGGAGGAGGAGGACCTCGAAGAAGACAACAACAGCAAGAGGAGGAGGAAGAGGAGGCGAATGCTTCGGCGAAAGGGTGAGGCAGCGGACGACGACGACGGAGCCTCTTCGTCCTCCGGCCCCGCCTCCCTCATCCGTCCCTTCCTCTTCCTCCCCTTGGTGGCGACGGCCAACAAGAGGAGGAGCGAGAAGAGGAGGAGGAAGGCGGAGGAGGAGGCGAGGGCGTCCAGGTGGCCGCATCGGAGGAGGAGGAGGAGCAGCCTCATATCGGAGGACAGCCAACGCCACCAGGTCCGCCTCCACCTCAGGGGATTCACCACCAACTCGTCCGGCACCCCTGCCACACCCGGAGGAGGAGGAGGAGGAGGCGGGTCCCTAACCGCGGCCGGCGCCCCCTCCTCCCGCCTCTCCACCTCCCACCGCCGAATGCACCAGCGCGAGACCCGCACCGCCATGAGGCTGGCCGTCGTAGTCTGCTTCTTCATCACATGCTGGCTACCGTTCTTCCTCCTATACATCCTCAAGCCGGTGCTGCCGGAGGAGAGCTTCCCATACGTCGCCTACTCATTCCTCACTTGGCTAGGTGAGTGCCAAAAACAAGACTGGGATTCCCCCCCTTTTTTTTCTCTTTGCTTCTTTGGCTTTCAAATCTTTTTCCTTTTTCGTTTTTGTTGGAAAGAGGCCTTTTCCCCATTCCGTCGACGCCGTTTTGCTTGTTTTGCTCCTTTCCGCCAGAATGGGGCGGAGACGTTTTATGGCAGCAAAGAGGAAAGTGGGCAATGGCTAAAAAAACTGCGGCGCGCGCTTTTCCTTCCGCGTTCTTTACTCTTTTGTCCGACCCCCCGCCAACATTTCCCCCTCTCTCCACGAGTGCCTGCTATATTCTGCTCGCTTGGATGCCCAACCCTTACCCACAACGGCGAAAAGAAAGAACCGGGAAGGGTAAAACCGGGTCTAATTTTAGAATGCTACGTTCGACACTTTTGTCGAAATTCCCTCTTTTTTGTCTCTTCTTGCCTGACTGCCAAAGGGAGCGCAAAATTCTACTTTTTCCTTTTCAGCTCAGTCCTTTTTCTTCCACCGCCGAAAAAGGAAACTTTTCTCTTGTTCTGTGACCTAGAGTGCGTGGGAAAAAGAGCCACCAGCCCAGGCTTAAAATCCCTCACTCCCACCAACCAACAGACTCTGTCCTTCTTCTTCAAACGGGAGAGTCCTCTTTTTTCTTTCCCTTTCTTACTTCTTTTTCCAGCCTCGCATCTGTTCTTTCTGTCCTTTCTTCCGGCAAGTATATCCTTTTTTGTCCCTGGAAGATTTACTTAAGTACACATACTATACATGTGTAATCCCTTTAGAGTACGTTCAACACATGAGGTAGATTGTCTCAGCTCTGACTTCCTGGCACCAAGGAGGAAGGAAATTTTTTCAAAACCCTTCCTTCATTTTTTATTAAAAGGAAGATAATTTCGTCGATGCCAATGTGTGGCCTTTCGTCACCCCATGGGAGGCACAAAACGTAGAGAGATAAATCTCTTGAACTGAGTGCGCCACTAATTTTTGAGCACTTTTAAATTTGCCGCTATTTCTTTTATTTCTTCAGGCTGGATCAACTCCGCTGTGAACCCCTTCCTGTACGCTTCCTACAGCCCAAAGTTCCGCGAGGCCTTCTACCGAATCACCCTGGGGAAGGGCCGACCCCTATGCTGCGCAAGGGGAGGGGGGAGTGGCGGAGAAGGTCAAAAGAAGTCGAGGAGGAGAAAGAGGAACGAGAACAACGTATCCGGGAGGGGAGGGACCACGGTCCAAGCGGAGAAGAGGGCCGCGCTGTGAATGTTGATGAGGTCAAAAGTGCAGTACAAACCCATCGGACGTAGCCTATGGAACAAGGCTCGTTACAGTATCAATGGAGACATCCAAACAAGTCGATGGTATGGTGATGTCTCTTTCCGCTTCAAAAAAGGAAGAAGCAAAGTTGTACTACGGCGAAACGGTGTATTAACGAACAATAAATAGGGTGATTACCGACCCATTCTTTGACTTTTTGTACGGTACTATGTACATAGACAAGCGCTTTACGTGCACTGTAATTGTTAAACCCCGAGTCAGTGAATGTGCAACAGTTTCTCGGTCCCTGCACGGGGAGCCTTTATTACAGTACAGTACGCAGTTGTAGTATGTAGAATGCCCATAGAACCCCTCTCTCCTCAGCGGGAGGGAGGAAAAGAGGGCGCGACGGCATCATTAATGTAGTACTTGTACCACGTACATACGCGCGGGTACGTTTTTCATCATCTCATCATGCATTTCTCTTGCTGGGTTTTCGGGTAGGGAGGGCGAGGGGAAAAGTGGGAGAAACCTGTGAGTCCTCACGTGTGCGGCGTCCCGACTGTTGCCGCCGCTGCCGCGTCACTGTAACACCGGGGGGAAATCGAGAGGACGATGACACTGCGTCGAAAACACGATAAGCGCCGGCGCACACATGAATGATCTCCCCTCTTTTCCTTCTTCACAGACGGGTTTTCTTCTTTTTTCCATTCTCCATCCTCCCAAGGTGGCGAAACGAAGGTGGAGGGATGGCGCCTAGACACATTCCACTTTGGCCTTGGTCTTCTTGTAGCTCGGTCGAAAGGCCAGCTTGCGTCTCTCTGCTTGCTTGTTCCGTCACCGCGGGAGAGGCGCCGCCGCCGTCGTCGTCGGGGGAGGAGGAGGAGGGGCTATTTGGTCGTCTCCTGGGGGGAAGAGAAAGGGAGATTTCGGTGAGAAAAGGAGAGAACAATGCTGCATCCAGAGGAAAGAATCGAGGGAGGGAGAAATGCTGGCTTTTCAACGCCTCTCTTTCTCCTTCCTTTCCTCTTCACTTTTCGCCCAAGGCAACAAGTAAGTGGCTTACGCTGCACCCTCCCTCCCGCCGTCGTAGGACAAAGAGGCTTACCATAAGACTAAAAGGCAATTTCAAATTTTCCCATTTTCAAAGCTCCCGACACACACAAAAATTCAAGTGCATGTACTCCTAAGGGCGCAGACTTGAGATATTTTTACATCATTGGTCTCCGCCGCTGCCGTCTCCTGGGAGAAAGTAGAAAAAAGGGAAATGCCGTTCACGGCATGTCGAGACAGACACAGGTACATTTCTTGCACAAATAACGTGAAGCAAACATTTTCTCACTGCAGCGAGGGAGGAATAAAAGAGAGAGAGCTTTCGCCAAAGCAATCTGGAATAGCAAGAACCGCCTCCATCACCTCATTATCAGAGCCCCCTCTCCTCCAGTTGGCCTGGGGGCATCGTAACAAGCAGATTGCGAGGAACATCCACGGGGAAAAAGGATCGTCGTCTTCGTCTAGCAAGGAAGTGAGGAAGCAGGCCCTCGGGGTGGAAAGAGACGACACTCGATCCCCCTTCAACCAAAGAAGGTAAAGGGGGCGGAAAAAGGTGAGCACATGTAAGGAAGGAGCGAGGGAAAAAGCAGATACACACGCAAGGAAGCAACGTACACACTGTACGTCCGCAATCCACATGCAGCGTTGGACAAGTAAGATAAAGAAGGGACAGAAAATGTACTGTACAGAATGCCATGATGCGACGTCTCCCGAAACCAAAGAAGGAAGAGGAAACATACGGAAGGGATAAAGAAAAGAAGAACCGTCGTGCACTGGAAGTACCGAGGGCAGAGATGGAGGAGACAAGGGCTTTTCACTACATTAAATCAAGGGGTTTTCCGCCTGCCGCCGCCGCCGCCGGGAGTTGGGGGCAGCGCCGCGGTGGAGGAGGCCGCGGAGGAGGACCGGGAAGAGGCTGCGGCGGAGGGCAAGTCCAGTCTGAGGTTGTCCTGCCTTCGCCTTCCGCCGCCGCCGCGGGGAAGTAGGGATGGCGGCGGAGGGAGAGGCGGGAGGCGGTTAGTGTTGTGTTTGGCAGAGGAAGTCGGGTTTGATGCCGCGGCTGCGGGTGGGGTGGCAGTACCTTGCTGTTGTTGCGGTTGCTGCTGAGGGTGACAGAAGCACGGATCCCGACTGGATGTGGATGTTGCGGCCGCGGTTGCGAATCTTGGCATCTCGCACTCTTCGCACCGATCGAGGGCGGGGTGGTTCAGGAAGGTGCACTCAGAGCACGCCCACTGGGGTCCCTCCGCTCCGGGGTCCGCCGTCGTCGAAGGATTGGCCATCCCCGTCGGCCGCGGCCGCGGAGGCGGAGGCGGGGCTGGGCGGGAGGGGCGAGAGAGCCGCCCGCCGCCTGAGGAGGAGGAGGCAGCGGAGGAGGCGCTGGTCGTTCGCATTGGCACCGGCGGCGGAGGGGAGGAAGGGGAGGTAGGGCCTGTGCACAGAACAACAGAAAAGAAAGGATACTTCCATCCCGGCCTTTTCCCTCATTTGCCCACTCACCGGAGGATGGCGCAACGGGGCCCACTCCTCCTCCTCCAATGGAAGCCGCCAAAGCCGCCTCCTTCCGCAATGACTCGTAAAATTCGATGCTCGTCTCTCCCAAGGGAACTGAAAAAAAGAGGGGAGAAGGTTTGTCTTATAATGAGAATGGCATAGATGAGCGCTGGGTATGACGGGTGGAAAGCGGGACTCTTTCTCCGGAGTGGCGGAGTCCATCTAAAGTCTAAACTCACGAGCCCACCTATGATGGGCCGGTCGCTCACCAATGGTAATGGCTCGTGAATGACGTGGCATAAGAGATATGCATGACTCCGGAAGAAAGAGAAGAAGAAAAGGGGTGGGGCCCCTACTAAAGCCAGCCACGGTTTTTTTTTGGCTCGACAAAAATTACAATTACGCACAACCGTTATTTCTGGACGGAAGAAGACTCGTGGGACATGTAAATGTCAGTTTCTGCATTGAGAAAATTATCATAATGCAACGTCTCACAGTGTCACCGAAAAAAAAAAAAGAAATGTGCACATAAGACAAAGCTTCTGTGTAAGTACACAAGCTGTTGAGGTATAATGACTGTTTCTAGTGAACATACCTGCTCCTCCGGTGAGCTTGGTGACCTCGTCAGCCATCTTGTCGCACGAGTGCCTCAAATGGTTGATGTCCTTCTCCAGCTTGAGCAGGGATTCCTTGGCCTGGAAAACGGATATATGGTAAATAAGAGACTTGATGAATGTTTCAAACGGGCATTAAAAGCAGTTCCGGCAAGAAAAGATGGCAAACCAAGAAAGAACAACCAAAAGAACAAAAGAGTTTTCTGTCTCCTCGCCCTCTGCCTTCGATAATCAGAAAATACATTTCCGTGGGGAAAGTAAAAAGTAGTTGTTTGTTTGTGGTCGGCCCAGGTGCTTGCCTTCTGTGTGCACTATTCCCCTCTTTAAACCCATATGGCTGGGGAGGGGGGCCCTTGAGGCTCATGCGACTTATAGGTGGGGTGTTATAGGTGGTGTGGCTAAGGTGATGGTGTGCTCTTTGCCAGGATTCGAACTCACGATCTTCTGATCAGAGAGTCGCGCCCTAGCATGCACATTGCACAGCTATTGCGACCGCCTTTAAGTAAAAAGTAAAAACGAGCTTAGGAAAGTTTTGTCATCGTCAATTCCCCTCATCCTCGCAAATACCTTCAATCCATCCTAGTCCATACTACCAAAAAGTATTATGATTTTCCTCCTCTTCCTCCAACTTTTTTACTAACGTACTTCCATGTTGCTTAGGCAGAACCACGACAAACTTGAATTGACTTTCCGCCCTCACCATTTCGTTCTCCTTGTTTCCCCCTCCTCCGGCGGCTCTGTTTCCCGCCATGTGTGTGTTCGCCGCCAGCCTTAGCATGTCCTTCTGCCTGACCCTGCCCTGCAGCCTGGCCACCTCCTCCTCCACGGCCTCCATCGCTTCACGCTCCCGCTGGAGCTCGGACTCCAGGCGCAGCCTCTGCTTCATCTGGTGGGACAGCAGCTCTGGGGGGAAAATGGAAAGAACAAGGAAAGGTTATTGCAAGAAGTTGAATGGTACTAAACACGAGCTTCACACACAAGCAAAGCTGTTGGGCGCAGCAGTTATGGTTATTATTGTACTAATTGTAAATCCATCTGGTCATCTTGATCAAGTGGTCTCTCTCCACGCTTAATGTAGTGAAATCGTCTCTTTGTCAACAATGCGTTAGTTCGGCAATTCGAGGATAAATCGGTATGCAGCATTAATTGGAAACTAGAGGGATCGGGGAACAACAATCCTCCGCAAACTGCAAACCCATCCTTCCTACCCCTGGTGAAGGCCAGCCTCTTCTCTTCGTCCGCCGGGTGCGTCGTGTAACTGGCTCCAAATTGTTGTTGTTGTTGCTGCTCTTCCATCAGCCCCACGTTCTCAATGAGTGGGAATCCGTCGCCGTCGAAGGCTGAGATGATTGGCGGCGCGAGCGGCCGACGGCGGCCCTCCATGTTGGGGAGGGAGCTGTAGCGAGGCTGAGAAAAGAGATGCTGCTGCAGCCCGTGCTGCTGCAAGAGGGGCGGCTGCCGCTGCTCCCTGGTGGTCATCCAAGGCGAGTTGGACCCCATCGCCGGAGACACCTGGGTACAGTGGGCTGAGCTTGGGCGCTGGCGACAACCTCCCCCTACCCCCTCCACCAGAGAGCCTCCCCCTCCCCCTCCTGCCGCCAGATCAAGCAACAATCCCGGAGGCAGCAGTAGACCAGAGAAAAGGGACCCTGCGCTGGCGGAGGTGGCCAAGGCCGCCGGCTGTTGCTGCTGCTTCAGGGCCACCGTCTTCTTCTGCAGCGAGTGCTGTATCTTGACTACTTTCCCCCCGTCCTCGTCCACCTGCACCTGAACCACAGAGTTGTTTGCGATCTCCGACGGCGAGCCGAATCGCTTCCTCCTTGTGGTGATGACGCTGCTCCCGTCAGTGGCCACGGATACCTCCAGTCTCGACTCGACGCCGTCCTCGGAGTTGATGGCGCTGGCAGCGTAGTGGAGGCTACCGTCGGCGTCGACGGAAAGTCCCTCTCCTCCGCCTCCTACAGAAGGTTGCTGTTGCTGAAGGAGCCTGGCTAGGTCGGACGAGGACGAGGGAGACCGTATTAGCCCCGCCGACCCGTCTCCAAGGGCGATCTCCGATCCCGGGCCTCCTCCCCCGCGGATGGTGAAGGGAAGGAATGGCTGGATGTCTGCGTCGAGGGTGAGCCGCCCGCTCAAGTCCTCCTTCTTTTCCTCCGGAACGGGGACGGGGACTTCCTCGCTCTGAGTGGCGGCGTTGGCGCAATCCTGCTTCTTACCGTGCGCCGGGCAGGTTCTGCTCTCTGCGCAACACACGGCGCAGTGGCGCTTCCGGAGCAGGAGGCGGTTGACGGAGGAGACCTTGGACTCCCTGGAGGCGAGGCTCTGGTAGAACTCCTTCCTCCGAGCAAAGACCTTCCTGAATGGGTTCTCCGGACAAAGGTTGGAGTTGTAATGACTGCTGCCGCTGTTCGAGGAAGAGACGCTGTTGTTGTTGCTATTCCAGAATATGGTGGACGAGGTGGTTGTCTTGGTGACGATGACCTTGTCGCTCTCGTCTCCTCCTTCGCTGCTGGGAGGAGGCGATGTGACGGAGACTGTGTTCTGGCTTAGGGTGCTAAATGCTGTGGTGGTCACGCTGAGCGGAGATGTTCGGGCGCCGCTGTCGTGATCATGATCGTCTTGGCGAGGTTGGACGAGTCTTAGTTCTCCGCGGGAAAGAGTGGTGGTGCTAAGGCTGCACCGGCTGCCGCCGTCCCCGGCAGAGGATGAAGAGCAGGAGGAGGATGAAGAGACGAGAGAAGACGGTCCAGAGCCGTAGGGGTCTTCTCCTCCGGCGTTGTTGTTCAGGAGATCCTCCTCCCTCTCCTTGTCCACCGGTTCAACGTCAAGGGTCACGGCAGTTATGCTGGAAGTCTTTCCCAAGATCAAGAAATTGTTGTCGTCGGTCTTAGAATCTTCTTGCTCTACCTGGCGCTGGGATGGCACTAAAAATTTGATATCTTTTTCACTGGAATGTGGGCTCTCACTGCTCGTAACTATCACTGTCGGGGGCGAGGCTCTTCTTGCATTAGTAGTTGAACAGAGCGATATGCCGAGGTCAGAGAACCTCCTCCTCTTCTTTGCCCTGGTTCTAGCCCAAGACCCTTCCTCCGAGGGCGAGGGAGAGCCCGTGGCAGTCACCGGGAAGGAGTTACAGACCGAGTCTCGCCTGCGCCAGTCGCGATCGCGCCTATGCCTACCTTGTAACTGTACGCCCTGCAGCGAGAACCTCCTGTTGATGCCCTGCCCGCCCTGGGCCGCACGAGCAGATTCCTCCTCCAAAAGGGCCAGGCAGCGGGAGCGGTCCTTGCCGTGCTGAAAAAGAAAAGAGTACGAGTCGAAGGTAATTTATTTGCTGCAAATGTTGTTTGTTTCTGATGAAGTACCTGGAGAACGCAGCTCTTGACGAGTTCGTCCGGCACAGCTGGGAACGCGGCCTTGAGCTCATGCACCAGCTTCATGAACTGGATGTTCTCCGTGAGCTCGAAGGCGGAGCCGGCGTCAGAGTTGTTGCCGGCTGCTGCTGCTGCTGGCGCAGCTGCTGTGCCGCTCCCTTCCGCCGCCGGCGCAGGAGTCGACATTGCGGCCACGGCAAGGATGGATATTCAGGGTGGTGGAGACGGAAAACGACGATCTGTCCGTCATAGCACCGTCATCTTCACCAAGGCGCACACTGCAATTGAAAAAGATGCACACCAAGCTGAAGCCCTATGAATTGAAGACGAAACGAAACCGTTCTGCACTTTTCTTGAGTCTTTTCAGTCTTTGGGTGGGAAAGCAATAAGGATGCTCCGTTGGTCTTCACAAAGGAGAGTGCCCAGAAAATTTGACGGTCAGTTTCCGCCAGCTCTTCCTCCCTCCGAATCGCCCAGGAAAGTTATTCATTCTAGAACAAGTCTCTTCGCTTGGACAAGGAAGGAGGAAGCAGGAGGCATCATTGCTTGGCCTCTTGCCTCCAGCCTAGAAAGCCCAGGCAGGAGTGCTGCCCGAGGCCCAGCACAAGCAGCATCACATATCCTCGAACAGCAGCAGCAGCAAAAGTTTGTCCGGAGATGTGGAGAGGAAAGGAGCAGAAGGACAATTAGAAAGAAAGTCTGCCCCATCTCCACCTCTGCACACACTAACTGTACAAGGAACAGTACCGTACCGTATATGTACGTCTTAGCGGTCAGAAGGAAGGAAAGACTTGGGCGGAGGGAGGGGGGAAGAAGGAGGAAAAGAAGGGGAAAAGCTTTCAAAGCCACATTCCGTCCTCGGCCCATCGTCCGCTGTGCCTTGGGTGCACCAGGGGGGCAAAAGCTGCATCCCGGTCCTTTTTCCTCCAGAGGAAAGAGTCTTCTTGACTGACAAACGACAGCCGTCCTCCTTAAAGCCCATGGGAGCAAGAAGAGGATAGGAAAAAGCAGAAGGGAAAGCAGCAGTTTCTGGATGCAGTCTCATCCTCCAAGAGAAGGCGGCGGAGTGTCCTACTCCCTGCCAGAAGCATCCTCTTCGTGCATAGGTGGGGGACGAAAAAGGATGAGGTCGGAGAAAGCATACGTCACACAGCACAGAAGAAGAGGAGGGGGGCGCTGTGTACGAACAAATGTACAAGGAGGAGGAGGATTTCAGTCTGTTCGTCACTCTCTCGCCCGACCCAGCTCCCTCCCTTTCTCACAGGTCAAAAGTAGAAGACAGTGAGTGAATGGGTCTTTCTTTCTCTCAGGAGACCGCTTTCTCCTCTTATCCCGTCTGCTTTGAATAGTCGTCATCGTTTCGGCCCATACTCCCTCCTCCTCCCCAACTTCGAAAAATCCCGACTCCATTTTTCTCCAGGTTCAAGTGGCCGCTCCTTCCTCTAGCCTAAACATCGAAGCTGCTTTCCTTTTTTCGACTCTCGCACTTTTTTCCTCGCTTGGCCTTTCCCGCTTCTTCGCCTCGATCCTCCCCCTTTTTACACATCCCCGCTTATCTTTCGGGCGAAGGCGAAGTTGGGGCCACTTGTCTCAATCTCCACCTATGTGTTGTGCAAGAATATCGCTCGCCATCGTGGAAAGAGATACGGCGGATACTCTGCAAAATAGTGGAAATTCGACCCAAAGTTTTTTAGGGAGGGTTCTTGGCTTTCTGAAACTAAAGGACCGATCTATCCTCCGCAAATTGTAGTGGCAAAGCGGCCGCTCTTCCTTCCCTTCCCCCTACACATCCAATTAGTCCGCCGCAAAGAAGCTTTCATGCCTGCCTATATACCGGTAGGCGCAATAAACGAGCACCCTTCTCCTCCTCAATCCCTCGCTTTTGCCAACGAAAACCCTAGGAATACATCCCTCCCTCGAAAAAAAGAAGAGAGAGACGGTTGGACCCCAAAGGTACACTGCAGACCTGAAAATGAGTGAGGAAATGAAAGACAGGGAAAAAAGAACACTCCACGTTCCTTCCCCGATCTTGGGAGGAGGAAAGAGGAGTCTGCAAAAGGGCGGGAATGGAATGTTCCGTCTCTCGCCCGCGAGCCATTCATGATCCCGGAAAAGAGGTGAGGCGGGGGGAAAGATAAAATTCCCTACCCAGTCTCGACAGATTGCAGCGACACAAGATGGAACGAAAGATGGGCGGAGGGGAGAGGAGGTGAAATAGACCGGATAAAAATTCCTGAGTCGCGTTCGCACCTCCCTTGGGAGAGCGGGAGGAAAAGAAAAAGAAAAACTTGCTCGGGGGGGCATTCAGCAAATCGAATTTGCAAAAAAGGATGGGATAGCTAAGTTTGCTATCGAAGGGAAAGACAAACACTAAGTTTGGGAAATATGCAGAAAATAGGTACTTCGGGCTTATAATCGAGTTAAGGAACTGTCCTTTAGAATTTCACAATGATATGCTACTGCTTTTTGCCAAATGAAATACAACTTTCAAGGTTCTGCTTGCAACACAAAAAGCCATGCTTTCCACTATCCCTCTAAAGCTTCGGCGGGCAGTTTGCCCCAATCGCACTTTGGGGTGTTGAGGATGAGACGCTCCTACTACTGTAGGCCTTCTTCCCCTCGCCTCACACCCACGGCAAGAAGAGAAGAAAGTCTGAGACTGACTCGGGCGTATGCTTTCTTATACCGTACAACATGGGCAAACAAGTGGAGCGGAGGGGAGGGGTTTTTCCCGGTGGGGAAAAAAAGAGTCCTGAATCCCCTGCGACTTTAAAAACTCCGCCGTGGGAGGCCGCCGCCGAAGAGAAAAGAAAGGGAAGGGTCGGCGGTGGGGGAAAAACTTTTATTGCCGGCTTTTCTTTTGGGGTGAGGATAACGACACCGCAGGTGACACCGTACGGGATCATTCTTCAAACAAAGTACATAGCACATTTGGGCCTACAAGATCTCGCTGCAAAAGGAGTTCGTCAATTTTGCGACACATCAAACAAGGAGGATGGAAAATGGACTTGATCAAGGAACAATCAATTATTTCACAAGTTCTGTGTAGTGTGCACAAGGAAAGCAATTTTAGAACATGTCTGAGAGGTAGAAACCATCCGCGGCTTGTCCTCCTTGATCCGGACGGCATCGGCGGCGATCCTGGCGCTGGAATGACTCCTCCCTCAGCCTGAACTGCTCCGGAGACCTGACCACTCCCGCGTCCTCTTCGAACAGATCAGTCAGGTTCATGGAGTGGCGACGGAACGAAGACGAAGCCTCCACGAGATCTTCTTTTACTACGGGACAGACCTCCTGGCGAGAATGTTCCTCCAGCTTGTGCGCGTCTCCTCCGATGCCAAAGCTGTCAACATCTTGAAGATGGCGCTGGAGTCTTTGTCTTCCATCGTGGACGTCTCCCCTTGCCGGGTGTTGCTGGCAGTTGGTGGTCATGACTTCTTCTTCCAGAGCCGAGCAGTGCACCCTCCATGACGAGGGGAAGAGCCTGCCGACCTCCCTCCTGGCCTCCTCCGCCGGGTCCATCTGTTGTTCCCCTCGGATCCTGCCCCTGATCTGCCTGAGCGCCTCCTCCACCTCCGCCACCGCGGACTCGGACGCATCTTGAGAGGAGCAGGAGCGGAAGGAGCGGGAGCGATCGTCGGACAGGTAGGAAGGGGCGGAGGGGTCCACAGGGGGAGGCTGTTTCCAGGGCAAGGGCAGGGTGGAGGCCGCTCCTGACGTGCCGCCGACGCCGCCCTCCAGCATTGCCTCCAGGTCCGCCCTCAGCCTGGCACTCTCTAGCCCATGCAGCTCCTCCGCGGCGAAGCCCCTCCTTGAGACCCTCCCTGAGGTCCTCCCGCCAGAGAAGAGCCCGGAAGCGGAGTCGACGCTCCTCCTGGGCGGCAGGGTCAGCCTCCTCCCGTCTGTGGCCGCGGCGGCGGAGACTCCCTCTGCCCTCCTGCGCCTGTGCAGCATTCCCGCGGCCTTTGACCTCGACCTCTTTGTCCTGCTTGGCCTGTTTGGCGTGGACGCCGCCAACGGGTCCCTCACCAGCGGGGACTCTCTGGCACTGAAGGTGGGCAACGGGCGAGAGGAGACGGCCTCATCCTTGTCCCTCTTGATGCTCCTCCTGTTGGGCAGCCTTTTCCAGCTTCTGCTGGGGTTCCTCCCCTTCAACGGGGACAGATTCATGGCCTCAAACCCGGAGGAAGAGTGGAAGACCGGAGGGGGGAGGGGCCGGAGGGCGACACGGACCGGAACAACCCGAAGGATTCTCGGGGCTTCGGGCTTTTTAGCTTCGTAAAATTAAATTTGAACTTGCTTTTCGCTTTGTTTCAACTTCAACTTTCAAGCAAAAAAAAAGAAAGAAAGAAAGAAAAGAAAATCGTGCCAAAATAGAAACCGAACCTACGCTTGATTGACTTTCCCGCAATTTAGCAAAGTAATCATTGCCAAGTGAGATGTACGACATAACATGGCCACCCAAATAATGACGTATCCTCACCTTTGCAGCGCTCGACGCTTTCGTCCACCACACTATTGCAAAATCCACAGAAATACGGGGTTCTGGGACACTTGTCTTGATCTAATTATCAGTATTTATTACTATTTTTTAATTCGTTCTCTCCGTACCGTACGTTTTGTACCGTTTCTGTACCCCTGCCAATTATCAGATCAGCTGTTTTCGATTTTTGCCAAGCTCCATTCAGTTTCAGCTGTCTCTAATCTCTCGCGCCCCTCGCCACGGGAGAAAAATTGCCCCTCCACACTCCACACCACTGTGTCCATCAGCAGCTGGCGGGGCGGATGTTCGCCTTTATGGGGCGGCAGAGAGCAGGGAACGAGCAAAGACACCACTCTGGCTTATTTAATTTCCAAAACGGTGACACAAAAAGTGATTATTAAGTAAATATCATCGTTACAATGTCGTCCAAGTACATCATCGTATGTTGGTGTTTGCGTTATTTTCCTTTTAAAGTAGACATTCATCATGGTACAAGAGTGACCTTAGGTTGAACATTTAGCCACTTCCCGGGGAAGGCAATTTTAAGATATTTCCAATCTGGCCACCCTTCACTCCGCAGTCAGCAGTCACCACGTCAAGGACAAAGACGTCTCCTCCCGTTCCAAGGCCCCCGTCGCCCTCCATTCCGCCTGCTCGTCTTCCACCATGGAGGTCCCCCTGGACTTCAGCGCCCTGCTGGGCCTTGCGGACAAGACCCACTCCAGCAACAAGCAGTCAAACTCAAAGTTCATCTCGCTACAGGTGAGAGGAAGGAAACAACCAGAACATTTAGCGGTTTGTGATACAGTATACGTACAGAGTCGTACAGTGCCCTCTGCCCCACTTTTGCTAGCTTTTTGGACCAAAGAAAGCGGAAAAAAGCCATTGGTAGATGGTGTACAGCGGACTTAGGGAACTTAAAAGGTGCATTTCGGGGCCACGGGCTCTTTTCAAGCAGCAGCAATGAGGGCGAGAATATCCCTTTTTGGAAGTTATATGAAGGGAATATATAAAACTTAGAAGCCATCTTGTTTAGCGGGTGTTTTCAGTACGTACTACTGAGGATATCGGTGCTGGCTGCTGGGGCTACTTGGTTCCTTCGTTTCTTTCCACTTAGCCTGTTGCTTGTCCGCCCCTCAGGTGCAGTCGAACAAGAAGGCCCCCAAGGACAAGAAGCTGTCTGAGGGCGTGCGTCGATTCAAGGAGAAGCAGGCGGAGGAGGAGAGGAGGAAGCGGACGCAGGAGAAGCAGAAGATGAACAACCTGCTGGAGATGCGGAGGGGAGACAAGAAGTCAACGCGCGCCGCCAACTCCATGCTGCAGCGGACCAAGTCGGCCAACCGTTCCGTCCTGGCCGAGGCCTCCTCCAGCAGGGACACGGCCCACACGCTGGCCGGGAGGAACCAGTGCGACGAGGACGACTACGGGTATGAGTCCGCAGCGGGGATGGCTATGTACGAGAGGCTCATGTCCAGGTACGAGAAATCGGCGGCTGTTGCACCGCGAATTATCCTTGTTGTCTTGAAAGACTGTTAAATTTTCCACTGCAACCTCTGATTTCATACACCCATGCTTCTTTCCAGGTACGAGTCCGGCCCGCAGGAGGACCCTATGGACAAGTTCACCCGCTCCGGTGCTCCCAAGAAGAAGAAGGACCTGGCGGCCACGGTGGCCAGGGTGAAGGGCGCGTTGGATTCGGGTGCGGACGAGGACGAGAAGCCCATGACGTTCGCAAAGGCGGAAAAGAAGGCCCGACTGGAGGAGGAGGCGCGAAGGAGGGAGGAGGAGAGGGAGAGGGAGCGCAGGCAGAGGGAGGAGGACGCAAAGAAGTCAAGCAAGGAGAAGAGGGAGGAGGAGGCCAGGAGGAAGAGGCTCAAGCTGGCCAAAAAGGCGCCGCCGCCAATGTCGTTCGAGGAGCTGACCAAAATGGCGCAGAAGAAGCACAAGGAGCCGGTCAGGTTGGAGAAGGCGCTGAACAAACAACCGATCAGAGAGAGCGAGTTCGACCGGCCAATGACAAAGAAGGAGAAGGAGGAGTACCTTAGAGAGAAGGAGAGCGAGAGGAGGAAGTTTGCCAAGGGGTCAAACAAGGGGCCGTCGTCGTCGTCAGAGGCCAAGGGGAAGCAAAAGCAGACTGACAAGCAAAGCAGCGGTACTTTCAAGAAGCCGCTTGGAGTTCCGGGGCCTTCTAGGAGCTCGGATAAGAACATTAGGGATGCCGATAAGTCAGGAGAGAAGGAGCGGCCGTCGTTCAAGACAGAGGCTCACAAAAAGGAGGAGCCTCTGCCCCCTCCCAAGCCGAAGCCCAGGCCGATCATAGGACCAGAGTTCCACCCAGCAGTGGTCAAGTCAAAGAAGGAGTCCTCCAGAGATCCGGACAGGAGGTCCGGCAGCGGAAGCTCTTCTAGTCAGTCGCGACCCAAATCGTCTTCTTCGTCCCACAACTCATCATCGACTTCTCGTCGAAAACACGAGGAGGAAGAGGAGGAGGACGAAGACGAGGAAGAGGATTATCCCCGCCGTCGGGGAAAGAAACGGCCCCGGTCCCGCACTCCCTCTCCCGTCCGCGGCGGGGGAAACCGCAACAGCAGTAGAGTAATTGACTCCGAGGAGGAGGAGGAAGAGGACGACGAGGAGATGGACGACTTCATCGATGACTCGGACGCCACCGTGGATATCTCCGCACAGATAAGGAACATCTTCGGCTATGACCGGAGGCGGTACAGGGACGAGAGGGACTTTGACGACCGCTCCATGGAGTGCAACAGGTTCTCCGAGGTGATGAAGGAGGAGGCGAGAAGCGCCAGGATTGGCATGCAGGAGGACCTGGAGGACATGCGAAGGGAGGAGGAGGAGAAGAAGAGGAAGAGGGCAAAGGCAAAGAACAAGAGAAGATGAACTGTTCAAGAATCGTGAGGATGATCTTTCCGATCTTTGGTGATCTTTAACTTCCCATCGGCTGTTATGTCTTGATAATTCTACATACATGGCTTAAAACTACAATTATGCATAAGAGGAAGACTTTCTGATGATCCACCACCGTCACCGTTACTGTTAAAGGAGTCTTCTTTTTTCACGCCCGTTTGTAAATTTATACATCGTACTTTACTGGAAGAAATACACTTACGTACACAAACTGATGCAACGTAACGAAGAGTTTATTCCTTTTCCAGTGCCAGATTTATTTTGTTGCCGTCCAAGCAAGGGAAATTATCGCCCGCGAAAAGAGGGGAACGTAGGCGAAGAAGCTTCCTTCCTTCCTTTATGGTCTATTATTCTCCAGCAGCGAAATTATGACGAAAGCAAAAGAAACGGGACGTCATCAAATTAGGGGTGGATACAGGCCTCTTTTTTTCGGGCTCGGGTCGGGTCGGGTTTTGGACCTTCGGGCTCGGGTCGGGTCGGGCCTAAAGGTTCGGGTTCGGGTCGGGCCTGCATTTTTCGG
>JAAUXV010087046.1_pt1 | contig 17521 bp, 17 predicted proteins | sample 7278181 | NCBI WGS metagenome assembly JAAUXV01 (sample SAMN14350114, study PRJNA611818) | marine sediment metagenome | isolation source: surface marine sediment (2.1m) | place: French Polynesia: Moorea | collected 2018-08
GGCCCGGCCAGGTGTCGATATCCATGCAAGATGGATGAAACACGGGAAGTGGAACTGGGCCCAATTTGGCAGGAGGAGGAGGAGGAGGAGGAAAGGGAGGAAGGGAGTGTTGACAGGTTGAACCGAGCGTGGGGAGCAGAACAGGTACAAAAAGAAGAGAGAGGGAAGAAGATCATGGAGGCGTTTGATTATATTGTGGCGGTGGCAGCAGCTTGAGGTTTAAAGTTAATTGCGGCAAAGTGTTTTTGCATTTCAGTTTTCAATAACTCTGATTTTGTATTCTCTTGACTAAAAAACCAGATGAAATGCTTGGATGCTCCTCCCTGAGGCTGAAACATCACAGAGACAAATATGGCTTTAAACGGAGAGCGAAGGGGAGGGGGGGGGAGTTGGGCCTATTTCGCTCGCCCCCTCAAAAATAATAGCGAAACAAACGTCGGCGACAGGCGCACGGCATGGGGATTTTCAAGCAGGCCCCGCCTCGAGCAAAAGAGGCATCGTTCGTTTCGTTTGTACCAAGATGAAGGAGTGGGTGCTGCATGGGCGGAGGGGAGGGCGTTTGCTTCTCCGGGCGCCTCCCGATCTGAAGGAGCAAGGAGGAGCGTTCATGCCCTTTATTTACGCCACCCATCTTTTCTCTTTCCCTTTTATCCCCCCTTTGCCATCTCCCGCAGAGCAGAACGGAGGAGAAGGAGTGGCGGAGGTGGTCTCTCCTCCCATCTCCATCGATCTGAACGTACTACATGAAGCTGCTGCAGATAGCTAGCTCTCTGAACATTTAGAAGATAATTCGCCAACATTATTAACAATAAAAAATCTACCTTAACACAGTTTCTTTTGTAATAAGCTGACGTAGTAAGGAAATGTACCTGTTCAGCTATATATTTATATACTCAAGCATACAATATGGGTAAAAGTCTCGAGTAATCTATGCAGTGTTTGAACGACCATCACAGACAATCACTCGACGACGCCAGCTAGGGTGCATCTGGAGGGGGGTGCGGTGGATGAGGAGATGGGTCTGCTGGGGGGGTGAGCTGTTTCCATTCTTGATTTTCCAGTCGATGAAATGAGGGGCAGCGAAAGAGGGAGAGGGAAGAGGAGATGAGAGATGGGGAGGCCCCCCTTCCTTCTGTCACGTTTCATCCCACCTAGTCAATTGGAGGTGAGGGGACACGGGAGGAGGGCTATCATGGGTGAGAAGATTGTGTCGTCGCTGACTGTCATGTTGTCGTGTCGTGGGATAGGTCCGGCATTCTCGGCCCTAGTACACTAGAACACGATATGCCTGGCATGGCATCACCTCCGTTGCCCTCTTCTTTGATTAGAAACAGCCGTGATATGAAGCTGCCATTCGGACAAAACTGCGGGACGAGGCGGCGCCTAGCTAGGCCACTCTTTCCATTCTCCACTCCCCATCCTATATCTCCAAATGGCTTTTCAAATTACGTTTGAATTAAGAAGAAAGAATAAAATCTCGCCTCACAATGGGAGGGGATGATGCAGAAATAAAACCGCAGTAAAATCGGCGGCGACTGAGGTGGCGGACCAGGAGGGCCCAGAGTCGGGTTACGTCAGTCTCCAGAGGAGGAGTAGAAGGGCGCTGGACGTCGTGTGCTCACTTTTGGGGAAAGAAATAGGAGGAGGAGGGGAAAACTTGAAAAAACGGGGCAATAAAGGTGGGAGGAGGGAGTGAGGGGTGGAGTCAATAAGGCAGCTCCTCGTTACCACAAGAAGGAGGAGGAATCCCTATAAGGATCGACGAAAGGGGTGGAATTGCCTCCCTCCCTCTTTCCCTCGTTGCCAAGCAATGTTCGGTAAGGAGATAAAGAAAAGGGAGGAACGCCCCCAAACAAGGCGAAATAGATAGATAGGCGGGGAGGCAAAAAAGGCACTTTTGGGATGCAGACTTGAGACGGAGGGAGGGTGAGCGACGTGTGTATAGGTACGGACGTTCGTAACTATAGCTTCGAAAGATGCCGAGAAGGAGGAGGAGGAGGAGGAGGAGGGGCTGTCGTTGTTGCAAAAACATCAAAGGAGGGCAGGGCAGCCCTTCTTTCGTTGTGCCATAAGCCAAAAAGTACTCGGAGTAGTTGGAGGAGGGGGTCTTACCAGCATTGGAGAGGAGAGAAGGCGACGTCGATCTGATAAGGCTTTTTAATAGGACGGGAGAGACATGCCTTCAATTCTTTTCTTGCACTGTCGCTCAGGCGGGGGGCGAGGGCCAAAAAATGCCCTTATTGTCCCGCAAGAGAGAGAGAGAGAGCGAAAAGAAGACGAACGATCTGCCAAGAGGAACGGGAGTAACAAGGGAAGGCCAAGAAACTCGCCAGGATTGTCCATCCACCGCCGCCAAGGAGGGGCATCCCGAACGGAGGGAGAGATGGTCGTGGAGGGAAATGCTACCGCACTTCGCATCGCATTCCAGTGGGGTCGTATACTCTTTTAGCCTTTTCCTTCTCTCTCCTTTTCCTACGGAGGCGATAGCGAACGAATGTTGGCTGTCAGGTCTGCTATTGGTACATCCACCTATATCTAGTGTGGAGAACATTTTTCGCCCTTGTCTCCGATTCCACGCCGTTCACGAGACCGCTGCCTGAAAGAGAGAGACTGCATCTATCCGTCTCTTCTCCTTGCCCACGATCTCCCAAAGCCAAGGGAGGGAGGGAGGGATCGAGACGGATGGGGAAGACAAACTGGTCCGAGCTACAGAACCATCGCCTCCGACCAGGGAGGGAGGGAGGGAGGACGGTTTCGTCCGTCCGGGTTTGGTTGAAGGGTGGGGCTCTCTCCTCCTCCCGTCTCTCTCCGCCCTTCCTTCTTCCACTCCTCTCACCTTACGTAAGAGCCGGTTTTCCTGCTTCAATTCTTTTTCGGATGCTCCCTTTCTCCTCCCCTCCCTCTCTAATTGGTGTTCTGGTTTCTGGAAAGGAGAGCGATGGCGCCTCCGACGTCGGCGGCGGCGGCGATGCCGTAACGTGGGGGGAGGAGGGGGAGGAAGAAGAGTCTTTTGAGTTTGGTGGACCCTCTTCCACAAAGCCCCACTGTGTGCCACGATGGACTGGACGGACTTCATGGCATTTCACCCAAGCTGGACACTGGAAGAAGAAGAAAGAAGAAGAAGATCTCTCCTGTTGCCCTTTGGTCGTCAAGGAGAGAAAGAGAGCAGCAAGCCAGTAAATCTGTCCGATCTTGGAAACTGGACACGAAGAGGGATGGCCTCTCCACTACACTCCCCGCATTGGGCCTTGGGCTGTCCGGCGACCGGCGACCGTGCAACCTGGGAGTGGACAACGGACACGGCAGCGCCGCATGCGCCATGATGTTCGGAGGCGACGGTCACCTAAAAAGGGGAGCAGAGAAGCAAGGTCCGTCCGTGTTCATGGTACACCCAAAAGTACAACTAGGAGGCGGGGTGTGGGGAAAGACCCTTTTCGTGGCAACACACGGCGGCGGCGGCGGCGGCGGCGGCGGCGGCGGCGGCGGTCATTTCTCCTTTTCAGATTAATAAAGAAAGGTCTCTTCTTCTCCGCCTTTTCTTCCAGGGGTTATTTATGGTGACGCTGTGGGCAGAAGAGGCGACCAACTCCCGTCGTGCATCGCCAGGAGGATCGATTTTTAGGGGAATTCCTCCTCCGATGCCGCGTTTCGCTCAATCCTGGTCGTTGCTGTTGTTGTTGAACAGCAGGGCAATCTCCATTGTTGTTGTAGTTGAAAAAAGGGCCCCGAAATTCCTCGATCGTACATCGTCTTGCGAGTGAGCAGCGCGGCGGTGGCCGCGACCAATGGGCCGCCGCTCGCGACGGGAATTGATTTGTGCTTAATGCCATATGTGATGTTGCTGCCTTTGTCCCCTCTAGCGCGATACAGCCCCCGTCGCCGAAATTTACAGCTCAAAACAAACGGACGGTCGAGAAAAATGTCGTACTACGAACACTAGTGTGGTAAATATCTCTGCACAGTCTCTGTTGTTTCTTTTTTTTTTGGTGGCAAGCGCTCATATTGCCGCATTTTTTACGTACACATACTTAAACTCACATGCCGGTCATAACAGTAAAGAGGCGCCTCCGAGACGGGAGGGAGGGAGGGAGAGGGCGATTTTCTCAGCGCGCGAGACATCATCGGTAATCTGTTGAAGCCGCCTCCGCATGTTGCGTCATTCCAATCTCCTCCTCCTCCTGTGTGGTTTGTCTCGTTGGTGGTTGACCCCTCCTCCTCCTCCTCCTCCTCGATCCCTCCGCCCGAATCAGCCCGCCATCATCTCCATGAATTCTGCATGAGGGGATAAGAAAGAAAAGGAGACGGCGGATTAGGGGGGGGGAGGGGAGAGGGCATTCTTTAATAATTTTCCGCTGATAGTATCGTCGTCGTCGTCGTCGTCATTCGACCGCGGTCCTTTCTTATCACCTCCCCCTCCTCTTTTTCTACGTAACAAATAATTTGCCCCCTTCCCTTTTTTTTACCCCCCCCCCTCCTTCGCCCCTTCTCAATCAAATCAATCTGCCCCCGACAAACGCGGTTTATCTGATTTTGGCGACCGCCGCTTTTATGCCGCAGCGAATGTAAATTGCACTGTTGCTGGCACTTTTTTTTACCGTCAAAGTCTAGCGTTCCCGATCCGTCCTCGTCCACCTCCTCGATGATGTTTTCCAGATCGGCCTCTGACAGTTTGTTGTCCAACTCCCGCAGGATCTCCTTGAGCGTGTCGGTGGAGATGTATCCATTTCCTGCAATGCAAACGTTAAAAAATGAAGAAATGGGCACTTGACCGGAGGGTTCGAAATTTGCGCTTTGAGCAATTGTTGCTTCTTTTTTGTTCCTCACCTTCCTTGTCGTATATCCTGAATGCCTCCTTGAGCTCCTTTTTGAGCGCCTCCTCGTCCTCCTCCACCAGGAACCGTGATGCCAGTTGGCAGAATTCACCAAATTCCAGCAAGCCGGACCCTGGCAGGTACAAAACAAAGTTTCGTACAAAAGTCTACCCTTTCTTTGTGTTGCTCCCACCATCCTCATCAATCTCTTCAATGATGTCCTTTAGCGCCGATGGCTTCACCTTGAGTCCCATCATGGAAAGGATGTTGCCGACATTCTCGGCCGGGATGGCACCATCCTCGTCCGCAAAGCCGTCGAAGCACCGCTTCAGCACGTTCACTTGCTCCCCGTCCAGCCCCATGTCATCCTGTTTGTGGGTTGAAATGGGGAAAAAATTAGGAACTGTGTCAAAATGGGAATTTTAAGAGGGAGAGGAAGGAGAAGGACGTTCATTATCCCATACCGCCGGCATCGCAGCCGAAATTCGAAGAATTTTCCCACTCCGACGGAGATCGACGAAAACTATGCTCTCTCGCTTATTTGCTCATTTAGACTGTATTTACGGTGCTTACCATCTCCTCCTTTGATAGCAGGTCCGACATCTTGGTTATATAGTGTTCCTTGTTGCCTCAGGATTTTTTTAGTGAGCACGGCACAATTTTCCGTCTTGTCTTTCCGTCGGCTATTTTAGGAGTTTTACCCGAGTATGCATTACACGATAACACTGGTCCGAAAAATCAAGAAAAAGGCAGTCGCCCAGTTTCTGCCCCGCTCTGATGTCGGCGCTTCAGCGCCTGAGAGTGGGTGAAAGGGTAGGTGGATAAAATGCCAGTGAAATTTTGGGGAATGGGAGGGGGAGGAAGAAACGACAAATGGCAACGAGTGCACCGGAGGAGAGAGAAAGTCCAAAAAGCCGCTCCTCCTTCCCCTCCTCCCTGTTTTCGCCTAGCTTCTTCTTTGCTCTTTCTGGGCCGCTCACGGCAGGCGATCGGCCGCCACCTCTGAGTCTGGACGCCGCCGCGGTCGAGGGGACCGGGATCGAGGGCCAAAGTCTTCTCCGCCTCCCAATTTGATGTAGCTGAATTATCCTCTTTTGCAACCGCTTTCGTTGCGGCTTTTATCACGAGTTGGCTCGTTCCCCTATGAAATGTCCATTGACACAATAGGGTAAGGGGGAGGAGGAAAGGCCAAATGAGGAAATTGGCAGGAAAATGTGGAAGCTAAATCGATGCGCGGGAGCGTGGAAAGGGGGAAAGGGCGCGGGGGGAAGAGAAGGAAGGAGAAGGGAAAGGCGAGAGGCCCACTCTAAATGTCACGACAAATGCTCGAGTCTTTCTTGCTGGAGATCTTCCTCCTTCCTCCTCCACTACACTTGGGAGAGGGCGAACTAGCGGATGGGGATGAGAAGGGGAGGCGAGGGGGAGAAGGGGGTGGAAGGCCAGAGGAAGGGAGAAAAAAGTCACTGAAGGAAAAGGGGGGGGGAAGGTGAAAACAACTATAAGCGCCTCAAGAGAGGAGGTGAACGGCTAGCGATATTTTCCCCTCTGCCTACTTTCTTTTTCATTTCTCCATTCCTCCGCCTTGAGAACTAGTACGAATTGAGGGGGTTTGCAGGAAGGATGAGATGACGCTTACCTAAGCATTAAAATGCGCCTTTGCTTGCTCTTGCTACACTCTACGAAGCGAGGCTATTCCCCCCCCCCTTTCCCTCCTTCCCATCTTGCATGCCCGGATCGGAAGGCGGCTCCTTTCCCCTCCCCTCACTCCCCTACGAAGTGGAAACGTGAATTCGTCCCTCCCCCGCTGCCACCTTCTCTTCACTAACTCTCTGACACGATTTTGACGGGGAGGAGAGGAAAGACGAATGTTATCGCTAATGACATTTCTTTCCGCCGTTGCCCACTTGCTCTGACGTACGTACAGGTATTTGTTTTCCTGCATGGTGCAGCGAGATTTTCGACTTTCGACGCATGGGTTCGGCGATGGTGTCGGGGTAGGTTAGGACAAGGAGTGTAGTTTCATTCCAGTGTCCAGCGCCACGCACGAGGTAAAGGGGTTTGAGAATAAATACGTGCAGGATTTGAGGCACCGGAAGCGGAAAATGTACAATAACGACTGTCTGTTCTTCACATCACATGTCATACAGTATAATACCGACTATACCAGGGAATTAAACATTACTTCTGCAAAGTACTGCATTACATTACAAATTACTTTCTCAAAAATGTAATGGAATTACTTCAAAATTACTTTGCCAGAAAAGTATTTACAGTACAACTAACGTTACAATCACTTCTCCAATTACTTCCTGCAGTTGTTCAGCAAAAAAATCTGAAGTATATGTGTCTTTTTTTAAAAAGAGAGATCTAAAGATATAACGTTTTCAAATTTTAAAGAAATGATCTGCAAAAAAGCTAACATCACAGACAAAAAAGATCGTTGCAACTACTTTTCTTAGAAAAAAAGTAATTTGTATTTTTTTGAATTTATAATTGCAATACAATTACCCATCTGATTTTGTAATTGCATCAACAGTACAACTACAGAAAATGTACTGCATTACAGGATTGCAATATCTTGTACTGCATTACTTTAATACCCTGGACTATACAAATCTTATAATTGGCATTGAATGCACTGTAATTCTGTAAAGTATCATCATTTTTTGAAACAACGTCATTATTATCCGGGTGAACGAGAACGGACAAAGGAACGAAGGCGAAGCAGTTGTTGTAATGGCTCTTGTAGCATGTATTGTTCGTTTTTACAATCTACCTTCTAAATCTTCTGAAGAATGAAAATTTCTTTTTCTTCTTGACTTTGCCACTTTTATTCGACTTGGTGGAGGAACGGCTTTCGTTAAGAGGGTGTGTCACGTAAAGTTTCAAGGGTTTGGCGCTGGAAGACTTTTGTGAAGCTTTTGATTTAGAGTTTTCTAAGCCCGATTTTCGTTTCGACATTATTTTGGACTCCAAAGGACTAACGCCACTTCCTCGACTTGCACTTGCACCACGTGCCTTCTTGCTTTCTATTAGTTGGTTAGAAATACGTGAATCTACTTTTGCGGAGAGGGGAGCAGAGTCCTTCAACTTGTTTGCACCAGTACCAGTACCAGAGTTATATTTGCTTTTTTCGTCAAGGACACATTCGGCCATTTTTGTGTTCGCTTCGTTGTTTTCAACTGCAGTATTTGGCTGGTCCAGCACGCAACGTACGAAGCCTTCTTGTGAAGTGGGCATCTTGTATTTCCGACTGTTTGGGCCTGAATTTTCGGATATTTCGCTTGTCTCCTCTTTCATAAGCTCACTTTCCGAATTTTGAGACTCGGCGTTACTTTCTGAAGGCTCTAAAGAATCACTCCCATTGCTGGTGTCTTCAACCTCCTGATGTTGTTTAGAAGGAGTGTCCAACACACATTTCACAAACTCTCCCCCACTGTTGGACTTGCGATTGGCATCGTCCAGAACGCATTTTACTAATTCGCTGTGACTTTTCTTTCCGCTCTTCCGTTTATATGCTGGGGGATCGTATACCATACTCATTTGTTTTTCCGACGGCCTTTTCCAATTTTTCGAATGACCACTTGACCCTGATATTTTTGATCTTAGTATTGGTATGTCTTTTGAGTCGGATTTGCTGTCTTTTTCGGCATCGCTTTCAGTCCTAAAGCAGCTGGACGCTTCCTCGCTTTCATTCGATTTCTCCACAGAAACATGGCTCTTTTCTACAGGCGGCTCGTCCAAAACACATTTAACAAAATGGGAATCGCTTCCACCCTTTCTTTTCGATTTTGCATCGTCCAATACGCACTTTACCAAATCATCCTGACCGTGCAAATAATCGATATTTTGTACAGGTCGTTTTAAAGCTGGAGTTTCAAAAGAAGGGTTTTCCACTCTGTCGAATTTGTCGTCTTTTACCTTGACATCACCACTCACGTCTGACATTGAAGATCTTTCACTCTCTCCAGATGGAGTTGTATTTGAATTGTTGCCATCCAAGTCTTCAATATCTCTTGCATTACTTTTAGAAGAACTTGAAGTTTTGTCTACCTCTTTTTTGCTTAGTATACTTTCGGGCTCTGAAGATGCTCCAGATTCTTCGTGCTCCTCAAAATCTGCAGATTTGACTATTTTGTTTTCTGGTTCATCCAAAACACATTTCACCAATTGAGACTTTGATCCTACTTCAGGCTCATCAAGAACACATTTTACAAGCTTGTCGGATTGAGGTTTTGAGACCATCTTTAAGGCAGAGGCATCCTCTCCGTTTTTAGAAGATCTTGAAGGCTTGTCTGCTTCTTTGCTGAGTATACTTTCGGGCTCTGAAGATGCTCCAGATTCTTCGTGCTCCTCAAAATCTGCAGATTTGACTGTCTTCTTTTCTGGTTCATCCAAAACACACTTTACAAATTGAGACTTTGACCCTACTTCAGGCTCATCAAGAACACATTTTACAAGCTTGTCTGATTGAGGTTTTGAGACCATCTTTAAGGCAGAGGCATCCTCTCCAGTCTTCTTCGACATGCCTGTAGTTGACTTCGTCGATGATGATCTAGTTTCAGTCCCCTCAAATTCTTCTGAACTAGACTTTTTGGCGGAAGATTGATAATGCTTTTTGGTATCCACAAAATCATCCAACACACATTTTACAAGATCACCCTCTTTTCTAGGCCTGCCATTATCGTCCAGAACACATTTGATTAAGTCGTCCGCTGAATCAAACCTATATGCTTTTTTAGAGCCTGAATTTTCCTTTCCCACTTTCGAATGTCTTTCCATTGAGACAACTTTGTCGCTATTCGGTTTGCTTTCTTCGACTGTTGAATCGTCTTCGTCCGAATTGAAATTGCTAGACACTTTTTGCGTTACGCTCGAAGAAGTTTTCCCAACTACTGTTGGACCAGGTGGCAGAGAAGGGGCTTCTCTCGGTTGATCTGGAGGTTCTGGCTTGGATCGTTTACTGCTCGCTATCGCAGACTGAGCATAACTTGAGTTTCCCGATTTGGTTGTAGTATCCAAGATGCATTTTTTCATTCTTTTTAATTTGCTCTGGGCTAACGCTGGTTCGTCATCTAAGACACATTTTTGGATTTCTTGAACTAGCCTATATTTTTTGTCATTCATTTTTTCTGGTGACTTTTTTGAAACGCTTTGATAGCTCGAATCTTTTGTATTAACCATACTTGCGGACTTTTCTATCATTTCACTGACAATTGTTTTAGAGGTTCGTCTTCTTCCATCGTTCATATGATTGTCCTTTTGTTTCTCTCCTACGGCTTCAACGTTCCCATCAATAAGATTACTAACTATCGTACTAGCGGATTCTCTCGTGGCATTTCCAAGTTTACTACTACCATGGTCTCTTTCGTTGGTTTCTGACGTGACCTTCGCTGTGGTACTCTGTTTCTGACTGGAGTCCAAAACACATTTAGTTAATTTCCCGACAACCTTCGCTTCCGAGGCATCATCCAAGACGCATTTTACTAAGCCGTCCTTTGATGTAGGTGGCGGGGTTGCTTCGTCAAACACACATAGAGGTAACTGTCCAGCGTCATCAAATACATTTGGACGCTTTGAATGACGAGAACTCTGATCTTGCAACCTTTCCTCGTCGGCCACGGACAAGCCGGACTCCTTTACTGCATACATTCTCGGTTTCAGAGCCTGCCTTTCTTTTAAACTGGAGCGAACTTGTGGCACAGGATTTTTTTGCCGTCCTGTTTCTGCCATTTTTGATAGTTGCTTTGCTGAAATTTCACACTCGGACGAGCTTTGTTGAATGGGCATATCGAGTTGATCAAGAACACAAGAACTCCTTCCCCCTTTGGAGGCAAGAGCCGCAAGATCCACTACGGACAAATATTCGCCCACTTTTAGGCACTTCTCCAATCCACCCTCATTTTCCTTTACAAGAGTAACCTCCATGTTTCTGTCGACTACGACGGCGTTTTCATCATCATCATCAAGAGCATCTTTGGCATCTCCGAGAGGTAAAAGACAAGAACCACTTATGCCTCGCCTCATCAACTGAGAGGCAACATCATTTTCTTCTCTAGAATCAATGTTTCCTCTTTGTTTGCCGTCGCTGGGAGTATTTCCGACTTTTGGTTGTGAAAGATCTGCATAATTACCTCCACTAGCTTCTTCAAGTTGAACTGCTTCGCCATCATCTGACACCTCATCTGCCGTATCGTCAGCCAACCAGGCGAAAATTTGACCCATCAGTCCGCTTTCGGCTCCACGCCTTGCTTGGGCGTTGTCTTGACTGTGAGGCGCAACATTTGAATTTTCTTGAACTACCTCAGGAACACTTTTGTGAGACTGCTCGTTTCCTTCACCCATGGACAGGAGCTGTAAAGGTTTTACATCGGCCGTATCTGTCTCTTTGGCCTTATCATTCTCCTTTGGTGGACGACGTCTACCTGTGACTCGTGGAGCAACAATTTTGTTCAAAGAAACGTGAACGTTCTCCTCCGACGCCGGCTCCACCACCTCGGGGACATTCCTCTCCACCAACGAAGACCGCGCCGCGGAAAGGCGTCCTACCAACGATTCCCGGTTACTTCCAGCCGACACCGCGTGCAGGGGGGGCTCCTCGAAGGAACCCTTTTCGATACGAACCTTCAGCCGCAACTTGCAGAACAGGCCCGGCACGTTCTTGTCGAAGAACGTCCAGTGGCTCAGCACTTCTTTGGGAGCGTCGAGAAAGAAGGAACGTGCCAGGCAGATGCTTCTGGGAACGTGAAGAATGTCATGGTCGTAGAACCCTTTCCCGTTAGTCTCGCCATGCTTCTTCACTTTCCAGACGTAGGGCTCCTCCTGCGACGCCTCCATCTGCACGCTCATCTTGAAGAAGTAACCCTTGGGTCCGTAGAGTGCAAATTCAATGTTGTCCAGCTCATTATCGTAGTGCCCCATCACGCGGAACGCCCTCTTCGCTCCCGGGATGTTGAGTATGTACAAGTTTGGCAGATCGTCGCCTTCTCTGAGGTCAGGGGGAAACACGAAAATGGTGTCCAGTATTCCATCGGAACAATTTGCCTCGAAGTGCTTGTTTGCAGGGTTATAAGCTATTTTGGGACTGGAGGCCATATTAACTGTTTTTCACTTTGATTCGTTCACTTACAACAAACGTTTTCCATGTTAAATCGCTGGGATAAAGAAAAAAACCCTTTTGTTACATTTACATTAGATTTTAAGGAAAATAGAAAGGTGTATTTAAAAAAGTTTTTTCTTTCGCACAAAAAATTAAACATTTTGGATGCAACAAAAAATAAGGCAATGCAATTAACACACTACGTGTTCCCAAATCTAAATTCGAACGTAAAGATTCAAAAGAGAAAGAAAACACCGTGGGAAAAACATTGTGTGAAAGCTTCTAATGCTGTCTTTCCAAACCTTCCCGATCCCCCCCCAAAAAAGGAAAAGTTAAATTCGTCCTGTTTCCCACAGCACGACCTACAGACTCCGAAGGTATGTGTCGCCAGAGTTCTAATTTTATAAATTAAGGTGGGAAAACAGGAAAAGACCCGGCAGATTGAAAATTTGTGGGTGGAGACAGCGACTGTACTACTACGAGAAGGAGCCATCGCGGGTGACATTCCAGGACAGATGTACACTCGGCCCGACCAAAGCGTCCCCGCCCCCTTCTCCGAGACCGACCTTATCCATGGGCACAGACAACGATGTACAATCGACAGAGATAGGAAAGTATAATCGGTGTTCATGACGTCGCACTTCGAAGAAATGAAATATTGCTCTTGGACAGTCTGGAGCTGCCCTCCTCCATTTCATCGCCGGCGCAAAAGACTTCCTTCTAGTTTTGCTCCTCCTGTCTTTGATTCCCCAAACCGACCGCTTTATTCCCAATCTGTTTCGCTGCTTCTCGACCCCTTCCGCGATCGGAAGAGCGCTCTCCTTGAATCCCGGGCATCAAACCCCTTTGTTGGGAAGCACCTCCGTAGAGAGAGAAACGGCGGCGAAAGCGGCGGGGAAATCTTCATCTATCGCTCGCCGAGAGGAGAGAGGGAGGGCGCTCGAGGAGGTAGGGAACGGAAGAGCAATCAGGGGTTGGAGTTAGAGGAGAGGGGAGAGTGCAAAAAAATAATACGACCATTCCGGTTTCGGCCTCAGCTCCAAAGACGTGCCACCGGGGTCACTTGAAATTCGATCGCTCCCCTCTTTCCCGTGATGCCTGAGGAATGTCAGTGGAACTCCTACAACAAGATGCTCCACAAACAGCGGCGGTCGAGCAACAGCAGCAGCAGCAGCAGCAACAATTTGCTAACTGCGGCCCTGGACACCTGCACCATGATGCCTACGGTAGTGCCCCCAGTTGGAACGCCAACTCCCTGGCTACCCACGGGTACCATCGCCATCACCCTCCGACCCCTGTCGGAATTGACACGGGCGGAGGGGGTTACGTCGGAGGGGCCGGCACTGCCGGGAACGGAACGGGGGAGCTCGATGCTGGCGAAAGCCGAGGCGGGGCTCTCTGGGAAGCTGCGCAGCTCTTGTCTGGTGGAGGAGAAACTGCTCTTTCTGCTGTTGGTCCTGGCCCTCTTATCGGAGACAGCGCTCCGGCAGCAACCAGCAGCTCTCATTACAGGACAGCATGCCCACCAGCAACACAAGCGGGAAGTGCCTTGCCTGTACAGCACCAGACCCCGCCGTCGGAGGCGACACTTGATTACCAGCACTGGCCGAACACCGCTGCTGCTGACTTTTCAAGTAGCGAATCAACCCCATACCGGCAGCACTATTACCACCACCATCAACTTCAACTCCAACACCAAGCTCCTTCATATCAACAGCATCACGGACGAAATGAGCAGCTGCAGCAGCAGCTTCCGGCAGTGCAAAGAGAGCAGGATCAGCAACATTTACTCCAGGCACCGCCTCCAGCACAGGCGAACAGCATCCAGCAGCCCGTGCCCTACCGCTTTGGCCAGGTGATTCCCACCACCGCCTCACACCACCCAAACTCCGCCGCCGCCGCCGCCGCCTCCCTGGCTCACAGCGCCTCGGTGGCGCAGAACCTCTATCAACTCTACAACCACCACCGGCCTCCGTTCCCGGCGGCGCCTCCCCAGCCCCCCCCGGTCATTTATCCTTGGATGCAGGTGGGATATAATAATTCTTGCTTTGTCTCACGTGCGCACAACATAAGTTGCTCCGAAGAGTGACTTGAATATTTGTTTACCCCTCCCTCCCTCCAGATCTCGCGCAACACCCGTCCGGCCAAAACCAACACTAGCTCCACGCAGACAAAATCCGCCTCCTCCTCTTCTTCGTCTTCTTCCTCCTCCTCTTCGTCCGTTCGTAGCTGCTCTCCCCCTTCGCCCCCTACCGAGCCTCCGTCCTCCCTCGCCTCCCTCCCGCCCTCCCACTTCGCCTCCTCCTCCATCAAGCGGCCGCGCGCCACCTTCTCCACGCACCAGACCATCGAGCTCGAAAAAGAGTACATCTACAACAAGTGAGTGCCGATCAAGCAATGATATTATCTGTATTTAGGGAAATTGTCGCGTTATTTATTTTCAGTTCTAATCTAAAGTGAGGCTAAGTAGTATACTACACAACAAAAATTGCCGTCTTCGAGGATACTGAGCCTTTCCATCTTTGTGTTCAAACCCAATTTCGTCCCCTTTTTTGCGGAAAAAGCAAGAACCACAAAAATAATTTATCATGCGCAGAGGGTGGGAGGGTGCGGCTGGCGAACAAAGCGGCCATTAATTATGCGCAAAACGAAGTTTATTTATCACGTTCTTCCCCCTGCCCTGGACCCCACTGTGCTGGGAGGAGAAATCTGCCTTATTAGATTAATGGAACAGCGGGGCGAGATATTTTTTGGGGGGCAGAGGAGTAGAAACACTTTCCCGGTTAATACGGAAAACTCGGGAAAGAGATAAATATCGACCTAAGTCCCTCCTCTGGGAGTTGGGGTATCGTCCATTGTTGTGTCGAGAATCGGGACGGGGGTGAAACGCTCCCGTTGTTGTTGTGACACTTTCGGACGGGAGGACAATTTGACGGCGATCGGTCGAGGTGGGTGGCGACGGCGGTGATGGTGGGGGAGGAGAGAGTTGGGAGGAGGGAAGGAGAGAAAGAGAAAAGGTTTTAAAAAGGATGGCACTGACGTGACAGCGAAGATCAAGCATCACGCAAAAAGAAAATGTCACAAAAGGCTCACAGCGAGACAAAACAGGCGTTCGATAGGGAAAAGTAATGTCACAATGGCGCATCCCCGCTTCTGCTGCGGCGTAGAAACGAAATTGACAATGGGCCGTCGTCGCCAAACAGAAAGATAGATCTATGAAATTTTGAAATCCTCAAGGGAGAATCTCCCCTGGCGAATTCCTTGCGCTCTGACGGGCGAGCGACGGTGTCGGAATCAGTCGGTCTGCCGGTGCCCCTGTCTTGATTGACGTTTTAGCTTCCGACATTGGTGCCGCCGCCCGAACCACCGCCCGCGCCGCCGCCAGTAGCTCAGAGGGGCCGACCGAAGGGGAGAGAGGGGCCGAGGCTTCAGAGCTAATGGGATTAGACTAAACGGCCGAAAATTGCACGTCGAATCAGAAGAAGCGGCGGAGGCGGCATTTTCTTGTGGAAGAAAGATATGCTGCGAAATATATTTTTTCGGAGCAACTTTGTACGTACTCTACGTATGCAAAATGGCCGACCATGGTACGTCACCTGTGTCTTGACTGCACATGGTGCTGTACGAACAAATGACGTCTGTGTAGTACAACAACAGGGGCACATGCGATATGGCAAACAAAGGGCGCAAAATAAAGGGTTCGGGTTGTTATTGACACGGGAGGATCATGCCGAGGAATAGAGGAGGCGGAGGCGCGAGAGATCATTGTTTGGGGATTCCTCCTATTCCCTTTCAGTCCATCGGGCGAGGGAGGGAAAGCGGTGGGGAAGCCAAATTGAGATCAATGGAAGCGGAGCAGAGGTAGCTAGGATGGTGTAGATCGGGTCAGAGAGCGTCTGAGCAACACTGCTATACATAAATAATCGTCCGTCTGGTCAATCAATCTTACGCTACAAAAACAACGTCTAATCCGATGCCTTGTGTTCTTTGATCCCCTATTTCCTCCTTTTCGTTTCTTCTTCTTCCAGGTACATCTGCCGCCCCAAGCGCAACGACATCGCCGCCCGCCTCGGCCTCTCAGAGAAGCAGGTCAAGATCTGGTTCCAAAACAGGAGGATGAAGCAGAAGAAGCTGCAGCACGACGACCCAGTATCCTCGTCATCGACCTCGACCTCGATTCCGGCAAAACAGACAGAGACGCCGCCGGCGCCCATGGTCACCCTGGAGCAGGTCAACGGTGGAGGCGCCACCAACAGCTCTTTTGTGAGGGCGTCGGAGGTGCAGGTGGCGCCGGTGCGGGCAAACAACAACAACAACAGCGACAACAACTTCGTTGGCGGGATGGTCACCAGAGGAATGGTGAACAACAACGAGGAGCGGAAGGACAAGAAGGAGGTCGTGATGGTCAAGGAAGAGGAGGAGAGCGAGGACGACAGCAGCAGCGAGGACGAGGAAGAATATGAAGATGAAGGCGACAGGAACTCTTCTTCCGGCGGCAGTGTTTCGTCCGGCGCCTCTTCCCCAACTCCGGTCGAGAGCAGCTTGCCCACTTACAACTTCGTCCTCAAAGAGCCGACATTTAAGCCGCAGCTTTAATGGCACTGCACTTTTGTCAAGCCGCCTTATACCGTATACGTACAGTACGTAGTTTTCGTAGATTTGTACACAATACCGTAGCATTATTGTAAAAAATATTTTTTGACTTTCTGTGAAACTATTTTTGGTATTTTTACTCTGCATATCATAGAACCCTGTCAGATCATCCCACCACCCCGTCAGATGCTTTTAGAAAGTCAATATACAACCGGAGGAGCTGTGTCCCGCAAACATATCGCCCGGTGCAATTTCGTGGCCGACGTCGATTTTCCTTCCTTTTCGTGCGAGATCGGGAGGAGATCACTTCGCCCCATCCATATTTCTGTACCTCTCCCGCCACGCAATTACTCAAATATTTGCTGGTGCTCTCCCTTTCCCTTTTCGTGATCTGGCGGTGGCGCACGTGCACGATTGAGAAAGGAGGGGGAGGAGTGGCTCGCGGCCGGAAAGGGGGGGGGGGAAGAAAGCACGAAAAGGGGCGCGGGCAAACACGCATTGCGTACTTATAGTCCTCCAAAGTTTCTGCCGGTCCTCATGTGCGGCACTTTTGTCAGATTCCTGCCAGACAGGGAGGGGGCTCCGTAGGTAGGAAAGCCCCAAATGACTAATCTTGATGTCTGCGCCATTTTTTCCGGAAGTAAGATGTGCGTGATTACAAAGTTGGATGACTTTGTCAGCCTGCCCTCTACCCTTTTCTTTTTCCGGAAATGTCCCCGCGACAGCACGGAACCGGGACTGCCGCCTGCCTCGCTCGGCTGACGGCGCGTGCGTGAGAAACGTGCGGCGGCCGCTTATCATTACACGAAAGTGAGCAAAAAAAACGGGATATGGGATCGGAAAGTCATTTAAGGGGCTGTGAAAAAGCGGAGCATTCCCCCCTCGCTTTCCTTAAGAGGTATATTTGGGTTCCCTCACCCTCGCACTGGAGATGAAACGGAAAACAACCCGTACAAACGATAATCATTGAATGCCATGGTTTTTCTCACTGCGTTTCGCGTCGGTAAAGAAAACACAC
>JAAUXV010069427.1_pt1 | contig 17483 bp, 16 predicted proteins | sample 7278181 | NCBI WGS metagenome assembly JAAUXV01 (sample SAMN14350114, study PRJNA611818) | marine sediment metagenome | isolation source: surface marine sediment (2.1m) | place: French Polynesia: Moorea | collected 2018-08
CTTTCGCGGAGAGAAGAGAGAGAGAGGAGAGTGAGGGTGGCCTGGGGGAAGGAGAGAGGGAGGAGGCGCCTGGGGGCCTTGTTTGTGCCGTTGCTGGAAGAGGCCCACCTTGGTTCCAGGAAGAGGAAGAGAAGCCGCGCATACCTTCCCCGTTTTCCCTTTCGCCGTTTTCTTCTTCGTCTTTTAGGTCACCGCCGCCATCATCATTACGTGAGCGGCGACGAAGAAGGATGGGGGGAAATAATTGGAAGAGGCTCACTCGGGTTGTTGCCTGCCCTCGATCCCCCCCTCCTGGAATTCAGAAACATCTCGAGTGTTTTCCCGGGGAAAACTATTGGAAATCAAGCCGTCCTTTCCAACCTCCCGCGTCGCGTTTCTAATCGCCCTTGCGTGTGTTGTTTCAGGGGAGGCGAGAAATGATTATTCGAGGGTTTCCGCGTGCGATAGTCATTAGCGCGCGACGAAACCAGTTTCCCACCGAAAACTTTTCGGGAATAAGAAAAATAATCTAATCTCATCGTGTGCACAGTGATACGGGAATGAGAGAGAAAGAGAAAAAGTCCGACGAATATTCTGGAGGATGTCACCCTCGGCGCTGGGCAGAGGAGAGCTTTTGGGCCCTGTCATTCCGTGATAGGATAATGGGGGAAGAGAGGACTTCTCCAGTCTGGATGTTGGACGGAGGAAGAGCTCCCCTCGTCTTACGCAACGAACGTTTTCCCCGCAAAAGAGGATCATAGGCAAAACGGCGACGACGACGAAAACCCTCCTCCTCTTCTTCTTTCCCTTCCCACGACCCGCTAAAGCTACTTTTCTTATTCTTCTTATTCGCAGGCACCAGCAGCAGCGATCCTTACCGAAAATGATGCGAGGAATTTTTTATTTGCTCCTCCTTTTTTTATTCGGCGGTTGTGCGAGCCTCCCGTTTATTCTTGGGCAAAATTGGCTAAAGATCCTTCTTCTTCCCTCCTCCTCCTCCTCCGTCTGGGCTCTTGCCTGACTGTCGCGATCTGCGAGCGGCGTTTTGGAGGCGCCCCAGACTCCCCCCTTCTTCCCTCCCGCCCCATCATTCCCCATTCCTTGATTGCTCCGCGTACGTAATGTCCTTTCCCGTAAAATCGTTTGCGAAGAGGGACCTTATGGAAGGAGGGCGGCTAGAACGGGGCGTTTAGGGGGAGGAGGTGCTTTATGTTTTTCTCTGCTAGCCAGATGCTTTTGAGCGGCGAAAACATTATCCACAAGCATGGAATTCGCCAGAATTTGCAAACACATCTTACTCCCCCGAAAAAAAAACTTGATCCGGCATCATGACTCGGGCTGTGTTAGCTGCTTTGTAAGTGTGATTTTTCTTTTTCGTCGGGTGATTTTTGTTTCGAGGAAAGAAGATCAGAGAAAGAGAGGATATCACGAAGCAATAAACCAAAAAATAAACGCAGCTGGAGAGGAGGAGGAGGCATGAGAAAAGGAGGCGGAGGAGTGGGGGCCTAAGGAGGGAGGAGGAGAGACCCGCAAATTATTTCTGTTCTTTTTTCCCAGATTCCTCCCTCTCCTCTTCTCTCTCGAAGTTGTCCGTCAAACCAATTACACGCACCCCGCCGCCACCGCCGCCGCCGCCACAGGATAAGGGATGTGGCGGAGGCGGCGACGGTTTTGGCGCTCCTAGACTGTTTTTCTCGAATGCCGTGACTGAAAGGAAAAAAAGTTGTCGGCGGTAATTCGACAGATTGGGACCGAGTTGAAGTGGACGTCGAAGACACTATTGGAAGTCACCCGTTTTGGGGAAGGGGCTGCAGATGTTTTACAACCTGCTAAAAAGTGTTTGAATCTTCGGATCGTTTTGTTTGGAGATGGGCTCAACTCTTTTGTTTCACCGCCTTCAAACAATGGAATGCCCCTAAATCAGTTATGTAATTAACAACCCCTTGGCCAACGCTTTTTCCTTGAATTCGACGTATGCAGCAAAGCATTTCCCGAAAAGTATCCACTTTCAGAACTGCTCCTTGTTTTTGTTCTTTTTGAGTTACCGCCTTTTGGCGGTTGCAGCAGTCCCATTCTGTCCCGACCGCCTGTCCCCTTGCAGCCGCGCAATATAAAAAGATGAAAAAAGTGTTGTTTTCAAGAGAATGCATCATTCTTCTTCTCCGCGAGTTTTTTCTCCATTCGCGCCGAGAGACAGAAAAAACGGCGCAAAAAAATGTTTGTTTGCCCTCTCCCCTCTCCCACCGCCGGGGCCCGCCCGCCACCGCTACTGTACAATTCATGACTGGGACTGAGATGAGGAGTTTGTTGCTATTGAAATGATAGTCAATTTGCCTCTTCTTCTTCTTCTCAGCCGTCATCTTCGGTTTCAGAAGTTTTGTTTGCGGCGTCGCCCGACGAATGAGGAGGAGGAGGAGGAGATTATGTCTCATCATCTCCCCATCCTCCTTCGCCTTTCTTCGAAATCGCTCGTCCTGAATAATGGAAGGGAGGAGAGGCCCACGGTTTTTTTGGGGGGAAGGAGACTGTTGTGTCAATACGTTCGGGGCCCAAAAAAGAAGGAACCCTCTGCAGTGAATGGGTTTTCCGACTACAGCAGAAAAATGCGGTACCGTTGCTTCCCCCTTTTCTTTTCTCCCATGAGTAGTTTTTTTTTGCAAACAAAACACACGATTCCGTCTGGGAAGAGGTGGGAGGGCAGGTGGGTGCACGTTCCGAGGAAAAAAGATTCGGAAGAACATGTGCAGCCGCCGGAGAAGAAGTCGGAAGATAGGAAGGGAAAGGGTTGGCGGCGGTGCTCACCAAATATTTGTGGCCCATTCTGATGCACACACGCTTGGGTTTAGTACTAGAGGCAGGCGACAGTTGTTGCCCATCTCACGACGAAACAGGAAAAAGAGAAAGACAAATGGGCGGAGGGGAAAGGAAACGGTTGTTGGGTTTCAGAAAAAAAAGAGGGGCCGTGGAAGTTGCTTCAATGCAACGGAGTTTTCTCTCGATCCGACGACCGTCGTCGGAGGGTGTCTGTGTGTGCACAGGAGAGTCTGTTTTTGTCTTGACACGGAGACGGAGGAGAGAGCCTCACTACCACTACCAAACCAGGGTGTGCAAAAAAGAAAGAAGGGTTTAAATCACGACTCCTCTAAGCTTTTACTTTGTCTCCCTGGCACACATTGGTTTTTCTTCTCTTTTTCCCGTCTCATATCTTTCGTCTCTTCTGTCACGCAGGCATGGGGATTCTTTTTTCCCCTCCTCTTCATTTCTCTGGAATGTGCGCTGCCTTTCGCCTCTTCCCCCACCTCTCATCTTTTGATTCTCGAAAAATTTCTCCTCCCCCGTCCCCTCCTCCCTCTCTGCAACAACAACACCAGTGGGTCAATAGGTTACCCACCAATCTCTCATTCCCCTCTCCTCTTCCTTTCCTTTTTAAGAGACGCCCATTTCAAGCACAAAAGAAGAGAGGTTTTCTCGCCTTTCTATACTAACTTCGTTCTATAGATAGGTGAGGACCTATCGATGGGGCAATTCCCCCCTCCATTCTTCGCTTGTCATCGTGCAATTTTCGCCGCGGGAGCTGTCTCGTCTTCTTGAGGCACACGTGTTGCCTATTCCCACCGAAAAAGTTTTATACCGCGTCTTCTTATTTGAATTTTTGAATTTTAATATAGAGAAACCATTTCCGTGCGGCGGGTATGGGATGGGGCCATCAGTCACCGAATTCGTTTCGAATTTGCTCTATTTTTTGCCCTGGGTAAAAAGGGGGACCGGAGAGCAGCCGACATCCTTTGCTTTTTCATCTTCGTTTTCTAGGAACCCTTCCATCTCTTTTTACTTGCCATACAATTCTCCTTTCCTTTTTCACATTTTCGTTTGCCCAATCTCTTTCCAGGTGAGGGTCCTTGAGCGGGAGGTGCCGTCCTCCACAGCGAAGCCTCTCGGGAGTTTTGAGGCCGCGCGGCAGAGATGGGCGGGGGCGGCGGAGGCGGGGAGGACCCGCTCTTCTGGGACTCTGGGCAGACGACGACTGAGGAGGAGGGCTCCAACCAGACCACTGCGACCGGGAGGAGGAGGTCGAGGAGACACAGCAACAGCATGGTGATGGCTGTGTCGGCGGCGGCGGCCCTGGCGGCGTTCTCGCTGATGGTCCTCAGCACACACGCAGGTGAGACCAACTGAATGACGCGAAAGGGGAATTTTTTTGCTACAGGAGACCCCAATTCGAGAAAATATGCGGAGAATGGCAGCGGTACGTTGTATAGTGTGTAAGCACTTGTCAAAGAGGAATTTGCACGCTCCAAGGGAAGCGGAGTGAGGGTGATTTTTTCTCGAACCAAGAGAACGAGGTAGAATTGGGTCAAAAAAGTGGGAAATGGAGCGGTCGGCCCGGATTGGCGAAACGGGAGTTGTCATCGTCCCCACATGCACTTCGGGGGAAAAAATGGGAGTTTTAATGGCGTTGCGTTAAGATCTCTCGTCTTCCTTCTTTATTTACGAGAAGGAATAAAAATCCCACTTTGACACTTCCCCTTTAGCGATGGCGAAATCGCCCCTGTACCTGTCGAAAAGGGATTCCAAGAGGCTCTGTTGCCAATTTCTTCCCTCTTCTTCTTTTCTTGGCGGACTTCCATTTGACCACATTCGGGAAAACGAGATTCGCTTTCTTTCTTCTTTTCTTCCCAAGTTGTTGGCAAGACTTTCCCTAGTTTGTAAGACGTTAGGCCGTATTCCGCAGCTAATGTATTTTCGGATTTTTTTTACCAGCGAGTGTTGCCGTTGCGGCGGCGATTTGTGTGTGAACGATGCCCTAATCTCCCATATCTTTCATCTCCGCACGTTTTCACTTTCGTTCTTTCTCATTCCGTTCCTCTCTTTTCTCTCCGCAGCTCCCTTGGAATCGTGGGAAAACTTTCCAAAAGAAGGTGAGTGAAAAATACACTTGGCGAATATTCATTCATGACGGTGGATTTTTTTGCGTCCAAAACACTATAAGTTGCGTCCGTCCAGATGTTAAAAAGGTTTCCCCCTCAAATTTTTTGCCTTGACGTTCAAGCAGCCTTGTACAGACGACCGAGAAAGTCGGGTAAGTTTGTGTGCGTCTAACCTTCCCTGCACCTTGCCCCCCATTAGACCTTAGAGCATTTATTCATGCACTTTCTTAAGACCGCTTTTAGAGATATTTTTTCATTATTATCAATATTTAAAGGTGGAACTGTCACGCCTAAGAGTTATTTTTTCTTTTTGCGCGAAAACACAGGATGCTACTACCAGTACCAGCACTACGCGGAGGGCCAGCAGATCCTGACCTCGGAGCCCTGCCTGAACTGCACCTGCCGAAACTCTGTGCTCATGTGCTACCTCAAGGTCTGTCCATTCATCAAGCCCGTAGGAAAGAACTGCAAGGTGGAGAAGAGGGAGGGGGAGTGCTGCCCCACCATCAGGTGCCCGCAAGGTAAGTAAAAAAAACTCTTATAAAATCGCAACTCCATGACGACCCAGTTGCATTTACTTGGCACAGTCGCTGGCCTGACTCTTAAAAAATCTTTTTGGTCTCTCAATCTCCCCTCCTTCCCTTCCTCCCCCGCGGAGCTAATTCAATTAAGAAGTTTCCTTCTTGGCGGAAGAAGAAGGGGAGGGAAAGGTGAGCAACTCACCGCCGCAGTAATGACTTGCCTTCTGTCTTTTTCCTTCATGCACTGCTTCGCAAACGGGGGAGGAAGAAAAGGCGACCTCCCACAATTTTTTTTAAAAAAATCTCGCTTGGAGAGCCTGGGAGGGTGCAAACTACGAAAGCCATTTGTTGCTCTCATCTGGGGTGGGAAATCGGGAGTGGGGGGAAAGAGGAAGAGGGCATGATTGCAGGAAATCCACACATCAACGAGCAAAAGGGTTGGGAAAGGGGAGACACTATTAGCGAGGCGGCGGCGGCGGCGACGGTGCCAGAGAGTATCTCCAAACTTCAAGCAACGAAAGCCGAAAGGAAGAGGGAAAAGAAGAAGATCATTGGCGGCGTGACTGGAGGAGGAGGAGGGAGGAGGAGTGGTTGTTGGGAGGGGGAAAGAGGGGCTCTGGTGTCAAAGGTCCAACCCCCAGATGGGAGGGAAGGAGGGGGAGGGGTGAGAGAAGTACCGCTAGGAGATAGCCCGCCGCCTTTCGTTCCGTGAGAGGGGAAGTCAGCATGCACACAGACAAGAGAAAAATGGGAAAATTAAATAATGCTATGATGGTATGTCTGTTGCATTTCCCAGCTTTTTTTCCTCGAAAATATTTGTAAGAATCGATTGATTTTTTATTTTTTCTCCTCTTTTAGTGCCTGTAGAGCTTTGGACGAGCACAACCATGGCCCCTCCGCTGATAGAGGGCGATGGTGACGACGGCACCTCTGACGGCAGCGACGGGACCTCTACCTCCCCCGGTACCGGGATGGCCATGCCTGGTCCCGGCTGCGTGGTGGAGGGCAGGAGCTACATGGACGGAATGCAGCTGCCGAGGAACGCCAGCAGGCCATGCGAGCTGTGCTACTGCCTAAGGGGGCACGAGGCCTGCATGGAGCAGAAGTGCCAGTTAAACGTTGACGGATGTGCGCCCATTTACCAGGTAAATAAATTATTTGTTTTTAATTTAAGGCTTGCAGGAATAACCTACTTGCGTGTTTGTCCACTTGCAGGATGGCGTGTGCTGCCCCGTCAAGTACAGGTGCGACAAGAACTTCATGCTCCCTGGCCCCGGGTTCGAAGAAGGTGAGGGTGACGGCATCTACGACGACGATGCCGACGGAGATGTCGACGAGAGCGAAGAGGACGATGAGACTGACGACGACGACACCACCTCCGTCTCCCCCACCACATCTCCCACCACCTCTTCCTCCACCAGCCCGGCTGCTGCTCCAGAGGAGGAGGAGAGCGCCGACTGCCTGCAGAACGGACGCTACATCCCTGACGGAGAGACGATGGACTCTGAAGACGGCGACCCTTGCAACCACTGCTACTGCATGAAGGGCAAGAAGATGTGCGCCATCAGCAAGTGCATACCCAGGATCAAGGGGGAGGCCGACGACTGCATGCCAAACGAGCCCCCGCCCGGAGAGTGCTGCCCCACTTCGTACACGTGCAGTGAGTTTCGCATAAAAATATTCCTCTTTTTTCTGTTTAAACTATTTTCGATTTTATTGTGTTTTTAGCGCCACCTGAGAAAGAGGATGAGGAGACCGGAGACCCGTCCGCTCTGCCTCAGACGCAGGAAGATCCCGACGACGAAGGCCAGAGTGAAGGAGTAGACGACCAGGAACAGGACGATGGCGAACAAGAGGGCGATGCTGCTGACGACGACCAGCAAGACGGAGATGGCGCAGACGACGGCCAGCTTGAAGTGCCGATTGAAGATCCGACTGAAGGCGACGAAGATCAGGATGCGGTCACAGCAGGAGAGAACGGAGAGCAACCTCAGGAAAGCGACCAGGATCAGGATCAGGAAGGAGAAAGTGATGGTGGAGATGGAGGTGAGCCTGATGAAGCAGAAACAGACGTGAATCCCTCTGAGGAGACCCCGGGCGAAGAGCAAGAGCTGGGCGATGACCAGGAAGAGACCGACCCCAACGACGCTGGTGTAACTGATGAAGAGGGCGCTGGAGATTCCGAAGCTGCCGCTGGAGATTCCGAAGCGGCCGCTGACGGTGGTGAGTCTGAGGCTCCTGTAGGTGACGAAGAGGCTGATGCGCCTGAGGATGCTGGGGATTCTGAGGCCCCTGTGGAAGGAGAGTCTGAGGCTCCTGTGGAGGACGGAGAATCCCAAGCTCCTGTAGATGAAGAGTCCGATGCTCCCCAGGATGCTGGGGATTCCGAAGCTCCTGTGGATGGAGGATCTGAAGCTCCTGTCGAAGAGGGAGAATCCGAGGCTCCTCTGGATTCCGCCGATTCCGGCGATGGTGCGACTGAGGCAGACGACTCTGGCGCTGATGATGAAACTGACCCTGAAGGAAACGATGGCGAACAGACTGGTGATGATACTCCTGCGGAAGATGCTGGTTCTGAAGATGGACAAGAGGAAGGAAAAGATTCCGAAGATGCTAGCGACGATGCTGGAGAGACCGACGATGCCTACCCAGCCGGTGCTTCTGATGGTGCCTCTGACGATTCTGGTGACGTTGATGTTGGTGCCCAAACAGGAGACAACGCTGCCCAAGAATCCGAAGACGGATCCGACTCTGCTCCCGCCGGAGAAGACCTCGGCGGAGCGGTCGAGGAAGACAAAACCGACGTGGACGGAGGTGCAGCAGTGGGAAGCGAGGAGATGGAGGAGGACGAAGCCGGCGCCGGCACCGACGACTCCGCGCCTTCTCCTCCCCCTGTCCCCGCTCCGCCCGTGGAGGAAGACACCGACGAGCCTTTCGAGACCGCCCCCTTTGAAGAGGAGGAGGAAGGCAAGCGCTCTTGCGAGGAGGATGGAGTTAGATACGAACACGGAGAGGACATGCCCCCGTTCCAGCCCTGCAAGCACTGCAATTGCCTGGACGGGACCAAGAGGTGCGCGCTGCCAACGTGCGCGCCCCCGCCGCAGGGGAGGAATTGCGAGGAGCTGGAGAGGGAGGAGGGAGAGTGCTGCCCGAAGTACCTCTGCGACGAGGTCGAGGAGGAGGAGGACGATGATGACGAGATCCTCGACGACGATCCGGAGGGAGATGTTGAAGAGGGAGAGGAGTCTGGAGAAGATGTCGAGGGAGACGGAGGTGAGGAGCAGCAGCAGGGCGAGGGAGACATCGATCAGGAGCAGCCCTCGGAGGATGGAGAAGGCCAGGGAGCAGGCGATGATGCTACCTCTGGCAATGATGCTGAAGGTCAAGGTGAGGATACCGACGGCCAAAAAACTGAGGGAGGAGAAGCTCCTTCGGAAGGATCGATTGACCCGCAAGAGGAGGATGGAGAGACTGGTGATCAGCAACCGGCAGAGACTGATGAAACTGGAGAAGAGACGGACGCCGTCGATGGAGCCGGAGCCGAGGAGGAAGTTGCAGAAGAAGAGATTGCAGGAGAAACTGAAGAGGTTGGCGCTGGTGATGCCACGGACGGCGAAGGCGAGACTCAAGACGGTGGCGCCGATTCAATGGAAGAAGAGGAGGAGGTGCCTACTGATTCTGAAGTCGATGACGGAGGAGAGCAGGGTCAGGAACAAGAACCGGAGGAGGGAACTGATGGAGAGCAGCCGACTATTGATGACGACAGCGATGGTGCTGGAGAGGATGCTCATGACGCCTCCGAGACTGAGCCCGCCGTGGAGGACGGAGAATTGTCCGACAAGGAGGAAGAGGAAAGCGTCGAAGCAGGCGAGGGCGCTGGAGATGGGGATAATATGGAGGGAGGAACGGAGGGAGACGGGAGCCAAGAAGACATGGAAGGCGTCCAAGACATCATTGACAGCATCTTGGAGGAGATCGGACAAGGTACCGGCGAAGGAAACGAGGAGGAGAATGGAGCAGATTCATCTGACGATACCGCTGTCGACGGGGACGTTTCTCCTCAGGAGGACGAAGAAGCTGACACTGCTGGGCAAGACCAGGGGAAGGGAGAGGCTGATGCTGCTGAACAAGACCAGGAGGAAGGAGAGGCTGATGCTGCTGAACAAGACCAGGAGGAAGGAGAGGCTGATGCTACTGAACAAAACCAAGGAGAGGGAGAGGCCGTTGATTCAGAGGGCGACCTCGTCCAGGAGATCATTGACAGCGTCATGGAAGAGATTGGAGCTGGTGATGCGGGAGAAGAGGAAACTGATGAGGCTTCCAACGATGGAGAAGCTCAGGATTCTGAGGATGGAACAATTGATGGAGATGGCTCGACTAATGAAGAAATCCCCACCGAACAAGAAGAGCAGGAGCAAGAAATAGAACAGGAGGACAAAGAAGAGGACGGAATTGAGACCGAGACTCCCACGGACTCAGATGACGAGCAGACTGGCGAGACCGCAGCCCAGATGGGAACTGATGGTGGAAGCGAAGAGGAAGGAGGAGAGGGTGCCAACATCATCTGCTTCCTGCTCGGCAACTGCCCTGGACAGGGTGGAGCCGGAGGGGACAACGCTACAGGAGAAGAGGGCGCAGAGGATGGAGAAGAGGCAGGTGAACAGCCGCCGGAGGAGCAGGACAAGATCGACACTGGCACTCTTCCCCTGGAGGAGGGCGAAGGAGGAGAGCTGATCTTCGAGACGGACGAGGAGTCCGACGTTGCTGAAATTGATAACGAGATCTTTGATGACGATGAGGACGGGGACATCGATGAAGAGGAGGAAAGCGCTGATGAAGACGCCGGGGATGATGCTGATATTGATCAGGCTGGCGACAGCGAAACTGAAGGAGAGGAGGATCCTGAGGAAACTGACGATAACGATATGGCCGGAGGTGGCGATGATGCTGGAGATGAGGAAACAGGAGGTGCTGTAGAAGAGACTCCCACTGAAGAAGATACTGAAGGGGACGCAATTGAGACTCCAGCTGAAGAGGAAAGTGCTGGCGAGACTGGAGGAGCAGGAGAGGAGGAGACCGCCCCCACTTCGCCAGACTCTGAGACTGGAAACTCGGACGTAGCTGAAGAGGGCGACGATGCTGCTACTGATGCCGGAACTGACGAGCCGGCGGGTGAAGATTCAAATGCATCCGAGGGTGACGGCGAGGATGCAGATGTCGGCCAAGACACTGAAGGCGAGACTGAGGAAACTCCCTCTGAAGGAGATAATGAACAGACGGATGAAAGCGGGGACGATGCAGGAGACGGCCCGACTGACGAAAATGATACCGGCGCCAGTGATGAAGAACAATCTGACGACGCCGAGGCTGACGAGGAGAAGGAAGAGGCTTCTGACGTGGTGCTCCCCCCCGGCGGCTGCCTGGTCGACGGCAAGGTCTACTTCAACTACGCCAACATCGACAAGGAGGACAAGTGCGTGCACTGCTTCTGCAACGATGGCCAGGAGATCTGCGCTGAGGCGGACTGCTCAGCCAGCTGGCCGAAGGGATACGACGAGTGTAAACCGCTCGAGACCGCTGAGGGGGCCTGCTGCCCTGGAAAATTCGACTGCTGTAAGTTTATAAATTTATCAGACTCTGATTAGATTAGAAAAAAAACCTTTATGTATTTTTGCAGTGGTCGATGACGGCTATGGAGGCAACAAGAGCGTCATTGTGGAGATTGACGAGAGCGCTGTTCCCGGAGAAGGTAATGATGTCAATGAATAATTTGTATTATTGTGCCTCGAGCCCAGGCTTTTTTTCTCTCAGGTTCCTGCATCCAGGACGGCGTGACGTACCGCGACGGGTCTAGCGTGCCCATCTCGGACAAGTGCCACGCCTACTGTGAGTGCTCCCGCAGCAGGGTGAGCTGCGACCCTGTGCTGTGCCATCCGGCGCCTCGAGTCCCAGGGCTTGTGTGCGCAGAGTTCCGCATCGAGGGAGAGTGCTGCCCGAGCCACAACTGCGTCAAGGAGGAGGAGGACGGCGGGACCGTCATCGACTCAGGTTCGCTGACGGTGGACGGGGAAGAGGTGGAAGACAGTGGGGAAGACGCGGACGACGCCGATGGTGATACCGACAATGAGGATGCGGGCGCTGGAGACGGAGACGCCCCTGCTGAGGAAGATGCTGCCGGTGACCAGGATGCTGGTTCTGATGAAGATAACGCTGTTGAAGGAGGCGAAGATGTCGATGAGGCTGGTACCAATGGAGATTCAGAGGGTGATGCCGCGGAAGGATCTGATGAAACGGCTGCTGACGGCGAGGCTGCTGGCGACGGCGAAGCTGCTGGCGACGGCGAAGCTGCTGGCGACGGAGAAGTTGCTGGCGACGGAGAAGCTGCTGGCGACGGAGAAGCTGCTGGTGACGGAGAAGCTGCTAGCGACGGAGAAGCTGCTGGTGGCGAGGATGCTGATGCAGGTGATACCGAGGGCGAAGATGGTGCCACTGAGGAAGAAGGAGGCAACGAAGCCGATCCTACTGAAGCTGATGCTGGGGATGAAGATGGTACCGACGCCGGTGCTGGAGATGGCGCTGAAGACGAAGCCGCCGACGGAACTGGAGAGGCCGGTCAGGAAGATTCTGATACTGGAGCTGGAGCGGATGCTGGCGACCAAAGCACCGAAGTCGACGACGGCGCGACAGCAGGAGCCGACGACAGTGAGGCCGCTGCAACTGACGACGAGGCTCCCACAGGCGAAGGAGAAACTGAGGAAGATGCCGCAGGACAGGATGAAGCCGGAGGGGATCCCAGCGAGTCTGAGGTAGAAGGAACTGATGATACTGCCCCCGATGGTGAAGCTACTGATGGCGAGGGAGATGTTAGTGAGCCTGTTTCTGATGATGCCCAAGAAGCTGGGCAAGGGGAGGACGATGCAGGGGAAGGAGACCCTATTGAAACCGAGGCCTCTGAAGATGGTTCTGAAGACGGAGATACTTCTGCTCAGGGCGATGAAGATGCTGCGGATGACGTTGACAGCGAAGGAGATGCCGGGGAAGAGACGGTAGATGAGGACCCAGCTCAGGAAGACACAGTTGGCGATAGTGAGGAGAGTGAAGGACAGGACGGTGGCGATGAAACAACTGAGGAGGGAGCTGATGGCACCTCCGACTCTACTGAAGAAGGATCCACTGATGAAGAGGCTTCCGAAGACGCTGATGCTGACACTGGAGCCGATACTGATGATAGCACTGGTGATGACGCTGGTGATACATCCGATAGTGGCGACGACGCTGCTGCTGCTGGGGATGAAGATACCACCTCTCCTGATGGGGAGGAAGCTGTCGAAGAGACTCCCTCTGAAGACGCGGCTACCGACGGAGAGGAACCTACTACCGACGGAGAGGAAGTCCCTGAAGACGGCACAGCTACAGAAGACGAACCAGCCACAGGCAACGAGGACGCAGATGCTACTTCAACCGATGAAGATGGTCAAGCTGCCACTGGCGGAGAGGATACAGCTACTGATGGCGGCAATGAGGAAGTTTCTTCGCATGACGGCTCAGGCGGAGAGGAACCTGCCACTGATGACGGCGAGGGCGAGGCCACCGATGGAGAAGCTGCTACTGACGACGCTGCAAATGAGGAAGCTCCCGTCAAGGATGTTGATTCTGGAGAATCTGGAGATACCCCCTCTGACGCCGACGCCACGGAAGGAGAAGCCGACTCAACTGATGGATCTGAAGCAGGAGATGCCGGGGATGAGACAACTGGAACAGAGGAAGAAGCGGGAGGCGTTGTTGCTGAGGGCGACGAGGCATCAGCTGGCGATGGTGAGGACTCTGTTGGAGAAACTTCTCCTGTTGAGGAAGGCGACGGGGAGGACGAGTCACAAAGTCAGGACGACGGACAAGAACAAGATCCTGAGCAGACTGAGGGAGATTCTGAGGATGAAGAACAGGAAGAGGGCGACGATGCACCAGTCGTAGATGAGGAGCAGACTGATTCCGAAGCACCGGAGGAGGGAGCTGAAGGAACCCAGGACAGTGGAGAGTCAGATACTGACGACGACGCGGATGGAGACGCTGCAGATCAAGATGCTGACACTGAGGGTGAGGAAGGAACAACTGGCTCCGAGGATGGTCCTGCCGACGGAGAGGAGGGCATTGACGAGGAAGCTGCTGACGGCGCCCAGGACACTGCTGACACGGAAACCGATGAAGACGCCACCGATTCCGCCGACACTGAAACTCCTGATGATACTACCGACGGAGCAGGTGACAGCGAGGGAGAAGACGAGCAGGATACTGATGCTGACAACGACGAGGCTGCCCCGCCTGCTGACGGAGAAGGAACTGATCCCTCCGACGGAGACGACGATGCAGCTGAGCAGGGTGGCGACGGCGATGACATCTCTGCCCCGCAGGTGGATGAGGACGGAAACCTGTTCTGCCTGTTCCGCGGCATGGTGATTCGTGACGGCTACGTGGTGCCGGACAGCAATCCTTGCAACCGCTGCCGCTGCCAGGCCGGCAAGCTTGTCTGCGAGGAGGAACTTTGCCCTGCTCCGCCCAGGGAAGGATGCGTCCCCATCCCGGTGGAGGGACAGTGCTGTCCGGATGAGTACGAGTGCCCCAAGCTCCCGGAGGATGAGGAGGAAGAGCAGCCGGAGGAAGAGGTCTCTTCTGTTGAAGAGGAGCAGGAACAAGACCAGGAGGCACTGGACGACGATCCTAACGGCGAGACTGGAGGAGAGGACGACCTGGACGACGAGATCTTCTATGACGACGAGGACGGAGACGTCGACACTAGCTCTGAGGGCGATGTCGACACCAGCTACCCGCAGGGTGAAGTTGACCAGGAGCAGGAGGGCGCTGACACCGCCGGGCAAGGAGAAGAGGGAGTGCAGGTCGTTTATCCCTCTGACCAGACGCCCACTGAGGAAGGAGACGACGAAGGCATTGCCGATGGTGCTGACGACGGCACTGATGAAGCTGAGGGACCCGATTCCGGAGAAGGACAAGACACCGCCGAAACGGGAGATGCCGATGGTACCCAGGGCATTGATGGCCAGACCGAAGAGACCGCTGATATCACTGGCGCCGACGACGACCAGCAGCAAATCGAGGAACCAGTAGGAGGGCAGGATCAGGTTGGAGGGTACCCACCGGGACAAGGAGAAGAAGACGATTCCGTCGTTGGCACCGCCAGCAGCGATATCCTCGGTGAAAAAGATGACGACATGCAAGAGCAGGAACAGGAAGAAGAGCAAGAGCAAGATGACCAGGGCCAGGTTGACGGCAGCTACGGCGAAGGCGATAGTGATCTTGGCGACATCGGCCCTGGCGCCTGCCTCTTCGATGGGCGGGTTTACGTCAGCGCGCAGCAGGTAAAATAAAGCCAACTTTATCCTAGCTTGCACAGAATGGTGTATTACATTTTTCTCTTTTCCACGTTCAGATCCCTCGCGAGGACCCTTGCGACTTCTGCTTCTGCTTCCGCTCTGACATTATCTGCCTGCAGCAGTCCTGCCCGCCGCCCATCCCCGGGTGCCACGAGGAGCCCATCGACGGCTTCTGCTGCCCGCGCTACGAGTGCCCCGTCAAGATGGGCACGATGAACGCCACCGTGCAGGTTGAGCGGCCCTCGCCCTACTCCATCCCCTCGCTGGCTTCTTTGCTCTTCGGCGGCGGGGGCGGAGAGGAGGAGCCGCCGCGGGAGGAGGTGGTGCAGGTGCGCGGCTGTGAGGTGCGGGGAGACTTCTACGAGGTGGGAGCCCTCGTGGAGGAGGCCTCGGGGCCCTGTCTTGAGTGCAGGTACGATACCCAGCGCCGATAATCGATTATTATTTTTGAAGTTTTTTTAGAAGCACTGTCGATTTCCATATGTTTGCACATACCGTAAAAATGATTTGTTTCCGTTTTATTTTGCAGTTCTTTTGGGCGATATTAGACGTGCCATGACTTTTTAACTTTTTATATAATTGTTTTTCTTGTCTTTCAGATGCGGCTTCGACGAGCAACTGACATGCGAGCCTCAGAGGTGCGAGAGCCAGCCGCTGATGCAAAGGATGCTAAAGATCCGGAGATGATCCAAAACTTAGGGGAAGACAATGTAGAAGAAAAGCAAGAAGACATCAACACATTACAAGCTTTAAGATCATAAGGGGAACATTGAAATCTAAAAGAGTAAAAGGGGTGTAAATATGGCAAAAACCAACCGAGAAATGCGACTGGTGCTTAAAGAAGGAAAAGGAAGGAAGAGGATATCTCAAGTCTCTGGTGATGTCGCTGGATATTCGAGCCTCGAAGTTCGAAAAATGATTAGGAAAATTGAATGACGCGCCCGTGTGCCTATTGTGGAAGGATTACGATGAGAATCAAAGCTTCTTTTTTTGTCTGGGCTTCCAGTTTTAATTGTTACGTGAAGAGATATCCGCCCGATCCCTGTCCTCACTCCAACCGTCCTCTTGCCTGCATTAAAAATTATGTGGTGCCAAAAACACAAGTCGAAAAGACCTCCTCCTCCAGCGCCCAATTTCCCTCCCAAAAACCGAGACAAAAACAATTTGCAGGAATTCACACACATCTTTCAGCAACAACGCGTATCCTACTATAAATGTGGCAGCTGCAGCCCGTGGCAAGAAAAGAAAGAAAGTAATGCACAATGATGTACTGTAGAAATATTTCCCTATTCCAAAATCAATTCAGAGTCCCTCCCTCCATTTCCCCTACTGTGCTCAAACCCGTCCATACTTAATTGAAATACTCTCTTGATGATGATGATGGCTGTTCTTTTTTGTCTGCTTGAATGAACGAAAGGAAAAATTGCTGATCGGGAAAAATTTTCGGGGAAACCAAGGTGTCGGGGAATCCATTGATCGATTCGAAAAACAAATTTGGGAAAGCGTAAGTGACGTGAGTAAGAATGATGCTGCTGTACCTGTCCCCATGAAAAAGACGCAAGAAGAAAATCACTCATTTCCCTCCCGCTTTTTCTTTTCGACGGTCGGGCGGGAAAATGCCCGCATCCGACCGGCGGCACTTACCGTTAACTGTATTACCCGAAAATGAAAATACCGATTTCAAGAATCAACAGGAAGTGTCATTTCTAGTACCGAGTGGGATTGAAGCTGGAGAATGGGGAAAAAAATCTCTACAATATTTTCGAAGCGTAATGGAACCAAGTGTCTTCTACCACATATACTAAAAGTGTACGTTGCTGCGCGAGATGCGAATATTAATAAGATAGGGAAAAACAGAAATAAACGAAACTACAAGAAACAATTGTTGTGAGAAGTCAGCCTATTCATCCGGCAGTCGTTTTCTTCAACCCACCACAACTTGTCCAAGCGTCTTTAAGGTATATACTGGTGTATTCACTAGCAATTCAGTTAAATTTAATCCTGTTGTAATCGATTGCAAGCTTTAATGCAGAATCTTCAACTTGAGAAAATGCATTGCTGTTACAAGCTCAGGGTGAAAAGATTGTGTTCATCAAAAGCATGAACACTTTTTTTGATGAATATATGTGATAGCACCAAACACTCCTGTTTAAAAGTGACCCCTTGAATTGGGGCTAGAGAAAAAATGTGTAATCACAAGCTATATCAATTCTTTTCCTTGAAGGAGTCCAAGCAATATAGCTTGTGAACAAAGAGCCAAATAGTTAATTTTTTGAAGGGGCTCAAAGCAGGTATTTTGGCCATTTTCCCCCTTGGGCATAAAAATGACCACCAGAGAGAGAAAAAACACTGCTATAATAGCTGTAAAAAATATATTTTGCTGCTTTGAAAAACAAAGCAATGAACAAACAAGAAATTTGACGGGTTCCTGGCTTAAAAGATAAATGGACGCTCCAAAATCACAGATGGCTCCCATCAATCAACGTGCACTATGGCTGGGTACTGTCTCATTCTATCATGTTTTGAAAAATCACCTACGCAGCATATAGGATATACACTAACACCTGCATTGCTCACTTTGTCATAATTTGGTACGTGGTATTGCTTTTTCCTTTACAAGCAGTTACTGATGTGGCCTCAAGTTATGGTGTGCTTGAACTTCAAAAAAA
>JAAUXV010004790.1_pt1 | contig 17457 bp, 14 predicted proteins | sample 7278181 | NCBI WGS metagenome assembly JAAUXV01 (sample SAMN14350114, study PRJNA611818) | marine sediment metagenome | isolation source: surface marine sediment (2.1m) | place: French Polynesia: Moorea | collected 2018-08
CAATCAACGCCATCGTCGGCGATCTCGTAAACGTCGACAAATCTCGGCAAACCTTCAAATCTCCTCCCGTATACCACGCTTGGATCGAAGCAAACAAGGCGCGCCTGCTGCCGAAATGCGATCGCTTCAAAAGGGACAGCGTGGCCTACGATTTGAAAGCAGAACCGTTGAAGTATCTACAATGCATGGTGTACATGATGAAACGATTTCAGTGGGACGAGTCCGCGATTCCTTACAATCCGTTTCCTCTGCGAACGACTTGCGTCCCGTCGCACATCACCCTCGACACGCAGACGATAGCGAACTTGTTGTACGACGGACGTAACAAAACAAGTTACGTTAAAACCAAGTTGACCCCGGAACGCAAGTCCGAGATATGGGCTGATTATTTTCAAACGGACGGAAAGTGTTTCAGAACGAAACGGAATAAATCGTTATCTTTCCATCACATGGTTCACACCGACGGCGTTTCTTGCACTCTTCTCTTTTCCAAAGACACTCTCGTCACGAAACGAAACGCAGCCGACGAATCTATTCCTTATTTGTCTTCCGCCGACCGGAAAGACGGCAGGAAAGTTGTTGGGGTCGATCCCGGAGTCTGCGATCTCATCTATTGCGTGGATGACGAAAAAAGGGAGTGTAACAAATTGCGATACAGCCAAGACCAAAGGCGCAAAGAAACCAGGATTAAAAAGTACAGAAAGATAGCCGACGACAAAAAGCCACCGGCGGTAAAAGAAGCGGAAACGACTTTGTCAGGTTTCAACAAGAAATCGATGACGTTCGATACTTTCAGACGATACTGCGCCGCTAAAATGCAAGCCAATCACGTTTGCATATCGCACTACAAAGACGAGCTGTACAGAAAACTGAAATTGAATTTGTTTTTGAATGCCCAAAAAAGCGAGCAACGTTTGATCAACAAGTTCAAGGAGAAGTTTGGAACGAACTGTTTATTGGCGTGGGGAAATTACAGCAGAGGCAGAGGATTCAAACACAAGGAACCCACGAAGGGAAACGGCCTTAGACGGTTATTCATGCGAAACGGGTTCGCCGTTCGTCTCGTAGACGAGTACAACACCAGCAAGAAGTGCAACGAATGCAAAGAGGGCGATTGCGTGAAGTTCTTGATGAGGGACGACCCGCGACCTTTCAAGAAAGGGCAACAACGTCTCGTCCACGGGCTTCTCAGATGTAACGTCTGCGGATGTCTGTGGAACAGGGACGTTAACGGTGCCAAGAATATCCTGCACGTAGCTCAAGCCCTGCTCTCCGGAGAGGACCGTCCGGCCTATCTACGTAGGCAGGGATCACGCAGTCAATCCGTTATATCACGATCGGAAAACATCAATAGCCCGGTTTCCTAAGGGTTAAGTCTATGTATCGAACCAGTATACCATAAAGCCTCTTTGTTTCTATTCAATGTCATTACCGCTATAATGCGTGTCGTGCTTGGTACTCTGCTTTAACCAAAGAAACAAAACGAAAATTCCGAGGGTTAGGCGCCCTCGCTTTGGTCAAACCCCACTCTTGTATATATATTAGTTAGAATTGAATGCTCGAAATACGCCGACCGACGCTCTACCAGCTAGGGTAACCGGAGCATTTTAGTTAATAGGCGTAATTTAAACGTATGAATAATTTTGTCGTAGGTTTGCAATGGTGTTGACCGGAAAAATTGCGAACAAATTTCTAACGTTGAAAAAAAACACTGCCCTAAAAACAACGTTCCCTAGCGGCGATATCGAAATACCGGCGTTTTTATTATAACCTTCCAACATACACAAACATATCACACGGTTACGGGCTAAACACTTCAATACTAAACGATGAAAGAGCACTATCCAACGACCGAATGTCTTTAAAACTTCCGAAAAGATATAAAGTTTTCTCAACGTTCACCGTCGGACCAAGGCAGGTGATCCGTTCCCGGCGTGCCAAACAGAAAGTCGTCCCCCAGTTTAGCCACGACCTTGCGCACATTTTCCCCGTCGTCGGCCCAAAAGCTCTTAGCAGCCTCTTCCACGATGCTCCCGGTGGCCGAAGCTCGCAATGATCTCAAAGCGCGTTCGTCGTTGCGCGCTTTGAACGCGCGCTCTCGCCAGTTGTAGCGGAGGCGAACGCGACTCGCCAAATGGATCAGGGCTTTGCGTTTCCTACAGTTGGGCGGTTTGGCAGTTCTAGCCACCATGTCCGAAAGTATTCGGAAAACTTTGCTGGGTTTGCTGCAGATTGCGGCGAAGGGGATCCGGGTAGTTTCTGACGATCCGGAACGTACTGCAATGCGCGTGGGAAGCTCGTCTGGCCCTCCATCAACAACGATCACTACCCCGTTGCATCGAGGGGTTGCCATCAAGTACCGCGCAATGTCGACCAACGTGTCCTCCCCAAAGTGCCCTTCAAATTGCCCCAAGCGAGACACGCCACCGGGTACTTCCGACGGGTACGCCGTCCCCGGGACTTTACCATCTGTGCCGTCAATCCAAACTTCGTTGGACCAAAATCGGTCGTCGGTCAAGTCGGCAAACACCCTGGCTTTCTCGCGCGCGTCAAACCTTCCCGCCGTTAACCATCCCAAGTGTTTGTTGACTTCGGTCAAAGCCCTTTTGCCAAAGTGTCTTCGGCCCTGGAACTTGTCGGGGCCAGCGAGAACGCCCTCGATCACCCACAGCAGCTGCGTTCCACGCCGAGTGAACACGCCCCGCGGGGTCCAGCCGATATTCTTCTCCCGGGCGTAATCGAAGTAAACTTGAATGCCACCCGGCCTTTCGAAGACTCGACACCGACGTCCGTATAAGTCGTCGAGTTCATTTTCAGCCAGCAGCGTCCAAACGTTGTGGTCCGGTTCTCGGACGCAGTCGTAGAGAGCCGAGTCACGACACAGGCGTACCTCCATTGTGGAAATGAAACGTCGTCCTGACTCAACGCGTCTTTTATACTAACGCGCATCTACGGTAACTTGTTGGCGTCTTCCCACTTTGCACTGTCCGGGTTCGGTAAACGTCGCGCTTTTAAACAGAGCAGAACGCCAAAAACCACGATGACGCCGAAAGATAACAAAATTATCTCGACTACCTCCGTCTCCATGATTAAAGGAATCCCGACCGTCCCGTTTTCATGGCATCAATTTCGACTCGGCGTCTCAACGTCCTCAAAAATCGATCGTAACGCCACGATTCCACGCGGGGCGCAAGACGAAACGTTTCCTTGACGCGCGTTTCGGCCACGGCAACCAGGCAACCTTGGGCCACGTGCGAAGAGGCTTGGTAGGCTCGGTAGTAGGCTCGGTACGCACCCTCCCGTCTCAAACGTTCGTAAAGCGCAGAAAAGTAATAGGGGAATGTGAGGTGCTGCAGGGCTTGAGCCAACCTCTGCACCTCCAAGACGCCGTTGTTTGGCCGCAACTGCTTAATCACCCAGCGGGTGCAGCTAGCCCAAAGCGTCGAATGATGATCCGCTACAAACTGAAGCGCTAGGTCGCGTGTATTTGCGACGCCTATCACGAGACGTCGCCTACGGTCTTCGGCCGGTATCTGCAGCTCAACTTCGTGCACAATAAAATTTTGCCAACGCTCACGCTCCACGTAGACGCTCAAATTCTCGGTGACCCGACGATCGCAAAGCGGGAACTCGTAGCTAATTTTCCCGGCGTTGCACAAGTTGAAAAGGGGAAAGGGCGTCAATCTATCGTCAATCGCCCATTTTATTTTAGCTCCCTTTCCGCGAGGTTTGAGGGCAGCCACGCCAAATTTTGCAAACTGACCGTGAATCAACGTTCCAGACATCCTTCGAAGGTTTCAATTCGGCGCCTCGACGAAGTGTGCGGTCCGAACGGTCCGCGGGCCTATTTTATGCAACGCTTAACGATCGAGAAAGATGGCGAAATGGCTATCGCGGCAGCGAGGGAAAGGCAAATTCCGGGTCGTTTGTTTGACCTCCGGTTTAACAATTAGAAACGTCTATAAAACTGATCTCTCGATTCTCGGCAGTTAGATACCGGTGCGGATCTTCCCCGAAAACTCTTCGATCCCCGGAGGTCGAGAAAAGTCGGGTAGCGTTTTGTCGACGAACAACATCTGGGCCGTCGATCGCCATGCAACTTGGTCCCTGCCTCTTCGACCACGGTCGGATCACCAGCAAAAATCAACGAGCGTGCCGTCAATGTTTGGGCGCTTTACGCGGGGTAAATTTGAGCGAAATCGAACCGCTATTGGCATTGCCTGATGCGCAAAAATGCGACGTTTGTCGGACAGAGGGGCGTCAGGACGGACTGTTTAAAACGTTTGTGTGCACCTTTCACCAAAAACTCGTAGTCAAAGCCTCGGAGTTGATGCAGCAAGGAACGACGGACTTCGAGCGGGACCGAAAGCGAGAATGGATGCCCATTGCTCTCGTAAGAAAATGCGCTCCGGACGTCCTGAAAGCGCTCTCCCTAGCAGCCGGCGAGCCGATTCCCAGCCCCGAACGTGAATTCCGCACCTGGTCTCCGTTGATTCAATTCGTCTACGGCTGCGCAAGGAGAGGGGAAAGCGTCAGCGGCGTTTCGATTAGATTAGTACGCATTTCGGAAAGAGACTGGCAATCAGGCGCCTGCTTTTGGTCGGCCCATTTCGACAAAGGAAACCAGGAACGCGCGATATTGGACCTCTCCGTGGCCGAAGCTTACGACGTGCTAACGACTGTCGGCAAGTTGACCGTAAACGACTTTGAACGCATATTTGCTGGTTCCAGAAAACGATTTTGCCCGTACCCGGATTGCTTAAGAGATACCGACAAAGGGGCGTTCGTTCCAAGCGCCGAACTAAGAAGCGGGTGTTCGTAAAACGGATTTGACAATTCAATCTTCGCCGGTCACGTGGTGGGAACGTATATGAACGAAGACGTTCTACGGGCGTTGTTGCGCATCTCGCGTAGTGCCTCGGCCGTAAAATCTCTCCGCTGTTTAGTTCTGATCCACAACGTGCCCAGCGTAGCAAAAGTCAGTAGCGTCAAAATAGCTACGATGACGGCAAACCGGGCTTCAATTTCCATTCGCCCCGGACGAAAGCTGCCGGACTGACACCTCGGTATTTACGACAACAACCGGTTCACCCGAAAACCATGTCGGCCTCGGCGGTAACGGTTTGCTGCGGCGCAAACCGCTGGTCGGTACCCAGGGGTAAATTTGCCGAGTGCTTTCCGTACTTTATAGAAACGCTGGAAGATAAAGACGCGAGCGAATTGACCTTGCCAGCGTCCCTCTCGCCCGAGGTTTTCGACGTTCTGGTGGAATTTACGAGAAGGCTTGAGAACGGTCCGGTTGAGCCGTTGACCTGCCGCACCGTTCACTGCAAAAACTTTCTGGCTATTTTGTGCCACGTCACCTTCCTGTTGGCGGCGCAAACTTTTGACGGGATCCTGGCGTCGTTGGTGGATGCCGGAAAGATCTTTTTCCCCCAATCTCGGCGACTTTTAGCCTTAGACGAAACGCACGGTTCTGCATTTGCCGAGTGCTCTCAATATCTGTGGCTCAACGAGTACTTTCCGCGGCTGAAAAGGTCCTTTTTGACGCTGCTCGTGTGGATTTCCCAGCGCGCCATCGAGTCCCCGTGGTTCGATCTATTGCCGTACCAAATGTTCGTCGATTTGGCGGATCAAGCTCACCCGCGCCGTTTCGGTCTCGAGAGCGACGTAAACTGCCTGATTCTGGCCGAGTGTCTCGTCCGTCGACGAGAGATCGATCTCGAAAAATTGCTCTTTCTCTTGGGGCGTCTGCGAAGCGAGCGGCGCAATTTTCCCGAACGAACCGCTCAATTCTACTGGAAATTGCTGGAAACCGTCTCCAACGCTCAAGCCGTGCGAGAAGACGACGCCTCTTCGTTTCAGCGACGGTTATTCGACGCCGTTTTTCCCGGCAATATCCCCGCGTCAATCGACGGCAACTCGAACTTAATCAAGGACGTTTTGCGGTATATGCGCGAGGCCGTTTTAAAAAACGCACCGAAACGGTTAGCGCATCGGCGGAGTACGGTGCGGCGGTACAGTACATCCGTGTTGCTGGTTTCGGAAAAGTGTCTGTGGGAATTTCACCCATACGTGAAACGATATCGTCTCTTGTGCCTTCCACCGGCCAACGCCGCGGCAAAATGCGGCGCGATCGCGCCCCACGACGCCCATCGACTCCTCGCCTGGACGCGTTCGGCCGGAACTACCGTTATTTGGTCCCTGGATTTGCGCCTACCGTCGCCTCAGCACGCGGGCCAATATCTCTGGCGGAACGAGGCAACGCTCAACTCGGTCAGCGGCGGGATACTCTTTCCAAAGCACCTGGGCGAATCGCCGAACCCCGTGTGCCTGTTCCGTCGATGCGGCGATCCGCCGCCAATTTGGAGGCTGTTGCACGCGACTACGTCGAGGACAATAAAGTTGCTTTTACCGTACAACCGTATATCGTGCGCTTTGCACGCGTCATCGGCGGAAGAATCGACCGATTCGTTCGGCATGTACGTGCTGGGAACCGACAGCGCGGGTCGTCTGATCCTTCGCGATTTTGCAATCGATTGGAGCGGAAGGGGGATAGCGGCCGAACATGACGAGGGATCGGCGCTGCTGGCTCAAATTCCGCAAGAATTTAGCCAACGGCACGGACCCGCGTTTTCCGTTTTCAACGATCCCGATAGAGACGCGCCGCTCCTAGTAGGGAGCGCCAAGGCGGACAAAAAAGGCGCGTTGCTGGTGCCTCTGTTGAGGAAGGTGAAGGGGGAGCCCGCGTGGCGCTCGATCGCGGCACCGATCGCGGACTGCGAGAGCGGCAAAAAATTGGAGGGCGAATACGACGGCGTAGTGCGCGGGAACACCTTGACTCTGTGGCACGCCGAAACCGCACCCGGACCCCGTTTCTTTCAGCGTCGTCGGCTTTGCGTGGATCTCTCAAAAGGCTCAACGTGTTGGATTCGTTGGACAGAATGTGCCGAGTCGGCGGCGGACGGACTCCGCGGACCCCCCGTTCTCTCGTCAAAGTTACCGTACACGACGTCTACGTTGAGGGGAGAAGCTCGGATCGTGTGCGACAATGCCGTCTCTTTGAGTTCTCGAGAGGGCTTTTGGTTACCGCAGCAGGAGTTGTCGAAACAGCACGACATAGCGCGTTTAGAGAACGTAGATTGGAAAACGGACTACCAGTTCGTACTAGAGGGCACAATTACGTCGTAGCATCCTTCGCTTCAAGTAGTCGCCCAGTATCTTTTTCACGCGGTCGGTGTTTGTTTTGGCGCTGCGGGAGATTGCGCAATCGACGCGTAGCCGGTTGCCGATCGAACACTTGATACGACACCGGTACAGCACGGTGACGGGAACTCGATTTTTGTGCGAATACGCGTACGCCGGTAATCGGTCAACCTCTAGGGACAGGACCTTCATTTTTCGTTCTTTCATCGTGAGTGTCTTCGAATCGGCAAGTGCTGGCGTTTATAACTGTAAAAGCCGCTAAAATTGAGGGCTGGCTAATTTGCAAACAGGTAACGGCACGCACATTTTAACGACACTCTGTAAAAGTAATGACGGTAAAACTGAAGCAAGGGAAGTTTCACGTGATTTGAATTGTTAAAATGACCTCCGTTAACGCTACGTGACCTTTAACCCGTTAATTTTAAAGTACGAACTCGTTAAAACGGTAATAGTATATTTAATAGCGTGAATAAAATAAATTTAAAATAATAAGCCTACAATGATGTGCATAATCCCCGCTGTACTATATCCCTCGTTTTTAGGTCGATCCAACATATTACCCCTCAACGCCGATTTATTAACGTAAAGAATAAAAACGTCATAAGAAAACGAGGTTTTTTGTCCCGGTTTTTAATCACGCTGAAACGCAACTATCTAATGCGTCAAATGTAATTTATACGTTATAAACAGTTTTTAAATTTAAACAGAGGGCCGATTAATTTCCGGAAAAACACGTGTTTTACAAAATCCGTTACAGAGTGACGCGGTTGCTTATAATTTAACAAAACAAAGCGTCCGTCCTCCCTCGCTACCAATTCACAGCGATCAACGTTATAAATGTCCCAACCGCCTCCTGAGCGATTAGTTCTCAACGAATGGGCCGATTCTTCGCAACGAGCAAACAGGGTGCGCCTACTGCTGAATTGCGATCGTTTCGAAAATGAAAACGTTGCGTACGATTTGAAATTCGCGACGTACCGACCTGCGCGCACGTTGTCAGGTGAGTGCAAGAAGCTTTTGGACGTTTATCGATTTTAGGGGTCTCATTTCTCACGTAGAGTAAAATTATTCTTGTGCAGTTGCGCGTATAGGCTTTACAACGCGAAAAACGGTGATCGCGGCATTGACGATCGTGATGGTATTTGCGGCAAACTTGAAAAAAAAGCGGCGTAATAAAACTGAGCAGCGTCCGTCATGACGGAACGTCCCATAATACAGAAATCCTATCGAATCCGAAGGTGATTGACGGAATCAACGGGAATCAATGAGGCGCGCGCGCGCGCGCATTTCAATAGAAAGTATTTGTTACCGGGACGTTCAGATACAGGACGCCGTTTACACCGGCAACGTTGTTACAATTTTCATATTATTACGAACGATGTACATGTTCTATTAAAAAAACAACAACTTGGTATCGTTGCTTTGTTTTCCGTAGTAAGCGGCATTCTCACATCGATCATTTTGCGGACTGGATCAAAATGAACGACCGACTGCGCATCGGCAAATCTCAAACCGACCAACTTGAGCGTGAAAATGCCAGACTGGCGGATCAACTCAAAGAGGTCGTAAAAATGAACGGCCATTGGCAGCGTTACGACGCTCAGCGAGAAGAATACGTGCTAAAACTGACTAGAACAAACCAAGAGTTACAAGACGAGATTGACGAGCTTCGGGGCCGATTAGACGCAAAATCGGGCGGCAAGTCCGAGATGCCGGCGAAGAAAACCGCCGACCGGGCGTGCGAAACAAGCGGTGACGCGGAAGAGCCGCAGCTTCAGAAGGACTCGGAGGTGGTCGCGGCGTTGACGGACCAGGTAACAAAATTGAGGGGGAGAATCGCGGAATTGGAAGAGAAAGGAAATAGGGGGAAGAGGGACGAAGACGATCAGATTGCGCTCTTGCGCGAACAAGTTCACGTTTGCGTCGAAGACTTCAAACAAGAGAGGGAGGACAGGGAGAAGGTTCACGGAGATAACTTGAAGTTGATGAAACGCCTGGCGCTGGCGGAGGAACAGGTAAGTTAGTATACGCCGGGTATCAAATTTCTCGGACCGTTTATTTGTCTCCGAACGGAGACACACTTTAGTCAACCTTATGCTGGCCCGATGCGAGCATACAGACCGCGCGGCCACTCACTCGCTACAAACCAAATTGAACACATACTGTCGGCCTTTGGGTCAAACTGCAATGTTAACCGATGCTTCTCTCATTAACGCAATAGCCTACGTAGGCTCCGTGGCTTTAAACGTCAATATTACAATTCTCCTGTTTTTCAGATAAGCACGTACGAAACTAAGATAACGGAGCTACGGGAAAGTAAGCAGTATCGACCGGCGACGGTGACGAGGCCTCCGCCGAGAGGAGGCTACGACGAACCTTGCTGTTACCCCGAAGATAGACCGCGTGGGGTAAGTGTCGAGGGCATGAACGCGTTCGGGCTTTGTTCTAAATGCGCTTATAAAAGCTAACAAGCCGATAATCATACTCTCAGCTTCAAATTTCTTTGTCACATTTAACGCAGGTACCACATCATCACGGGAACAACGCCAGGTACTATGGGGATGATCTCACGCGTCTTCCGAGCGACGTTGAAATTGACGGAGACGACAAGAAGCGGGACATTCTACTTACTAACGGCGTAGAGTCATCGACGGAGGAGGACGTGGAAGAAGTAACGTCTCAGTGCCCGAGATGCATGTCATCTTTCGAACGGCACAGTGACCTCCTGAAGCACGTAGATACGTGCATCGATTGATGGAAACTTTACGCGTCATCTCAGTTTCTGAGTTGTACGTCTGACATTGAACTTGTTGTACAAACGTAGCGTAGATTCGAGTAATAAACCCCAGACTGTTTTGGATCGGGGCATTTTAGTCCAATTTGTCGAGCGAGAGTTTTTTTAACGGGATTTGTATTTCAGTTGGCGGCGGAACGGGTTCAATAACCTAAAGTTGAGATGAATTATTGACTTTTACGGAAGATGATCGAACCAAAGTATCAAAATGCGTGGTGGCCGAAGACGAAATATGAGTTGACAAAATTCCGCTTTTCGATCGGGGGAACGATCGTTTATGAATTTGAACGGAAAAGTTGTTAACGTGAATAGGATAAGCTAAATCTATCATTGCCACGCGAAATACACGCCTATATCGTATGGCGCTATACCGATATCATATTAATAAATGCAACGCATCTTCCAATCATTGTTATAATAATTGCTTATTCTTCAAATCCGGTAAAAAAACTGTCCTTCGGTCAAAGTACAACCTTTAAAAAGTTGAATCGAACGAAAGATGCAAATAAAAAAACTGTATCTCTGTATTAACAGGGGCCCATATTACCCGCTAATATGTTCATTGCAGCGTCATTTATTTGTAAATAAGGTGTCCCAGCTCGCCAATACCGTATCAAAGCTAATTACTTACCCTTTCCCGCTACAGTTTCAATAATCACCCCGGCTTTAGAGGCCCGTATTATTATAAAACAATATCACATTCATGTTTGACATAAGCATTAGGCAAGGACAGCCTGTTAATTGCCGAAAATTTTAAGTTCATAGGTTATGTAGAAATATAGTTAGCTTTAACATTAAAACTTATTTTTGATTGGTTAAAAGTGTGGTTATTGCGCTCAAAAGGAGATACAGCTTGCACCCATTTGATAATGTGGTGCACGTTTTAATATCTATTAACGGTGTACGAGGAAAGTTTGCCAAAACGAGGAGCAGAACGGCCAGGAACGTTCGACTTTTACCATTAGCTCGAGGACCGATCTAGGGGTCGTTCTGCGCAACCGAAACCGGTTCCCTTTCTAAACGGTAAGTCAAATCGTTCGTTTTATGCAGTCAAAAACGGCATAAAAGCGCAATATAATTTTTCGGCACGCGGGTTAGGTGCATGATATGTTTGCCCTTTTAATTTTTTTCAATTTGCGCAATTGCCCCCTAGTCGCAGTTCGAAGCGTCCGGCGGACCGTTTGTACTGCGAAATAAACACGCGTTCATAATTGACGCAAAAACGAAGTAATAACGACACGGGGGTGGAATTTTCCATCGAAAAATAAAGCTTCACGTTCTCTATTTTGGATAGCGATTTCACCGAGCGAAGGCCCAATTTCGAGCAGAGCGTCAGCTGGAAGCGTTGCAATTGGGGACAAGCGACGTGTATGTTGTTAAAGGCGTGTTTATAAAAACTGCACCGATAGAGTCTCAGTTCCAACAAGTTACCTCCGAGTATCGTGATTATGCTGCCGCCAAAGTAACGTAAAGTGAGGAACTGTACGTTTTTTGTAAAATTCGAAAGATATTCCCCCCTCTTGGCAACCTCGTAAATCTGGTCGAGATCCACGCAATCGACTCTCTGCATGCATTGTTTTAACGATATCAACTCCGCCGCTCTGCAAGGCGACGATTGTGGCGCGGTTTCCCTGCAATTATAGATGACGAGGGAGAATAACTGTTTCGATACAATGCGTCTCATGACCTTAATTTGGAATTGAAAAAGGCATTCGTGGAAGGCAACGTGTTTCAAGCGGGAAGCGTGAAAGAGGCGGATAAAGGTGTCGCGCGAAAGGACCGCGCGCTTCAGCTCCAACCTGCCCAAAAAGGAAAACGGCAGCGTACGAATGACTATTCGTACTTTCCGATTCAACCGCATGCTCGATTCGCTGACGCAAAGCTCTTTCAACCTCGGCATGAACACGTCGACGCGCAAACGCTTTCTAGCCTGTCGTATATGAAAATATTTCAAGCTCGTTGCGCAAGTTTTCCGTAACGCTCTGCAAATTTCCTCCGTTAGGACCGGTATGCGAACAAAGGTTGTGTGCCTGCCGGCGTATCGCTCCAGAGTTTTCGCCACAAAACTCGGCCGATGCTCTGCGAGCACCGTTGAATCACCAAAGTCTATAGTTTTCCAGAGACATCGTCTCTGGACGAGACGATGCCAATCCTTACACACCAAAGAGATTGTGCGCAATCTTTCCATGGGTGGAATGTATTCGAAGATTGAGAGGCAAAAGTAATCGTCGCAGCAAAGCCCCTCGGCCATTTTGTTTGCCGCCCGCCCGCCCGCCCGCCCGGCCGAGTACTAACGTGAGCGCTCCGGCCAAAGGCGAGCTACGATGGTGTCCGTTGCGTACCACAAATTTCGGGCGCTCAATGGCCAAACCCTGGAGGATTGGAGCGCCCCGTCGGGGTTCCGATTGGAAAGTTCCGACGATCCCGAGGTTTTGTTTCGGGCAAGCCGCGCAAACGGGGATTATACGGACGTGAAGATTGAGAGCCTGTCCGCCGACGTTCTGCGCCTCTTCGGCTGCGATAACCGGCGGCGATTGCGCCAAATTTTATCCAACTGCACCTGGACGACGGACGGGAAGCGTGTTCGGTCCCTGTACTCTACCGACTATTCGCTGCGGCTAAAAATACACGACGTTCCGCGGGACATTGTCGAAGCGTTGGGGACCCCGTTAACGTTCGGATCTGCGGCGCAATCGCGGGATTGCGTAGCGGCCGACGTAAAATGGGACTGTCCCTATCGGCACATCCCCGTTTCGAGCGGTTCGCAAACCCGCTATTTCGATCTGAGGCGAGCGGGGGACGGGTTTGCCCGGGCGGTCAGAGACCGAACGGGGTGCTCCAACCTAGAGTCTTATTTTCGAGCTCTACGGCAGTGGATGAACGCGGACGGGCCGTCTCCGTTTCTCAGGTTGGATGGAGCGACGATCGGTCTACCCACTCCGCCGTTAGTGGAAACGACACTTCGCCTATTCTCATTCGACTCTTCGGGTCTGGTGGACCGACTGGCCCCCAGCGTCGATTTTGGCGCGTGGACGCAACTCGAGGGGGGCTCCTACTACTGCATCGTGCCCGGGGGAGAGGCGATAGTAACGAACCTGAAAACGGGGGCGATTGAGCCGCTGAATATCTGGAAAGACTTGAGACGGGACACGCTAAACAAAATGCTTCTCGAAACCGGATGGTCCTCAAACGACAAGGAGGAATTTCGAAGGTCGTTTGACGCCGTATACCGGAGCGAGCGGTGTCTCGTCACCTTCAGGAACGAGAACTGGGGGATTGCGGTTCCGACGGCACCGCCGCCCGATCATCGTCGGTCGTAGCGGGCGCCAAAAAGTATCTTAGGCACCCAAAGTCGACCAAATCGAACGTGATTTCCAACGGGCCTCTTTCGGTCAACTTCAACGTGACTCTGGGCGTCAAGGACGCCGCTTTGGCAATTTCGCAGAGATATCGATTGCGAAAAGTTGCGGAAAAGCTTTTGCTAACGTTAACGGACACTTCTTCGGCGGCGGTGTCTTTCGTCAAACGACGATAACTCGTTTTGCCGGCCATACCATCTCCGCGCGCGGAAAACTCAATCTCCTCTCGCTCCAAACCCGCCGATATTTCGCAATCGTCCCCGATGGTCTTGAACACGTTGCAGCGACGTTGAAACTCTTTCGACGGCAGCGATATAGAGGCGTCTTCCGTTTTGTCGTAATCATCTATGCCCACTTCCTCGAAGTCAATATCGCAGAGCGGGAGGCAATAGTCCCCCCTTTTTGCGCCTTCTTGCGATACCGTTTGGAGTTGGAGCGTGTCGGTGCCCTCGTACTTGATGGTCAGCGAGTTGTCGTCGATAAAATTTAGGACGGCCTTGAGGCTCAAGAGGTGTACGTCGATTGCAACGCTTTGGAGGCACGTGTATCGCTTAAAAGCGCGCTTATCCACGGTTAAATCGCACAGCGCCGCGTAGCCGGGATCCAGGCGGCGCATACGAATGCCTTCCGGGGAACACTGCCATCGACCTTCCGGCGCAAAGGCAGCCACCGTCTGGACAACCTTTTTGAAGTACTGCGGATTGAGCGGAGTGGCTTCCATTGAAGATGATGCTCCTCGTTATTTGGTGGATAGCCGCCTCGGGAAGGGTGACTGGCGAGCCCCTTTTGAGCGTCGACGACGCCTTTCACTACGCGTCCTTTTCACACAACGGTACAGTAATGTATCTCGGCGCTACAAATGCGTTCTACCTGCTTAACCTTACTGCCGATCCGCCGCCGCGGGCGTTTGCCAACTTTTCGTGGGACAACAGCCGGAAGGTGAACGTCTGTCGAAAAAAGTATCCGGGCCGAGAGGAAGTATGCCGAAACCGGGTCTTGCTCGTCGAGTACGACTCGACGCACGACGTTCTCGTCTCCTGCGTCAAAGGCTTGCCGACGGGGAGATGCGTCTATTTCAAAGGACTGAATTTAAGTCGGGGGATCAGTTATAACACGGGCTTTCGCGGTAGGGTTTCCGCCGCCGGCAATCGACCGGCGGTTGGACGCTTCTCCAACGGAGAAATGTACACCCTCGCCGACGCTTACAGCAACTTGTACGTATTGAGACGAACCAGCCTCAACAACACGGACCCCGTGGTTAAATCCCTCGGGGAGTGGCTCGTGGATCCTGAACGCCTAAAGATGATGGATGTCGACGATTGGATTATGCTTTTTTTCAACGAAAAGACGCTCGATAAGCGGGACAGGCCTAAGACGATTGCGCGAGTAGCGAAGGTCTGCCAGACGGATCCCGGAACGGACGGTACGTGGAGCTCGTTTCAAAAGGCACAGCTGAGCTGCGTCCCTCCCGGCAGGTTTACCTTTGCCTTTAGCGTTTTACGCGACGTTTGCGCCGCCGACGGCGGCAATAAGGGGTTTTACGCGGCGTTTGGCGCCGAAAAATTACCCGGATCAGTGCTGTGCTTTTTTACCAAGGCGGAATTGGAGAGCGCATTTTACGATTCCCCGTTTGCCGAATACGATCAATGCGGTCAACTCGTGGAGCACGACGGCGACGTTCCGTTGCAAACCTGGGTTTGTAGCGACACGGGGCTTCCCGTAACGACCGAGTCGAAACGTTTTATACGAGATCACCCCCTCATGTACAGAAGTTTAAAGCGACGACCAATCTACTTTTCCTCGGTCTTGTTCGATAAAATTACCGCTTACGTAGCCAGCGAAAATCGTACCGTGCTGTTTTTAGCTCTGCAAAACGGCACGATAGGCTGGTTGACTCACGACCCGAGCGTAAATACAATGTCGTCGATGATCAGCGTAGCTACGATATCGGCGTCGGACCGTCCGGTTTTAGCCCTAGCGGCGATCGGCCATACCGAAACCGTGACGCTATGGGTAGTGGCTCGTAGCGTCGTCTTTCGGTACCGCATACAACTTCGGCGCCCCGCATCGTCGTACGCCTTCTCGTTGGACGAAACTTTGGTTAAGATTTGGAACTGGCCCCGCCTGGGATTTTTCCTCTTCATCTCCCTCGGCGTACTGTGGCTGGCCTGCCGCTAGTAAAGGGATAACGTATCGCTCGTAAAAAGCCTCCAGTTTGGGAAGCACCACCGTCCTCCAAAAGTGATGGTCGGGGAAGATGCGATCCACGACGATTTGACGAGAGGGCGGGTGATACACGACAAAATCGCAAAACGAGGCCTCGTATATCGCGAGTTGGCCCTGTACCTGATAGTAGTAGTTGTGTGTGGCTTTAAGCTTAAATCGGCCATCGAGTTTGACGAGATAAAACCCCGTGCGTTTACGTTTGCGGTACACTTCGTCGATCGACGCGGCGTTCTCGTCAAAGAGCGTTTTCACTTCGAGGCAGCCTCCCGCCCCTCCCTTTTCGCGTACCTTCCCGTCGACGCTGGCCCCCAACCAAGCGTATCCTTTCCAATCCGGCACCAGCAAACCCCGCGGAGAGCAAACGACGCCGGGTTTGGTCTCCAGGTACCGTCGAATACCGCCCCTTTCGTGATCGAGGCCGTACTGAACGGCCCTGGGGCGATATCGAAAATCGACCCGTTCGTCGAACAGGGAACGGGCGTACGCCCGCTTGACGCGTTCACTCCTAAATTTGCAAATTTTGCCAAAGTTGGACGACGTCAACCGTCCGCGACGACGTCGAAACCACTGCGGGCATTTCGATTGCCCCCTCGTTTCCCGCTCGATATCCCGCTGCTCTTGCTTCGTTATCGTGACCATTTTTTGGACCTTTTCGCAGACTCCCACTTTCGGGCCTTTTCAAACGATGGAGAAAACGGTGTCGGACTCTACTTAGGCAACGCGGGGACTCTACTTAGGCAACGCGGCCGTGTTAATGTTAATACAAACGCTACATTTGCAAGTGCATTTTTTACGCAAAATCTGCGCTGCGCGTTGCTCTGATTTATACTTGGCTTTTCAACCCTTAGGAAACCGGGCTATTGATGTTGTCCGATCGTGATATAACGGACTGATTGCGCGATCCCTGCCTACGTAAATAGGCCGGACGGTCCTCTCCGGAGAGCAGGGCTTGAGCGACGTGCAGGATATTCTTGGCACCGTTAACGTCCCTGTTCCACAAACATCCGCAGACGTTACATCCGAGAAGCCCGTGAACGAGACGTTGTTGCCCTTTCTTGAAAGGTTTAACTGACCGTGACATTCGGCCTTTTGTTCTCTTAATGACTTCCATTGTTTTAACTCCCCCATAGCCCTTTTTCACATACAAACGACGGTGTAGACTAGATTTACGTGACGTCATCCCCTCGAGGCTCATTTTGAAACGTTCGTGAGCCATTCATACGCAAATTTACGCCAATTTGATCACCCTTGTATCAAATATGCCAATGAGATTTAGTTTTATTCAAATAAGGTCATGACCCGTATCAATTATGCAAATGAGCCTGACCTTTGACCTTCCCAATTTCTTATGTATTTCTTTCTTTACACATTATGGGGGGTTACTAGTAGCATATTGACTCATCTCAAGTTCATTTCAAAGCTCGGAATCTACTCTAGAAACAACTTGAGGTATTGTGTTATTGCAGTCGGGATGTTACAAAAAGTAGGTGTGAAATGTGTTGACCTTTTATTGGGACAGCCTGTATATCCTGAGATATTGTTAGTAAATACATAATAGGCCCCCCCCCCACTCCATGAACATGGGAGCCGTGACGTCAGCTCGCCATTCAGACACAATCCGTAGCTGCCATTATCAATAGCCGCCCGGTTGGATAAGAATTTCATCAAGGCGAATGGACTCAACTCAAAACGCCTGCATTATGGCGTCGTCTACATCCACCAGTTAGGGATCACTTCAAAACTCAACCGGCGGTTGACCGCACGTAACCGGCGGTTCTGGGCGGTTGCTATTGTTTTGAACAATGGCAACCGCCCGGAACCGGCGGTTCTGGGCGGTCAACCGCCGGTTGAGTTTTGAAGTGACCCCTTACC
>JAAUXV010006380.1_pt1 | contig 17373 bp, 24 predicted proteins | sample 7278181 | NCBI WGS metagenome assembly JAAUXV01 (sample SAMN14350114, study PRJNA611818) | marine sediment metagenome | isolation source: surface marine sediment (2.1m) | place: French Polynesia: Moorea | collected 2018-08
GGCGGGTTCAAGGTTTCCTCCCTTTTTTTCTCCCCCCATGCCGCCTTTTTTATTGTCCCCACTTTTTCATCCCTTCGCGGCGGCGGAGCGGGAAAAGGAGGGAGGAGGATGCGGACGGTCGGAGCCGAGCGGAGGGCTACGCGCGTACATACAATGGAAATTGGCCCCTGAAAATGGCAATTTTCTCCACGCACAGGCGGTGAAAGCAGGAACGTCTCATTTTTTGGAATGCGAAGCGCTTTCTAGGGATACGTTTTCAAGCAAAACCAACCACTCGGATATCCAACTGTATTTCCATGGCTTGTTTCCTCTTCTTTTCGTCCTAACTGAGCCGCGGTGGGCTTTTCCACCATATTTATGGCTGCGTCCCACGTCGTCCCTTCCCGTTTCCCCCGAAAGGGATTTTGCGAAAACTTTTCGCTCGTCGGAAATAAAAACATAATCTGTCCGCTTTCCCTCCCCCGCAGAAAAGGAGGAGAGAGAGGAGAAAACTTTCCCCCTTTTTTTTAATCCCACCACTGACATGCCAGCCTCCCTCCCTCCCTCCCTCTCCCTCTCGGTCCTCCCGCCCGTTTTCCGAGGCTGCGGCGGAAGGGGGATTCATCTTTCCTCCTCCTCTCTTGGCGCGGGCGGGGGCGAGGTTGGGGCCTGAGGCGAACAAGGAGGAGGAGGAGGAGGAGGAGGCGGTTGTTGTCGGTTTGATTGCATGCACCCTTAATGGGTGGAGGAGATGGGGAGAGCGATCCCGTACGTACGTACGTAGTAGACGACTCCTCTCTTCTTCCTCCTCCTCCCCCGCAGTCGGCGGCGTCACAAGCGCATGCTACGCTAATGAGAGGAGCGCCTAAAGATTCAACCATTTCGGCAAAGTTCTAAATAGTTTTTTTTAATTTTGGGGATGTTTATATATCCTTGGCGTCTCTACGGTGCACTACAAAGAGATTCTCTTTGGTGAAACAGGTACTTTTAGGTTGAAAAAAGTTGGTCGCTAGCGCGGGAGAGAAACGTACATGTAGACGGAGAGGCAAAAAGAGAAAAAAATAATGGTTTTTGCGGCCAAGGGTAAGAGATCGACGGTAGTGAAGACATGAAGAAGAAGAACGGCTTCTTTTGTGTGGTCAGGAGATGTTGGAGGGGAATTTCGATGGAACTGAAAAAGGAGAAAAGTTGTGTAGCAAAGCCTCAGACCAAACATATAGGAAGTTGGAGTGCACACACATTATTTCCTCTCTTCTCCCCCTCGCCGCCTCCAGCATCGTAGCCGCCCTCTCCCTCATTGCCTCGGGATCTAATTCGCTCGCCTAGGAGAGCTGAGAGGGAAGGAGGAGAGGCAGGCGTGCCAGAAATATCAAGCAAAGGACACCTTTTCCCCTCTCACTCTTTGCCCCGAATTATTGGACTTGTTAGCCTGCGTACCGTAGGCGAGTGGGCAGCAATAGGGCTAAACAAGCACTGGACAAGCACTGGAACACAAATACAAATAATTTGAGTGCAGACGTAGCAGACAGTGTGAGGTCACGCCGCAAACTCTGGGGTCTTTCCTTCTCCGAAAAATTGTGTTTTATCGAATAATGCTTATTCAATAATCATAAAATTAAACTTCCAAAGGAAGCTCTTGAGTTCTACTTTGACGGTGGCTAGGCCCCGTTCATCTCTCGGACTTACTAAAACAGTGTGGTGAAGCACAAAAGTGTTTGAGTATATCTACTGTAGAGTGCCTGATTGCTTGTGGCCCACTATCATATGGGATACCAAATAAGTCCTGAAAAGGAAAGCTTTTCGTCGCTTCCTTGTCCGGACAGTGCTAATAGCTAGCTCCCCCCTCTTCCCTTCTTTGTCTCTGCCATGTGGTTTGAGGCTTTTTGTCCGCGGCGGCGGCGGCGGCGGCCATGGGGGAAAAGGGAAAGCGCGGAAGGGCGATCAATCTTGATTCTCCTCCTCCGCGGAGAAAGAAGAGGAAGCGGGGAGATGGGGGAGGGCGTATGTAGTGCATGGGCTCTCCCTCTCCTACTCTTCTGGCTCCCCTGACGATCCAGTTGCACACATCTTCCCCCCCTGGTTTTGTTGTGACGGCGGCGGCGATGTGTACGTACGTACAACGGCGGGCGGGACGGGAATATGTCATGGGCAAAGATGAGAGGAACCCGGCCAGGCAAACAAGGGGACGGAGAGAAAGGGGACACAATTTAGGACTTTTAACTTGTACCGGGAGGAGAACCCGGGCTTCATGCAAACTTTTTCGAGGGAGAGGGCCTTCTCCCCCCCCCCCTCTTTTTTATTTGCAACCATGAGAAGTGGCTCGTTTTCTTTCTCTTCCTTTTCGCGTGCGACTCTTGTTTCGGGTTCGGGGACAACAGGAGGGAGGAGGAGGAAAAATGGGAAGAGCGGCCGCAGCCACGACCAACAACGACCTTTCGTTTGTTTGCGTGGAAAAGAAGGTTTCTCTTCTTTCTTCCTCTCCCACTCTTGTTCCCTGTTTCCCATAGCTCGAAGGTTTTGCGCAGAGGACGAAAAGGAAGAAGAGAGGAAAGAGACTTTTTTGCTTTGACAAATCGCTGTCGCGGCGGTTTCATTTTCCCCCTTCTGCGCTGCTGCTGCTGCAGAGGTGGAAAAAATTGTCAAGACGGCGGAGAAGAAGAGGGAGGGGAAAGATGGGTGCAAAACATGCTTTAGTCCTTGTTTCCCTGTCCCCTCTCTTCCTTCCGGTGGCGGGGAAGAAGGGGATTCTCCGAAACTGTTCCAATGATAGTCAAGACTGAAAGAAAGCTTGGGGTATTGTCGAAAATGCTTCTGCGGCATCGTCCTTCCCCCATCCCCCCTTTTTCCGCCACCCTGAGCAATCTCGGGCACGAAATTCCTTCTCAGACGCCTCCCTCTCGCCTTCCCCCTCTCTCCGCTCCTCCCAAAATACCGCTTTCTTCCCTTCTCTCCGCCCTTTCCAAAAGTGTGGAGGAGAGGAAGGAAGAGAAAGGAGGGGGAAAGAGAGGGACGATGCTTGTAAACATCAACGCTTTTATTCACGATCGCCCGAGCGCTAAATTGGACACTAAAAAGGAGGGAGGGAAGGAGGAAGGAAGAAAGAGGGGAAATACGGCAAGGCCTAAAAATGCCACAGCAGCACAGCATGCAGCGAAGATATGAGAAGGCCGGAGACGCGCTTTTTTTTTGCTTCCCTCTTTTTGGAATTCCCCCCATCGGCCACCAGAGATCTACTACGATGCACTTTCCCCTCTGCCGTCGACAGAGAATTTGCCCGCTTATCCTCAAGGGGAGGGGGAAATACAAAGAATGAATGTTGCATTTTGGTGCGGGGGGGTCGCGGCGGCTGAGGCCCAGGAAGGAAAGTATAGGAGTAAGAGGATCATGGAGGGGGAGGGATGGTGGGGCGAAAGGTGGGGATGAAATACAGTAGTGGCTCGCAGGAGGAGGAGGGAGGAAATTGCTCTGAGGCACGCCGAGACAACGCCGCCGGCTCCTCCTCCTCCCTTTTCTCCTCTCTTTTCTCCCTGCAGGTGGTAAATCCAATTACTGCAGGAGGAAGAAGAGAAGGACGGGAAAAGAAAGTCCTACTACCCACTCGGTCAGGAATGGTAAATTAGGGAAGGCGGAGGACCGCGGAGGAATTGTCTCCCGAAGAGAGAATAGAAAGGATTTTCATCCCGGTGATGTACTAGCGAGTCACATATGCGCGAGCCTTGCTTCATTAGAGTTCCTCGTCATGTGACTAGCTCATGCATGCCTGTCGTTGCCGATTCACGATGGCTGTTGCAAGTATCCCCCTACAGTCTCATTTTCGTGCTCATATTTCCTCCTCCGCTCGGGGTCTTCGTCGCCGTTCGGACTCTTGTTTGATCGCTCCCCTGGGATCGTCTCCCCCCCTCCTTCCTCTCTCGCTGCAAAAGCTACTCCTTCCCTCTCCCTCTCCACATGAGGCACTACGTACGGTACTACGCTCAGAAAGAGAGAGAGACTTAATCAAGTCGCGGTGGGCATCGAGGGAGGGGGGGCGAAAGATGGATATCCACCAGGTATACGGAGGCAAACAAAAACAACATGGAGGGAGGGAGGGAGACCAACGCACGGACTGGTTCTAGGCAAAGGAAGGGGCATTCCATTCTTTGCGTACAAACACGAGGGGAAAGGGGAGCAGTCCAAAGAAAAAGGTCACACCAAGCTATCTACATGTACCAGTACAATGGAGGAAGACCCCCTCAAGAATGGGTGCTGTGATTGGTGGGGAGGCAGGAGTGTGACAAGTCGTCCTTGATGTGGCTTTCCCCCCATTGTTTCTCGTGTGGCGGTCAAAGCCACCTGTCTCCCCCCCCCCTCTCCTCCTCCTCGCCCCCGGGCCAATGCCGGCTCGAATTGGCACCCAACATGATTTGTCTCTCTATTTCCCCTCCTCCCATATATCCGTCCGCCATTCTGGCCCCACCGTCACCCAAAGGCGGCGGCGGCGGAGGACGAGATCGAATGGACAGTTTGATCTAGTGCCCCTTTGTCGCTTCGGGCCGGGGGTCGAAGGGAGAATACGAAATTGCACCAGACCCGATCCACCCTCCCGCTGCAGGAACATTTTTCTTCTCCTGCAATCGTGAGGCCCTCCTCCGGCTGAGGCGGTTCCGGTGGGGCAACGTTGAAGCCGGATGCTGTGGCGGCGGCGGAAGAGGAGACATAAAAGCAACTCAGGTGCACTCCTTCTCCCCTTACCCCTTTGAAGGGTAAAACCTCTACGTATTTTTGGCTTTGGAAGAAGGAAGGGAGGCCCTGCTAGGAATGCCAAAATTGTGTGGTGTCGTCCCGGAGGTTTGTGCGTTGTTGGAGGAAGAGGGATGCCACCACGTGTCCGTGAGTGGCCTTCCCGACCTTCCTTCCTTCTTCCCTCCCATCCAAGTGGGGCCGGATCAAACCCAAGATGGCCCACTACCTCCCTCCGTCTCTTCGCCCTTTCCTCCAAAAAAATCGAGAGTGAGTGGAGGTGACGGCGACGGCCTTCCTCCTTCAACCTTTCCTACGGACGGATATCCTCGGATCCCCTCCTTTTTTTACTCCGCTTCCTTCCGAAAAGCTTTTGTAGCCCGCTCCTCCTCCCCCTTTCCTCCTCCCGTTTGTAATTCAACTCACGCCTACGCCCGCCTGCCTGCCCGCCCGGCGACCCTCCCCTAGCTGCTTCAAACCCTTCACCGTTTCTCTTTTCCTCCGTCATATTTCCCCGCGCCCCTCCCTCGGCCTCGAAAAACAAAGTATAGAATTTCTGTTGAAGCGTAGAAGCGCTACAGCGCGTACGTTAAATCGCAAAGAAAGGGGGAATGAGGCCGCCGACTTCTTTCCTTTGCACACACGTGTCGCACTGTCGAAAGTAGTGCGTCGAAAGCAAGCAAGCAAACACGATTATTCCTATGATTTTGGTGTTTAATACGGACATGAAAATGAATGCAATAAATGAGAAAATCCCTCAGGAGTATTTCTCCCAATTTCATAATCTCTATTCACAATGCGTCAGGGCACTCCGCTTGCTTCCCCTACCTACCATACCGGCATAGCATTGCTACTTCACTACTACTACCTGCCTAGTGAGAAAGTCGTTTGTCCCCCCCCTTTCCTCCCTTCTTCTCCGTGCCCAATTACCATATGGGCCGTGGGAACTTTTTCCTGCGGAATGGGGAAGAGAAAGGGGGAGGGAGTGTGTCGGCCAACGGACGCGATCCTCCTCCTCCCATTCTTTCTCACTTAGCACACGCTCGCTCGGTTGCTCCCCCATCCAGAAATAGCGTACGCGGCCGGGAGAAAAAGGAGAGAGACGGGAAGGGAAACTTCTCTCGCCCGAACCGCCCATTCTGGCGGCCACTTTTGGGTCGCCCAACTGCCCTCGACTGAGTGAACTTACTTGGCATGATGGAGACGGTCTTGAGCGCCCTGAGCACCCTGAAGGTGCGCAGCCCGGCCAGGTTGCCCATCTCGATGAAGGAGGTGAGGTAGCCGGAGAAGATGACGGTGAAGTCGAGCCAGTTCCACGGGTTGCGCAGGTACGTGTAATTGTTAAGGATGAAGCCGCGGGCCACGCACTTGATCACCATCTCCAGCGTGTAGATGGCCAGGAACATGTACCTGTAGGTAGTGTAAAGGGGAATGGGAAATTGCAATTTACGAGACGATACGTGCAATTCCGTTAATAATACGTATGGTATTATTGATATGAATAGTAGGGCAAGTCGTCATCATTGTGAATGCTGCTGGCCGCGGCACAGTGCAAACGCAACGTTGCTGACTTCTCCTTTGTTCTTCCCTCTCCTGTGCGTAGCTAGTACAGTACACTATTGCAGAACTGCAGTTGACAGGTGGAAAGAGGAAGAGAAAAAGAAAAGTAATCCTCCCGAAAATGGAGGGAATGTAACAGTTTTTGCTCCACTCACTCGGCCTCGTCTATAGGCTTCGTCATGGCCAGGAAGATACAGTTGACCAAGATGGTGAGCATCACAATGTAGTCGAAGTACTGGTTCGTGCAGAGGTAGACGGCGAAGCTGCGGATCTGCAACACAAGACAAGAACACAAAGATGTATACAGCAATGGCTTTCTCGTTTTCGGTATAGAATAGCGTTTCGTAATAGATGCCTTACCACATTCCACGGCGCGAAGAGCCACATTGCCCTCGTGGCCGAAAACCTCTGCACGTAGTGCTTCTGAAAGCGGCGGGAGACCACGCAGAAGGTCTGAAATAGAAAGAAATAATAGATTGGTTATGAAAGGGACTTTCGCAACTCGAGAGAAAATTGGGACCAGCTCGGTTCAACCACGAGGGGGGTTGGGATTGGACGGGAGGAGGAGAAGCAGGAGGGAGGGAAAGGTGGGGAAAAACTTTTTTTGCGTCGCCCGACCCGGCTGTCCTTGCCAGGAAACGGAGGAAAGACAGGCCACTCCCCTTACTCTCCCCCTGGCATTACTGCCACCGAGAGAGGCGCAACGGCTGCCAATAATTATATTTTCCTCCCTAGCAAGGTTTTCTACTAACTTTTTTGTCCCTTTTGGGTTTTGCAAGGTCAATGCTTGCCCGCTTGGTCTTCATATGGGAGCCGCTTCAAAATACAATGTGCTGCTCCATGCAGTAGATGGGTTCCGAAATTTAACGTATTTTTTTTTGTCAGCGAGATTGAGTTTAGACTGCTGGGACAGAAAAGCAGAAGAAGCGTTTCCTCTTTTCGAATAATCTCTCTTATCTTCCTCTTCTATTTTCCTTCCATCGGAGAAAGTAGGAATCCCCCGTGGAATCCCGTACTCTCCCTCCCCCTCCATTAACCACTACCTTCACCCCATATTTTCCCTTCCATCTCGCCAAGGGATTTGCAGAAATTTCTTTTATACCCGTTCCTTTACCTTCCTTTTCCCTTTTCCGATGTGACAACTACAAAGTGACATTCTATCATGGAAGAGGGAAAGGAGTCCGTCAGTTCATATGCGGAAAATAATACTTTCCATTCCGGCTCGGTTGACTCTCCCCGTGGGCTCGTCGGCAAATCAGCAAAGGCAATACAGTTTAGTTTCAGTCTTCGCTCCTTGCGCACACAAGACCCTTTTTGGTCCTTTTTGGGCCGAGCGGGCGCTCCCTCGATCACGGCAAATTAGACAGCTAATCTGGACAGTTAAAACGGCGCGCTGGGAAACGGAGAGAAGTGGAGCTTTTGAGGGTCTACTTTGATGCAATTTTCCGCAGGGCAACCCCCTCCTTCCCTCCTCCTCCTTCAGTCCCCCGCGACACCGCAAAAAAGTGTGCGAATGGAAAGAGTGGGCGAAAAGAAGGGAGGGATAAAAAGTCGGCTCTTTCTTCCCTTCTTCCCTTCATAGCCTCATTTTTTCTTTTCTTCATCATATCTCTTCTTCTTTTCTCTCCTCTCTCCACTCCGTCTCGCACCGCCACTTCTGCCGCCGCGAAAGCGAAGGCCGCCGCCGCCAGACCATTAAAAAACTCTCCTCATATAATGGTCGGCCGGGGAAGGAAGAATAGAAGGCCAAGGAAGAGAGAGGAGCTTCGAAAGGAGAGACTATTGCAGCGAGAAGGCCGGGAGGGGAAGGAGAAGGAAAACTTTTTCGCCCGACTGTGCGAAACAAGAGTAGGGGAGACTAGGAGGAAGAGGATCGTCTGCCCTTGCAAGCCGAGAGCTAAGAGGGCCAGAAAGAGAAACGGTTTATTTCTGGAAGGCCTCTGTGCAACCTAGTACACAAATTTCTAAAGTCTTTTTTGTTGCCATCTGCTAAAAAATATTCAGGAATTCTCTTCCTCCTGAAGGGCAGCCTTCTCTATCCCAAAAAATAGCGCCTTTTGCGGTCACTCTTCCAATCGATATCGAGAAGGTCACGCCTCACGCGTGTAGTAGTTTCCCCTCTTTCTCTTCATTGCTTTTTTGCAATTCCCAAAAGTCGGAAATAAGTCCAGTTCTTGACTAGTTTAGCTTAGTAGGCCCAAATCTAGATCGTGGCTGGCGTAAAGATAGACACCCTTTTCCACAGGCCACCACAGGCGTCTCGCTATCTGAAACGGCGCCGGGGGACAAGAGGGGAAGACTAGGGAGGCAGCTATAGAGATAGACGCCATATCGTCGCCGAGGAATCTCCTTTCTCCTCCACTTTTCCCTTTTCCCCTTTCCTTCCCCCTCTTGTCGTCGTTACATTTCTTTCCTTCTCCTGCGAATGGAAATGCGAGAGGGAGGGAAAGGGAAAGGGAGGCCGAGGAGCCCCCACTCGAAATGTATGATAATCTTATTCAAAATAATCCCCCATCCTCCTCCTCACTATCCTACACTGGAGCGGCGGCGGCGGAAAGGAAGAAGGGCCGAAGGACGAACGGAGAAAAATTCGTCCCCTGCCACACATCCACGCTACAGGGTGTCTCATGTACCGACATGCGGCGTGCTTGCAAACATGATATTGGACAAAATTCGGAGCATCTTTCCCTTTTCCACATCCAATGCAATTGGGGGCCGGAGTGCGGCCTTCAAGTCTCTTTCGAATGGCGGGCAATCAGGATGCGATTCCGAGCTGTCTGCGCCGGTTCCTCTCCAAGGGGGAGGGGAGAGAGAAAGCAGTCTTTCCTCCCTCCCCCCAATTTGTAAGCAGCGGCGGGACAGTCAACATTCATTGGCCGACTATGCGGTACACTGTGGGCCAAGCCCGGCACGCGTATGATAGCGCAGGTACTCGGGGTATAAAGGATAGTACTAGTAGCATTACCGCGAAACATGAGGATGCAAAATATCACTGCCTTTCCTTCCTCTTCGTTCGATATTGAGTCGCTTGGCAAAGAGTACTTTATAGGCTGTGCGGATTGAAGAGCGGGCACTGGACGTTTTCCTCCGCTCTGCCGGAGAAAAGTTACATCTTTGAGTCAAAGTTTGCGAAAAAGAACCACTTCAAAGAAAGCGGAGGTAGCTTAATTGAATAATTGTATGGTGCAAAGGGAGAAATTATCCCACGGGTAAATATTCCATCCTTGGCTCCCTTTCTGGCAAAAAAGTTCTCCCAGCTCCCTTCGTCCTCCTTCTTTCGATTCCTTGGCAGCCCCACCGAACGAACGACTGTCGAGGAGGGGGAGGGGACCGAACGGTTTTGCCAAGTCAGAAAGAGAGCGGGGAGCGGGGAGTGAAATATTCCTGGAGTCAGCAACAAGGGTTGGAGGGGGGGAAGGGGGGAGCACCGTGCGACGTAGTAGTGTGTACCTGTGAGTGACTCTTTCCGCTTTTCCTCCTGTATTTTCCTCCTATTTTGCACGTTCATTTGGCGGGTCCAGTCTTCAGCAGTCCCCGCTGGAGGAGAGAGGAGAAGCGGGGACTAAGTGGTCTGTTTGTTGCTTCCCCCCCTTCTCACACAGAGAAGAGAAAATTTCCTTTGATGCCTCGGTTGGCATCATCCAAAGTTGGCTCCTCCTTTCCCCGGGGCTGGCGACAGCCAAGTCCGGCCGGAGGAAGAGGTTCAAACTTTCTCTTTCCCCCGGGTGAGAGGGGAGGGGAAAAGGGCTTCTGTGGCACGGGTTTGCATGCAACTACTATTAACACACGCACACAGTACTCACTGCCGGCGGGGATGGCTGTTTGTCCCTCCCCTCCCCTCACTGTAGTTCCCCAGCCCCTCCCTTCCCTCGGGGGCAGGAGGAGGCGCCGAGAAAAGCCTCTTTCCCCTCGCATCCTCCCACCCTTTCTTATAATTGTGTCTCCCTCTCTCTCGCCTGCAGCGAGAACGAGTCGCCTTCTCTATAACGACTGAGGAGTCATTTCAGGGCCTTGGGGGCGTCGCCACCTCGCAGCAAGCGGCGGAGAGAGAGTTTAGATGAGGCCGGCTCAAAGGAATTAACGAAGAAGGAAAAGATGGATGTAGCGTTTCTCCTCGTCTCATTAGAACGAGTGAAAATTAAAATGTGACGCTGTAGGAGGAAAAGGAGACCGTCTCGAAGACCGAAATACATCTCAAGGAAAAGACAACACGGCGAGAGAAAAAAACAAGATTTCCCTGCAAATGGAAAGGTTCTTGTTGCGCGAAGGTGGAGAGGTAAAAGTATATTCAGGTGGAAAGAAACCCTCCTTCACTCTCTAGCCATCCATCCAACTCCCTCTCTTCTCTACTTTTCCTCTCTGGCTCTGCTCTTCCTCCCCGAGTCCTTGAGTCCAATTCCCCTATTAGGACTTTCGCGCTAGGGAGAGAAGGAAGAGAAATGAGGGAGGGAGGGAGGAAGAATTTCTTACGGCCGAGGGCGGCGGCGACGTCTGAGGAAAAGAATAAGAATGGAAGGGAGAGGAGACGGCAAAAAAGAGGGCTGGTTGGGTAGACGAGAGGAGGAGGATCTTATAAAAGCGAAGGGGAGGAGCAGAGGAGGATTAGGCCCCCTCTTCCCTGGGAAACATTATTGGCCTGGCGAGGAAAGGAGAGTGGGGAGAAAAGAAATCCACCGTCTCGAGACAGCTAGGATTTTTCTTCCTCCCCCCTCTTTTCCTTCCGTCCGTCCGTCACAAGTTATCACATGTACACACGCGCTTAGCAATTTTGCGGCTGAAAAAGGAACCTCTGCTGATGACGATCACGACAAGTCTTTTCTACGTCCCCTTTGTATCCTCGACGCCAGGTTATTACGTGTCCCAGAGCACTCCCACCGTTTCCCATTTTTACCTCGCCGGAGGACAATCCCGCGCCCTTATAAGAATGCCGTACAGTGGTAGTGTGACGGAACTGGGAGGAGAGTTGGTTCCTATCCACGCATCGGTCGCGGGGAGGTATCTTTTGTGATTGCATTCAGGCCTTCCTTCCTTCCCTCCTCCTTCCCATTGGTCGGGGCGCGGTGGCGTGTTTGTTTGTTGTGTCCCACCCTCACCCTCCGATAGGTCAGAGCGGGGCCTTCGCTCCCATGGCGTTGACACAATGTCGTCCCACCCGCCCTCCGCGGCAGTATCAATGGGGAGGAGGGGGAGGAGGGACTATTTTCCCGCTCAACGACCCGTGAGCGCCAGCCACAAAAGAAAGCATACAGTGGCAGGAAAAGTGAGCGGGGAGAAAGGGAAAGGGATGAATGAAGAGAGGCCCTTTTGAGGGAAATCATGATAGGGATAGGAGAGGTGGCGGCGGGGGCGACATGGCTCATCGTTGCATAGGTACATCACTTGCATCGCTTTCTAGGTCGGCGCGGAAACTGCTGCTAAGGATAGAGAAAGGGAGGAGACTATCCTAGATCCAATGTAGTTCAAAACATCGTCGCTCAATCGAGCCGACATCAAAGGCAAAATCTGCAAAGGCGGGGTGCTGTTGCTGTAAGAAGCATCGGAACGGCGCGTACTTCCAACTTTTTCTCGTCCCCAATCTGCTTTTTTGCCTCCTCCTCTTCCCTACAATCTGAGCCCCGGGGGGGAAAGAGAGCGAAAGCGAAAGCTATTCGCTCCGGCCTTTGAATCGATAAGCAAGGACCCCGGTACTGCGATTTTTCGCCGCCCGTTTCTCTAGTTAATTGTTGCCTGTTGGCTTGTAGTTTTCGGGGACACCTTGGATGGCAGCTCGGAAATCAACTGAGCACAGCGACCAAAGGGATCAAGGAAGCGCGAGAGTTTACCCGCCCCGCCTCCATATATAAATTTTTGCCCTCCCCTCCCCTATCTATAGTGGCTGCCATGGAAAAAGGAGAGAAGTCAAAAAAGTTTTTCCTCCCCCTCTTTTGTAGGGAAGCCAGACGCTTCTGGGGGCGCCCTGGATTTATGTGTTCCCCTCCCCTCCCCTCCTCCTCTCAAGTCCAGAAACGGAAAAGTCGAGGGGAGAGTCCCTCCTGATTGACCGCAGAAAAAGAAAGAAAGAAAGGAGGGATGTGGTAGGCAGGGGAAGGAAGAACCTTTTTAGTCGTTCGTCGGTCTCGAAGATGGAAGCGGGAAAAAAGGTCAGTTGAGGAACGAGAGTCTTCCTTTCCTGTGTTCCCCAGCTTCTCCCCCACCCCCTGCCTTTTATGCCGACTTTATTTCCCTCCTCCTCCACTTTCTTCCCCGCCCCCTCTTTTCCGAAAGCACCTAAATCTTTCTTTTCTTTTCCTCTCGAGCCCCGTGCTTCGGACATTGGGGATCCGCGGCGCGCTTCTGGTCGGCTGAGTTCCGGAGGGAGGAGGGCGCTATTGGATATCGGTGAACGACGCTGGAGCCGTGACGCCCCTGCGCGGCGCCTCCTCCGATTGTGGGCTGAGCGGGAAAGAGAAAAAGATCGAAGGCGGAGGAGGTTATACGTATACAACGTACCTGTAAGCTACCGCCCGACCAAAAAGGCGTGTATCAAGTCTGGCTTGACTTTCCACTCGACGCACGCAAAAAAACGCAATTTGTAGTAGTGTGCAGGTACGCATGGAGGAGGAAAACCCCTTTTCCACAAGTTGACCCCTGGTCAAAATCTCCTTGGAGTGGTGCCGCCCTAGCCCCCTCGGTCAGAAAAGCAAACGGGGAGAGGAGGAGGGGCTATAAAAAGAAGTAGGAAGAAAAGTCAGACAGAGGTTTTAAGAGGGAAAGGAGGGGGGAGGCCAAGGAGGAGGGCATACGCACACGCTCACATCCATCCTCCTCTTCCTCTCGACCTCTCCCCCTTTTCCGCCCGAACCTTCGTACTACTGCTTGAAAATTGTCTACCACATGATGTCCACATAATTTGCGTTCTTTTGAAAAAAATTGTTTTTTATCGTAAGCTCTATGCAGAAAAATGTCATAGTTATAATTAAAGCATATAAAGACTTGCCAAAAAGCAGTTTCGTGCGATATTTTACTGTGTAAGTTGTAGCTTGTTGGTTGGGTGGTAGAAGTACGAACCTCCGTGCAGAAAGAGAGAGAGAGGGAGTGAGCAGCGAGAGTGAGAGTGGATTCTCCACTTAGCTCGCTTCTTTCTCCCCTCCCGTCTGGCCCGCAATTCTGACGACCGGATTGAGTAGAGTGAAGTGCCCACCTTCCTTTCTTCCTTCCTTCCTCCTCTTTCAGTCTTCCTCGGTCGCCGTCGCCGTCTTCTCAAACCTCCTTTCCCCCCTGTTTGAGTTACATCGCCATTTTCTTCCCTTCTGCTTCTTCCTCCTACGTCCTTCCGTCCCCGGGTCCTCTTCTTCCTCTTCCTCCACCTTATCCTTTTTCCTCTCGTCTTATTTGATCGATCCTCTCCCTCCGTCTCCTCTTTCCCCTACTCCTCTTCCTCTTCCTCCTGGGCCTCCTCCCTTTTCAAGTGCCCCCTCTTCCTTCTTAGCTTCCACCTCTCCTTTTCCTCGTGGGGGAAAGCAGTTTTCTTCTCCTCTTCCGTCCTCTTCTGCAGCAAAGGCAGGGACTGCGATCGAGGCGAGTGTAGGCCCCGCGTGCTAAGTTTGCCGGCGATGAGAGGAGGAGGCATCACCCCTCCTTCTCCTATTTTTTCCCCTCTTGCGACGTCGCGTTTCGAGCAATATTTGTCATCTTGGATGGAGGAGGGAGAGGGGAGAAAGAGAGAGGGGAACAAAAAGTGACGACGGCCCGGCCGGGGGGGGGGGAGAAGGGTGAAAGATCTGCTGAGACGTCTAAAAGTAATGCAGAAACAGTCGACAAAGAAGAAGAGAGGACGAGATCGAGAGGAAAAGGACGACGAGGGATCCTTTTGTTTTCCTCTGTCGAAAACGATGAGAGGGAAGGGCGAGAAAAGAGGAAAGGGGAATGATAAATCTTTATTCCCCTAGTGAAGAAAACTCCAAAGAATATTGATCCCTTGACAGTCGAAATTGAAGCTGGCTAAAATAGAAAATCAAATCGAAGCGTTTTGTTACGGCCACGTATAGGAAGGATTTACGCCGTATGCGGACGTCCTCGCCCGAAATGGAAAGTCCTGTCGTTTCCATATGGCACTTGCTTCCAAGCCGAAGAGCGGGCAGTGGCACGCTTGGACGCACAAGAGATATTTTTTGCAAGGGTCTATCGATCGATCGCGTAAACACATCTTTTATTTTAGACGATCGTGTCTCCCTTTCCCAATTGTTTATCGAAAAAAGTACAACGTATCGTTGACAAGCAAAACACAAGAGGATAATAAACTATCTCCATGCCCAGGCCCTTCTCCCCTGGCTGCTCCTTTTCCAACCCTTCCCTTCTACGAATCACGATGGAAAGATATACGTTTTATATTGCCTTCTTTGAAGAAAGTCGGCGGTAGTGTTGGGTGGAAGAGACACTCTTCTCCCTACACCAGAATATTCTCTCCTAAAAGCCCCCTCAAACTTCGAGGAAACGTCGGCGGAAAGAGGAAGAGAGAGAGACACACAATAAGGCAAAAGGTTGGATAGGAAGAAGGGACGTAGGAGATAAGAGAGGAAGATAAAAATATGCCAAAGAGGGGCATAACTCTTTCCACCTTCCCGCGTCCGCATAGAGGAGGAGGGGGGACCGAAGGGGAGGGGAAAAGAGGGGAAATGAAGACCTTCAGCGCCCCAAATGGACTTCTCCCACTTTTTTGGGGAGCAAAGGGGGACCTTCTCTCCTCTCCTGCAGTGGCCTGACACCGACTAGATAGTGAGGACGAGGAGGAGAATGAAGGCCCTCTTCCCCTCTTGCTCGGATGAAGAAGATCTGCAACGATTCCCTCCTCCTCTCATTCCCCTTTCCTTCCTTCCTTCCTTCCTTCGTCGCGGACCCACCCGGCCCAAGGAGAGGAGGGAGAATCGAGTCCATCATCGCAGTCATCGGCCTTGCTTGCTTGCTCTCCTCCTCCTCTTTTCCATCCCGTGCTTAATGGAGGGAGAGGAGGAGGAGGAGGGGAGGACGATGGGGTTGTGCGCTCCCCCTCCTCCTTCCCTCGGTCGGCCTCAGCTCCACGCTCCATCCATCCTCCTCCTCCTCCTCCTCCTCCTCCCATGCAGAGGCCGACTCGTTCCCCCCTCCACTTCTCGACTCGGTTTCCGCGAAAAAGGAAGAAGGAGAGCCGCGCATTCTATTCTATTCGTCGTTTCTTTCTTTTCTGCGGAATCCCCCGTGGATTTCCGCAGAAACAAAGTGGTCTGAGGAGGAGGAGGAGGATGGCTTTCGAATTCACGCGCCACCCCTTTCCCCGAGACCCCGGCGGCGGCGGCGAAGGCGACGCGGGCAGCGGGCAAATGCGATCGACCGAGCCCCTCCTCGTCTCCTTCCTCCCTCCTCCCTCCCACCGCCTTCGGGATGAAATATAGTCGCAATAGGCTCCAGAATCTGCCAAAGGGGAAAGAAGGGAAAGGCCCGGGGGGGAAGGAGGGACAGAAAACGATATCTCCCGAAGGAATATCCCTTCCCTTCCCTCCTGCATGGCGATGGTGAAGGAGAGAAAGAGAGAGAAAGGGGGAGAGGGGAGGGGGTCGAACAATGCGGGTTGACAAACGAGCAAAAGGCCCCTTCTTCCTACTACTATTCCCGTTCGGTACCATGCGAGAGAGGAGTTTCCCCTCCCCTCCACTCCTCCCCTCCTCTTCCTCCGCGGAAACCACCGCCCCACCGCGCGGACATGCATGAACCTTCTTTCGCTCCGAGGCGTGCTTTCGATAGCGAGAACGAAATAGAACTTTGCTTTGCTCTACTTTGGGCTTTATCTTCGAAACAGCTTCTCTTTGATTGAAATCGCCTTTTTTAATTGAGACCATGCTCCTTCACGTCCCTTTTTGCCGCTATTTCTCTTTTCGCCTCCCCATCAGCCCCTGGTGATTGATCACGACGGCGGAGGAGGAGGAGGGTCTCTTCTCCCCTCCACCGCACCCCCTTCCTTTCCAATGGGAAGTCTCTCTTCCATATAAGGGGGAGGAGCTGTTTTGTCAGCGCGAGAGCCCTTCTCTTCCTTTCCCTCCCTTTCCCTTGGCTGTCTTTTTTTTACCTCCACAGCCGCCGCCGTTTCATGAGAATGAAAAGTCCCCCTCTCCTTTTCCCCCTTCTTCTCCTCCTGCTTCTACTTCCTTTGAGGGGGGACCGGACGGTGGAGGAGAGGAGGGAGAAAGGTCTTTTCACTGACAACCTGCGCCACCGGCGAGGCAAAAAAAGGGGAAAGAGAGGGAAAGAGATAGAGGATGAGCTAAATGGCTGATTAAATAGGACGGATAGGAGTCGGGGAAAGGAAGAGGGACGGAAAAAACCTCTGAGTGCTGAAAGGGAAAGGATCTTTGAAGGGGAAGGGTGGTCTCCAGCTAGGGCAAAAAACCGCCCTGCGATGGAAGCGCCAGGATATAAAAATCCCCTAAAGAGGAACCTGGCTCCCTGGCCTGGCCTCCTGTTCCCTTTGTGTAGTACTACTAGTCTTCTACTATCTCTCCTCTGCTCGGATCGCAATGCAAATGAGTCCGACGTGACTAAGCTCGAGTCCCGCCAAGCCCTCGAGGCTACCCCTACTGTACAGTACGGTGGTAGTACCTACCGTATGGTACAACCGTTCCCTATAGCAGATACGTAGGCAAAAGGGGCGACCTTGAGCAGTCAAGGTGGGTTAGACGAGGACAGGAGAGGACGGAGGTTTCTGTCTGCAAAAAGAACGGAGGAATGGAAGGAGTGGCGGAAAAGGGGGAGAGGTGCTCTTGCCCGAATGACGTCATCGGATAAGCAGGTGGGAGTGGAGGAGGCATTCAAGAAGCCGCCTCTTTCTTTGGCATGAGCAAAGTGTTGCTTTTGGCCCCCGACCTTTGCACGATTCTCCAGGAATACTACAGTGAGTGGTGGCCACACAAAGGAAGGGGACGGCAAAAAAAGGAAGCTCCTTTTTATCTGCGGCGAAGCCGACAGATCAGGGAGAGGAATGTGTTGTTCTTGTTGTTGTTGTTGTTGTTGTTGGGGGATTTGGGGGGACTGTTTTGAGATCTCCCATGTACAAAAAATAGGGTGCATCCAGAGAAAACTTTTCTTAAAAATGGGTGCATCCAGAAA
>JAAUXV010244346.1_pt1 | contig 17167 bp, 13 predicted proteins | sample 7278181 | NCBI WGS metagenome assembly JAAUXV01 (sample SAMN14350114, study PRJNA611818) | marine sediment metagenome | isolation source: surface marine sediment (2.1m) | place: French Polynesia: Moorea | collected 2018-08
AGGGCGGCGCGAACCTCGTCGTCGTCACCAGAGGCGAAGCCGGAATCGACCTCTATGCTCGCGCCTTCTCCACAAGCGCCAAAGCCCCCGCGATATCCGTATGCGATACCCTCGGCGCTGGCGATACGGTCCAGGCCGTCTTGCTTTTCGGACTGCGTAAGGCCAAGGCCATGTCGCGGAGCGCGCTGGGAAAACGTGACGAAGATTTCTTCAAGCGCTTGATCGAATTTGCCGCTCTCGCTTCCGCCAAAACGTGTACGCGCGTCGGCATGGAGCCGCCCTTCGCCATCGAAATGCCAAACTTTCTGCCTTAGCCGATCCGGGGGCGGTGAAGCCAGATGACAAGGGCGCCATCGCCGTCAACGGTAAGTGGGCCTCGGGCGCGGCTAACAGGCTGGATAGGCACAATGGCCAAGACAACCTGAGACCGATCAACCGCCAAAAGGGTGCATTTACGTCGGTCGTTGGGCGGTCTGTTTGGGTTCTAACCTGACGGAGTGGCCTTCATTTGGATGAGCTGTATGAGATTTCCACAGGTGTCGTCAAAAACCGCCATGCGCACCGATCCCGCATCCGTCGGCTCCATAACGAACTTCACGCCCCGCTCGTGTAGCTTTTTCCACTCTGCATCAAGGTCTTGCACCTGAAATGCGTGTGCAGCAATGCCATCGGCAAAGATCGCCGCCTTAAACGGGCGCGCAGCCGGATGGTCGCTAGGTTCAAGAAGCAACTCCGTTCCGTCCGGGTCTTCTTCCGATACCACCGTCAGCCAACGATTTTTACCAAGTGGTATATCGTGCTTCACCTTGAATCCGAGCGCGTCGGTGTAAAATTTTTCGGCCTTGTCTTGATCGTCAACAAAGACGCTGGTGATGTAGATTCTCATTGCGATTCCTTTCTTTTCCTCGCGATGGTGTCCGAAAGAAACGCGCCGATCATGCGACCTCGCCGCGATACCGTTACCAGAGCGAACTCCTGAACCTGGAGGCGTGACGTCTAACCATCCAACGCTTACGCTCTTTCACGCCAGATGACAAGCGAAGGCACCATCGCTATCGGTTCGCAACACGGGCTCCTTCTGCCAGCACAGGGCTTGGGCTTTCGGGCAGCGCGGTGCAAAAACACAGCCCTGCGAGGGCGTTTCGGTCGCGCTATCGCCCCTGATGACCTTCCGTGAGCGCGATACCATCGCTTTTCGATCCCCATAGGATTGTGCCAAAGACAAAAGCGCTTGCGTATACGGGTGGCGCGGACGCGAAAACAGGCGCTCGCGGGAGGCCAGTTCCACGAGCCTGCCAAGATAGATGACGCCGACCCGTTCGCACAAAGCATGGACGACAGCCAAGTCGTGGCTAATAAAGAGGTAAGCGAGACCATAATCCTTCTTCAGTCGGCCCAAGAGGGTCAATATCTGCGCCTGAACAACCGTATCCAGTGCGCTTACAGGTTCATCGCAGATCAATAGGCGTGGCTGTGGTGCAAGAGCCCGGGCGATCGCAATGCGCTGACGCTGACCACCGGAAAACTGGTGCGGATAGTGCGATACCTGGTGCGGTTCAAGGCCAACCGCCCGAAAAACCTCTTCTGCGCGTTCGCGCGCCGCCTGACCGCGCGCCAAACCCATGATCTTTAACGGTTCCGCAACGATCTCGAGCGCGCGTCGGCGTGGATTCAGCGACGAAAACGGATCCTGAAAAACGGCTTGCGCGTAACGTCTGGCCGCTCGAAGCCCGTGGTCATTGACGCCTGAAGCGCCGATGACCTGATGACCTGCTAGGCTGACCTCGCCGCGCGCGCCGCCGATCAGCCCCACCATCGCGAGGGCCGCCGTTGTCTTGCCCGATCCGCTTTCTCCCACAAGACCCAAGGCTTCGCCTCGGTGGAGGTCGAAGCTAAGGTCATGCACCGCTCGAAGGCGTCCCTTGCGCGAGAAAACCGTCCGGCCGCGTATAGGGAAATCAACCGAAAGTCCTCGAACAGAAAGAAGACTCATCGGCACGAGGCTCCCGCGAGAAGATGGCAGGCCACCTTAACCGCGCTCGACCCTTCTTCCATAGGCAAAAGACGAGGGCGATGAGAACGGCAATGATCGCTGACGTGCGGGCACCTCGGCGCAAAGGTGCAGGCATCGGGTCGAATGTCTCGCGGCGAAAACCCTCGCGCATTGGGTAAGGTACCGCCAGAATAAATACCCTCCTGGTCAATGCGAGGGATGGCTCGAATCAGTGCCTCGGTATAGGGATGACGGGGCTTGGCTAAGAGGTCTGCACACGGACCTTCTTCGACGATCCGGCCACCGTAGACCACGGCAACACGGTCCGCCATGCGCGCGACCACCCCCATATCGTGCGTCACGAGCATTAGACCCGGCTGGTAGGTGCGCTGTAAAGTGTCGAGCAGATCAAGTATCTGCGCCTTGACTGTGACATCCAACGCGCTGACAGGCTCGTCGGCCAAGAGAAGGGACGGGCTCGCCGCAAGACCCATGGCGATCATCACGCGTTGCCGCATGCCCCCTGACAATTCGTGCGGATAGCTTCGCAACACAGAACGGCGGATGCCAACCTGCGACAATAAGTCATGGGCGCGCGCGCGCGCTTCACCTCTACTGCATGTGCTATGCAAGGCAACGGCTTCGGCGACCTGCGCGTCGATCCTGAACGTCGGATTGAGCGCAGAGGTTGCATCCTGAAAGAGCATGGCCATTTGCGCGCCGCGCAGGGCACGACGACGCTCTGGCGGCATCATCAAAACATCTTCACCCTGAAAACGTACCGAACCGCTCGAAACCTTTGCACCTGGCGGCAACAAGCCCATAAGCGTAAGTAGGGTCATCGACTTGCCTGAGCCGCTCTCGCCTACAAGACAAAGCGTCTCTCCCGCAGCCATCTGCAAGGTCATCCCGTCCAGCACCGGCCGCACCCCGCGACCGGTAGAAAGCGTTACAGAAAGGTCTCGGACGTCAAGCATCGCCCTGCTCATGCGCAAGACGCGGGTTCAAAGCGTCGTTCAACCCATCGCCGATCAGGCAGATCGACAGGACCGTAATAAAAATCGCAAGACCGGGAAAGGCTACAGGCCACCAGGCCTCGAGCATCCATTCGCGATTCGTTCCGATCATGAGCCCCCAACTCATGACGTTGGGATCGCCCAGCCCGAGAAAGGACAGCCCGGACTCGAAAAGGATGGCAAGCCCGACGGTCAAGGTTCCGGTGACAAGCAAAGGTGCAAGCGCGTTGGGGAAGATCACGCGAAAGATGATATAGACGTGAGAAGCGCCATGGGATCGCGCCGCGCGCACATAGTCTTCAGAACGAATACGCAAAAACTCAGCGCGGGCGATTCGAGCGCAGGGGGGCCAGCTAACCAGCCCGATCACGACCGAAAGCGTGATGACCGAGGCCCCGAACAGCCCCACCAGAACCATAGCGAAGAGCAGCGCGGGCAGGATTTGAAAAAACTCGGTGACGCGCATCAACACTTGGTCGACGATGCCGCCGAAGTATCCAGCCAGCGCGCCGACCATTGCCCCAAGCGCGGTGGCGATGAGAGCCGACAGGAAGGCGACGGTCAGCGTAGGGATGCCTCCGAGCCACAGGCCGATTACCAGATCCCGCCCCAGATAGTCTGTCCCGAGTCGAAGTCCGGGGGTTACGAACGGCTCGGCGTGTGGCCCCCCGACGATATCGAACGGACTGGCGCGCGAAAACGCCAGACCCAAAAGCGTAACCAGAACGATCGAAATAAAGAGCACCAGACCCAGAAGCGCGAAAGGATCGGCGCCAAAACGCCTTGCGGCGGCCAGAGCCGGGTGATCGGAGCCGTATTCAAGAGGTGGGTGTTGGGACGGGCTCACGGGCGCCCCACACGCGGATCGAGAAGGCGGTAACAGAGGTCCGTCAAAAGGTTCGCAAGGATGACCAGAGCGGCGGAGAAAAGCAAGAGTCCAAGAAGCGTTGGATGGTCACGCCGCACGATGCTGTCGAAGGCAAGTCGTCCAAGTCCGGGCCAGTTGAACACGGTTTCCACGAGAAGGGCCCCCGACAGGAGGTTTCCGAATTGCAGGCCGGCCAGCGTAAGGATGGGGAAGGAGGCGTTGCGAAGGGCATGAACGAAGAGAACCGACGTTTCTGATGCGCCTTTGGCGCGGGCCATTCGGATATAGTCGGTGGCCAGGACCTCGCGCATCGAGCTTCGCGCGAGCCGCGCGTAGAAAGCGACATAGACGCTTGCGAGGGTTACGGACGGCAAGATCAGATGATGCAGGCGGTCCAGGAAGGCTGGCAGGAGGGGGGCATCGTAGAGGCGCACCGAAGAAAAACCCTCGACCGGAAAAAGGCCTAGGGCAAGAGAGAAAGTAAGGATCAGGATGATTCCGCTCCAAAAGACAGGGAGGGAAAAGCCGGCCACCGCGAGCATGGAAACGAGTTGGGACAGACGTCCTGAAGGTCGGTAGGCCGCGAGCGTTCCCAAGACGGCGCCCAGACCGAGCGACAAAAAGAGCGCGGTCACGACCAGCAGAAGCGTCGGACCGAGCCTTGGAGTGATGAGGTCGATGACAGGACGGTCGAAGAAAAAGGAATGGCCCAGATCACCTCGAACGATTTTGCCAAGGTAGATTGCGAGTTGCTCATGAGCCGGGGCATCAAGACCGTAGGAAGCGCGAATTGCCCGCACGACTTCTTCGCTCGCGCCCCCCATTTCGCCAGCGATGACCAAAGCCGGATCGCCCGGTGCAAGCCGGATCAGGACGAAATTCAAGATCACGACGCAGGCCAGCAAGACCAGCGCATAGGCTAGGCGCTCGACGAGCGGCACGATGAGGTCCCCGGATCGCTCAGCCCATCGAAAAGGCATCGTCGACTAAGGTCGGAGACGTGATCGGTTGCTCACTCGTCCTTCCAATAGACCCGGTCGAGCGGGTGCAACAGGCCCCAGATCGGACTGATGTCCAGCGCCAGAGCCTTATCGTAAGCCGTATGGTATGGAAGGGCGTTGATCCAGTAGATGGGAAGGTCTTCGGCGACCTGATGCTGGAAAGCAGAATAGAGCGCTTTTCGACGGGTCGGGTCCTGCTCGACCGCCGCCTCTTCAAGCAGGCGATCGACTTGCGCATTGGCATATTGCTGCGTGTTCGACCAGATCACACCCGGCTTGATGTTCGCGCTCGAAAAGGTTCGGTGAACGCCGATCACCGGGTCGGCCCAGTTGAATACGGCGTCCATCGTCATGTCGAAGTCATGGTTGGCGATGCGCGAAGACCAGGTCGAAAAATCTGGCGCGGCACGCACGGTCACGTCAATGCCGACCTTCTTCAGCTGTGCCTTCAGATACTCCGCGATCAAACGCTGTTGCTCTGGCGGTCCGGGGATGAAATCCACCGTTAGTGCCAACCCGTCTTCATAGCCAGCTTCGGCGAGCAAGGCGCGGGCTTTATCGAGATCAAGATCGTAGGCGTTGATGGTCGGATCGAAAAAGGGCGAGCTTTCGATGATCGGGCCGCGCTGTATCTTTGATACGCCGCGGTGAAGCTGCTCGACAATAAACTCGCGATCAATCGCGTAGGCAATGGCCTGACGAACGCGCTTGTCCGAAAGGTCTTTTGCGCCAACATTAAAAGCAAGCCAGTTGATGGGACCGATCGCCGCATAGCCAAGATCGCTTACCGCCAGGTGTTCGGCTTTTTCAAGCCGACGAATTTCCTGGCTTCCAGCCATGAAGCCATAGAGATCCGACTCGCCGTTTTCCAACGAAAGCAAGAGCGCAAGCGGGTCTTTTACAAACCGGATGATGATCTCGTCCAGCTTCGGATAGCCGTCGATAAAGAAGTTCGGGTTTTTCTTCAGATAGACCGCTTCGCCCTGATCGTGACGCACCACCATGAAGGGACCCGAGCCAATGGGTTCGGCGTTGGCGGGGTGATTGAGCAGGTCTTGTCCGTCGTCGAAGATGTGCTTGGGAAGTACCGGTGCCAGAACCGGAGAAAGCGCCAGGGTCAGCGCCGGGTGCGGCGAAGAAAGATGCAGAACCGCCCGGTGCGGCGTCGGGGTATCGACCCGCTCAAGAGGTGCGAACATCGAAGAGAAGGGATGATGCTCCTTGATCGCCATCAGCGAAAAAGCGACGTCCGCCGAGGTCACAGGCATGCCATCGTGAAAGGTCGCGTCTTCGACAAGGTCCAAGGTCACCATAAGTCCGTCGTCACTTACGTCCCACGCATGAGCAAGGTAGGGCTGGGGGTCCCAGTTTTCGTCGTAACGAAGCGGGGAGGCGAAAATCTGCGAGGAGGGGATTCCTGTCGCGAGTCCCGACTGCACTGCACCATTCAAGTGACGCGGCGTTAAAGACAAGCTGATGACGAGTTGATCCTCTTGGCTGGAACGCGCGCTCTCAAGCCTCAGTGCCAAAGAAAACAAGAGGCTTAACGCAATGAGCAGGGCAAAGTAGCCGCGACGAGAAAGAAAGTTAAGCATGAATGAGACCTTTCGTTACGAACTCGGAGGGCTTTAGCATTTAGCACAAGCAAAAAAGAAAGTCACCCTCGCTTCGTCGGGCCGCATGGGCTTGCGCCCTCGCTCGCCTCGATCAGCGCCAAAGCCGCGATGGCCGCGGTATCGGCGCGCAAGATACGCGGCCCCAAAGACAAGCGTGTGACGAAGGGGCAATCGGTAAGCGCCTTGCGCTCGGGGGCGGTAAAGCCGCCTTCGGGACCGATGACGAGCCCTTTTCTTTTTCCCGCTATCGCATGGAGCGGGGCGAGCGGCGATGTCGGGGGGGCTTCTTCGTCGAAAAAGAGCAAATTTCGGTCCGATGGCCAGGCGTCCAAAAGTTCGGGAAGCGTGACGGGCGCGAGCAGGCGCGGCTCGCAGACCAGGCCGCACTGTTCAGCCGCTTCCAGACAATGCTTGCGCCAGCGCTCCATATTGGGCTTACGCACCGAGGTGCGCGAACAGATCACCGGTCGCAGGTGCCCGGCACCCAATTCGACGGCCTTTTGCACGATGAACCGGGCCGCGGCCTGTTTTAGAGGCGAAAAGCAGTAAAGAAGGTCGGGCGGGGGTGTTGAGGGGCGCGTTTGCTCCTGGGGCAAAGCCCTGCCTTGCGAAAGAAGGGTGGTGTGCCATTCGCCATCGCTGCTGTTGAAGGCGAGGAAGGCGTCTCCGTTGTTAAGGCGCAGAACGCGTCTGAGATAGTGCGACGCCGGCGGATCGAGTGCGAAAATTGCGCCCTGACGGAGGGGGGTGGCGACAAAGAGCCGCGCCAAAGAGACCCCACTCACGTGGCGGCCTCGGGCATTTCTGCCGATGGGTCTGGCGGGTCTTTGACCGAGGCCAGATCAATCCACGCCCCTTGGGCGCGACCGCTAAAGACGACGGCTAAAACGGCGGCCACGGAATCACGACCGTCTTCGGCTCTTGGACACAGATCACGATTGCCCTTGCGCTCAAGATCGGGGGTGTTCGGGCGCAAGGTATGCGCTAGGTCACTGTAAAGGTTCGCGAAGGCAAGCGGCAAGCCTTCGACGTGACCGACTGTCATTCGGCACCCCCGTTGCGCTTCCTCGGACAGGCCGTCTGCGCCCCGCTCGAGGATTTGTCGGTGTCCGTTCAGCGGCGTCCAGTAAAGCTGGTTCGGATGCTCTTGGCTCCAGGCCACCCCCCCACGCTCGCCAAAGACCTGCAAGGTCAAGCCGTGTTGGCGACCGATCGCGACGGCCGACGTCCACAAGCGACCGACCGTGCCGCCCTCCAGACGAAAATTGACCGTCACGTCGTCTTCAAGCTGCCGTCCGGTTACCGTTGCCACTGGATCTGCCGAAAGACATAGGAGCTTTCGGTTGCACACAAAGGTCGCCAAGTGCAGCGCGTGAATCCCGCAATCGGCAAACTGCGCGGAAAGGCCTGATTGCAAAGGATCGTAGCGCCAACCTATGCGCGGATGGTCAGTGGCCGTTGCATCGGCATGGTGGCCGTGCGAAAACTCTGCCTTGACCAGACGCACAGCGCCCAAGTCGCCTTTGGCCACCATGGCGCGCATCTGCCGCACCAAGGGATAGCCACTGTAGCCATAGTTGACCGCACAAATTCTGCCCTTGCGGCGCGCCGCTTCCACCAAGGCGTCGCAGGATGCAAGGTTGAGCGCCAGAGGCTTTTCGCACAAGACATGAAACCCCGCTTCCAAAAAAGCGAGGCAAATCTCATAGTGGGTCGCGTTTGGGGTCGCGACCGTCACCAGATCCAGCCGGTCGGCGCGCTCGCGCTCGCGCTCCAGCATTTCGCGCCAGTCGCCATAGCTGCGCGATGGCTCGAGACCCAGACGCTGACCAAAGGCGCGTCCGACATCGGGGCGATGATCCAAGGCCCCCGCGACAAAGTCGTAAAGACCATCGAGTGCGCTCGCCATGCGATGGGCAGGCCCGATCTGGCTGCCTTCGCCCCCGCCGACCATACCCCATTGAAGACGCTTCACTGGTAAAGCGCCCTACCCGGTTTTCGGTGACAGGCCAAGGCGTGCATAACAAACTCCGGCGGTGAACGGCCTGCGAATCGTAAGCGGTAAGAAGTCTGCGCGCAAGCGACCTTCGACGAGGACAGGTATTTTTTGAGCCTAATGGGCTTCAAGCCAGCGCGGTGCGGATTTGATGTCCACCTCAAGGGGCACATCCAGCGCCAGAAATGGTAAGTTTGCCTGCTCCATCGTGCGTCGAATCGCGCCGGAGGCCGCCTCAACCTCCTCGCGCGCGACTTCAAAGACAAGTTCGTCATGAACCTGCAAGAGCATACGCGCGCTCGGGGCCTGGTCGGCAAGAGCCTCCTCCATGCGCGTCATGGCGAGGCGAATGATGTCTGCGGCAGAACCCTGAACCGGGGCGTTGATGGCTGCGCGTTCGATGAAGGCGCGTTCGGCCGCGGTCCGCGCGCGCGCGTACCGAAAATGAAGGCGGCGTCCAAAAAGGGTCTCGACCTGTTCCTGGCTGGCCACTTGGGCCTTGATCCGATCCATATAGGCCAAAATACCGGGGAACTGGGCGAAGTAGAGATCCATATAGTCCTTGGCTTCGGCGCGAGAAATGCGCAGTTGCGCGGCCAGACCGAAGGGAGAAATGCCATAGATGATGCCGAAATTGATCGCCTTGGCGCGGCGACGGGTCATGGGGTCCATACCCTCGATGGGCACGCCGAAGACCTGGGATGCGGTAAGCGCGTGGACATCGAGGCCCTTGGAAAAGGCTTCGGCAAGCGCGTCGATCTTTGCGATGTGGGCGAGCAGGCGCAGTTCAATCTGGCTATAGTCGGCGCAAAGCAAAACATGGTCCGTCTTCGCGACGAAAGCGGCGCGTATCTTGCGTCCCTCCTCGGTGCGAATGGGGATGTTCTGCAAGTTTGGATCTAATGAGGACAAGCGTCCGGTGGAGGTGGCCGCCAGAGCGAAGGAGGTGTGTATTCTTTGCGTATTCGCGTTGATCGCTTCGGGTAAGCGTTCGGTATAGGTGGATCTGAGCTTGGCCAGTTGGCGCCAGCCCAGAACGATCGCGGGCAGCTCATGGCCTTCCGATGCAAGGGTTTCGAGCGTGCCAGCTCCGGTTGACCAGGCCCCGGTTTTGGTCTTGCGACCGCCTTGCAGGCCAAGTTCGTCGAACAGCACCTCGCCAAGTTGTCTCGGTGAGCCAAGATTGAAACCGTGTCCGGCGGCTTGGTAGGCTTCCTGTTCTTTTTTTTCCATCAGCGCAGAAAAGTCGCGTGTCAAGGTTTCAAGCGCGGCCCGGTCAACCTCAATGCCTTCGAATTCCATCCGCGCAAGCACCTTGACGAGAGGCCGCTCAAGCCTTTCGTAGACCCACAGCTTCCCCAGCGCCATCACGCGCGGCTTGAGTACCATCCAAAGACGAAGGGCCAAATCGGCACCTTCTGCGGCGTAGGTGGCCACGGTCTCTGGTTTTAGAGCGGCGAGTGTCTTGGGTCCGCGCTTGTCCTGGAAAAGCGAGGCGAAGGCAATCGGCTCGTGATGGAGCCAGCGTTGCGACAAGGCCTCAAGGCTGTGGTCTTGTCGGCCGGCATCGGCAACATAGGACAGGAGCATGGTATCGTCGAAAGCGCGGATCCTGATTCCCTGCCGCGCCATGACCAGCCAATCGGATTTCATATTGTGCGCAATCTTGAGCACTGAAGGGTTTTCAAGCAGGGGTTTTAGGACGGCAAGCGCGTCCTTTCTCGCGAGGTTTTCAGGTGCGGCCTCCGAAAAGAGGTCATCGTCGCCCAAGTGGCCCAAAGCGACGTAGCAAGAGTCACCGGGCGAGAGCGCAAGCGAAAAGCCGACAAGGTTCGCGCTCATGATGTCGGGGCCGTCGGTTTTTGTCTCGAAGGCCACAAGGGGCAGGGTGCTTGCTTTTTCAACCCATTGGGTAAGGTCTTCGATAGATGTCAGTAGCCGGTAGGCGCCTTTGTTTACGCCGGTTGATTTCAGTCGCAGGGCTTGTTCGTTTGCAAAGTCCTCTGGAGAGCCTTGGGGTATTCGGCTATTCGTTGGTTTTTGCGCAAGGCTTTGATCGTCTTTCCTGACCTGTGAGGCATCGCTCGTCAAGTCGGGATCGGGTGCGATGTCCTCGGGGTTGATCCCGGCTTCGGAACCGATGCGTCGGGTGAGCGTTGAGAACTCCATAGCGCGCAAGAAAGCGATTAGCCGCGCCGGGTCGTAGGGTTTATAAACCAAAGCCTCTAGCTTCGGTAACCCCTCCACCTCCTGACAAAGCGTCACCAGCTCACGCGAAAGACGCGCCTGATCGGCAAAATCAATCAGGGCAGCGCGGCGCTTGGGCTGCTTGATCTTATCTGCTTGCGCCAGTAAGCGATCCAGATCGCCCGCTTCGTTGATCAAAAGTGCGGCGGTCTTGACGCCGATGCCCGGAACCCCCGGTATGTTGTCGGTCGAGTCTCCCGCGAGCGCCTGCACGTCGATCACGCGCGACGGATCGACGCCGAACTTTTCCACGACTTCCGCCGTGCCAATTTTGCGGTTCTTCATCGTGTCCAACATGGTCACGTCAGGGCCAAGCAGTTGCATCAGATCCTTGTCTGAGGCGACGATCACCACGCGCATGTCAAGGTTCTGAGCCGCGCGCGTATAAGTGGCGATGATGTCGTCGGCTTCAAAGCCCTCAAGCTCGATCGCCGGGAAACCGAAGGCTTCGGTTGCGCTGCGCACGAGCGAAAACTGTGGCCGGAGATCTTCAGGCGGCGGCGGGCGCGTCGCCTTGTATTCGGGATAGATGTCATTACGAAACGAGCGGCTGCTTGCATCGAAAATCACTGCGAAGTGGGTCACTTCATCGTGCATGGCGTCAGGGTCGCAGAGCTTGCGGAGCATGTTACAAAAACCGGAGACCGCGCCAATCGGAAGGTGATCTGAGCGTCGCGTAAGCGGTGGAAGCGCATGGTAGGCGCGGTAAACGAACGACGAGCCATCGACAAGAACAAGGGTGCCCATCTATGCTTCTCCTGCGCCCGCAGAGCCTCGACCGGCAGGTTTGATCTGCACAAGCCCCTCACGCGCAAGCAAGAGGTCAACGATGGATAAGGCGCTTTCGACCATGACACTGCCCGGAGCAAAGATCGCATCAACCCCCGTGGCGCGCAAGGCCTCAAGGTCTTGTGGCGGCACAATGCCGCCCACGACCAGGATCGGTGGTCTCTGGCCTTTACTGGCATCTCGCGCAAGAGCGGCATGCACGTCCGGAACAAGACGCTTATGCGCTCCCGACAAGATCGAAACGCCGACCACATCGACGTTTTCTTCTCGGGCACGTTTAGCGACGGACTGCGGCGTCGCAAAGAGTTCGCCCATGATGACCTCGAAACCAAAATCCGCGAAAGCCGAAGCGACGACTTTCTGGCCTCGGTCATGCCCGTCTTGGCCGACCTTCGCGATGAGAATCCGAGGCATACGGCCGCGCTCCTGGGATAGAGCCGCAATGCGTTCTTTCAGCTGCATCGCCTGAGGATGCTTGGTCATCGCCTGAGCATAAATGCCGCGCAAAAAGCGCACAGGCGACCGGTAGCGTCCGAAGACCGAAGCCATCGCCGAGGACATTTCCCCCAAAGTCGCCCCCTTACGCGCCGCTTCAATCGCAGCCTCAAGGAGATTGACGTCGCTCGTGCAAGCCGTTTGCAAACGCGAAAGGGCGGAACGGGTTTCAGCTTCGTCGCGTTCGGACCGCAGGCGCTTGAGCTTCTCCACCTGCTCGCGGCGCACTTCAGAGCCATCGATCGAGCGCACTTTCAGCGCTGCGTCCTGATCCATAGAACCCTCGACGTCATTCAGGCCGACAATTTTGATCTCGCCTTTGTCTATGGCAGCCTGTGTTGCGGCCGAAATGCGCTCGATCCGCTCTTGCGGCAGACCCGACTCCAGAGCCTTGCGCATGCCACCGAGCGCTTCGATTTCGTTGATTAAGGACCGCGCGCGCGCGGCCAGCTGATCGGTCAGGGTTTCAATATAGTGCGAGCCGCCCCAAGGATCGATCACCCGCCGCGTTCCGGCTTCATCGCGCAAAATCAACTGCGTATCGCGCGCGAGCTTCGCGGAGAAATCGCTCGGAAGCGCAAGCGCCTCGTCAATCGCATTGGTGTGTAACGATTGGGTTTGTCCCTGCGTCGCGGCCATCGCTTCAAGCGCGGTGCGCACCGCGTTATTGTAGACATCCTGCGCGGTCAAGCTCCAGCCCGAAGTCTGGCAGTGCGCACGAAGCATGAGACTCTTTGGATTGGCCGGCGAGAAGTGACTCATCAATTCCGACCAAAGTACACGCGCGGCCCGCAGCTTTGCGATTTCCATCGCATAGTCCATTCCCACGGCCCAGAAGAACGAAAGTCGAGGCGCAAAGGCATCGACGTCAAGCCCTGTTTCAAGCCCCGCCCGCACATATTCGATTCCGTTGGCAAGGGTATAAGCCAGTTCCAGATCCCGGCTCCCCCCCGCTTCTTGTATATGATACCCCGAGACCGAAATCGGGTTAAACTTCGGCATATGTTTTGCGCAATAGGAAAAGATGTCCCGTATGATTCGCAAGGAAGGGTCGATGGGATAGATGAAGGTGTTGCGCACGAGAAACTCTTTCAAGATGTCGTTTTGAATGGTTCCGCGCAGTTTAGAAGTTTCGACGCCGGCCTCTTGGGCTGTCACGATGAAGAGTGCGAGCGTTGGGATGACGGCTCCGTTCATGGTCATGGAAACGCTGACCTTATCGAGCGCGATTCCGTCGAGGAGCTCACGAAAGTCATAAAGCGAATCGATGGCGACGCCGGCCATACCGACATCGCCGGCGATTGAGGGGTTATCGCTGTCGAATCCGCGGTGCGTTGGCAGGTCGAAAGCGATAGACAGTCCGGTCTGACCTGCGGCGAGGTTTCGTTGATAGAAGGCGTTGGAGGCGGCAGCGGTTGAAAAGCCTGCGTACTGGCGCACTGTCCAAGGCTGATGGGGATACATTGCAGCGTAAGGCCCGCGCCTGAAGGACGGAAAGCCCGGAAACCCCAGATTGGTCGGCTTTGGGTCCGGGCGATAGGTCGATAGAATAGGGATCGTTTCGGGGCTGAGGCGGACCGGCTGCGCGGCGGCTTCATCTGGGTAGCGCAGCGGATGCGCCTTCAGCAGATCGCTTAGAGAAAGCGAAGAAAAATCGACCCCGCTAGGCTTCATCGACTCTCTCCTCCTTCTGGCTGTTCGTCTCTCCGCTTGCCTTTGGGTAGTGGTCTTCTCTTTCGAGCGGGCGAAGGTCAAAGGGATTGTCGCAGGTTGGGCGTGCTCGGGTCATCACGACGTCGTCTTGGGCCTTCTCATGGTGCTGAGGGGCAAATTGGCGCTCCCCGAGCACAGGGGCGTCGCCGCGCATTGATCCGTTTTCGCGTTTTCTGCGCATCAGTGCCAGTTCGTTGGCCAGCGTTCCGTCGCTGATTCTCTGCGCCAGGGCGCCTTCGCGTTCGATCTGGCGAAAGTAGTCCCAAGCGCGCTCGGCAAGGGCGGAAGCGAGGTTCTCGACATAGCCTGAACCGTCGAAAGCGTTGTCTACGCGATTGAGGTGTCCCTCCTCGCGCAGGACCTCGACAAGACTGCGCGAGAGCTTATGCGCCCTGGCGTTGGGCGTTCCGAGCGCAAGAGGGTGCGGGACCGTTGTCACGGTATCCACCCGTGAGAGCAGCGCGGACGCGGTAGCAATGGAAATGCGAACAAGGTTGTTGATGGGCGCGTTGCGGGTCAGGGCGCGAGGGGCAAATTCGACTTCGATGGCGGGCGCTCTACTATTTTCGAGGCCCAGGTGTCGTTGGAAGGCGGCAATGAGTCGGCGGGCGGCTTCGATCTTGGCGGCCCCCATCCAGAAGTCGGCGTCGAGTTGCAGGAGGCTGAGTCCCTTGGCAAAAAGGACGGCGAAGTCGAGCCCAAGGGTATCGGCTTCCTCCATCCGCGAACGCCATTCGGCCAGGAGCAGCCCCAAGGTCTGCGCCTCGCTTGCGCCAGCGCCGTGATAGAGTCGGGTGTCGGCGACGAAGAAGGCGCCGCTCCAGCCCTCTTCCAAGCCTTCGCGAAAGTGATCCGCATAGCGACGAATCGCATCGGGTTCGTGCTCCCGTCCCATGGCGAGCGCTTGGGTTGGCGAAAAGCCACCGTGCAGGATCACGGGGTTCAGGGGACTTTTGCGCGCGCGGCAAAAGCGCCGCAACGGCTCCATGAGGCTGAGGGTTTCGCATCCGCCATCCAATCGAATGTCAAGGATGGCGTTGCGTCTATCATTGAACACGGCGGCAAGGTCGGTAGCCTCGATCGCGTTGAAGCCCTCCGCGAAGGCCGAAGGAGAGGAGGGATGGAGGAGGCGAAAATGGGTGACGCCAGCGGCCAGGTCGGTAGCGACCTTAGCGCGGGCCCGCGCCCAATCGTGTTCGGCGATGGTCTGACGAAGCGCGGTGGTCTTTGGGCGAGAGAAGGCGTAGTTACGTTTGGCCTGACTATAGAGCGGTGAAATGCTGATACCGTCGAGCGTCTGGGAGGTGAGCGCATGGAAAGCGTCAGGACGTTGCGTTGAGCGTGCGAGCTCATCGCGCCACATTTGGCTGTTTACCTCTCTACGCACAGCCGCCCCTCTCGGTTGCAAAACGCTAGTGTGACGATCTTAGCGGAGTGCGGCGCGGGTCTCAAGGTCGGAACGGACTACTTCAAACGTGACCCTTTTTATTTAGAGTTATTTGTAGGGCGATGCCTAGTATTGCACGAGTGCGAGTAATTCTTTGAATAAGAAGTGAAGTAATGGATTTTGCAACAGCTATAGGTCTTGTTTCCGCCCATATTGTCGTTGCGATTGCCATTGTTCTAGGCGGCAATGCCTTGGGTTTTGTGGATTTGCCGGCGATGGCGATTGTCTTTGGGGGCTCGATAACGGTAACCCTGACACGCTTTACGTTTCGCGATTTGATTATGTCGCTTGGTCTTGGCACGCGCATTGCTTTTTCGGGGAATGGTCCTGAATTGACAAAGCTGATTGAAAAGATCGCGGAAATGGCCGATGTGGCGCGTCGAAAAGGCCCGCTTGGTCTTGAGCTCGTCGACGTTTCGGATCCGTTTCTGGACAAGGGGGTGCGGTACATCACCGATGGGTACGATGCGAACCACATTCGCGAAGCGCTAGAGCTTGATCGCGAAAATCTCCTCAACCATCTTCGCGCGGGTTGTCGTGTATACAAGGCGATTGGCGATGCGGCTCCGGCATTTGGCATGATCGGAACGCTTGTGGGGCTTGTGCAAATGCTCGGCCAAATGGACGATCCGTCGAAGATCGGTCCTTCGATGGCGCTTGCGCTTCTTACAACGCTCTACGGAGCCCTGATTGCGAACCTGATTGCGCTTCCGATCCGCGACAAACTCGCAACGAAGATCACTTATATCGAAGCGGCATACAGCTTGATTATTGATGGGGTTTTACTCATTCGCCAGAGCAAGAGTCCTTCGGTGATTAGCGATATGCTGATCGCCTACCTTCCAGAGCGCGAGCGCAAGGTCGTTCTAAGCCCGCAAGGCGCGCTGTGAGGCCCGCAAGGAGCGCCCCGGAAGGACGTGGCGAAACGCCGGAGTGGCTCATCACCTTCGCCGATTTGATGTCGTTGCTTGTCGTTTTTTTTGTTCTGATCATATCCTTTTCGATTCAAGATCAAGAAAAGGTCCAAATCGTATCGGGATCAATGAAGGACGCCTTTGGGGTCACGAAGGAGGTCAAGAAGAAGGGGCTTATCGAATCTGATGCGGTACCAAAGCGAGAGAAGCATTTTGCGCGCCGGAGCGAACATTTAGCAGCGCGTCAAGGTGAATCGCTCGCCTTCGAGTTGCCGAACCTCGTCAAGAACGCCGACGAAAAGGTCGATAAAGATCATCCTCGCAAAGGCGAAGGGCGCGATGCGATGGATGAGCAATTGGTCAGAGCGACGGCGACCTTGCGTCAGGCATGGAGTGAGCAGCCTGACATCGCCGAATATGCCGACAATATCCTGATGGAAACGACGCCGCAGGGCGTGCATATCCAAATCGTGGACCAGCAAGGCCGCGCCATGTTCGCGCCTGGGTCCCGCGAGCCTCATGCCCATACGCGCGCCTTGCTCGAACGCCTGACCATGGTCTTGCGCCGTCTTCCGAACCGGATCATCGTGACCGGTCATACGTCCTCAGAGCCGGCCGCGAATAGCTTCAGCTACACAAATTGGGATCTTTCAGCAGATCGGGCGAATACGGTCCGGCGCATATTCACAGGCAACGGCCTTGATCCCGATCGCATCGAAGCGGTGCAGGGCAAGGCCGACAACGAACCGCTCTTTCCCAACAACAGCGAACTCCCGGCAAACGGGCGCGTCGCGATCACCTTACTTCGCGAGCCGCCGCCTCTTCCAAACGACCTCGAGCTCTAAAGTCCGGGGAGATGAAAGCCGTTGACGCACGGGGGTAAATCGACTAAAGTCGCGTCGATTTTCCCCATGCAGACGAGGACCATCATGGCCAATACGCCGTCAGCGCGCAAAGCCATCCGCAAAATTGAGCGACGCACATCGGTAAACCGCAACCGGCGCTCGCGCGTCAAGTCCTTCATTCGCAAGGTGGATGAAGCGACCGAAAAAAAGGACATTGCGACCGCCAA
>JAAUXV010020681.1_pt1 | contig 17129 bp, 18 predicted proteins | sample 7278181 | NCBI WGS metagenome assembly JAAUXV01 (sample SAMN14350114, study PRJNA611818) | marine sediment metagenome | isolation source: surface marine sediment (2.1m) | place: French Polynesia: Moorea | collected 2018-08
ACCAAATCAAATACAGGGGCTTGCACGTTGGCAATGCGATCCTTAAAGGCCAAGTCGACGACGACGGCGATTATCGTCTTGCAATCACCCTAAATTCACGAGGCATCGCGGGTCTCTTTTATCACGTCGACGCCCAAGCCTCGACGTCCGGGCGTCTCACCGCGAGCGCGCTACGGCCTCGCGCCTTCGAGCTCAGCGCCAAAACCCCCAAGGCTCAGCGAAAGGTCGCCATCGAATGGGAGGGAACCACGGTAGCCTCTTGGAGCTACGACGACGGCGAGGACCGCGGCAGTGGCGAAAACGACGCAGAGCCGCGCGTCCCGATACCTCCGCTCGTCAAAGGCGCGCTCGACCCCCTGTCGGCCATGCTAACGCCGGTTCAACCCAATGATGATACCTACGACCCCGAAGATTGCGAGCGCGTAAGGTCGGTCTTCTCTGGCCGCTATTTGTCAGAGGTCATCACGCGCTTCGAAGAAGTCGCGCCGAAGACAAGCGGAGGAATGACCTATTCGACCTTGGGATGCCGAGGCTATTTCCACTACCTCGGGGGTCAGAAGAAAAGCACCGACACCTTTTCGCAAGAAGTCCTTTCGGTCTCTTTGGTTCCCGTCGCACGCGGGCGGCTTCTCTTGCCTCTTCTCCTTTCGGTTCGCACCGTCAAGAGCGCCGTGCGTCTGGAGGCGGTCTATCTCGCCACGCGCACCCAAGAACCTTCAAAACCCTAATCGCTCGGCACCTCAAGGTCGTCAACCGTTGTCAAAGCGACCCGCTGGCCACTTTCGCGGACGAGCTTGCCTGCGAGTTCAAGTTCAAGAAAAACGAGCTGCATCGTGCTCGGGCTGACGTCCGCCGCGCGTAAAATATCGTCGATAGGCATCGGCGTAACGCTCAACGCATCAAGAACCCGCTCACGCTCGCTCGCAGGAACGTCCGTGACCGGTTTGGTATCAGGGTCCTTACGCAGGTGTTGTCTTGCTTCTGCAAGAAGGTCAACCTCCCGCGTGCCGGCCATTGGCGTCAGAATCTCAACGACATCCTTGGTATGGCGAACCAAGGTCGCGCCTTCGCGGATCAGATAATTCGGCCCCTCAGCCCGCGGGTCCATCGGCGAGCCGGGAATGGCCATAACGACCCGACCGCTTTCGTTGGCAAGGCGCGCTGTGATCAGCGAACCAGAACGACGGGCCGCCTCCACGATGATCGTGCCCAGAGCAATCCCCGCGATCAGGCGATTGCGCCTCGGAAAATCTACGCCACGCGCGCGCCACGTGACAGGCATTTCCGTCATGAGTACCGCGCCACGATCGAGCAGGGCGCGCAGATCGTTGGTATGTTCAGCGGGATAAATATGCTGCAAGCCGCCTGCGACGACGATGATCGTGCGCGCCTCATAAGCGGCGCGATGGGCACTGATATCGATCCCACGCGCCAGACCTGAAATAATCGCGTAACCAACACGCGAACACCCATCTGCGAGTCGTCGGGCGATCTTGCTGCCCATGCTCGAACAGTTTCGAGACCCGACGATCGCGACCCCGGGAAGCTCTGCCGTCGCCAATGATCCCTTGACGAGAAGCAAAGGCGGCGGCTGTTCAATCATGACCAACGCCTTTGGGTAACCGGCCTCCAGAGGCGCGATGAACTTCGCCCCCATCCTCTGCACAGCTTCCCATTCCTGTTCTGCCTCTGCCTGCGAGCAGAGTCTTGGCGCCGACTTGGCGCCCCCTCGTTGGGCCAGGGTTGGAATGGCCTCGAGAGCGACTTCCGCGCTACCAAACTGTGTTACGAGCTTACGAAAGGTGGCCGGACCGACCCGGGTGCTACGAATCAGGCGCAGCCAGCTCAAGCGTTGCTTGTCGCTAAGCGGCTGTCCCCAGGGCGAAATAATGCCTTCCAGATCACTCACGCGCGCATGCCGATTTTGCTTTCCGTCCCTGCGAGGAGCCTAAGGATATTCTGACAGTGTTTACCGAAGATCAGCACAAGCGTTACGACGACGGGGATTCCGAATAGGTTCGTAAAGAAGAAGGACGCGACGGCCACCGAGGCCAAAACAGCGCAAAGAGAGGCCAAAGAGGCATAGCGTGTGAGCGCAGCCAGAGCAAGCCAGACCCCAGCGAAGGTGATGGTGGCCACCGGTGACAAGACCAAAAGCGCGCCAAGGTAGGTCGCAACGCCCTTCCCGCCCTTGAAACCGCCCCAAAGGGGAAAGATATGCCCCACGACGACCGCGAGCATGAAGGCATCTGGCGGCGAAGTCGCGGGCGCAAGCCAATACCCGATACCAACGGCCGCAGTCCCTTTCAGCCCATCACCGGCGAGCGTGAGCGCGCCAGCCTTCTTGCCCCCCAAACGCATGGCATTCGTCATGCCGACGTTTCCCGACCCCGAAGCCCTTAGATCGGATAGGCCGAGCAGGCGTGCAACCAAAGGTCCAAAAAGGATGGAACCCAGAAGATAGGACGCGACCAAGGCGATCCAGAATCCGGGCGCGGAAATCCAAAAGGCGTCATCAATGGTCATGCGTTGGTCTCCAGATGCTTGCGAAAGGCGGCGGCGGGATCGACAAAGGCCGCGACCCCGTCGATAAAGGTTGCCATGACCTTGCCGCTAAAGACGGCATTTTCAAAGGGGGTGTTTGTCGCCAGCGAATGCAGCGATGCGCGTGTTACCGTATAGGTGTGCGTGAGATCGACGATGGCAATATCGGCACGCGCGCCCACGCGGAGCGTTCCGGCGTCGATACCAATGATCTGCGCCGGTTTGTAGGTCAAGGGCGCGAGAAACTGGGTCAAGGTCAACTGTTCACTCTGCACCAGGGGCAGGCCAGCGGAAAGCAGCGTTTCGACCCCGACCGCGCCAAAATCGGCCTGCGCAAACGGCAAGCGCTTGGCTTCGACATCGCGCGGCCGATGCGTGGAAACGATGACATCAATGTCGCCGTTGCGAACCGCTTCGACAAGAGCAAACCTATCGGTTTCGCCCCGCAGAGGCGGGTCCACCTTCAAGAAGGTGCGGTAAGCACCGACGTCGTATGCATTGAGAACGAGATTATTGACGCTCACACCAGCGCTCACCGGCTGCCCCCGATGTTTCGCGCCTCGAATGGCCTCGACGGATTGCGCCGTTGAAAGCGCGAGGGCATGAAAGGCGGCTCCGCTTGCCTCTGCAAGCCGCAGATCGCGCTCAAGACCGACGATTTCTGCGACGCTCGGCGAGCCTTCGAGGCCGAGTCGTGTTGCAAATTCGCCCGCATGCATCACGCCGGCACCCGCGACGCGCTTGTCGATCACATGGTGCATCACAACGAAATCGAACGTGGCCGCATAGCGCAGGATGTCGAGCATCAACTCGGGGTCTTCGACGCGCTCGAAGCCATCGGTGAAGGCGCGCGCGCCCGCCTGATGCAGACAAAACATCTCGGCCATTTTCTCGCCGGCACAAGATTGCGTCAAGGCTCCAGCCGGGTAGATTCCAACGGGCGTATGCGCGCTCGCGCGTCGCGAGCAATAGTCGACCATCGCTGAGCCGTCGATGGGGGTCGCGCCGTCGGGCATGAGCAAAAGAGAGGTCACGCCGCCGCGCAAGGCAGCCTCGCCGAGACTCTTGAAGGTCTCCAAATGGGCAGCGCCCGGCTCGCCGCAGGCTGCGCACAAATCAACAAGCCCCGGTATGACCAGGTGTCCATCGAGATCAAGCACGATCACTTCGGCTTCGTCCACCGCAAGGTCAACGCCGATCTGCGCAACTTTCCCCTCGCGGATCAGAAGGTCTCCCGCTTCATCCCTATCCGTTGCCGGATCGCAGATACGGCCATTTTTGAGCAAGGTCGGCTGTGAGCGCATCAGTTAGCTCCCCCCCCCGTTTCGCCCCTGCCCCAAGGAGCAGAGCACCGCCATGCGCATCATGACCCCTGAAAAGACCTGCTCGGTGATCAACGACTGCGGCCCGTCGGCGAGCTCACCTTCGATTTCGATCCCGCGGTTGATCGGCCCGGGGTGCATGATCAGAACGCTGGCTTTGGCGTGGATCATTTTTTCCTTGGACAGGCCAAAGGCGCGAAAGTATTCGGCGCCGGAAGGAATCCGATGCCCCTGCATGCGCTCGGTTTGCAAGCGCAGCATCATGACGACATCGGCACCTCGCATGGCCTCGGCAAGGTCGGTATAGATTTCGGCGCCGAAGTTCTCGATCCCGTCGGGAAGCAAAGTCTTCGGAGAAACGACTCGCAAGCGCGCGCCCAATCTTCCGAGCAAAAGCAAATTGGATCGTGCGACGCGGCTATAGCGAATATCGCCACAAATGGTAATGACGAGATCACGAATGCGACCGAAGCATCGGCGGATCGTGAGCGCGTCCAACAAGGCCTGCGTCGGATGCTCGTGGGCGCCGTCGCCCGCGTTGACAACAGATGCGGTAACCTTTTGGGCCAGAAGCTCGGCGACACCAGCGGCATCGTGACGAACGATAAGCAAGTCGGGCGCCATCGCATTGAGCGTGGCTGCGGTATCGAGGAGCGTCTCACCCTTGTGTACTGAGGAGTGACGCAGCGCCATATTGATCACGTTGGCGCCAAGGCGTTTCGCCGCCATCTCGAACGAGGCGAGCGTGCGGGTCGAGTTCTCGAAAAACAAGGTGACGACGTTTCGGCCACGCAGGGCGTCGGACAAGGCGGCACACCGGCTAGGCCCCTTTGCCTCATCCATGAGCTTCTGCGCGGCGTCGAGCAGAGCCAGAATTTCTTCATTAGACAGATCGCCGATGCCAAGTAAGTGCTTGAGTACTGGAAATTGCAACAAGGTTGCCCGGCTCCTGCCCGTGATCCTTATCTTCGTCTTAGCACAGGCTCCGACGGCGAACAAGAAAGACCATCGCCGCCTGTGTGGGCGCGCGGTAAGCTCGCAGGAAAGTCCCAAGCCTCGGATATCGCTTGTTGGTCCTTGAAATCTGATCGCAAAAGCCTTACATTTGAGGGGTAAACATGCAGGTGCTTAAGAGTCCCCGTCCTGTTGAAGGGCTTGGCGCCTAATCCAATGGAGAATTGATATGGACAATAGTCGCTACACTTATGCGCAACAGGCACAGGCCGCTTCTCTTGATGCAGGTCTGCGCGCCCACATGCTCAACGTCTACAACTACATGGTCATGGCGATGCTGATCACGGGCGTTGTCGCCTACGGTCTTTTTGCCGCTGCGACCGAGACGGTAGGCAATCAACTGGTCCTCAACGGCCTCGGTTCTGCGATTTTCACCTCTCCGCTTTCGTTCGTGATCATGCTCGCGCCTCTCGCGCTGGTTTTGCTTTTGAATTTTCGGATCCGCAAGATGTCGATTGATAGTGCGCGGATCATGTTTGCGGTCTTTTCGGCGGCGATGGGCGCTTCACTCTCGTCGATCTTTCTTGTCTATACGGGCGAGAGCATCGTTCAGGTATTCTTCATCACGGCGGCGGCCTTCGGCGCGCTGAGCCTCTACGGCTATACGACGAAGCGTAATCTGTCTGCGATGGGTTCGTTTTTGGTCATGGGACTATTTGGTCTTTTGATCGCGATGGTCGTCAATCTCTTTTTGCAAAGCAGCGGCATGTCGTTCATCATTTCTGCGCTTGGCGTTCTGATTTTCGCTGGCTTGACTGCCTACGATACCCAACGGATCAAGGAGCTTTATTTCGAGTTGCAAGGCGAAAGCGAAGCGACAGCCGGAAAAATGGTCATCCTTTCGGCGCTCACCCTCTATCTTGACTTCATCAATCTTTTTCTCTTTCTGCTTCGTTTTCTTGGCGCGCTTCGCGGGGAGTAGTATAGATCGCTTCTCAGATCGTCACCTCTTGCCATGTCCTACGACGCGAGCAACATATTTGCGCTCATTCTTCGCGGCGACATTCCTTGTCACCGTATATTTGAGGACGATAAGACCCTTGCCTTTCTTGACGTCGTTCCGAGTTCGCGCGGACACAGTCTGATCATTCCGAAGGCGCGCGTAGAAAATCTTTTTTCGGCTGACGCATCGACACTTTTTGCATGTATGTCGACGGCCCAGAAGGTCGCGCGTATTTTGCGGGATCGTCTGAAGGCCGACGGTGTCCAGATTGTTCAGCGCAATGGGGCGGTTGCAGGTCAGAGCGTTTTTCATCTGCATTTTCATGCGATACCGTGTTACGCGGGCGAGGTTTTGCTACCGGAAGGCACGGGTAAGCAGGCGGACCCGTCTGACCTCGCGTTGCTAGCGGCGGACTTGTTTTCGGCGCTGAACTCGGCGACATGACGGTTCTGATCGCGGGCCCGCGCGAGCGTTTACGTCACCCTGAGAAGGCGTGGCGACCACCGGGCGAAGTTTTACGCAAGCCGCCATGGTTACGTGTTCGCGCGCCCTCGCTTCAGGGTCGCTATCAGGAGACGCGGGCTTTGCTAAAGTCGCAGGGTCTTCATACGGTCTGCGAGGAGGCGGGGTGCCCGAACATATCGGAATGCTGGAATGCGGGTCATGCGACGTTTATGATCATGGGAGACATCTGCACGCGCGGCTGTGCCTTTTGCAATGTAGCGACGGGCATTCCGCGTCCGCTTGACGCGGACGAGCCTGAACGTGTTGCGGAAGCGATTTCGCGATTATCGCTGAGGCATGCTGTGATCACGTCGGTAGACCGGGACGATCTGGAGGACGGAGGCGCGAGGCATTTTGCCCGAACGGTAGAGGCGGTTCGCCGCCTGACCCCGCAAACGACGATTGAAGTCCTGACGCCTGATTTTTTACGAAAAGGCACGTCCTACGAAGCGGTTCTTGCCTCTGGCCCAGATGTATTCAATCACAATCTGGAGACGGTACCGAGTCTTTACGTAACGATTCGCCCTGGTGCGCGTTACTACCAATCGCTTCGTCTTTTGGATCTTGCGAAGGTGAACAGGCCGGATTTATTTACGAAGTCTGGTCTCATGCTCGGCTTAGGGGAGAAGCGCGAGGAAGTTTTGCAGGTTCTGGACGATCTTCGCGTAGCGAATGTAGACTTTCTGACGTTGGGTCAGTATCTCCAGCCGACTCGCCGTCATGCGCCTGTGAAGCGCTTTGTGCCTCCTGAGGAGTTTGACGACTATGCGGCTCTTGCGAAGGCGAAGGGGTTCGTGATGGTGTCGGCATCTCCCCTGACGCGCTCCTCCTACCACGCGGACGAAGACTTTGCGAAGCTCAAGGCGGCGCGGGCGGAAAAGCTATCGAGGTTCGGGGGACGGGCCTGAGTGCTTTCAGGTAAAGGTCATCGGGCGGAGACGCTGCGCAAGACCCTAATGACGCATCACGATCCCGGGTTTTTGTTTGACGTGGTATCGGATATCGAAACCTATCCACTTTTTGTCCCGCACTGCCGCTCGTTACGGATCGTCGAGAGGCGTGCGGCATCGGATCACCTTCAGGAGCTCGTGGCGGAGATGCATGTCGTTTGGGGCGTGCTCAGCGATCGGATGCGTACGCGGGTATTTCTGAACCGGCCCGATCTGACGATCAGCGTAGACTATATCAGCGGTCCCTTTCGTGATTTGAAGAACTGCTGGTATTTCAGGCCACGCAAGTCTCCTGATCGGGGCACCTGTGTTGAGTTTATGATCAGCTACAGGTTCCGCTCGGCGGTTCTGGGGGCGCTTGCATCGGGCCTTGCCCCTCGCCTGTCGCAAAAGATGACGGAGTCCTTCTTGCTTCGAGCCGATGCCCTGAGCGCGAACGAAACCAGCGTTGGTCTTTCGAAGTCGTTGCCGGATTGAGTAGCGCGGATCAGCGCCGTCGTTCTACTTGTTTCCGATCATGGTCTCCGGCCGCACGATCTTGTCGAATTCCTTTTCGCTGACGGCGCCGGAAGCGACGGCCTCTTCTCGCAAGGTTGTTCCCTTAGCGTGAGCGGCCTTTGCGATGGCCGCAGCCTTGTCGTAGCCGATTTTTGGCACGAGAGCCGTGACAAGCATCAAGGATCTTTGAACCTTTTCGTCGATTGCGCCACGATTGGCCTGGATACCGACGAGGCAGCGCTTGGAGAAGGAGTTGATGGCCTGAGAAAGCAGGAGGACGGACTGGAGGGCCGAATAAGCGATGAGCGGTTTGAACACATTGAGTTCAAGATGCCCTTGGCTGGCGGCGGTTGTGACGGTGACATGATTTCCGAACACGCGCGTGCAGACCATGGTCAAGGCCTCGCACTGGGTCGGGTTGACCTTTCCGGGCATGATGGAGGATCCGGGCTCGTTTTCGGGAATGGAAATCTCCCCGATCCCGGATCGGGGCCCGGAAGCTAGGAAGCGGATGTCATTTGCGATCTTAAACAGCGCGGTTGCGAGGGTATTGAGGGCGCCATGAAGATTGACGCAAGCGTCGTGAGCGGCGAGGGCGGCGAAGGTGTTCGAGGCGGGCACGAAGGGCAAATGGGTGATTCGCGCGACGTGAGCGGCGAAGCCCTTTCCGAATCCCCTCGGTGCGTTCAGACCGGTTCCGACGGCGCTTCCCCCTTGTGCGAGTTCATAGAGGCTTTGCAAGGCATCGTAGACGAGGCTTCGGGCAAATTGCGCCTGAGCGACATAGCCGGAAAACTCCTGCCCGAGGGTACGCGGTGTGGCGTCCTGAAAGTGGGTGCGCCCGATCTTGACGATATCGCCAAAGGCGCTTGCCTTGAGATCGAGGTCATCAATAAAGCTGTCGAGCGCTGGCAAGAGCCGATCATGGACCTCGAGCGCGAGCGCGATGTGCATGGCGGTTGGGAAAGAATCGTTCGACGACTGTGACAGATTGCAATGATCGTTTGGATGCACGGGGTCTTTGCTTCCCAAAGTCCCGCCGAGCAGATCAATGGCACGGTTTGCAATGACCTCATTTGCGTTCATATTGGTCTGGGTTCCGGAACCGGTTTGCCAGACTTTAAGGGGGAAGTGCTCATCGAGTCTGCCTTCGAGGACTTCGCGAGCGGCGCGCCGAATGGCGTCGGCGATATCGGATTTTAGTATTCCGAGTTGCTCGTTGGTCGAAGCGGCAGCATATTTGACGATTCCGAAAGCGCGCACGATGGGCATCGGCATAAGCTCATCGCCGATGTCGAAGTTGATGAGCGAGCGCGCGGTCTGAGCGCCCCAGTATTTGTCACCTGGCACGGTGATCTCGCCGAAGGTATCGAATTCGGTGCGTGTAGCGATTTGGCTAGCGGAAGTGGTGGGCGCGAGGCTGGCTCCCTGTGGGCGCGCCAACACGGAAAGATATTCGGGGGTCGTAATGCGATCACCTTTTGCGCGGGCAAACGTGGCCTCCGCGGCTCGCATTCCGCTCGCATGTCGTGCCTGTGATGATCGTAACGATTGTAAGTTCTGGGAGTTTAGCCTCTCGCGCTTGGCCTTATACAGGCTCATGACGCGATGGACGAGCTGGTAGGGTTTTTGAATGGCACGGGAGATGATGCGAACGGGGTATCCGTCGTCGATAAAGCTCCGAATCACGCCGCTGTGGGTTCTATGCTCTTCGTATCGGGCGCGCACGAGGTACGGATCAATGCTCTCCTTTTTCGCCTTAGGGGTCACCGGTGGCATGGGTGTCGCGTCCGGTCTGCCCCGTCCCGGTTCACTTGGGCGTGTTTGTCGCAGGCTCGACACGTTTTTTCCAGAATTTCTGGCGTAGGTTTTCGCGACCTTGTAAACGAGCTGATAGGGCTTATTGATCCCTCTGGAGATGGTTGCGATAGGATAGCCTTGATCAACGAGGACGCGAATGACGGCGCTATGGCTTTGGTCGTTGATTCGATAGAGTCTATCGACGAACTCCGGCACGATGGGCTCCAAACTGCCTTCGAGTTGAGCGATCGAAGCCTTACGTTTCAAGGTCGCATCGAGTCGCTGAGCATGTTCGGTGTCTAAGCTGGCGACTTTATCCCGATAAGCACGCATAATCTTATAGATTAACTGATACGGTTTGTTCAAAAGTTGCGCAGTTAAGTTTACTGAATATCCCTTATCAAGTAAGTGCCGTGCAACGGCAGAATGACTATTCAGTTCTTGATAGAGTTTATTGATTTCTTCTTTGTTTATAGTTTTCACTCGATCCGTAAGAGTAAGTTTCTGGGAACAAATTATAGGGGGTGTGTATCGCTAAACTCTTGTCATAGAGAATAGGCTGAATTTATACATAATGGCGCGTGTTGCGATGCGCGTCAAGATTGCTTGGCGTTTTTTTTTGATTATACAGGTATTGAGTTGGTCGGGCGATCGCTCGCAGGGATTGCGGGAGGAAAGTCCGGGCTCCATGGAAACAGGGTGCCGGATAACGTCCGGCGAGGGTGACCTCAGGGAAAGTGCCACAGAAAAGACACCGCCGATTTTGGCAAGGTTGAAAAGGTGCGGTAAGAGCGCACCGCGAAAGCGGCAACGCTTTCGGCAGGGCAAACCCCACCAGGAGCAAGACCATATAGGAACGTAGGGCAAGGGCTTGTCAGGTTCGTTTTCAAACCACGTTCGGGTCGGTTGCATGAAGGGCGCGGCGACGTGCCTTCCAGATAGATGATCGCCAGGCGTATCGCCTACAGAACCCGGCTTACAGACCAACTCGATTCGCCTCCGACCTCGTCGGTCGGTTTCCGTTTGCAAAGTTGACGCTTGGAAAACGTCGTTTTGTCGCTCGACCTGGACGAATACCTGATTCGGACGGGCGTTTTGCGCATCATCTGTCTCGTCGCAGGTTCGTTTGATCCATGAAGCGAGACAAAGACCCAAAGCGCGGACCGTGATTCGGTCCCAATAGAACCTGATACGGGCGCGGATGTCCGAACGGGTCGCCTTTGCCGCGCGGGATGTCCTTCGCTATCGGCTTGCCTCGGGTGTCTTGGGTGTCTTGGGTGTCTTGGGTGCTTGGGTGTCTTGGGTGAATGTGCAAGCGGTAGCTTTGCGCTTTCAGCCGGACGTCATCAGCCGCTGGCGTGGTGTAGCTATCGGGAAGCGTCAACAATCTGGCCGCCCGACGGCTTGTAAGCCTGATCCTGCAACTCGTTTTGAAGCGCGGCAAACGCGGCTTGAAACTCCCAGCCCGCGGCAGCCTCTCCAAGAACCGCCAGATGGGTGTCGCTTCGCCCTGCTGGAAGGCCAAAAAGCGCAGCCAGCTTAGCCGGTCGCGGATCAGAAACTCCATCGGCTCATCGGATAGACTGTGCATTGCGGCCAGAGCTTTGAACCGTACGACAGGATCGTAAGGCAGGCGACCTCCATAGCCAAAAGGAGCCATCACAAAGGGACGGAAGGCTTCGACATGAAGGTCGCGTTCCAGCGCTTCAGGCGGATCAAGCGTCGTCGAAAGAGGGTCCCGATGAGTCGTCAGATCAAATCATCAAGCTGCATGGATCTTCGCGTAAGCGCTGCTCAGATCACAGCCCAAAATAGGCGGTCTTTGCCGCATCAAGATGGGGCTGACGGATTGTTTCGGGCCTTCGGCGCCAGGGGCTTTCGCTCGGACCCAGTCCATTGGCTTTAGGCGTTTAGCCCTTGGATGGTCCCGCTTTACGGCGCTCAAGTTCATTGTAAACGTCGGTGAGCGTGATGCGTCGCAAGCGTAAGAGCAGGATCAGGTGGTAGATGAGGTCGGCGGCCTCGCCGGTGAGGTCCTGCGCGGTGCCATCAACGGCGGCAAGGGCGGTTTCGACGCCTTCTTCGCCGACTTTTTGTGCGACACGCTTTAGACCTTGGCGCGAGAGGCGACGGGTGTAGGAGTCTTCCTTTCCGTCTTTGAGGCGTGCGTCGATGGTTTCTTCAAGGTTCTGAAGGGGGTGTTTGGGTGTCATGATTTTGTGTAGCGCACGGGCAGTCCGGCGTCCAGCATGGCCTTCTTTACCGAAGCGATGGACATAATCCCGAAGTGAAACAGGGAAGCGGCGAGAACAGCCTCGGCGCCACCGGTTCGCACGGCCTCTACGAAGTGTTCGGGTTTGCCAGCACCCCCTGACGCGATCACGGGGATGGTCAGTCTATCGCTCACGCACTTTGTCAGGGCCAGATCGTACCCGTTTTTCCCACCGTCTGCATCCATCGAGGTCAGGAGGATTTCACCGGCGCCAAGGTTTTGCATCCTAACGACATGGTCCTCGACCCTGATACCGGTCGCTCGCCGACCGCCATGGGTAAAAATTTCGTAATCGCCGCCGTCGGTTCGCCGGGCATCCACGGCGACGACGATGGCCTGAGAGCCGAATTTCTGTGCGGCCTTCGCGACAAGGCTCGGGTCACGGACGGCCGCCGAATTGATAGATACTTTATCCGCGCCGGCGAGCATGAGGTCACGAATATCGTTGATCTCGCGCACGCCACCGCCGACGGTCAGAGGCAGGAAGCATCCCTTGGCGGTATTCTCGACGATGTTAAGCAAGGCGCTTCGTTCTTCGTGGCTGGCGGTAATGTCGAGGAAGCAAAGCTCATCGGCACCGGCTTCGTCGTAGCCTTTTGCGGCCTCGACGGGGTCTCCGGCGTCGACGAGATCGACGAAGCTGATTCCCTTGACGATTCGCCCGTCTTTGACGTCGAGGCAGGGAATCACGCGCTTTTTCAGTGCCACGCTTTATTCGGCCCGGTCATGGTCGATCAGGCGTCTTAGTTTCTGCATAATCACCTCACGGGTTTCGCTGGTGCTGATGGTTCCGAAGAGTCGTCCCTGGCTCGTAACCATAAAGACCGAGGAGGTATGGTCTACGAGGTAGGGGGTCTGCGGCTCGGTATGGTTATGGCCGTCGTTTTGGTCGTGCATGGGGTCTGCATCGAGAACGTCGATATGCAGGAAGAAGGCTTTTGAGAGCTTTTCGCGTTCGTTTTCGGTGATGGCAAAGCCCTCGACCGGTGGTGAGAAGGGTTCAAGAAAGGCCGTGATCTGGCTAGGTCCGTCCCGCTTCGGATCGATTGAAACGAAGCGCGCATCGAGGAGACTGCGCTGCGTGCCGAGGGTCTCAAGCCATAAGGTCATGTCGTTTAGAACGGGCAGGCAAATGTCGGGACATTCGGTATAGCCGAAGAACCAAAGGCTGGGGCGCCCGATAAAGCTCTGCGCGGTGCGCGGGGAACCGTTCCTGTCGATCAGGGTGAAATCGCTCAGAAGAAGCGCCCCCCCGTCCAGAGTGTCATGACCGCTTCCTTGAGCGCGAGAGGCCATGGCCGACTGGGTGTGCGCGTGGGACGGATCATGGACAACCCACCGATAAGCTCCGTACCCGAGAACAAGGAAGAGCGATAGCCCGACGGCGAGCAGGAAGGATCGCCTAGCGGTCTGCCCTGCCATTCGTCCTTTTCCCGATAAGCCTTTCATCCTAATGGGCGCATTGCGCCAGAGCGCGTTCCACGTCGAAGCGAAAGAGCAGATTTGCGTTTTGGACCGCCTGCCCCGCGGCGCCTTTTCCAAGATTGTCGAGCGCGCTAAGAATCACGATACGTCCAGGCGCCCGATCGGCAAAGACGCTGATTCGGCAATGGTTACTCGAGCGCACGTGCTGGATCTGGGGAACGCTACCTGCGGGCAGGAGGGCAACGAAGGGGTCTGTTTTGAATTTCTCTGCGAGGCAGTCAACCACCTTCGCGAGGGAGGCTCCTGAGGCGAGGTCTGCGTAGATGGTTGCGTAAATGCCGCGCCGCATAGGGATGAGGTGCGGTGTGAATGAAACCCGCAGGCGCAAGCGCGCGGCTTCGCTGAGTTCCTGCTCGATTTCGGGCATGTGTCGATGGGCTCCGACGCTGTAGGCGCAGAGATTTTCGTTGGCCTCGCTAAACAGGAGGTACTCAGCCAGACGCTTTCCGGCGCCACTAAGCCCGGTTTTGCTATCAATCACGATGGAGGCTGGCTGAATGAGTTTTTGCGCGAGGATCGGCATGAGTGGTAAGAGGCAGGCCGTGGAGTGGCACCCGGGATTGGCGATGATACGCGCTCTTTGGATTGCCTTGGCATTGATTTCGCTTAATCCGTAAACGGCCTCGTTCTGGAGTTCGGGGCACAGGTGAGGCATTCCGTACCATTCTTCGTAGACCTTTGGATCTTTGAGTCGGAAGTCGGCGGAAAGGTCGACGACTTTGAGGCGCGGATTGACGTCGATGGCCTGCGCGACAACTTTTTGTGCATGTCCGTGGGGCAGCGCACAGAAGAGGAGGTCGATTGCGGCGAAATCGGCCTCGTTCATCGGGGAAATTCTGGGCAGATTTCCGGCAGCGAGTTCCGGTCGCAGTTCTTCGATTGACTTTCCAGCGCTTTGGTTGCCGCCTAGGAAGGTGACATCGAAAGCGTCGTGGTTGATCAACAGGCGAAGCAACTCGGCGCCGGAATACCCTGACGCCCCCAAGACGGCGGTTCTGATCATCGCACTTATCTCTCAAGACGTGAACGGCTGGATAGTTCAATCTACTTATTGCTGAGAGGCGTGTCAAACGTCCGGGTATGGGCTGTCAGGTTTTTTTTCGTCTTATATTTGCGCGACTTAGTGCCTGAAGCCTTATGAAGCTGCACGGATTATGTCTGGCATCGAGTTTCGCCACCGTTTTAAGCCTTACGGTGTTCAAACCTGTCGATCAAGGCGACAAAGTTGCACGGTTTATGCTTGGCATCGAGTTGCGTACGGATGATATGGTCCCAGGCGTCCCGACATGCGGATGGAGACCCCGGAAGGACAAAGACGAGTGTGCCGCTTGCAAGGCCAGCGCAGGTGCGCGATTGAATGGTTGAAGCTCCGATAAGGTTGTAACTGATCAGGTGAAAGATGCTCGCAAACCCGTCGATAGACTTTTCAAACAGTGGCGTGACCGCCTCTGGCGTGACATCGCGTTCCGTCACACCGGTTCCGCCAGTGGAAATCACGACGTGAACGTCTTTTGCTCGGCAATATCGGGAAACGCAATCGGCGATCTTGTCGCGATCATCCGTGACGAGCGCTCGCCCCGCTAGACGATGTCCAGCCCGCCGTAATCGTTCGCAAAGCAAGTCTCCTGAGCCGTCCTCGCTTAGGCTTCGGCTATCAGAAACCGTAACGATGGCAATGCCTAACGGCCTGAATGAAGTTCCACTAATAGCGCCCCTCTTTCTCGAGCGCCTCCGCAAGACGGGAAATGCGTTCACAGCGGGCTTTAAGTGCCCGAAAAACCGCCTGCTCACGTGTCTTCGCCTCGTCCAACTCCTGCTGCCGGACATCTTCATCGGCACTGGCCTGCGCATCGCGCGCGCGCAACTTCTGGTTCAACCGATCAATATCGTCACACAACAATATGGCCGTCATGACGAACAGATGCTTTTCAACAATACCCGGGTTTTCCCGGCGCAACGCCTCAAAACGCGAATCCAGAACCCGAGCCAGATCCTTGAGCCGTTGTTCCTGATCCTGTTCGCAAGCAATCGCGTAAACCTGACCACCCACCTGCACTTTCACATCGTTCATGGCAATCGGGTCGCTCATCAGAGGTCACGACCTGCTTCATTTTGAAAGGCGATCAGCGATTCGATGGCGCTCGTCGCCTCATCAAGCTTGGCCGCCGACTCGTTACTCAAAGCGATAAGTTGTTCGTTTTCTTCCCCAAGTTTCGCACTACTGTCCTTGAGCGTCTGGTTTTCTGCGCGCAAACTTTCGATGACATCACGCGCGCTCAGGAGTTCGGCGCGCAATTGCGCAATCGAGCGACTCGCGCGTGTCTTTTCCTCAATCGCGCGCTCAAGGCGAACGATGGCAAGATCAATTTCGCCAAGCGCGGTATGCATATCGTTATCCATCGCTTGCACCACTCACCCAAAACGAACGACAAAACATTAACGACTTCAACAGTAAAGACCCAAGCCACTCGCCGGCGGTAAAGCTAACCTGACACTCAGTATAGCAAAAAAGATCTTTTTGCCAAGAGGCAAGGCCTTGCACCCCGTTTTTCGAGCAAAAAACCAACCCGGAACCGTCGAACCGCTTCGCCAGAACCTAGGCGTTCACGTCAACCAGAACCCGGCCTCGCACCCGACCGGCGGTGATTTCCTTCGCATAAGCGGGCACCTGTTCGAGCCCGATCTGGCTTGCCGCCGCCTCCAAGCGGTCGAAAGAAAGGTCTTTTTCGATCCTCGACCAGACCTCTGAGCGTTTTTCGCGCGGGCACATGACTGAATCAATGCCCAAAAGATTGACCCCGCGTAGCAAGAACGGAATCACCGTTGTCTCGATCTTCGCACCAGCCGCCAAGCCCACCGCACAGACCGAGGCTCCATAGGCCATTCGCGGCAAGACCCCTTCGAGCACCTTGCCCGCGACCGTATCAATCGCCCCCGCCCACGTCTCGGACTCTAAAGGCCGGTGGGGCGTCTTCAGAAGGTCGTCCCGAGGCATGATCTCTTGCGCGCCCAAGCCTTTCAGATAGTCGCTCTCGTGCGCCCGCCCCGTGAGCGCTACCGCTCGATAGCCGCAGCGCGCAAGCAGAATCAGCGCCACCGAACCGACCCCACCCGCAGCCCCCGTAACGAGAACCGGTCCGCTCGCGGGAGTCACTCCGTGATCTTCGAGCGCGCCCAGTGCCAGGGCCGCCGTAAACCCCGCCGTACCGACCAGCATGGCCGCACGGGTAGAAATCGAATCGGGCAAAGCGACAAGCCAATCGCCGTTCACGCGCGCCTTTTGCGCATAACCGCCCCAATGGACTTCGCCCACACGCCACCCCGTTAAAACGACACGATCACCCGCCTTGAAATCCTTGTGCGCGCTCTCCTCGACACAGCCAGAAAAATCGATGCCGCCAACATGCGGATAGGTACGCACGAGGCCACCTTGACCTTGAAGGCATAACCCGTCTTTGTAGTTGAGCGTCGAATAGTCAACCCGCACCAGAACGTCGCCCTCCGGCAAGTCCTTTTCGCTAAGTTCATCGACAGAAGCCACTGGCGGCTCTTTTCCGTCGCGTCGCAAGACCAGAGCACGAAACATAAGAATACCCTCCCGCAATAAAGGCTGTACCATGTCACGAGACGAAGCGATGCGCAATCGCAATCTGCGGCAAGACTAGGCGGTTGGCGACGTGCCGCTCCGTCTAGGCCCGCCGCGCCGACTGAGCCACATTCCCGCGCGACTTCGGGATGCGTCACCGCCTCGGGAGAACGCACGCCCCCCAAGGGGAAAACGCGAACCCCTCGGGGGG
>JAAUXV010121610.1_pt1 | contig 17124 bp, 24 predicted proteins | sample 7278181 | NCBI WGS metagenome assembly JAAUXV01 (sample SAMN14350114, study PRJNA611818) | marine sediment metagenome | isolation source: surface marine sediment (2.1m) | place: French Polynesia: Moorea | collected 2018-08
CCCCCACCTCCCCCCAAAATTTCGGGTATAAAAGCCGGCGTTTCGAACTGGGATCCTCCTCATTCTCTCCCGGTCTGCAAAACCGAGATCGACTAATACAAAAAAACCAACTACTTCCTTTTCCCCCGAAAAAGAAGAAGAAAATTGATTTTTTTTTCTTCGTCGCACGCAATTGAAGAGACGCTGCAACAATGACGAAGAAGGTGATTTTGATTTTGTAATTCACGTTTGGTGGCAATGTTTTATAATTTGGCAGCTGTAAAATGAAAGTTGCAGCCGCCACGGACATGTACATTTTTTTTGTTTTCTGCTTCTTTATCTGTGAGCACTTCCATCGCTTTAAGCATTGTTGCGTGTTTTTTGTCCGCACCATTCAGTAATTTAAACATTTCCCACGCAAATATATGGTCCGAAATTAATTTCATAGGGTCTTTTGGAGCGTCTGGCCGAGGGCCCCGTGATCGGCGACGGCGGGTTCGTGTTCGCCCTGGAGAAGAGGGGATACGTCAAGGCCGGGCCGTGGACGCCAGAGGCTGCCGTGGAAAACCCGGATGCAGGTATACATAAAAAACAATTGAAACATGCTGTCGTTTACCACCATTTCCCAGAATGCTAGAAATCGTTCATTGATTGCAAAAAAGGGTCCCATGGAAGAACGTGTACGAAATCTTTTCTCTCTCCTTTTCCAAAGGAAAGAAAGCTGTAGAAACAGAAAAACGCTTCCAAAAAATTGCATGCAAGTAGCCAAGTCCCACTTTATCATGGCTTGCATTTTTACAAAAAAAAAAACCCTTGATTGCCTTCAGTCCTTGGCCTCCACCGCGAGTTCCTCCGCGCCGGGTCCGACGTGATGCAGGCGTTCACCTTCTACGCTTCGGACGACAAGCTGGAGAACAGGGGAAACCAGGCGAGAAAACGAAGTCATTTAGCGCACACTCTAATTTGAAACAAAGCATTTCGAAACTGTCTCCAGGCCGCCGCCAAGTACTCTGGCTCCGGGATCAACCGCGCCGCGGCCGAGCTTGCCAAGACCGCGGCGGCGGAGGGGGGGGCGCTCACCCTGGGGGGGATATGCCAGTGCCCGACCTACCTGTCCGGTAATAAGAGCATTGTGGAGGAATTTCCTCTTTTTTCGCTGCTAAAACAAGAACTGACTAAAAGTGACTTTGTCAAAGAGACCTGCGTTTGTACTGTACTGTAGTTTGTCAAAGCCCAAAAGCAATGGGACATTTCTCGGGTATCGCAAGGGATATGGGAACTGCATTATTTTTTTATTTTTTTATCTTTGTGAACCTTTCCGAGGATATGTTTTAGTGAACTACATCTTTTCACCATCTTGCTGCTAAAATGTAGTTCTGCTTTCATGTTTTCATGAACAGAAAGAAGAAGAAGAAGAAAAAAGAATTGATAGAAGAATGAGAAGAACGAAGTATAGTTACCCGGAGGTCTCAATAAAGGTACTTTCCGAAATTTAATATTGTCCAACTCGGCCCGCAGTCAATGTTTCTATTCCCCCTCTATCCCTAATTTCTCCAGGCTCCCCGAAGGAGGACGTCCAGCAGGAGTTCCGCAAGCAGATCAAGGTGTTCGTGGACGCCGGGCTCGACTTCCTCCTCTGCGAGGTGACTAGGGGTGGTCCCGGGGCTCAATTCGAGCTCGGGCCGGTGTCGCCCGCATCCCTTTCCCCACAGGATGACATTGTGGGTTATACACAAGGGCACGACCGGCAGCAACTTCGGCAAAATCGGGAAAACTGCGGTCGGCGATCGGCTTGATTTTGAATCACGCGTCCGGTCCGGCCCAGGTTTTTCGATCTCTAAACATTTGGGAAAAAGTTGAACGTACGTTTGTGCTACAACATAATTTAGGGGATTTTTCGAAGTATGTACTCTGGGTACGAGTAAGAAAAACGTACAGATATCATGCGGTGCATTATGTACGGAAAGCTTGCATGCATGCTAAAGATGTCTAAACTTGAAACATCTCTCCGCAAACTATAATCAAGAAGCAAAAAAGTGTTTCCAACATAAAAAAGTAGCATGAATGGAACGCATGATTGAAGGATGACTGTCTGAGAGAGACTGCACATAGACTTTTACTAACCTATGAAGACGCTCTATTTCTCACTTTCCAATTCCGTTTCCCTTCCCGTCTACCGTTTTCAGTACTTTGAGCACATCGAGGAGATGGAGTGGGCGATCGAGGTCTGTCTCGAGGCTGGCAAGCCGGTGGCGGCCTCAATGTGCATTGGGCCGGAGGGGGATCTCCACGGGGTCTCCGCAGGGGAGTGCGCAGTCAGGTAAGTGTTTTTTTCTTTGATTTTCTTGTAAAATATGGGGAACAGGTAGGTACGGAACAGTTCAAAGCTTTAAATTTCAGTAGTGTCTTTTGGAAAGAAGCGATAGCTGAAGAAGTGGCCAAAGTCTCAAAATGTTTTCCCCCCTTAATTGTTTTCTAGCTTGTCTTTGGCAAGAAAGAGCGTATTTTTCTTCCTGATCAGTTCCTTAAATTCAATTGCATTTCCGCGGACACGGGATATGGCAAATGCTCGAAACTACTGTAGAACTCCTTTTTCCAGGATGTCCCGCGCTGGGGCGCACGTCGTCGGCGTGAACTGCCACTTCGACCCGTTCGTGTCCCTTGAGGCCGTGGCCAGGATGAAGGCCGCACTGGAGGAGAAGGGCCTGCTGGAGAAGCCCACCTACCTCATGTGCCAGCCGCTGGCCTATCACACGCCGGACGCGGGGAAGCAGGTGATGGGAAATTTGTTAAACATTGTTGCTTTTCCCCCAATTCTACAGCTTTTTTTTATTTCTTTCTCACATCCTTTTTCTTTTTTCTGCGCATTTTCACCCTCTCGGAGCTTCTCGCGGTTCCATTACAGTAGGCTCAAATCAAAATTAATTTTGGCCACAAGCAGATTCCCCCTTCTCTTATCAAATATTTCTTGAAAGTCGAGCAATGGTTTTATTGTCTCTTTCCTGCAGGGCTTCATCGACCTCCCCGAGTTCCCCTTCGGCCTTGAGGCCCGAATCATGACCAGGTGGGACATGCACAGGTACGCGAGGGAGGCCTACGACATGGGGGTCAGGTGAGAGGAAACACGAGCGCGCAATCTCCCGCATTATATTCGATAAAGTGGCGCTTTAAAAAGGTACATCGGCGGCTGCTGCGGCTTCGAGGCCTACCACGTGCGGGCCATAGCGGAGGAGCTCGTGAAGGAGCGCGGCGGGCGGCTAGGGGTGGGGTCGACCGAGAAGCACGACCCGTGGGGGTACGGGCTCAGGATGCACACAAAGCCGTGGGTCAGGGCGAGGTGAGGACGATCGAGTCGAGCCGAGTCGTGTCTACCACCGCAGCACATTCTATTTGGCACTTCCAAACTAAACTACCGCTTTTTTCTGTATAAGCCAACAAGAAATACTTTTAAAAATCCAAGAAAAAACCTTTCTAAAACTTCCCCCATTAGCTTGATTTTTTTTAAAAAAAATTCCAGGGCCCGTCGCGACTACTGGGAGCACCTGAACCCTTCCACCGGGCGCCCCTACAGCGCCGCGCTCTCAAAGCCAGACAACTGGGGGGTCACCAAGGGAAGCGAGGAGCTAAAGCAGGTGGCGGAGCGGAACGAAAATATTTTGACTAGTACATGCGTCATTTCCCTTTTTTTCTTCCCTCCCAGCACACTGAGGAGACCACCGACAAGGAGCTCGCCGAGGTCCAGTGCAAGAACGGGGGATCGGGAAGCCCGCCACCTCGTTAGAGGAGATGGAAAAAAACACACCAGAAGCCCTTTTTTGCACGTTTTTCATTGTACGCACCATGATTTGCCGTTTCTTTTAGCATGAGCAGGCAGGCCCTCCCGAAGCTATAATTGTAATTGTAAAATATGTACCGTATTCAGCACGATTTTTTTAAGGGAAAATAAATTTGTTGTGAGCCCAGCATTAAAGGAAATGGAATCATATCGTATGCCTACCAGGGTAGAAGTTCGCACGAGGAGAAGAAAAAAATCTGCGTGATTTCTAAAAGCAAACAAGTAAGGGAGTCCGAGAGTCCACGTTCCATGCGAAATTTCCCAAGGGATACACGAGACGAACATGGTGCAAAACGGTAGAAAGTGGCAAATCGCACACTTTTCGGGTCCATAAACTTTTATTCCGACCTACGGTTTTGTCCGGGAAAACATGCGCGTAGTGTGGCCTCAAAACATGTCGTCACCGGCGGACAAACAAGACGGGGGGGAAAAGGCATGTGAGAATCGAGAACCCGAGCAGATTCATTCCTTTTCTTTTTTTTTCAGACACGAACAAAAACTCAGGATGGTGGTGTTGGTTTACAAATTAAATCTTTTCTTTTTTTCATCCGAAAAGGACACTATTATAGTCTGATTTTTTTTTCTTATTTTTTCGCGGAATTAGTGCACGTTGTATGGGTTTGGCAGGGCTAGCTCCGGCTCGTGGTAGCCCAGCTCCTCAGGGGTGGAGATGCCCAGCTCGTCAAGGGTCGGGCGGAGCTCCTGGGAGAAAAAACAAAGAAATCAATAAAATCTCGCCTTTTCCCCAGAAAATAATAATAATAATAAAAGTTCCAATGCTACTGCACAGTGCACTTAGCGCAAAAAAAAAAAAAATGGCACACAAAGAGAGGGCACAGGGTTTATATGTCAATTCACCTGCAGCATGTAATCCCAGACCTCCTTCCTGCCCGCCGTCTTGATGTGCACCACCTCGAGGATCCTGAAAAACGAAACTCACGCCTGCCGCCATTTCCCAAAACAAATACTTTATAAAATTGCACATACCTCGTCGTGAGGGAGTAGTCGTTGACCCTCCTGCAAGCCCTGAGGGCGGCGGCGACGATGGCGGGCTCAGGGCAGAGGTCCATCCCGTTCAGGTCGTGCATGGCCTGGCGATGGCATAAAGACAAACAATATATACATGTGGAAAATGATATAAACAACGGCTTTTTCCCAAAAAAAAAACCGATACGAGTGCAAAAAGTTGTGAAACTCAAACAATTTGAAAAGCCACGAGAGTGGCGCCACAAAAAAGAGTGAAATAATGAAAATGACATGTCACTGAAAAATAAGTCTGATTTTTCGAGAACCACAATTACTAGATGCCCCCCCCCCGCTCTAAAAAAAAGTCTTTTTTTCCTCACCTTCCTGATCTCCCATCCGTCAATGTCCTTTCTGTTGAAGAAGGCCTCGTACCTGGCGTCGAACTCAGCGTCCGTCTCCTCGGCCTTGGCGCTCATCCAGCGACGGGAGGACAAGGAGGGGACTGCAAAGGAAAAGGGCTCATTTGTTGATGGAGGAGAAGGAACGCCTACTGTGGGTTTTGTCATATTCGCATGAAGTATTTCCGCAGGCTCAATGCACCATCGTACGATGCAGCAAAAGTGAATGTTTCTGACAAAAGACCATCCCCGCAAAACAGACCTCTCTTAGATTTGTTTCATTTTCTTTCTCAATAACTCTTGGTTAAGGGATAAGGGTCAATTCACACTCGTCGACGCCCTGTGACCTCGGAATCCATTCGAGGCCGTCCACCCATCAAATTACCTTGCGTTGCCGCTGGCGCCACCGCCCTGACGGGGTTGGCCCTGGCGACGGCCGAGGCCAGGGCGCGGCTCAATAGGGAGGTCGCCATCGCGCGCTGAGAGAGAGAGCGGAGGTCAAGCCGAGGTCAGAGAAATGCGAGGACGATTGACCTCCACGAGAGGGTGTCCTTTTTTCGTACACTTGCAGTTGCAGAGAACGCCACTCTTCTTTCCTTCTTGAGCGTCAGCTGAAAATTTCGACATGTGACCAGGTGGGTCCGGGAGAAAGCGCAAAATGGAACATCTATCAAAGTTTAGTATTTCTTGAAAAAGACATTTCTTTGTCCAAAAAATAGGTATAATTGTAAATGTAGCGTTAAAAATAACATTCTTTTTCCACCCAAGTTAAAGTATATTTCCTTTAGTCTCGTAGATTACACCTAGTACACTTGATTTATGTCACTTGGTCACCTGAAGTTTCAACTCCATGATTTTTCAGACTTGCCAGAAAGGCCTGCGGTCCTAACCTGAGCCTACCCTATAAACAATTTGTAAGCTTTTAAGAAAGCGTCGCGAAGATGAAAACAACATATTTTTTCTTAGCAGAACTGTTTAAAGCTTTCAAATCCTTACAGCCACCCATGTCTCATTAAACTTCATTTCGAACCCACTCAAGAAAATGATCTCAAAAAATCAGCCAATTTCAAAATCTGGCCGCTCTGCTCAATTTTTCAAAAAATGAAAACAGCGCCAGAAAAATACAAAACAAAGATTCTTTGCCGAAGTTGCCGAAGTTTTTCCCTCTGAGGATGGACACTTCGGTGAGCTCCTCTTCCCTGTCCAAGGACTCCCTCTCGCTGCTGGAGCGCAGGCTGGCGCACTTCAAGTCTGCCGAGTCCGTCCTGTGCGTCTCTCGGCGGCTGTTCCAGAAGTGCCCCGCGGCGGCCTCGCAGCTGGAGGGGGAGCTGAGGGAGGCAGAACTAAGGGGGGCTGCAACCAATAGGTGTGTGTACTTCTTGTACTGGTTTGGTTTAAATACATGTCCATTTGAGAAAGAACTTTTAAAAGTACAATACACTGCAAATCAAACTATTCCCATGACTGACAGCTTGACTGTAGGCTTGACTCCTCCTTGAGACTTTAGCACCTGTTAGCTGGGAGATGATATTGTTGCTATCCATACGCTGTCTGACTCCCCCTCGAGCTGTAGCTGCTGTTGAAAAACACAGTAGCACTGTCTCAAGGCACTGCCTAGTGTCGCCCTCTGTGTGACAAAAATGTCATATAGGGGAACAATGCCTTCTCTCTCCGGAGTTGAGGAGCAGTAGAAGCTTCGAGGGACTCGTCTCTCAGCGGGGCGTTGGCTCTGTGAGGATCCGAGAGAACCGAAATATCTGGCCAGCAGCTTGCGACACGGTCCAGTTACAGGACGTTTTGTATGGATAAAGGGTGAAGGCACAAGGATTCGGAAACGGATCGGCCGTCCTTGGAAACAAGGCTCCCCAGAAACAAACAAAAAAACAAAAAAAAAAACGTTGTCTGACTGACCTTGACACTGCTCCAAGCTTTCTTTCTTTCCCAGAGGTCTTGGACCGCCAGCAATTTGTTGAATATTGGATCCCACCATTTGGCTTTTTTTTAAGACAAATCAATTTGCAAACAATTTCATTTCCCAATTCACTTCTTGTACTAAGTATTGGTACTGTAGAGTTTTTTCTAAAAAAAATTGATTTGCGCATTGAGGATGAATTCTCCCAGTTTTGATAAATAGGTCAGAAGAATGGTAGTTTAGTGTTTGGCGCTGTTTACAACTTTTCTCATTTTTTTGCACCTTCCAGTTTACATACAGCATACACATGGAACAACAGGAAGAATAGCAAGAATCCCAGCAAAAGCAGAGTTCCTAGAATATTTGCTCCTCTTTCAGGTCCCAGAGACTATGGACGGCCCGCCGCCTCCTGGTTCGCCGCGTGGCCGAGGTCATGAGGCCGAACCCCAACGAGGACGCGGAGGCCGCCATGCCAAGGAAGCTGGAGAACTACCTGTCATTCCTGGACCTGGCGGGGGTCGTGGCATCGTGCTCGGAACAGCAGGACAACGTAACGACACATACCTATATTAGCATTCGTTTGACACAGTAACTACACATCGCTCAATGGTGTTTGGGATTTATCTGGAGGTGCTTTTTACGTATTTATTAATATTAAGTGAATCATTATTTTCCCCGCTTATTTTTCACAATTATCTATTTCTTTTTGCAGGACGACCTGCACCCCTCTAGACAGCAGGTGTCCTCTCACACCTGGCGCGCCTTCCTCCTGCGTGACTTCGACCCTAGGGGAGAGCTCAAAGACCTTCCGCTGCACAGGCTCAGGAGGAGGCTCAAGCAGTTCCTGCCGGCAGACGAAATGCTCAGCTCGGTGCAGCTAGACCTGGTGAGAGGTCAATTTACTTAATTAATTTAAAAATGCTCCCAAGAGAAAAAAATAAAAATTAAAAAATGACAGTGCGGAAACATCCCCCACGTTTCATTCTTTGGCAAGCCCCTTTTTTTTTTAGAAAATGAAGAATACTTCTTGTCGGAATTTGTAAATTCCCCCCTGTGCTCTCCTTTTCCAGGACGAGGTCAGATCCTCTTCCTCGGCGATCAAGCCCAATCACCGCGTGTTCTTCCGCGTCGCCTCCGTGCCCCGCACCAAGTCGGGCGCCAACGACGAGAGGAACCTCTTGAAGAAGCCCGCCTCCTTCGTCGCCTTCTACCCGGGGGAGCCCTACTTCTACTGCGACAGGAAGGACCCGGAGCAGTTCCTGAAGGAGGTGACTGAATGTAATTTGCGCCTGTGAGGGCCACGCTTGGTTTCCACAAATAAAAAGAAACGTGAAATTGAATTCCTTTTGAACTGTCGAAACTGCTCTTTTTCGGCACATTGATGTTTTCCCATCTGTTACACATAACTTTTTTCACATTTTTTACATCAAATGTCGCTTTTTTCCTCCAGGCCCTGTGCTCTTGCCTGAACAGCTCAGCCTGCGTGTCCCTCCCCCTGTCCGGCCCTCACCTGGAGTCCCTCAGGCAGATGAGAAAGAGGAGGGACCAGGCAAAGACCGGGGCGGCGGCGCAGCCGACGGAGACGGCGGCGGCGGAGGAGGAGGAGCAGGGGGTGAGTGAGGGGCGAACGGAGCCCCATTGGTACGTGACGCGCAGTTTTGGGAAACCCGCGTTTTGTTTTTTTGTCTCCTCCCCAGGCGGAACACGAGGTTGCTGTCTCCCGCGTCGGCGCAGACTACGCCGAAGAGGATCTCTTCGAGGACTTTGTGGTGGAGCACTCTGGGCCGGAGGAGGAGGAAGAGGAGGAGCAAGGGGAAGAAGACAAGGGTGACAACAGGGGCTGGAAGAGGCCAATACTCGACAGGCTCAGCGTGGAGAGGCCAGCAAAGTTCAGGTGAGGAATCTCGGCAAAAATTTAGAGCTCCTTTTCAGTGACTGCAATCGCAATCGAAGCAGCACGGTTTTTACCTGCGGCGAAGCCGTCAGGTCTTAGAACTGTGAGAGTTGTTGTTGTTGTTGTTGTTGTTGTTGTGGGGGGGGGAGCAGTTTGTTGACCAACTTCCGTATCTTTTGCTTTCCTGTTCTCCCACCCTAAATTTTCTTCGGGGTGGGATCCGGGCTCTTTGACCAGATTTCTCTTCGGGGTGGGATCTGTGACTCCAAACTCATATTTCTCTTTGGGGTGGGATCCATCCATGCATGGCTTGCAGTCTTTGCAATAGTGTTTAAATATTTTTTGCTATTTTCTTATTTTCTGTTATTTTGTCAATGCCGCAGGTCCTTGAACAAAGTCTGTTCTTGTTTTACTTAGACAATTTGTGATAAAATTACACTTTGTTCCTTTTCCAGGGACCTCCACGTTCTCGAGGACTTTCACGGCTCCCGCCTCCCGGTCTCCGTGGACTCCCTGGACGTCAAGGTCACGTTCCGATCGGCGGACGTGCTGGCGAGTCTGGAAGCGATGGCGGAGGCAGGGATGCTGATGGCAGACACGGTGTGTATTTCGTTTTCGTGGTGGTATTCCTAAATTTAGTTTTTGAAAGAGCAGGCCTGAGTAGCTCAGCTTGCGTAGCTCATGTGGTAGCCGTACGCAGCTACGCAATAACCTTTAGTCTAGATTAGGCCAATTGTATCGTTCTTCCATGCCTACAGTGAAACAATGTCTTTACAGCCCTCCCCATCCATTCAGTTTCCCTCTGTCTCTCCTCTTCAGAACGGCTGCCAACCAGGGGACAAGAGCTCCTCCTCCGCCCCCGCCTGGCTCAGGGACTTTGCCGTCAGGGGAAGGAACGCGATAAGGCTCAAGGAGGCAAGGAACAACGCAGACGAGAACCAAGACGACAACGCGTCCGTGGCAGCCTCTGAGCTGACAGTGCTGCTGCGGTGAAACAACAAAATCTTGACCGAAATCGATGTGACGACCAACGTTTTATGATTACTCTTGTTAAATAGCCGATAACAATAGGGATCGTTCATATCGGACGGTACTTTTACTGAGCCATATCTCCATTCAAAAAGAAAAGAGGCAAACAAAACTTCTGGAGAAGAAACTTGAGTACCCCCTCCTACTGTGTAAAAATAAGATATTGAAGATATTAGTAAAATTTTGTTAATAATTTTTTATCTTCAATATTTTAATTTTACACAGCAGGAGGGGGTACTCAAGGTTCTTCTCCAGAAGTTTTGTTTGCCTCTTTTCTTTTTGAATGGAGATCCGGCTCAGTAAAAGTACCGTCCGCTATGAACGATCCCTACAATAACACGCGTTCGCACGTATTTCTATTCTTTACTAAGGTTAGAAAAACAGTTTATTACTATAATCATTTTTATGATTCTTTTTGTGTTTGGGGGCGGATTCGATCTCCTCTCTCACTTCTTCGGCATCATAGTTCTGTGGCGGCCGGGATCTGCTTGTAGGTCCTCCTGTGCATCTCGTCCACCTCCGCCAGGTAGAAGGTGCCCGGGGCGAGGGGCCCCGCGTCCAGGGCCGCCTCGGGCCGCCTCGGGGCCTGGTGCTGGGCGCGCTCGCGATCGGACATGAGCCGCTCGTACTCCGGAGGGGGGACCTTCACGCGGTCGGCGAGTCTGCAATGGGTTAGGGATAGGCACAGGCTCAAAAAAGACGGTTTGTCGGGGTTGAGTCAATGACAACAATGTTTGGTTTTGTCAACGTTCATGAATTTCGTCAAACTGGTTTTCCCCCTGGCTTGCTATTCAAGAGTGTTCTCTCTCTCGCACACGCACCTCTGCTTTACGTCTGCCTGTCCCTGCCACAGCCTGTGCAGCGGCGACCCCGGGGAGGCGTCGGCGGAGAAGGCCACGCTGAAGAAGGAGGCCACGAGGCCGGAGCCGTAGGAGAAGCACCCGGCGCGGCGCCCGGACAGGGCGGAGGCCGAGGACACCGAGGCCACGTAGCTCACCAGGCCGCCGTACAGGGACGCAGTGTACCTGGAGTGAAAGGAACAGTAATTGAAACGCACAGTTCAGTTAAAAATGAAGAGCCTTTTCATCGACAAGTCTCTTTTTAAAAAAGCTCACTTTAGAAAGTATCTTTGCGTGAAAGAATGCAACTCTCGTTCCAAATGCGACTAGTATATCGGAGCGCTCACATGTTCCCCACGTTGGTGGCCAGCATGAGGCTGGGGTTCGTCTTCTCCTCGAAGTCCTTCCTGGAGGCCTCCACGAAGGCCCGCTCCACTTCGCGGTCGCCGTAGGTGGACTCCAGGCACACGTCCAGGAATCTGGGGAGATAAAAACGAATTTGCGGGTGAAAAAACAATGAAAACTCCCCTCACCAAAGAAAAAAAGTTGCTTTTTCAAAGCGTATTTATCGTAACAAATATTCTAACGCTAACTCATCGTCGGGAAAAGCTGTTTCTTTTCTTTTCAAGAAAGAATTCTAGAGCGAACCTCGGATCGACCCCCGGGAACCTCTCCAGCCTGTGCTCCTTGGGCGTGCCTGCGAAGTCGTTGAGCGTGAGCCTGGCCATGGACTTCTGCACCAGCTTGCAGAAGGGCGAGTGGAAGAGAACGGCGTCGAAGTGGGACAGGTCAACCACGGCGGAGGACTTTGGGTTGCGGCGGAGGGACTTGGCCTTGTAGCCCTGATAGCAGATGTCCAGGGCCTGAAATAAAAGAGTTTTTTTTTTCAAAGCGTACCAACAAAAAAACTTAATATAGCTAAGAATATAGGCACTGACGAGGCCAAAAATAGAAATACTCGCTGCAAAAACCGTATTATTGTTTGCCGTCCAGAGGCTGGCCCGATTTGGTACACGTGCTTTCCCCGACTGGGCATATCCCTAGCTTTCTTCCGCCCGCTCACCTTGAGGTAGGATGCGACAGAGAGCTTCCCGTCGACGGTCGGGTACTCCGAGCTCATGTCCGGCTTGTAGAAGTCGTAGACGTCCTCCACGTGGGTGCAGCGGGTGCCGCGCTCGATCACCAGGGCGGGGTCGCGGCCGATCAACATGGCCACCGCGCCCGCCCCGCCGGTGGGCCTAAGGGGGGAACAAAAGGATATTTGATAAGTCAGTTAGAAGTGAGGGGAATAAAAAAACAACTTGCTCCGCCACCAGACATGATGACAAAAGAGGAAGGAAGAAAGTCCCAAAAAATCTCAAGACAAGCGTTAACCGTGGCCCCGAACGAGTAGAAAAAGCAAATTTATTACTCAATCAGGACTGTGCAATTACAATCGTACTGTTACGATGAGCTTCCCGGATAAAGTATTTTCCACTTACTTACTGAGCGGAGAGGATCGAACAGAGCGTCAAAGCAACACTTTCATATGGCGCTCGTCCCTCATGCAGGGCAAAAATAAAGAAAGGAAATGAAAAAAAACAAACTGATAAAGTCTAGTAGAAATTGCCGAACAAGAACAAGATCTGTTCGAAAAAGCTTGACTACGTAGAGACGCCGAGCAAGGAAAGCAACAACTACGCCAACCGTTCCAAGACGTGTTTTTTTTCTCGCTCACCTCGCGCTCCCCTCCGCGTATACGGCGATGTCCGCGCACACGGCGACGGCGTACCTCCCGTCCCCGTCGTAGTCGGCCGCCGCCCAGTCCACGCAGTTGAAGAGCGCCGCCGTGCCGCCGTAGCAGGCGTTCTTGTTGTCGACGCCCAGGACGTCGGTGTTGCCGGAGTCGGCGAAGAGGCGCATCAGGGTCGACTTGGTCGACTTGGACTTGTCCACCAGGGTCTCCGTCCCGACCTCCAGCCGGCCGATCTGTTGTCGGGATGGACAAGGATTAATAAAACAATGCCCAAAAACCAGGATGGGTCAATCTGTTAACCACAAGCACAAAAAACTTTGTGGATTTCGCTCACCTGGGAATAGGATATCCCCGTCTTTTGCACGAGCCTCTGCACGACGGTGAGGGCGATGGAGTTGACGTCTTCCGCGTCCGAGCAGAATCCCATCTTGGTCTGGCCCAGGCCGCGGGTGTACTTGCCGACGCAGTCGGGCCGGCCCGTGCGCTCGGCGTCGTACCTACACCCAGCCAGAGGTTTGACATTAATAAAAAAAGTCCGTTTGGCAGTCGCTCACCGCTCCAGCTCTGCCTGGTCTACGTAGGTGGACGGGAAGTACGCCTCCATGGCCACTATGCCGACGGCGCCGGGGCCGAAGTGACCTGAAGGGGAGGAGGACGGATTGTTCGGGCGTTTCCGTTTGCACGACGAGAATTTGGATCCCGCCAGGCCCATCACAGAAGAAAAATTCTTCCGTGTCGGAAACAGGTCACAATTTTTTTTTGCTCAAATATTTAAATTTGAAAACTGACTGCACCACTTGCAGCAATTTCCTTCAAAAGTTTATTTAAATTTGAAAGCAATTCAGGTCCAAAATATTGGCAGATCATTTGAAGCAAGAACAAGGATGTTGCTAGAGGCACCAAAGCGAAACCAGCACTCACCTCGGTGGACCCCATTCTCGGCCCCGTTGGTGATTCCCAACTGTAAAAAAAGAAACTCATAGAATCGTGTTGCGAAAAGGTCCGACATTGTATCGATCTCTCACCGCGGATATCCCGTTGTTGTTGTCCACCTGCACGGGGACGGCGGCGGCTCCGTTCAGGTGGCGGTGAAAGCCGTTCGTGGCCTCCATGGGCGTGGAGGCGGACATATCGCGTCTCCCTCTCCTCCGTCAGAGATTCGAGTGAACTCTGGAAATGGCAGGGGTAAACAAATCAGATAAGGGAACTCCTGCTGCACCACTGAAAATGGAAAAAAACAAACTTTCTTATCGCGCTTGCTTTCTAGAAGTTGGTGTCCAGCTAGGGACGTTTGAAGTTTTCTTTAAATGCAACAAATACACCTATACTACGATATGTACTACGCGAGGAGTGACGGTGAAAGTGCGTACAAAAAAATCACCAGCGTGGCATTGAAGAACACTTCAAGGGAAGGGGAGAGAGAGAGAGAGTAGGAGCAAGAGGGGGGGCGGGGCGTCGGCTTTGGAAGGAAAAGGGAGAGAGAGCAGCCTGCGTGTGAAACCAGAGCGGCGGAAGAGAGGCACAGTAGTGGTCGTGGTGGGCATGTGGATAAGTTTGAGAGAAGGGGGGAGGGGGGACGCCACTTGATTCCAAAAGGAGGAAGAGGGAGGGAGAAACTAACAGTACCTGTGGCCGGAATGTGTCTTCTCCCTACTGCCCTACTCTCTGTCTCTCTTTAAAAACTTAATTACGCTTTTTCGGTGTCACTCACACTTGTGATGTGCCGTATTTTTTAAAAGTTTGCGCTATGTTTTCCAGGTCGGAGAAAACGGAGAGGAGTCAAGAGTTGGCGGCAATTTCTCTCCAGCAAATTTGAACTTAGACTTGCACTCAGAAGAGAATTATCTAGCGCGTATGTTTCCAAAACGGCTTTAAAAATAGAACACTTTTGACTTACCTATTCGTGCTTTGTGTATCTGCTTCCTCCTCCGTTTCGGACCCTCCGTACACTGGAGTCCAACCGTAGGCCCCCCCCCCGTTCGCTCTCCTTCCTCCTCGTCAGAGTGACGGCAGGTAAAAATCACCTCCACTTAGGCTCCCCCGTCCTCCTCCTCCTCCCCCCCATCCTCCTCCTGTTTGGCGGCGGCTTGGTGGCAGTGGAGGAGGAGGAAGAAGAGCCGCTGGAGGAGGAAGAAAACTGGAAATCTCTCCCTCCTCCGATTTTGCTTGCTCGAAGTCGACCTGTGCGGCGCAGGAGGAGGGTCTCTTCCTTATCTGTGTCTCTCTTCTTCAGTTCATTCCTCCCTCCCTCCTAACCCACGAGTCTTGTCTTCTTTTTTTGGGCGCCTCTCCGAAATGCGACGCAACAAACATGCGAAAGCCTGGGGTCAAGTATCAAGATGGGCCCTCCTCCTCCTTTCTTGTTGGTGTTTCTTATGTTGCCTTCTCCTCCTCACGCATGAGGAAAGTTGCTTCACCGTCCGACGGCGGGAGAGACCTGAGAGAGAAGCAAAAACAATGAATGATGTCTTGCTTGTAGCCGCAGAAGACATTACCATAAAATATCTCTGTTTGGGATCGCCGTCATAATGCTTCGACGGGTAGAATTGCAAGAAAGGTAGATAATGCTTGCCCATTTGCATACTACACGAAAACTTTTCTAAGAAATATAAAGCAAGTGCACTCTAATTTCACGCACAATATGTTTTCCTTGCTCTGACGATCTGCCTGTCTATACGGCAATGGCCAGACCTCAGACTGAGAGATCTGACCTCTACCTCCTCTCAAAGCGTGACACGCCTCATCTGATTGCGACTCACGGACAGTGCGTACACCTGTTTGTACACATGGGCGAGCAACCAAACGATAGGAAGGGGGGTCAACTTTTCTCCTGTTAGGAGGGGGATGGGTTTTTTGGGAGGTAGGGCTAGGAAATTTTTTTTTGTAAAAGGGTGCCATTTTTGCAATACAAAGGAAGACAAGTCCCCAAGATACCTTTGCACTTGATTAAAAGAGCAAGGATTCAAACATTTTTCTCTCGTGCCACTATTGTAGGTGGCAATTTTTACTAAACTTCAAGGAAAAAACAAAATTTTTCAGAAGCATGGAGAGGGTAGCCTTGGAGGACTCAAAATTTTCTATACTAGGGTTTCTCTGTGAGAGGGTTATGAGGGCGGGGGGGTTCACTTTTCAGACATCAGGGTACCCACTACCCACCCATAGATTTCTTTAGGGGTTCCCGGATGAGGAAGAACAGCTGTATGATCTAATGTTGCTGGGCTAGCTCAGGCCCTTCCTTTTTAGCTGCTGCACAGGCAAGCCCAGGCAGAAAGGAGAAAATCCAGCAGGAGTTGGTCACCGAGCCCTCTTTCTCCCTCTCATTTGCCTTAACTTTAAAATGCCATAATTTTGACAATGCTGCTTGAAATTAAATTCTGCTTGAGCAGAATTGTTCTACTAATACAAATCTCCAACTTATAAAGCTCAAAATTTTCCCCAACATTTTTACTTTGGAAGATAGCAATTTTGAGATTGAGTTCCACCTCCGGAAACCTAAAGGGCTCTATGACCCACCCCTACCCACCCCTCTTGCCCATGTGTGCCTGTTTGGGTGAGGAGATGTGTCTTTGTGCGCATTTAAAGGAAACTTGAACAGAACCAAAGCCTGATTTTTTTGCGAAAAGAAATGCAATACAATACAATAAGATGGGAACATTGTTTTAAAAGTGGTGCTAGACGCTGCAAAAGACAATTGGATATGGTTTTTTTTCTCACAAAACAGTTTCCGAAAATATCATTCCAGCTGTAGTTGTTATTGCAGGAAGGATTGTATAACGTGTCGGTAGCACCTGCTAAGTGCAAATCTTGCACATATATTCAACGCCAGCGCCATTGTTCCACTGAAAGGAAGATATTCTTTTGTCCCCCCCCCCTTTCTTCGACATTGGAGAAAAGCGCATTTTGCAGTGTCGCAGAATTATGTCACACATGCTCTGTACGTTTGCTGGAAAGGTCAGAACAACAGGACAAATTTTCGTCAGAATTTTGCTTCATCATCTAATACGATACTTTGCTTGCAACGTCAAAAGTAATTTTTCAATGAACATATTGTACAGTAGCATCTCTACACCCTTCCACCTCTAAATAAATCACAAAGAATTCAAGCTAGTTACCAGAGCTTGTACCTTGTTGGTGTCTGTATTTCTTGAGATTTGGCCTCAAGACCCAGCCTCCCATGAGTGACCTCTTCGTCCTCGTCCCGCTGCGAATCTCCCCTGGCGACTAACTCCTGAGTGCCTCCCTTGTTCCTCCTCCTCCTCCGCGCAATGATGTCTCCCCCCTTATTCAACAGACGAGGACTAGGTGCCGCACAACAGCCTCGCAGCCTCGCAGCGGAGGTCGCACCAACCGCCCGCACCCACACCGCGGCCTCTTCCAAGTTCCAACTTTTTTCCCAAACAAGTCAGCTGAGCGAGCGGCGGCGGCGGCGGCTTTCTCTTGCGCGCTCGCTGCGCAGAACACTCCCCACATGTGTGAAAGCTACTACTGTGACGTACGATGTATGTACACCGGAGAGAGCAACACGTCAATTAACAAG
>JAAUXV010041804.1_pt1 | contig 17114 bp, 22 predicted proteins | sample 7278181 | NCBI WGS metagenome assembly JAAUXV01 (sample SAMN14350114, study PRJNA611818) | marine sediment metagenome | isolation source: surface marine sediment (2.1m) | place: French Polynesia: Moorea | collected 2018-08
CGAGCAAACAGGAACGTACGGCAATCCGTACGTGACGCCCCTATGGACGTTTAAGTAGATGGCGACGTTACTAGTGACCCTCAAGTTTTTGGTACAACCACTCTATACGTATAAGAGGAAATGAGTCAATGTCAAAAGCAAAGCTATTTGGTCCTATCGGTATGTGAATATATCATATGTAGAGGTAGAATGTGGCAAACAGTTGTCGGTAAAAAGTGGCGGGAAAAAAATATGCCACTTGCTTTTCCGAACAAATAATAGTCGACGGAGAAATGCTATTTCGTCTCAGTTGCACCTTATAGACGACAGAAAAAGTAACCAAGTATGGTACTATGCGCAAAAAGTCATCGACAAAAATACATTTGAGCAGTTTATCTCTTAGCCAATAGTATACAACATTTAAAATACATTCACACCTACAATATGTTAAAAATTCAAACTTTCTAATCATTGTTTCAAACATAGTTTGTGGGGAAATGGGTCTTCAGTGATTTTTCAAATTTGTTGCGGAAGTGGTTTGTTCTCGGAGAACCAACGATGGGCTGTGGCGGTAGCAAAAAGGATAAAACGGATCTTGCTGTCAATAAAACGGAAGGAGGGTACTACAAGGGCAAAATCCCAGCACCTGAAATTTTCGTTGGAGCCCCTCCTGCCGCAGCAAAGGCGGCTCCTTCCGCTCCTGCAGGCGGAGCAAAGCCCAGCGCCGCTCCAAAGCCTGCTGCTGGAGCTCCCGCCGCCGCCGGAGGACCCCCGAAGCCTGCCGCTCCGGGTGCCAGCGCTGGTGCCAAGCCCGCTTCTGCAAAACCTCCTTCTGCTGGAGGACCGCCAACGAAGAAGCCTGCCCCAGCTCCCCCAGCCAAGGCACCGTCTTCTCCTCCTGGCGGTCCGCCACCGGCGGCTGGAGCGCCACCACCTCCTGCGGCTGGAAGTGCTCCAGCGCCCCCTCCGTCCAAGGCACCGTCCGCTTCAGCTCCCCCGGCAGCAGGGGCGCCCCCTGCGGCAGCACCAGCTCCCCCTCCGGCGGCTGCGCCAGCTTCCCCTCCGGCAATAACCCTTCCCTCTCCTGGAGAGTTTTCAAGAGCAGGGGAAGCTCCTCCTCCTGCCGCGGCACCTACTCCTCCGCCAGCACCAGAGTCCCTGTCGTCTCAAGGATCAGGAGGCATCCAGGACAAGATAGCCAAAACAAGCCCGGATCAGTTGATCATGATACGGTTTTACAAGGGCGACTCTGACAAGACATCTCCCGTCGGCAAGTACTACGAGGGTCTGGTCAACCAGCACCCCAACGTGGTATTCCTGGACGCGAATCTCAACAGGAACATGCACGCCGTGGGGGAGATGGCGGTGACCAGCGTCCCCACCTTCATTGCCTTCAAGAACCACAGGGAGGTGGGGCGCTACTCAGGCACGGACGAGCAGCAGGTGCTGAAGCTGATCACTCTCAATGCATGAATAGCAGCTATAATTAGTAATATCTTTATTCGCGGAACCTTATCGTTTCCTGATTTCGTTTTCAGGTCTCTGAACGGCAGAGTCATTTCTATTCCTTTGTTCGTGACGACGCGAGCTCCACGAAGTTGCTCGGGAAAATGCCGACCTGTCAATCGATTGTCAATTATTTCCCTTAGCATTAAGCGTAAATACCTTGCCTTTTTATTCCCCTCCTCCATTTGTCCCTTCCACCATCCATTTTGGATTAGTTGAAGGAAGAAAACATGATCGCCCTCAAAAAGTTCCAATTCGTCTGGATACGCAGGAGTGTATCGCCGAACCACCCTGTTGTAACCAAGAATATGCGTACCAAAATGGAACAATGTAGCTACTGCAATGTTTTGTGTACGTTACTTACTTAAAGATAGTTCCTACAGTAGGAGTTGTCTGGAGTGAAGTATCCTCTTCTTGCTTTTCAGCTTTTTCTCGTCTGCAAGAAAGCAAGGTAGGTTTGTGGGTCATAGTTGAGTTATTTCCTATCTGTTCAAAATTGTGTCACCCTTTCGAAGTAAAGCCTTGGGCTTCTACCAATTGCACATTGAGGGAGTGGCACCTTTTCAGAACTCTGGAAAAAAATTCCATCAATTACGTGCTCTGGAACATGATTTTTCTTGTTTCTTCACCTTGTTGCTTTTGCCTCAATGCACACGGCCAGCTCCTTCATCTTCCTGGCCTCCTCCGCCAGCGACATGAGCTCGAATGCCAGGATCCTCCCGTCCGTCAGTTGCGAGGATCCTCCTCCCGGGGACGCCATCCTGGAGCCCAGGCTCACTTCCGCCGGAGACAAGACGCTGAAGCTCCTGAGCACCTGTGGCCAGGAGGCAACACTGGCGGTTGCTGCGGCCGTGTCAGACTCTGCGGAGGCTTGGTTAGCGTCGTTGTTCGTTGTTTCACATGCAGCGGTTTCCTGAGGAAGGGGAAGGGATTATATTTTTTTCTTGAAACACATCAGGTATCTTTTTTTTAGAATTTTACCTGGCATGGTAATTTCTCCACCTTCTCCTCTTCCGGTTCTCTTTCCGGCAGATTATCTTCCGGCACTTCTTCATGCTTTTCTTCGTCGGAAGACGGAGGTGTCGATTCCGGACTCTGTTGCCTTTCTTCCTCAACGACCACGGCCTCGTCGTCGTCCTCCCAGAGCGGCCCCTCCAAGTCGGTGGGGACGCAGGCGGCCGCGGCGATGTCGGACGGCCTATCCCCGTCCTCCCCCTCCTCCGCGGACGGAACGGGAGACAAAATCGTCGAAGAGGAGGAGCAGGAGGTAGTCATCATCTATACAGTATAATTTACTTTTTTGATGCGCACTGGAAAATCTTTACAAATTTGTCTTTACCAGATCATTGTCAAAGAAGTCGTCTGCGCTCCGCTGAACTTTTATACAAGGGAAAACATTATCCAAAAGGTGACAAAGAAGAAAAGTCACTAGCGAAACCCACCCATGAGAGACTCGTTCAGAAAGGGCACTCCGCTCCTCTCTTTCAACGGGTGGACCTGTCAATAAAAAGTAGGACACTAACAAGCACATACAAACATTAAACATCCACCTCACCATGTAGTACTGTATGAGCACTGGCAGCTTCTTGAAAGACTTTCCCGTCTTGAGGAAGAACACCTTTTTCCTTTCCCTTCCAGCGCCGCTCGTCGACGATTCCTCAACCTCCTCCTCCCTTACCTTGAAGTGCTGGAACCTGAAGGAGGGAGATGGAGGGCCCTGAGACTCCGCCGACTCCGCCTTGCCCCTCTGGGTGGGGTCCATGGTGTAACAGTTCTATTCCCCGAAAAATAATTGCCCAATTCGTGTACGTAAAAAAGTGTGTAACTTCTTTTCATCACTTGTGTAACGGGGGCCCGGGAGGCTCCGTCGAAGCTCCTGCTTCCCCTTCCCGACCCTCCTCCTCCTCCTCCGTCCGTCCTACTGCTTCTTCGCCGGTGCCTTCTCCTTGAAGAGCAAGAGACCGACGACGCCCTTCTCCATTGCTCTGAAGACGACGAGGATGCCTCCGTCTCCAGCGCCACCTTCTTGCTGACGACGTTGAACTCCTGCTCCCTGCTCCTCCGCACCAGCCAAGAATCGACGGGGGCAGAGCGGAGGGCAGACTCGGCAGACAGACGGTCAAGCTCACCGTGGTGCCAACTATTTTCCAATATATGCTTTGGGAGAATCTGAATTGAATAATCGCTTTCCAAAGAGCGTGTTCTTACGGCCATTCTGCCTCAGCCGCTGAGAGGAGTCCGCCGTTGCCTCCGCCCTCGTCGACGTTCACCTTGCGGCTCATCTTCGCTTAGTTGATCGGGTGCAATTGAGAATCCTCTTCCCCCTTTTTTCTCCTCCACTAAAACAGCTAACAAAGAAAAAGTACAAACGCTCCTTTTCTTATCAAATGCATGCTTCCGGAAACGGCAAATACTAAGAAATGTGAAGTGCAACAGGAATATTGTAGAGGGAGTTTTTTTCCTCCTTCGTTTTTTTAAATCGTACGAACACGTCCGTCAAAAGCGAAAAGGACATGTTACGATGTAAGCAATAATTATATAAGTGACATTCCTCCATCCACATGAGACAGGGATCAATCAACATGTATTTCCGGTAAAATAACCATATGCACTGGATTTGCTACGCTCTCTTTCTCCCTCTCTGAGTATACTTTCTTGTTTTGCGCGCGCTTTCCTTCTCGCGCTTGTTCCTCAGCTCTCTCTTCGGACTTCTCTGGATGGATCTCTCTCTCTCTCTCTCTCTCTCTCTCTCTCTCTCTCTCTTTCGCCTCCTTCCATTTAGTTTGTGCCCAAGACTCTCGCAGAGAGGAGGAGGAGAGAGGACCTTTCTCCGCCCTCGGGAAATAGAAAAGAAAAGTGACTCTGTGTCGAGTGTGAAAGTGCCGGTGTTCTTTGGTACTGTAGTGAATATTTCTTGCCTTCGAGATTGTGTCAACAAACTTCTCTCAATCTCACCAGAGCCTAGATAAGAAAGGTTTGTTTTCTAAGATAAAAAGCCTTGTTTGTTTGTGTCTCATGTCTCATCACACGTGTCGCCCATTTGTGAGCGATCGTGCCATGTAGGGTCAAGGTTTGACGCGTAAATTGGAACGAATCGTCTCTTCAGGGACAGAAACAAACTTTTTTACCCCTTCCTTTTCCTCTCTCTCTCGATCACGGCAAAGGTCGAAAAGGCGGCATAATTGGTGACACAAATTAGCTTGCTTTCCGCTCCTCCTCCTCCTCCTCCTCCTAGGGTGATGATGGAGTATCCCTTGCCGCAAAAACCGGGGGGAAACAATGTCAGGTTTTTGTACCTTTTTTGAACGAGGAAAAGAACTTTTCTTTCCTTCTCTTTCAAAGAGAAGGATCAAAAGAGTGTCACCAAGTGTATCTGCCACACTTGTTGAAACGAGAAAACTTTGCATTGGGGTTGGGGGAGCCTGGAGAGCAGATAGGTCAGCTCAATTTTTTAGTTGGTCGATAGCGCTTTATGGTCAGTTTGTCCCATATCTTCGTTACGCGGTACTTTGCCTCTGCAAAAGTCTCACTGAGCAAAAGCAAAAAAGGTAGTCTCCTATCAAGCACAGTTTTAGACTGGGAGTACATTGCACGTTGGCTCTGTAGGTACGCCGTGACAGTGACGACAAGTGACAATATTTCAAGTAACAAGTAGGGTAGACTTTGACGTGGAAAAAGAAGTAGCAAAAGTTTTTGCCTCAGCTCTTGCGACGAAAAGCCAGAGTTTTTCTCTTTGGGGTGGGGCTCGATCGGCTGGGAGGGATCAAAGGTGAGATTCGCCAAGCGATAAAAAAGAGGGGAAGACGATCTCTGTGGGATGGAAAGCGACAAGTTAGGAGCGTTTTACATAGTGGTTTCATTTAAATATAACCGTACTTTTTTGCTTCTTTTCCAGGCAATACGAGAAAAGTGTTTTGAACATCTGGAGAGGACGATGGCAACGTGGGGAGGGGGAGGCTTTTCCGGGTGCTCCTCCCATCGGCGGCGAAGGCAACGGAGGAAGGCCGTTGCCAAAGGGACATACTAAAGAGAGGAAAGGGAAAATACGAGGGTGTGAAAAAAGTGCTGTTTTCCCGTGAAACTCAAAAAAGAATTTTGACATGTGGTGATGGGTTATCCTCCCACGGTACCATCCAACATGAAGGGATCCCACGGCGGCAGGAATAAAGAGGGTAAGACACTTTGGTTAGGAGCATTAAACATTAGCGTCGTCGTCTGGGTACTACTGCCTAATTGTAACAGTATTGAGGTCTTTGCTTGGGCAGCCGCGGCAGGTGCTCGACGACAAAAACCGAGGCCCCTCCCTCCTGGGCAAACAACATGTCTAATTCATGACAAGAAGAGACTTACCAAGGTCGTTCCAACCCCAAGAGTCTGGATGGAAAGGACCTTTGCCAAAGTACCACCGAAAATGTAGTTGTTTTCGTCTCCGTCCTTTTGATGCAGGAAGAGCAACTTTTGATCGCTGTCGATCGGTGCCGACGCGGTATCAACAACAACATTGACATGTGCTAGGTTCCTAGAAAGGCTCTTTTGTTTTTGTTACTTGACAAAAAAGGTTCTTAAAATCTTTCCAAGGTCAGATACAGCTTTCCTGGGCGACAAAAAAAATGTCTGCCAAAAGATTTTTTTTTAGAAGTCCGACAGTGTTTTGTTAGGTGTATGGGAAACCAAGGACGGAGCTGAGAAGAATAGTAGAACAGATTGTTGGAAGTGTGAGTCTCAGGCCGGCTGTAAAAGAGACCATCCATGTGGGGCAGTCCAAGGAATCGTAGGTGTCGGCCGCCAGGCAGTCGCCGTATGAAATATGGGAACCAGGGCGAGGAGGAGGAGGGAGATGAGAGAATCCACTTCCGTCCGTCCGTACGGCCCAGCAGTAAAAAGACAATCTACTTTTTCTCTCTCGGACCTTTCGTCCCTAGCCAGATTGGAGGAGGAAGAGGAGGAAGAGGCCTGTGGGGAATTAAAGTTGTAAAAAAGCGAGGGAATTATGTGCGAGACCAAGTATGCGGAGCTGGAAATGAAAGAAGTTTTCTTTTTCTGTTACGTTTCTTCACGTTTTTTTCCTCCCCGTCTGTGTCGCGGTTGTGTCGTGTCCTCAGTCGGTTGCAGGTCGCAACCTCCCCCTCCTCCTAGCCACTTCCTCTTCCACCTTCTTCCACCTCAGGCGCCAAAACGAAAAAGAAATGGGAGCAAAGAGGTCGAGGGAAAAGGGGAAAAGGCGGAGGCGGTCTGCAAGCGGTCTGTTGATGTCCCTTCCTCCGCCGTTTCCGTCCGCAATGTCTGGCCCTGCTACAGTGATGGTCTCGACACTGCCCCTCTTTTCGGGCGGCGAAAAATACTCAAGTCTGCACTCTTTTTCCCAGAAAAAGTAATTTAGTTTGGCGAATCCCTTTCCTCGTTTTCGTCCCCTGGTTGGTCTGGTCTGTCACGTCCTATTACCACAGCCCAGGCTAGGAAGGAAATGCCGTGACCAAACTTGAGGACGAAGGGAAAGGAAAGCAAGTGTTTTTTCAGAGTCCTGAAATTCCGAGTTTTCTCTCTTCATATTCGCTGCGGGGGCGGAGGAGGAGTGCCATTTCCCACATTTCTTTTGACTTTCCCTCTCTTTTCTTCTTATTATTCATCGTCCCCATTCTGCCCTATTTCCCCCCTCCCCTCGACACCCGTGCATAAATGGAGAGAAGGGAAATTGGCCAAGATGTGGGGAACGATGGTAGTGGTGGTGGTCAGCGTATGAGGCTCTGCCGCCTCGTGCATTAGCAAAAGAATCCTTCTTGCCAAAAAAATGTGTGGGAAAATAGAGTGAGGCCACTTTTGTATGAGAGATGGAAGGGAGTTGACATAAGGAGATATGGCAACAAGCTGTGCTGAAAAGATATTTTTTTTTCTGCGTGAAAAGGGAAAGGGAGTGGAGGGTGCAAGCATTTTTGCAAAAGCACTCTTGGTATGAACTGAAGGTACTTACGTAGGCTACATTTATTGTTCTTTGACATTGGCACTTAGGCTTCTCCGCCTTCCCTTTTGCCTACTGACCTACAAAGGCTACCTGCCAAAGGAGAAAGGATCCCTTGGGAACAGTTGACTTGAAGAAGGGGGAAAAGACAGAGGGAGGAAAACTGTCAGTTATGTCATGACAGTTAGAAAAAAAACTTCATTTTTTTCCCAGAGGGGTCAACTATTGGAAACTCAAAGGAGCACACAAGCAGTTGTGCTGCTGTAATCTTGATTTAAAGTGTTTCTACGAGGGTTTTTTGCCTTCCCTTCTTCTCCTGAGAATTGGCCCTGCTGGTAGCCACAACAGGGACGAGATTCACCATTAAATTATATAAGTTTTTTTTTAAAGCAGTTAGCTATAGCCTTGACATTTTCTTGATAAAAATATTACTTGAATACATTTAATACATTGAATCCATGTAACGTTACATTGTGTGGTCTTGACCGTTCTATGCAGCACAGTTACCCTCGTCTTGTACGTACGGTACTGCATTGGCGTTTGGTGACATTTGGCGCTGGCTGCGAGAAAGAAAGGGAGGAGGAAGAAAGTCGTCGTTAGCGGCTCCTGGATTCATTAGGGCGTTAGCGGGGGAGGAGACTGTTTCTGTGAAGCAGCCACCACTCTTTCCCCCTTTTTTCTGGTAATGGCCTCAAAGGAACTCCTCACTCGCCGCCGCCGCCGCGAAAGGCGATAAAAGGAAGAGGAGGAGGACGGTCTCTTTTTTCTCTCTCTCCTTTTTATGTGGCAAAAGCGAGCGAGTGTGTTAAAAGGCCGGATTACACACACACACACGTCCATCTACCAGGCTAGCAAGCATTCAGCGTGGTATAGTACTACAACAAGGCGGAAGCGGGGGCGACGGGTAATCCAATATGGGGAGGGGGAAGGGACTTTTGACGCGTCCGTTCGGACATGGGGGAAGGACGGTCGCTGTCATTCAGAGCTGTGGACATCGAAGACCAACAGGAGGGGATCAGTGTTGATCAACAAGCGTACACATATGGCAGCCTCCCAACGGGCAAGGAAGGGATAGGCGAAAACAGGAAATGATGTCTGTATTTGTCGTTGCAGAAGCAAAAAAAAAGCATCGAGCAATCGAGTTAATATCCGACTAATTTTTCGCATTTATCTTTCTTGTTTTCAGGTAAGACACCGCAGCGGCCAAGCTAAATCTATGGAAATGCGCCATAATATCTTTTCATCTTGGCTCTCTGTATCCATTGGAGCGGCGGTAATGCGTCTTGTTTCTTCCCATAAAATCACGGATGTTGAAGAATATAAGAAACGGGGGCGGAGGTAGGGAGGGAGGGAGGCAGGGATCGGTTGGACGAGGGCGAGGCGCCCCGGCCCCCGAGTAGTGGATGGGAAAGAATATCGGAGAAAACTGACTCACTCACGATCACCCTTCCCTCCCCGCGCTTTCCCTTCGTCCTCAGCTCAGCGCCGCGCATTTAAATTCAGCACATTAAAAATAGCTTGGCAGTTTCCCCGCTGATGGTTTTGGCCTCCTTTTTTTTCCCGCGGTGGAGGCAAAGGGGGGCGGGATTTGCCATCGCATCTTTTAAGAGAGATCTAGCGATCGGCGAAACATCTTCCAAAAAAGGGCGTCGCTGGAAGTACCCCAGTTCCCCCCCCTTTTAAAAAGATACGACCGTACAGCACAAGTCGGCTGTCTGGATATGGGAATATGGGACAGTCCTTAAAAAACTAATGGAAGGCGGAAATATTTCCGGGTCCGGAAAAGACTTCACGCTTGAAGACAGCGCGAAAAAGAAACTTTCTTTTTGCATTTCGGGATTCCTTGGCTCGACAAACTACCAACCTGCAGACTCACTGCGCGACTTTTTTACTACCAGGATGGAAAGGGAGAGGGAGAGGGAGGACATTTGTAGTCAATTTTTTGAGTGGCAGAGGGGAAGGGGGAGGGAGTTCGCAGTACACGGAATGCAAAAAAGGAAGGGGGAAGAGAAGTCACGGAGACATCGGAGCATGAAATCAGACCCTTTCCTCGACCTTTCCCCTCTTCTACTATATACTCGGATTGACGACCACCGCAAACCCACAAAACTGGGAAAGATAAGGGAAAAAGAACCCTTTCGCCAACCTTTGCTTTAATACATTCTGCTACCCAAAAACTGCAAATCGACTAAAAGACAAAAACATACTATTAGAATCTTTTCGCTCTCTTTATGTGCCCCTTTACTTTTTCTCCCCTCCCCCGTCCCTAAACCGCGAATGCAAAAATTCCCTTTTCTGTGTCACGACAGAAAAGGGAAAGAGGAAGAATTGCTTACAGCTACCTCGCCCATACGTGAATGAAAAGGAGGGAGAGAGAGGAAGTAGGAAAATGGCAATTACGCCTCCCTTGTTACAATTGCGAAGCCGCATGCCACTGTACGTACGTAGTAATACAAAAGTAGCCTTTTTCCCTTTCGCCCATATACTAGTAGTCGGGGGTAGGAAAGCAGCAGCGAAAAAAACCCTGTGGGAGGGAAGGGGGACAGAAAAAAAAAGAAAATAGTAGAATGAAAAGAGGAGGGTGTGGTGAATAGACGGAAAAAAGAAAAGGGGGTGAGAATGCCAGATTCAGATAATTGCCTTTTTCTGCCCTTTTCTTCCGGGAATAGGAAGCCATTTCCATTTCCAAGCAAGCAAAACCCCTTTTTTCCCAAACCGGAATAGAACCCGAATATCAATTGGAGGAAGCCAAGCCAAAGATTTTGGAAAGTACTGAAGGTACGATTTTGTGCTTTCATACAAGTGAAAGAAAACAAGAAAAACAACAGCCTTTGGGGAGACGATTCAACATACATTTCATGTTTTTTGGAAGCAAATTGTCAAATGTTTTTATGGACATTCTTTTTGGGCCATCTGTCAAGGCAACAGGCATAAGGTCATTCCATTCGCCCCAAAGAGTCCTCACCCTCGGGCAGAACGAAAACCCGGCCTCCTCGCCCCGCTCTATACTTTAGCAGGGCGTGGGAGGATGGATTAACGCCCCGCGGCAAAGGTTCCGACCCCCGACGGAGGCCAAGGGAGAGGACGACGACAAATCCCGGCTAACTGGCTGTGCACATGGACGGCAGTAAAAAATACCCCATACGTCATTTTATCAAATTCGAAATGCTGTAGTTTACTTGAGTAAGGCTTCCTACTAATTGAATGGCATAGATAATCCTCTGTTGTTTTGGCGATTCCCATGCCGGCGTCCTTTTCTCCCTCTGTACACGGTGTGGTACAGTAGTAGTGTGTGAATGGTCGTCGTTTGGTTGGTTGGTTCGCTCACTGGATGTTTGTGTGAGAGGAGGGGAGGCGCAAATCCAGATGGCGGAGAGAGAGAGAAAGAAGAGAGGAGTGAGGGATATTCCCCAGACATTTGGTAAGCCCCCTTTCCTCACCATGGTATGGCACAGGGGGGATTCGGAGTTGCCTCCGCCACCCGCCGCGAGGAAAAGAGGAGGAGGGGGGAGATCAAGATTTAGCCTTGACACCTCGGGGGGAGAAAACGGGGAGCGACAAAAAAGAGAGAAGGAAGGAGGAAAACGATGAAGAAAGACGGCTGCGGTGCTATACTTGAACAACAACAACCCCCAAACAAAGATCTTGTAAAACTCTCAATATATTTGTGCGACAGGGGGGACCGTACTTTGCCGCCCAAAAATAGTATCCAAGTCAGTATGTGTTCCGTCAATGCTCTACTTTTTCTATCGTCCGTCGGGCCACCCACCCACCCACCACCCGTGACCGCCCAACGCCGCACCCAATAGAGAGACTGTGTCCATCTTCCCCCTTCCCCCCTTTTGGTCATCGAAGGCCGATCTTTTGGGTGGAGGCGTTTGGTCTTGGTGGTCTCCCTCTCTCTCTCTCTCTTCCGTCTTCATTCACTCCTTCTTCCAATCTCGGTGGTCTTTCCCTTTTTTGCTCTTCCGGTCTTTTCCCTCCCCTGACCTTATCTGGCGGCCAGAGGACATTTTGTCACCACCACCACCACCGACGTCGTCGTCGTCGTCGTCTTCGGCCTTCTTCTCTTTCTACAGCATCAGGGCAAAACGGGAGAGACGTTGTTCCTCCGCAGATTTTTTCTTTTTTGCCACATCAGAAGGTTTTTTGTGCCCTTTTTGGCCGACGATTCATCAGCAACAGAATCTTTTTCTTTCTTTCGCAATTTCAGCAAGTCTAGAGATACAAGATAGAATGGTATGGGGAAATGCGAAGCAGCAGTAACAGTGCGTCAAAAGTTGAACCCTTTTTGCCCCGGAAGCAGCAGAAGGCACCATGCAGCAATTATTGGATAACCCTTCCTTCCTCTTTTCCGTACCTCTAAGCATTTCGACGTTTGTGGGCACAGGATATCGATGCAATAGTGGCTGTAGTTTCTTTCCCACACATGGTGATACCCATCTTCGAATTCTCCTCTCTCCTGTTTGTTTCTCCTTCGTCCGTCGCATGTGTGTGACGGAGAAGGAGAAGGAAGGGGCAATTATGTAAGTGGTCTTTCCCTTTTCGCCTCTCGGAAGGGGAAGGAACCCACCCCCGCCTCCTCCTCCTCCTCCTTTCCGTTATTGTTGTACTCAAAGCCGCCGCCATACGTTGTGTGTCGCCACTGCTCTACTGCGAGCGGAAGAGACTGTTTTTGTCTTGTCTCTCCGGAGGGGAGTGGGGGAACAGCGCTGCATGCAGAGGAGGGGGATGGTTCCTCCCCCTTGTTTTCGGCTTGGGGTGGGTTCGGTGGGTGGGTGTGCGGTAAGGAGAATTAGGGCTGTCTGGAGACCCATATCCTGCAGCATGTGAGGGGAGGATAGAAGTAGAGCAGGGGGTCACACAACAGCACGAGACGGAGGATGGATGGTGTTGTGCAGAGGGAGGATTTGGTGTAGAGGAGAGATCAGCAGAGAGACAGCGTCGGATCGAGGAAAGAGAGGGGGATATCGCAAATGACGACAAACTGTGGAGATGGTCTTGGTCCAGGTCCACCACATTCCTTTCGCGATCCCCCCCTCTTCCTCTTTTTTGCTCTCCCCTCCCCACCTGGAAAAGAAGAAGAAGAAGACATCTTCCCTTGCCCTCTTTTTCCTCCCTCCCTCCTCCTCCGTCTTAGTTGAAAGCGAATTTCTCCCCTGGGACCAACGAAAGGACGCGGTGGAGAGAGAAGGAGGGAGGAGCAAACCGAGGGAAGAAACCGCACGGAAGAAAAGAGGAGGAGAGATGGTTGCAGTAGAGGTAGGCACAGGACAGACGGCGGCGAAGACCAAGTCACTGGTCGTGCGGTGGTGGCGTCGTAGGGAAAGGAAGGGACAATGTTCTGGTGTGGTTCTCGTATATGGAAAAAGCAAAATGTCTTCTTGTTGGAAATGTAGGTTGCTTCAGGCCTTTTCGTGTGGGAACAGGAACAGGAATTGATCTTGGAGTGTGCGACCAAGCGTCAAACGGGGTTTTTCCCCCACCCACCCACATACCAATTACACACAGGAAGGTCGAGCTGTGACCGTGAGACGAGATATAGAGGAAAAGGATCTCTTCCCCCTTTTCACGCCCCAAAGGTTTTTTCTACACACGGCTGTGAAAGCAAAAGGTGGGAAAATAGATGAAAGCGGAGCTGGTGCAAATAAGTGCATTGCAATCAGTCGATCGCTTCTCTCGCTCTCTTCAGGGGCCAGACGGGGAAGAAGGACTGGTCATAAAAGGGACCTCCCCCCCCCTCCTTCCTTTCACTGCATTCGGGAGGCGGAGGCTTTGCCATCAAACACAGTTCCCTCCCCTACACGACTGTACGAACTGCCGAACCACTACTACGTACTCCCCCTCCCCCAATAAGCTCCCTCCATTACTTCCATGGAAATGAAATGATTCACCATTCCTCTCCCTCCTCCGCTTTCGTTGTCGGGTCATTTCGTCCACTACCCTCCAACCCTCGGTTTCCCTCTCCTGCAGACAAATTGCATCACATAACATCCCCTCCTTTCCCTTCCCCCCATATTATTATTCCCCGATGGCAATTTTCCCTTTTTTGGGTGGCGGGTTGGAGGGGGAAAATCTTCTGCTATTGATCTCCAATAATGGTTCTCTCCCCCCACACATTTTTGGGACCTTGTCCACCTGTGAAAAATGAAGTAAATGACGATATTTTTTCTGTCGCATTCGGGAACCATATCGTCCTTTTTTGTACGCCAATATCATTGAGAGGGTGCTGAGTGTACTTCTCAAGAACAGATGCCAAAGAGAATCGGGTGTTTGGAGGGTTGGTGGGAATGGCGGCTTTCAGGTGGATTGGAGAAGAGAGAGGGGAGAGGAAGACACAATCACTCACAACTTGTAGCGGAGAAGCTCCTTCGCCTCCGCGTGTGAAAAGTGTCCCCCCTCCCCCTCCCCCGCCTCTTACATCCTAGAATGAAGAGTAGGGAAGGGGGAAGATGATATGGTGGTAATGGCGGAGAAAGGAGATGGGGAGGGGGGAAAGTGATAGATTGGAGAAGCGGAGTCCAACAATGACGATGCCGGGAAAGTAGAAAGCATGTTTGTGCATTCACATTTCTTCTGTGACAAAAGAAGCGTATGCGTTCTTACTTCGCCTTTGAAATGAAACTGGAGTGAAGTATGACATCCCGCCTTGCTTACCTACGTAGAATGTGCACGTACAGTGGGAGAGGTAGAAGGAAAGAGGATCTAATAATCCCACCGCCTCATTTTTGCAGCGTCAGCAATTGCGCAATATAACTCCCTCACTACTGCTAAAGATGCAAGCTCAAGCTGGATTTCCACAGAAATGGGCAAACTCACCTTGAAGGTTTACAACTCTCTTTGCGAGAAATTTGAGGAGATTCGAGTACAGAGAAGATGTACTGTGGTTGATCCGGCGATGAAAGGACGAATCAATGTGGTGCTTGCTCCGGAGGAGGATAAAGAAAGTGGGGAGGAAAGGAAGAGGGAACTCCACATTGATAGCGAGGGGAAGGCTCTGGGGAGAGAGGACCCTTTCTGATTATGAAGCTTCTGGTGGCCCTACACACTCACTATACGCAGGGTGGTGGATCAATGGAGGAATGGAATAGGGACATTGGAAGAAGGGCCACCACCGGGATATTGGGTCGCAAGATGAGAGAGCCCTACGTCTTTTATCGCTAGCTATCTTCTCTCTCATTAAAACATTTCGAGAGAATATTCAGAGCAATCTTATTCTTCCTTTCTATGAAGAGAGAAGTTTTCGTTTAGAAGAGTAAGAGAAGTGAAACATTTTTCTCGCTCTGAATAAGGAGAAGTGAGGATAGCAATTACCGTAAAACACGTCTCCATCTCTCCCCTCTTCTCTTATTTTGCTGGAAGCGATTGTATCCTTCCAGCGAAAGAGGATGGGGGGATGGTTAAGGTAGTGCAATTTCCGAATCCTTCCCCCCCTTTCCCTCCCCTCCTTCTTTTGCCAAATACCGGTATATAGTCTGGTCTGAAGTGAAGAAAGAGGATCGAGGGAGGGACATCATTGCAAAAGAAACACTTTCTTCTCTTATACGTAGCACAAAGCGAACCCTCAGTGCTGACGGAGGAATGGCGAGGTGAGTCACTTCTCTTCTTCCCCCAACTTTCTTTTTCTTACGCCGCTGTTGAAGAGACACAATAAAAATTGCTTTGAGATCCCCCTTCTCCCCACTCCGCACGCATACAGGAGACGAAAGGATTCCAGTTTCATTTTTCTTCTTTCCCTCTCCTCGGCTCTTCATGACTTTGCCTCGCTCTAATTCTTTTCCTCCTCCTCCGTCCTTTCCTCGACAAAATTCAACCGTGACAAATTGGTCGGGATGAAAGGAGACGGAGGAGGAGAAAGAGGACGAGGACGAGGATTTCAACTCTGGAGAAAATGGAGGCTGGAGAGTACAAAGTGGTGGTGGCAGTACAACAGTTGTGCTCCTCGCCACAAAACCAAGGACAAGGCAATTAAAAACGGTCCTTCTACCCTCTTTTCTTGTGTACCAAACCGCACTTGTTTCCTCTTCTTTCTTTCTTTTCTCCCTCCATTTTTGTACCCGCAAACACAGTTGGAAAGCGTCCTTTTCCTTTTCTTCTCTTCCCAGCTTTTCCGAAAGGGATAAAAGAGGAGAAGGGATGAAATGGAGCTGAAGCAAATTTCCCTTCTTTGAGCCTCCCTCTCTCTTCCTTTCCCCCCCTTTTCCAATGGAGAGGAGGATGGGGAGGAGGAGGAGGAGAAAAGGGAGGAGAGCGTGAAAATCCAAGAATGGGGAGAGGGGAAAAAAATAGAAGTTTGCTTCTACTTCCCTCCTAGCCACTATACTGTCGCCACCCTCCTCTTTTGTGTTGCTGTTGCGTCCCCTATTCTTTGGAATAAGGTTCTTTTTCCTTTCCGCCACATTTCTCCTTTTTCTCTCAGCGGACTTTGTACAAATTTCCAAAACGAGAGAGAAGAGACCTTCTTCTCCGCTTTCATCGTCACTTGGGCATTCGTGCATTTGAGAGGACCAAGATGCAGGATAATGTCATCCGGATCCGGAGGAGCCCTTCTTCGGACATCATCTGCCCCTGACAATCGACAAAGAAAAGGGGATCTCTTCTCTTCCCTGGAATTATTACCACTGCTCCTATCTCCTCCTACGTTCCTTGAAGGGTCCCTCCCTCCTCTCTGCCGAAGGGACGTCAAACATATCTTCGTCCTTCTCTTCCTTGCAATTGGGAGGGGGAGGAAGAAAGGAGGGCGCCCAACTGACCTTTTTTTCTTACTTGCAGACATATATTTCACCACTCCTACAGTACTTCGCTTCTTTCAATTGGGGAGTCGGTGAAAGCGCAGTTCCTCCGAAGGGAAAAAGCGAAGATAGCATCTTGTGCAAGGAAATGCTTCTTCCTCCACCTTTCTCTTTCCCCTCACCTCCTCGTCATAAGAGAAATGAGATGGGAGAAAAAGACGTCTTGGTCGTTCTTCGAAGAGAGAGAGAGAGAGAGAGAGAGAAGAGGAGTCGTTACAAGAAAGCAATATAGCAAGGAGAGACGGAATGTTTGATCTCCCTCTTCACCGTCCTCCCTCCTCTCTCCTTATACGTATATAGTACCTTCCCTCATCACATACCTCCACCACTTCAGCCGACAGCGGAAAAAAGGAGAGGGCAAAGATTCACCGAAGTAGAAAGTAGTAGCCCTAGAAAGTCGGTATTTGTTGTTCAATGACGTCACATTAGAAAGTCCTTTTTTGTGGGCTAATTTTTGCGGCTCATAGATGTGGAGGATGAGGGGAGAGGTACCTGAAAGAAGTGGTAGACACATAGAGCCGTAGCGGTGAGAAGGAGGAGGAGGATGAAGAGGAGGAGGGGAGGCCCTTCCGTTTTTTAGAGGGGGAAATTGGTTGGACGAGGAGAGGAGGGGCAGAAATAACACGGGGAGGAGGAGGAGGGGCCCTCTTTCCCTTCGGCATTAGGCGAGTCATCGACGGTTGGAGAGAGAGAGAGAGAGAGGTATTGGCGATAAAAAAGCGAAGCTCCATACGTCTATAAACCATTGTACATAGCGGTACCAGTGCACTAAGCAAAAAAAGAAGAGTAGGGGGATGAAAAAAAGTGGGGAGAGGAATTAAAGGGGGGGGGATTTGGGGGTAAGAGTGGATGGATGGAAAGAGAGAGAAAGACACACAGAG
>JAAUXV010137953.1_pt1 | contig 17069 bp, 16 predicted proteins | sample 7278181 | NCBI WGS metagenome assembly JAAUXV01 (sample SAMN14350114, study PRJNA611818) | marine sediment metagenome | isolation source: surface marine sediment (2.1m) | place: French Polynesia: Moorea | collected 2018-08
CCTATCAAGAGTTTTTTCGCCCCATGGGAAAGTCTCTTTTTGACGTCAAAAGTATCAAGGGAAATGGGGTGTAGGGAGAGACTGTGTCAAATCCAAATCCGCTTTCACGCAAGAGACAGAACAGAAGAAAAACTTTTTTTACCTCGAGAGTCGCGGGTTTTGAGTGCTTTCTTGTCTTATAAAGTAATAGAAATAGTTTAATTGTAGTTTCCTCTAAAACTTCAAAAGTTTGAACAATGTACAATTTCTTAAGAATTATTGACGTTTTTAGACTTTTGTTAAAAAGAGCAACCTTTCATTTTCGACTTTTGATCAGAAATTGGTCCATTCTTGTTTTGTTCTCTTCCTCCAGATCAGAACTTTTCTTTCCCAACTCCTCTCTTCTTCATCCGTAGGGGCCAAATGCGAAAAATGCAGTTTTTAGGGTCCGGAATGAATGGAACAAAAATAGTGAGAAAAATAACAGGGTTTCCCGGAAAGAATTGCAATAAATACTGCAGCTGTAGTTTCTTAAAATCAAGTAGTAGGCAATGGACGTAATGAAGCCATGCTCTTACATACTCATATTTTAATGAGTTAACTCAGCATGCAGTTGTGTGTAAATGCTGGTCTCAAATGCTGCGTAAGGTTCAGTACTGTACTGTTTTGATCCGAGCAAAACTGGTGCTTTTTTATCTTGGCCTTTTTTTCTAGGGCTTTTCCCCACCGGTCCTTTGACTTGCCCCATGGATACAAGAAAGCTATCCCAGCCTCCTTCTATCTCTCCTCCTCCTCCCCCTCCTCTTCCTCTGGTTTATTGCCGTAGGTCGAATCCTCGTGTCAGGACCAAGAAAAAAGTCGAATTCTGCCCGTATTCCAAATAGTGCATATTGAAACATACGTCTCATTTTAACAAAAAGACCATTATTTCCCCCCGTAAAAAGTACAGTTATACATGATAGGATTCTACTTTTGTGGAATGAGCCCAAGATGGACATTGGCATTGTTGTTGGTATGGGGGAGGAGGAGGAGGGGTGGCCGGGGGATGGTAGTACTACACTGTTGTTGGGCTTGAGTGCTTGCAGTAGTACAGTGGGAAGAGAGGCTTTGACCATCAAAACAAGATACAAAGTGTTCCAGAGACCAATTCCAATTAGTTTTAGAAACACTACTTTTAAAAACATTTTTACTACTTTAATTGGTACAAAGACTCTTTAAATGAGCTCTTTCAAAAAATATTGTGGTGTATTTTAGCGATTTTTTGAAAGAAATCAGCCACATTGTTGCAAAATTCATATTTCAAAACCTTTTTGCGGCTTTTTTGCACATGTTTCAAGTTGGAAAAACATGAAACAAGACCAGAATGCTGTATGGAAACCCACGAAAAAGGCAAGAACTCAACGCAATGTTGGACGCGCAATCTTGAGATGATTTCCTTCGAAAGAAGAAGATCAAGAAGGGTTTGTTTGTCGTCCCAAACTAGGCACTGTGACTTATTGGCATACATGGGAAAGAAATGTGATTGAAAAAAAACCTTGTTCAAATTAGACCAATCAACAGAACATATTGTTTATTTTTATAGAAAAACTCTAACGGGTCTCTGTTGATTTCTCCTCTTGCATCATTAACAAAATATGGCTTATTAGCCTACCGTACAAAAGTCAGCTGCTGACATTTTAGGTATTTACCTCTCGACTTTTTCAGTACAACAGACTTTGCTTCTGTTCCCCTAATTGCACCACAAATCGCCACCACCTATTCCAGTAAATTAGACCAAATATATTTGCTATTGCTCTTTGTTGGGACAACATTTGGATAAATGCTGCAAAAGTTTTTTGCATTGTCCAGGGAAGGTCAATACTTCTACCAGGACATTGCTTATTGCAAACGTTTTGTCCTAGCACTATCATTTGCAAATACAAAGTGCTCAATGCTGGGCAGTATATTAACTAAAGGCATAGCTTTGCAAAATTTCAAGACCACTTATTTTTTATGAGTAACTTGCATTTGTGCAGGAAATGAAGGGAGCAAAGTTATCAACCTGGATGCTCTTATCCATCAACAAGTTGAGTGATGGGATGTCAAAATTCATGGTCAAGCAAAGCTTTTTTCAGGGCAAAGTTAATGGTCAGAATATGAGCATGATTTCAGTGGATCATTGTCAATTTCAATACTTTATTTGCACAACCTATGCAGTACATGATGCTTACGCTCAGGAATGCCTTTTTTGCAGATGCAGTTTTCAACACTCTTTTTGAATCCCAGGTGCAATTTGAAATTACTTAAACAATGCCCAGTTTGCTACTATAAGTCTAGCTTTAGGGGGGACCTTGAAAAAATAAGAATCTGGATACTTCTTAATTGGGTTGTAAAGTACTTGAGATAATGGAATCTTTGCAGGAAGGTACACCAACGAAAGGCATCAATTCATACAGTCATTTTCAAGCTGAAAGGAAGCCAGACCCTTTCCCAACAATCATATTTCCAATGCAACTCAGGCTTTTCTTTATTTTGTACTATTACAAAATACAAAATTAGCTAACTTTGTCGTAGCGCCAGTACATCAACTATATTGGCAGCATTTTTTCTTATTTATGCAATGTTTTACAACATTTGCAAAGCCCTAATTTTCAAGACAGCTTTTGAAACTCCTGGCCACATGAAAGAAATGACAGACAAAAATGAAGCTTTTTGTAACATTGGTCCCATGCTGCCAATCTACTAAGAGTGCGTCCCATTGCTGCACTACTAAAATTAGCATCCAACGTTTGCCACTTTCAAAGTAAATTTCAAACTATGTAAAGCGCAGCTTACTTGGAAGTTCACTAAACTGTCCAACAGATACTCCCATTGGTTTGTCCTTTAAAAGCCATGCAAGCTCAATATACAAAGTTTTAGCTCTTCTGCATCTTCCATCTTTCATGTGAATGACGACCTAGACTAAAAAATATGTTTACCGTTACTTACAATCAGGATTGTTTTCCCCCTTGCGTCCATGTATGCCCACCGACCATATATCTCTTTCTCATGCTGTTGTGGTTCCCCCCTTTTTTTGAGGAGGAGGAGGGGGGGTATGTTTTTTGTTCCGCCCTAGCTCTTTCCTCTTCTCCTCTCATGATGATACGTTTGTGATGGGAACAATGAATGGAAGGAGAATGATGCTGCAGCTTTGTTTTTTTTTTACTTTGTGGGGAAAGAAAGCACTGTGCGAACAGAAAACATACGAAACTGATAGAAGATACAGAAGTAGAGACTTTTTATCGTTTGAATTGTAACTTCCAACAATGCAGTTTTGCTACCCTTTTTTAATTTAAGTAGCCGATCGATGTTTTTTGTTGGAAATATAAAGAATCCATTTAGCACTTATAGCTCAAAATATCGGTGTTCAGACGGAAATTCGAACTTCTACTACAAATTGTCCCCTCCCTCCGCAGCAGCGGGGCCGAGGTTCATTGGTACGTACCCCATTTTATTTGGAGAAGGAGGGGGGAGGGGAAAGTCGGAATCGAATAGACTTGCACTGTTTGGAAGAAGGAATGAGAAAGGCGAAAGAGGAATCGCCGACAATAAATCTACATTCCCCTTTTTCTTTGCTTGGGAAATGGGAGGGAGGCCCTTTTCAAACAAAGCACTTTTTCGCTTTCTCTACCAAAGAAAGGGGGAGGGGGGAAAAGAATTGTTGGAGGAGGTGGCACAAACAGCCTGCCGCTACCTCACTTTCAGGGAAAAGTATGATATTCCCCACCTTTTGGAGTAATTTTTGAATAAATAATATAGATATCTAGTATGTAAATAACAACTATCGATCAGAATGCTTCTTACTTTTTTAAAAAAGGAAACAGAAAAGACTCTCAAGTCAAGGTTTTCCTGAGAGGATCTAGTTAGTTTGATAGTATACAGTATAATGCACTGTAGTTTGTTTGAATTATATTAAAAGGAACGCGTATAATCGTATATATCCCTCAAATCGTCGAATTCCAACCTCACTCACCTCCATTTCCCCCGCCCGCCCGCCCAAACTCAGATCTGTCATAATTTCGAATTCAAATCACGAACCCACGCGCCCGCTCTCTCACTCGCTCTTTGCACCACCTGCGGGCCAAGCAAACGGTCCTAGAATGGCAAGAGCTACTGTCGTTGCTGTTGTTTTTGATGTTAATATTGTTGTTGAAATTGAAGTTGCTGCTTCTGTTGTTGGTGTTGGTGTTGCTGACATTTTGGTGGTGGTGGTGTTGCTGCTAGTTCTTTTGTTGCTGCTGCTGCTGTTGCTCCACTTGCTGGTGCTATTTTGACTGCTTCTGCTGTTGCTATTGCTTTCGTTGCTGTGGTTTTTTCTGCTACTGTTGAGAAGTTATGTCAACAAATTTGTCACAGCAGATCTTTTGCACAAAGTCAGTTCTTGTCTCTCTCTCTCTCTTTCCATTCCCCGCCTTCTTCCCCCCTCAGGCTGGAAATGGGAAATTTATTTTTTTGTCTCACATTCCGGGCCGCTCTCAAAGGCAGGGTTGCCAGAAAACTGTGGAAAGTGAACGAAGTAGTGGTCGAGTAGTAGCACTTTTTATCCAACAATTTATTAACAAAGTAAGTTCTTTTCGCACCAAAAACACAGAAACACTTTTACAGCCCGTCCTCCTCCCCAGCCTCCAAAATCACCACTAGAGAGCAAAGACAACAAATATTCTTCCTTTCTCTATTTCTTCACATCATCGTCTTCTGATGCTTCTCATACAGATCGCTCCATCCTCCAGAAAGTACTAGGAAATGACTTAAAATGGTATATTTACAGTATATAGGTGTAACATACTCCCCTACGAATGAGAAATTTTAAATTGTTGGAACCCATGGGAATACCAATTTCCCCCCTTTTTTTACCCGGTTCTGCCGAAAGCTAAATTCTTTCTGGGTTTACAGGGAGGGGGGGGGGGTTGACGACCTTAAGTAAAAGGGTACGTGGTTGTTTTGGTGAATTGTATAGGAGGACCTTTGTTCCAAAAGTTTTTCCCCCAAATACAAAGCCGGGTTTGTTTGTGCAAGTTCTAGTTCCACGTATTAAGTACATTTTAGGCCAATCCCCATATCTTTAATTGAAATCTTGCCTAGCATGCTTTTCCCTTTTCTTTCTTGACCTTGTATCATAGGATGCATTGTAAGAGTAGACTGGAAATAGCACACCAGAAGAAAAAGAAACATTTTTTTGCTCTGGTTGTTTTTTCCTTTCTGTTCCTTTTCTTCCCCGTGGCGAAAGTCCAGGAATTGTTGCTGTTATTGTTGCTCATCATTTTTCTTTTTGCATCGTCAGTTCTACACAACTTGGATAGAAACTTACAAAAGCAAAAAGGAACATCTTTTAGGACATAATTCTGTGCGAAATTCTCTTCTTCTCTTCTTTTTTTTATCCCACAGCCAAAACCCCTTCTTTTGACAGAAGAGAAGGAAGGAGGAAAACGATTTTTTCTCTTGAGATGACGTATTATCTTCTTCTTATCTCTCTCTCTCTTTGTTCTGGGAAAATTCTTTCCGTGTCTAGCCTTGAGGGGAGCGGGGGAAAGACCCCAAACTGAACACAGTAGTTTTCTTTACCCTGCAATGTCGAAAAAACTCTCTCTTTTCTTTCGCACGAGTTGTTTCTTCTGCATGATGCCATGTAACATGATTCTAGCTAGACTGCGTATTTCTTGGGTGTTTTTCAAATGCTACGAGCTCACATGCATACATACACGCCAAAAATAGAATAACTTTTGGCGCATACAGGAGATGCTTTCAGTAATTAAAGCAACCGTTTCAAGACAACGATAGAATTGATATGGCTGTTTCAATACATCTGGTTGGGAAAGTTAAAGGCTTCAAAATTATAGATTTTGAATTAGACGGAAAAGGGGGAAAACGCAAGGAAATCTGCCCAAAATACAAGACAAAACGCAAACAAAAACATGAGAGGGATTCTTCTCTATCACCGCCAACCTTTCTTTCTTCCTGTATGGCTCTGTGCCAAAACCGCCCCAGGGCTGGTTGGTTTGGTCCTAAGAAGAAGAAGAAAGGGGGAGAAGGAGAGGATTGGATCATTAATGATTCAAGAATTTCTAGCACGAAAGCACGGGCGTCTTTGGATGTAAGCAGGAGAGCTTTTGTCGAATTTCTTGTGTTCTTCAGATCACATGTTCGGTCTATGACTGTAATCTCATATTTCATACGGACTCAAATATTTTTTTTTGTTTGTCTATATTTAAAAGTACTTTTGTTTCTTTTCTTTTGGTGTCGAAGGGGGTTTTGGAACGCCCCCCCCCCCTCAAAATTGGAAGGGAGAAACGGAAAGAAGTGGGGGGAGGAGAAATTCGAAACCAAAGTCTCCCTCCTTAAGTTGAAAGGGATGGGGAGACAGGAAGGAAGAGAGGCCAGTGTTGCCAGAAACTTTGGTAGGGAAATTTTCAAAAACAGTAAAAAAATTGAAATGCCCTCCAGGTTTGCTATTTTTTGCCAGAGGAAACATCGATGAAAAAATAGCGATTTACGAAATATCGGTAAATTTGGCAAAGATGTTAAGACCTTCCTTTCCTTTCCCCCCCCCCTCCCCCTCCCCCTCCTCCCCTTTGGTAAGGAATTTCAAAAGCAGCAGCCTTAGAACCCGTATTCTGTGTTCTGAACTTTGAGTTGCTGTTCATATTTGGGAAATAGTAGAACCTACAGCTTACGTAGGTAAGTAGGGAAAGCATTTTATGTTCTGTCTTGATATTCACTGTCGAAATTTCCTTGTGCCTCGCCACCTCTTTCTCCTTTTCCTTTGAGAGCCATTTTCTCTTCCTCTCACAATGTGGATGTGTCTTTGCTTCATGAAGTGAACAGGGTTTCCTTTTTTAAAAAAACCTCACATTTACCGGACATTTTAGAAAAATTAAACCAAGCAAAAACCTTTTTCTACCTATGTATGTTCACATATTATGATGGTCTTGGTGGAAGCATCATCAACCAAGAGGAATAAGAAATTCACTACCATACAAGTGCAATCCAACAGACCAGTGCAAGACGGAGGGAAATGGGGAGTAGCGAGAGTTACAAGACGAGCTTGAACTTAATAAAGCTACAAAACGGGACCAAGATTGAGAGTTTATTGAAAAAGCCTTTTTATTCTCAATCTTTATAATTATTTATGTCTTTTTCATTATTTTTCACAAAAAACTTTAGAAAACTTTAATTTTTTTACAAGATCGTGTTGTGTTGCCATCCCTAACCTTTTTTCCTCTTTCTCCTTCTCGCCTTTCATGAATATTTGGGGCGAAAGGAGAGGAGGGGAGGGGGAGTTGGTATGGTGTACAGAGGAGGCGGAGGAATAAACATGCAATTTGGTGTTTCAGAGTGGGAATGGGGGAAATGCACAGTTGCCAACTGGCAATGTTCTAAGGAATATTTTGGTGGCAATATGTGCTTCTTTTGGAAAAGAATGGCTATTTACAATAACTTTTAACAGACTTCTTATTAATTTAGGCCAATTTTTATTCCTTCAAATTTAGGGCATTTTTATTTTATTTTGGCAAATCTGTAGGAAAAGGGGTGAGGGACCTTTCTTCTTCTCTCCATTTCCTAACGTATAACACATTGCACGGTCTAACACGGGATAAACTAGAGTTGCGTATTTGTCCTAAGTGCACTTCTCAGGAACGTATGAACCGTGTGAGGAACAGGGACAAGTTCGACGACCTGCGGCGAGAAATTACAAAAGATTTTCAAAGATTGACAAAGTTGCCAAAAATTACCAAAAAGGTCACCAATTTTAAGCGCTTTGTGTTTTTTTACCTTTTTTGACCTCTAAATGACTTCAAAACGTAAATTTGACCTGATCCTGCCAGCATAATTTTAGGGTGCCCCAGGATTTTCAATTTTATTAAAATTTTCTGTGTGAGCATTCCTTGTACTTTAAATTTGCAATTTAAATCATTTTGGGTAGTTCTCTCAGAGCCTATTTGTCATTCGGAGGGGTCATTTCAGCAAAGTTGTCCTATCTTTTGAAGATCTACCTAAATCATTAACATGACTTTAAGCTGAAAGGCCGTTTATGTCCTCAAAAATACATTTCCCCACCAACACCACCTACACCAACACCACCAACAACAACTGGGACTTTCCCGTCTCTTTCCTTTTCTCTCTCTTTTTATAGACTGAAAAAAATTCGACTAAAACTTATTGTATGATGCTAAATAAAAAAAAGTCAGCTGTCAAAGGCTCTTTTGCAAACATATATGAATGTGCCTGCATGCAAACTCAACTTGGAAGTTTCATAATTTGCCTCATTTCATTTTCCCTTTCTCCCTTTTCTTCTTTGGTGTTCTCAAGTCGGATGGTGTGACTGTGTGGCTTTGTGGCGGAGGCCAGCCTAACCAGTGCTGCAGGGCTAATTCAAAAATATACATTCTTAATAAAAGGAAATATATTTTAGTCTTCAAATGTATGCGTGTAATTGATTTTAGTTTGTGGATCTCCCAACCAATGTTGTTTTCTTAAATTCTCTTTTTACAGGAAAAAATACAGTCTTTAATTATTATTTGACCAAATGGAAATATAAAAAAGGTGTCCAAAAATGTTTTTGTGCTTTTAGTTTTTGAAACGACTTTCTTCATTGGTTGTGTTGTTGGCTTAGTCCGTTGTTTAGAGTATGAGGCCGCCATCTCTCTCCCCCTCTTTCTTCTTTTGCTGCATTATTTATCATAGTCTGGCCTCAACCACAGAGGAGGGTAGGAGGGCATTCACCAAACAAGTCAATCTACAGTATATCTTGAAATAATAATATTTTTATCTTCCATCACAAAAAATGACTGTTAGTAAACAACAATATTGATGATGAAAAATGATGTAAGTTTAAGTTGTTTGATGTAACACAATTTGTAAAGTGTATTTAATAGAGCCAATACTGTAATTGGAGTAAAAAAGCCCTAAAATTATGCTAAGAGTTGGGAAAACAATATCTTTTGGTGTTTGGTAAAAATTCTAGACGAAGGAGGGGGCTTTTCTTGTTGCCTTCTTTGATGGTCTCCTTCTCCTCCTTTTCCTCCTCCTCCTTCCAAGCCCAGTGATGAAAGGTGAGCGGAAAAGATAGAGGCTTTGGTTTCCCAACCAAATGCATTTTTGCATATTCTTTAAGAAATAATGATAAAAATATAAAAAAAACATGGAAAAAGTAAAGTCATAAGTATAGTGGTTGTAAATTTCTTTATTTTGACCTTGATACATTTAAAATAGGCTTGGAATGCTGGTTGGGTAAGAAAGAAAGGGGAAGAAGGAGGGCAGCCACCACAGCCACTATAATCAGCCACTTTTAATGGTGGAAAAGCCGAGGTTAATACGCAGCGGCTGGAAAATGGAGAAAAGGGGGGCCTTGGCCAGGTTTGATTTATTTGCCATTTTTTTAAAAAAATAATCTAACTATCTGGTAACTCTTTCATTGGCTGCCACAAACAATTTGGAACCATCATTTGTGGCCAAGCAACAAAAAGAAAAGCCTTATGAATTCTCAGAAAATTTCCTAAGCTTTAAAGTGATATTTTTGTTTAACAAAATTGCACGGGAACTCGTAGGTTTTTTGAATTAGCCAATTACTACTTCGACAAAAAAAGACCATTGATTAAATGGGCTGCTAGACCCAAAGAACAGCCATTTATTTTCTCCACCCTCCGTTTCCTGCCTTCCTTTCCACAATTCTTTTCAGGAGTGCTTTCGGAAATAGCATGTTCCTGTCGTTGCTGCTTCTGCTGTTGTTGTTGCTTCTGCTGTTTTTTTGTTTTGATGCTGTTGTTGCTGCTGCTGTTGCGAAAACCAAGAGCTATTGTATAGACTTCAAAAAGCTTCTTCAAGCGTAGGACAATAAAAAATATTCCGCCCGAATTCTTTGAACAGGATTCTGTTCTTGTTTTTCTTCGCCCTTGCTTCCTTTTTGGTTTGGCTGTAATGGATCCCACTTTTCCCTCCATCCTCTTCCTGGATTCATTAGAAGCCCCTTTTTTCCCCTCTTCCTCCTTTCCCCCTCCCTCGGCAAACAAAAAAAGTGTAGTAGGGGAAGAAGGGCTGCAATTCCCCATATACAATCTATTTAATTTATTGAATATCGAAAATAAAAAAGGAAAGAAATTAAAAATGAACCTAGTAGAAACAGTTTAACAATCCATTTTTTAAAATAGTTAGGAGTTTTTCACAATAAGCAATGCCCTTTTTAAACAGCGTCTAAAATGAACCAATTTGCCGCATAGGACTCACAGTGACTTGGCGAACTTTTACCGATATATTTCCCCCTTTTCTTCTTCCTTTCTCCTTCTCCCTTTCCCCTTCCTTCCTCTTTTGGGGGTGCCCGCAAAGTCTGCCGCCGCCTCAGACCCGAATAAATGGAAAGGAGGATGAGGAAGAAATACAGCTAATGGCCGTATTGCCGTAAATAGGCTACCCAAATGTCAAGAAAAATTCAGGTTTTTACAGGAAATCCGTTGAATTTATTTGAAAAAATATATATTCTACTCTAATTCCATGTCGGTTCTAAAAACATTTTAAACGCTTCTTTTTCTTCATACAAAGTTACACAAAGCGTATTTTCGAATTCACATTTTGAGGGATCACTTAATTTTTTGTGCCGTATAAATGTTTCTCTTGAAAGTTATGTTCATTTGTGGGTCCTTCTTTTTTCTGGGAACTTTTTCTCTCGCCAGTACCAAAAAATATATAGATGGAATGATTAACTATCCAAAAACTTCCTCTTTCACTTCTTCTCTTTTGTCCTCGTACACACGCTGTGGTGCGCTAAAAAAGTCACAAGGAAAAAATGGGTTTTTTTCTTCAAATAAATAAAATCAAAAATTGTATTTGCTTTACCAATTGCACAACAAATTAAGGTTATAGTTTGTTTTCTTTACAACTATAGTAAATAAGCAGATAAAACAGAAAGCTTGTTTCCTTTAATGCGGTCCCCCCTGTATGTCTTCTGTCCTTGACACAAGAAGACCATTGTGGGTGACATCCTCTTTCTTTCTTTTCCTTCCCCTTTTTACAAATGGGGGAAAATGGTGTGTGTTGCCTGGTGGTAGTAGTAATAGTAGCTGTTGTTGCACATGTTGGTGTTGTTGTTGATGATGATGATAAATTTGTTGCTGTTTTTGTCTTTGTTTGTACTTGGTATTGAGGCCAGTCTCTTTTACAAAATTAAAAAAACATAGGTTTTCCTTAAGTTTTGAAGCAGTATTGTGGATATATTTGCTGAAAATATTTTGTTCTTGTTTCCTTTTCTTACAAATGAATGGTGGTGATGGTTGTTGGCAAAAGGGAAAGGGGGGTCTCTCTCTCTCGATTTGGTGTGAGATGTATGGATGTGGGGGGCATACATGGACACGAAGTCCTATTCTTGACAAAAAAGACAGCAACAAACTTTTTTTTGGAAAAAAGCCATGTCTTTGCAGTAAGAAATCAGTAGAGTAGGGTGTATAATTCTACCAACTTTAGGCTGGTTTCTTTTTGCTTTCTTATCGTCTGGGGGTAAGCCACGAAAGGAACAAAAACACTTATTTAAAAAATAAACATGTATGTTTGATCGTTCCAAAGAAAATAATCATTGTGTGGATTGACTGTGCAAGTAGAAACGGAAAAGCATCGTTATCAGCACCATCTACATTGATTTCCTTGTTCTCTTCTCTTGGTTTTTTTGGGGGGGAAATGTACCTACTAGACACAAGCGCCAAGGCCGCCCAACTAAACAGAATCGACATTGTTAGCATAAAAAGGAAATTGCTTTTTCGCGTTGAAGATCGTATAAATAACATTGCGGGTTTTTTGCCATTGGAAAAGAGGCGGGAAAAAACCTCCAGGAAGTTCTACTGTATTTTTGAGACATTTTGCGGCATTCCGAAGAGGAGAAGCTTCGAAATTGAGAGAATAGTTGGCTGGGTATGTAGCTGTATGCGTGCAAGTAGGTCTAATATACTTTTCCCCCATTGGACATGCTCACTTATAGTTTCTCCTGAGTGAGGCGAAAGAGAAAAAGTTTTTTTTGCCGATATTTAGCGAGAGGCAGTTTTTGGACGTGGTCGTTTTGTGGGAATACGACCGGTAGTGCCAGGCCCAACCAGATATTATTTGCGAAATATTCAGTATACTAATCAATCCTCTAGTGCAAGGTTTTTCATACGCAACTTGATAGAAGAAAAAGCAAGGGATATACAAAGCGTTTTTTTTAAAAAAATGTGATATTTTGATATTTTTCTGGTTGGGCAGATAAATGGGCTCCCCTCTCCCCTCTCCCTGCATGCCCCCAAAAAGCCAAGAACAGCGGTGGCGGCCCAAAACCATTGCTTTCCCCCCTCCATTCTGATTTACACTCGGGGAGGGAGAAGGCGGGGAAGCACAATAAATGGGCGGCATATTAATGGGCAATGGGCAAAGAGAGAAATAGATAGAACCCAAAAGCAGAAAAAACAAAAACTTTTGGCCATTAAGCCCATTGGGGAGGCACTGTAAATATATCTTGCACAGCAACAAAATTGTAAGTTTCCAGACAAAAAGTGTACAGTTGTATTGTAAAAAACAATACCGTACAATTTTTAACGCTTATAAAAATAGAATTTTAGTCGAAATAAAACGGCATAGTACCGTTTTTTTCTTTCCAGGTGCATTGTTTCCCAAAAAATACACGCGCCGTTTCTCTTTTTCCCCCCGTCTTTCGCCTTTGGTTGGGCGGGGTGGGTCCCATTTGGGAAACTGGGGCGGGCGGAACTTTTTTGCATCATTTCCTTCTCTCCCCATTGTTCCTCTTTTTCCGCAAGAGCAATTTGCCCCCTCCCCGTTTTTAGTGGGGTAACTTTGGGTGTAGCGGATGGTCGATTTTGGGCATCCATTATGGACTTTGGGGATAACCCATTGTGCAGTAGAATAGATCATATTGCACAGTATTATTTTCACTTGGGCTCATTTTGGGATATTTACCAGTTTTACTACTTAGCTTTTGCTCGAAAATCCCCAAATGACGAAAAAAAGTATCCTTGTAAAAACTTTTTCTTTTTGCCCACTGAAAAAATGCCGCCAAAGAGCCAATTTCCATAGCAATAGCCAACACCGCAAAAACCGTATACCGTATACTGGTATACTGTTTGTTCTCACCACAAAATTATGCCATTTTCCAGACATCCCTTCCTTTCCCCTCACTCCCAAGGGAAACGTCCCTCGCCGCCGCCGGCAGAAACAAGAACAGACTATGTTCAAAGACTGTCAAAGACTTGCGACATTGACAAACCAGTATTGTCATGGTCATGGTCAGACAAAGTAGCACTCGCCCACCACAACAACAATATCAATTACAGCAGCAGAAACAACAACAACAACTCACCTATTCGCCGCGGGGCAGAAAAAAAGTAGAGATGGAAGGGAGAGAGGAGGGATGGTGGCGGTCGTTAGCGGTCGGTCGGAGGGGGGAGGAAAAATATTCGCCAAATTTGGAAACGTACTCTTACAGATGTGGGAAAATGGTGAACTTGAAAGTAGACGTAGAATTTTATATAGAGCAGCAAAGTTGTGTAAAAAAAGTTGGTCAAAAATTCCGGGTGGGGGGGACGCTACTTTGGGCAAATGGAAGCAAAAAGGGGGGAGGAATAAGTAGAGAGATCCCTCCTCTCTCATAAGTGAAATCTGTATGAGTCACACCCTAAGCTAGACTCCTCTTTTTCGTGGGTTTTTTTGAGGGATTCCCTTGGTTGGTGTGCTGAATTCAAAAAGGGGAAAACATAACATACCAGAAGCGGAGTTGTCACACTGCATTTGCCACCCAATTAGCCAATTTTGAAGTTAAATTGTTGCAAAGATATGAAAAAGTATGATTTTTCTTAGTTTCGTATTTGTTTACTGGTGGTGGCAACCATTCGGTCAGACCTGGGTGTCTTTTGACCATGTCTATTTGGCAACACTGACTTTGGTGCGGAGGGGGAAGGGAAGTCAAAAGGAAGCTTGGATTATAAATCAAGAGCAATTGCCCGGAATTAAGCCAAAGAAAAGCAAGAGAAAAAATGTCTGCAGCACTGCAAATTATATCTAGGCAGTACACATTGAGACACTTTAATATTTCTTTCTTTCTATCCGAATCTTTCTAATGGTAGAAAATGGCCTGGTTTCTGAAATAAATGTTTCAATTTCCTAGAGTTCCACCCAACATCTATGTTTTTGGCAGGTTTTCCGATTTTTTTGCAGAGAAAGGGGGTTTCTCCTCCCTTTTTCCTCTTGAAAGCTCCCAATTTACCATAGCAGGTATTTTTTGTGCCTCAGAATCATTTCTTCTTCTTTGTCCTTTGTCTCATGGGAGAGTTATATCTTTCTCTTTTTTTATTTCGACGTGACCAGCCAATCTTGGAAAAAAGCCCAGAAGCAAATGAATTGAATACAAAATTCAATGTTAGATTACATAAAAAGGAAAAATGAATGAGATGCAGAGAAAGCTTTGAAGCTTTCTTGCCATGAAATATACCGGTAATATCATCTTTATCCCTTTTGTTTCAGGTTTGGAGGGTGAATTCGCAAGGTCTCAACATTCAGCAAAACCAGAATAGGTAAGAAGCATATTTGTTGGATTAAATAGCCAACAAGCGTAGAATTATACCAAGCCCGTAAAACTTTTCCTTTTCAGAAACCAGAAATTAAGCTCCATTCCTCGTTTTTCCCTTACATGCCAAATTGATAATTTTGAGCCTTACCACTCTCTGTTCCCCAAAAATGAGAGAGAGCCCCATCCAGCCCAACCAAAGGTTTATTAGCCAATTCCGTAAGATAAAAAAGCCAATAAAATATTCGAGTTTTTTGGCACTACAAAAACACATAGGTAGGTATGATACAGTGTTCGTCAAATATTTCCCCCAAATCACCAAGAAAATAATTTGGTACTTTAAAGACTTGAAACAATATGAAATTTGAGAAGCATTTTCGCTATTTAAATCTTTTCATGATTATGTTTTTGACACAAACATACCTACAGGGGGTTATTTTGTAGTTTCACTTATGGTGCCGCATTAGCATTTTAATCATCTGGTTGGGCCTGAAATGCACCCCTCTACCCCCACTGCTCACCAGAACTTCCCTCTCCCCTCCTTCCTGCAGATAGAAATTTAAGAGGAGCAAGTTTCCTAAAGTTTTCCTCCTGGCCTTTTGCACCAAGGCCCATTCCAACCTTTTTACAGGGAATGCAAGAAACAAATATATATCATATATATACCTCATATTTGTACTTTAAAACTGCCCTGTACTCTGATACACACACATGAATTAAAACAGTTTTTTCTACTCTTACCCTTCAATTAAAATTAGATTTTTAAGAAGTAACCTTGGGGGGGGGCCCTCTATTTTATATCTTCTTTCAGAATGTACCAATCCTATTGAACCTCCCTGTATTCCCCAGAGAAGAAGACTACCTACCGTTGGTTAGGCAAAGTGCACTGCTGAACCACCCGTTTCCTCCTGGGGTGCATCACAGTTTAAAAAAAAGTATGATTATGATGGAGGAGAGGAATTTGGGAAAAAGGAATGGAGAAAAGCATAAATTATGCGGAAAACGAGGATAAAATGGGCAGGCTTTTTTGGAAGAAATGCAAAGTTGCATATTTTTAAGAAAAGATTTTGAAAAAAAAAATCCTCATACATTTGTGAAATAATTTGGGGGGAAATATTGTCATTTTTTGTAATAACTTCCTTATCGAAAAAAGTTTTCAGGGAAAGTACTTCGTCCAATGTTCTCTTTTACATCCTTTCCATGAGAAGGGGAGGGGCGGAAAGGAAGGTATAATTTTCCTATTTCCGATATTTAGTGCTTTTCAGGAAAATATCTTTTTGACCCCCTTCCGTTTCTGCTCACATTTTCCCTCCCTTCCTTTTCCATTTTAAAAATTTAGTTCTCCTCTTCCCTCTTAGACCCCCCTTTCTTGCGCTGTATCTTCAGACAGCGGAAATCACTCAAAATTTCCGCCCTTCCCATCTCGAAAAAGGGGGCTTTCACCAAGAAAAAGTGAGAGTTTGGGAGGTGTTTTATTTATGTAGGCAGAGAAGTACATTTCTAGACTTTTTATTTTTTATAGTCAAAAGAAGGCCAAAAAAGTTCTGAAACGAGAAAAACCTATGATTTCTTCACTTTTTTTCGACAGTTTTGGCCCATTCTACAAAAATTTTGAATTTCCAAGTGCGATCTTTGCTCCCCCCCTCCGGCTAAAAAAATCCCCACACAGACATGAAAACTGTCCTGCGCTTTCTGGAATACATTTTCCAAAAAAGTATGCTCCCTCTCCCTCCCCTCTTTCCCACATACATTTTCTCTCTCCGTTTATGTTTCCTCCTAATTTCCTCCTTTCATCTTACTCCCCCTAAATCCCCAAGATGCCCTCAGTGTTGCCACATGTCTTGAGCAGAAATTTCAGCCAGTCGTATTTTTAAAAATATATATTACAAAGGAGCCAACCCATTCTATTTTTAAGCAGAACAGATAAAATCTGTTTTTAACGAAAACACCTTTTGGCAACTCTGTTCTCCTAAACTTCCCTTTATGAAATTGTGGGCAGTAGCTCAAAAAACCGCCAAATGATAGGCTTTTTTTACTCCATTTTACAAAATAGTCCTAGAGCGAGCCTGCATTTTTATTTTGTTTCTCTCGCCTAGGCTTCCAAGCCTGGTTCTGGGGTGGTTTATTCGGCGAGGGACTCCACAGTACCCAACCAAAAACCAAAGTCAAAAATGGACGTAAGAAAAGGCATGCACCCAACCAAAGTTTTGCCCTTATCATGGGAAGAAAAGAAAAGGAAACAATTCTTTGTAACGTTCGACAGTTTTTTTTGGAAGCTCACAAGTTAAGTAGATTCCTTTGTAAAGTAGTACAAACATGCTAGTTGCAAATAGCTTTCTTCTCAAAAGGGTTGGATTGAAAAACTGGATGAATGTTTTGTATCTCGCAAGACTAGCCCCAATTTTTTTTGGTTGGGGCCAGCAGTGCGGACGGATGGGGGGACGGACGGATAGGGCTTGGGGTCTTAAAAAAGCCCTCGCTCCCTTGAGGGGGGAAGAAGGAGGGGGGAAAGTGTGTCAGTGCCCATGCTATGCTATGAAGG
>JAAUXV010018342.1_pt1 | contig 17040 bp, 11 predicted proteins | sample 7278181 | NCBI WGS metagenome assembly JAAUXV01 (sample SAMN14350114, study PRJNA611818) | marine sediment metagenome | isolation source: surface marine sediment (2.1m) | place: French Polynesia: Moorea | collected 2018-08
AGACAAAGCAGCAGAACCTAGGCAGTAGCACGACCTCCACCACTTCCTCATCCTCCGCCGCACTGACGCCCAGCACCCCAGGCTCGGCCGGAGGAACAGGCGGCGCCGGCGGCGGAAAGGACTGGATGAAGGACCCTTTCGGATCGCTTCCAAAGAAGCCGAAGCAACCTGCCACATCATTGCAACATCAGGGGGCGACGGCCACCGAATTCGCACCCGCAGAGTCAAAGACCTTCGATCCGTACAATCAGGTAGGTTGCTCCTCCTTTCATCTGTTTTCCTCGGCTAATTGATTTTTCCCTGCTCCGCCCGGCAGAGCGGAGGAGACAACGTTCCGCTGAGCGAATTTCCCGGTGGTGCCGCGGACGACGACGCAGGCGGCGGCGGAGGAGCTGGAGGATCCAAGATCCCCTGGAAGATCCGCGCCGCTCGGCGTAGGGCCGGGATGCGGCACCACACCACGGGGATGACAAGGGACGAGTTCGCCAAGATCAGGCAGTCGCTTGAGGAGTCGGCCAGCAAACGTAATGGATTTAAAGTGACCATTTTTTGTGGGGAAAACATGTTTTTTCTCTTAATTCAGTGACTCCTCGTCCAAGCGAGCCCTACTCTTTGGCGAGGAACCAGTCCGAGAGCGTCATCAAGGCGGCCGCCAGTCGCCCCAACAATGCAAACAATAACGGTGCACAGGCCAATCCAATCCAAGGCAGCAACAACGGAAACAGACCGGCCGACTTCAACCGGTCGACGGACCTCGGCTACGCAAGCGACGTCTGCGACTACCACCTGCAGCAGCAACAGCAGCAACAACAACAACCGCTGAGGGACGAGGCCGGCAACCGCAACAGCCTCCAGCTGTACCACAGCAACCGCGCCGCGGTGAGATCCCCCAACAACCCCAAGCCTGAGAGCCCCTCCATGGGGAGCTCGCTCTTCTGCCGGAGGAGGAAGCTAATTCAGAAGAGGGCAGAGGTCTTCGGCAGCTGCGTCGGGACAGCAGCAGCAACAACAACAGCCGGAGGGCCAGACACAGGCGGACAGGACCGCAACAGCTCCTCCAATAACACTTCCAGCTCCGCCGACTCAGAACAAGAGACTTCTGAGCCGATCCTGGAACCTCCTCCTCCTCCTCCTCTTGCTCCTCCTAACCACACTCCTCCCACTAATACAAATTACCACCTTAGAGTTCCTCACATTGCCGACTATGTGTCTGAGCACCGGCCTCCCCTCCCCGACATTGCTTTGTACCACCGTTCCCCTCCGCCGCCTAGGAAGGACTTTGGGAGCGGCCAGGCCACCAACCACCTCCCCCTCCGCCACGGCCTCTCACTCGACTCCATCAGTCCAAGTCCTGACGACAAGAGTCTTCCCATTGTCCATTGCGAGTCAGACCCCACCCTGTTCAGGCGGCGCCTCTTTCAGGACAGAGGAAATCGCCTCAGCATCGTGGTGGTGGCGCCGCCCTCCCACAACAAAGCCTCCTCCTCCTCTTCCTCCTCCACCCTTGTCTTTCAAATGGCCGAGCCCGAGCAAGACAGAGGCGAAGCCAGCCATCTGCCAAGTTCCGCCAGTTTTGAGAACGGAGATTTCGCTACTTTGCAGAACGCCCCTCCTCCTGCTCTTCTATCCGTTCCCGAGGCTCCTCGCAAGTCTCTTAGCCAGCAGAGCTCCCTGGAAGACGACGGTAACCGCAGCAGTGGCGGCGCGGCCACGCCAAGCTCCTCTCGGCGCGCCGTGAGGAAGAACTCCAAGGGCCCGTCCTCCTCCGGCGTACAGGCCAAGATCGCCCGCAGGAAGATGATGCGAAGGGCAAACTCCATGGACAACCCGCAAGGGTCGCTCTCCTCCGACCAGGAGGGCGACGAGGAGGAGGACTCGGTGGAGGAGAAGCAGGACAGCGAGCCCATCGACGAGAAGGAACTGCACAACACCGACAAGAGGCGGCAGCAGCAGCAGCAATTCCTGCTGACCCCTGAGATGGCCAGGAGGAAGAACTGGAGCTCGCGCTTCAGCAACATCAAGAACTCCTTCGACGTGCCGTCAGAGGAAGAGGGGAGCAGCAAGTCAAGATCACCCTCAATAAACAGGCAGCCAGAGTTGCAACAACAACAACAGCAGCCTCTGGCGGTCACCTTCCAGCAGCAGCCAGACCTGGTTCTGCAGCACCAACAGCAGCAGCAGGAAGAGGGCGGAGTAGCCGGTAGGGGCCGGGCCAGGGGCCGGGACGGGAGGGGCGGGAACGTCAGGAGCAGGAGCGCTCACAACATCAAGATCAATTCTGTGGCCGTCGGGGGAGGAGAAAGAGACGCCAGGGCCAAGTCCAAGGAAGACAAGAATAAGATGAACGCTATCACGGCCACGGCCAGAGGAGGCGCCATATCCGACGGGGAGGGGTACCATATGCAGAGGCAATTCAACCAGAGAGAATTCGACGAGGAGGAGGCCGAGGCAGAGTACCAGAGGTTCCACCAGCAGCAACTACAGCAGCAGCAACGGCACCGAGAGCCATCGGGGAGGGACTCGGTCGACTACCACCAGTACCTGGAGATGATCGAGAGGTTCAGGGACAACAACCCCAAGGCGTACTCAAGGCCGCTGCAGAAGAACGTGCCGATCATGATGCCAAGGGCACAGATGGTGCGGAGGATAGAGCAGCAGCAACAACAACAACAACAGCTACAGCAGCAGCAGCAGCAGCAGCAGCAGCAGCAGCAGCAGCATCCCTTTGCAGCCGTTTTGAGACAGCAGCAGATGCAGCAGCAGCAGCCAATCATTCCAGTTCACGCAATGGTGGTGCAGCCAAGGCAAACCAAGAGCCAACCGAGAGAGCAGCAGTACGTTCAAGAACAGCAGCAGCAACAGCAACAACTCCAGCAGCAACAACTCCAACAGCAGCAGCAACTCCAGCAGCAACAGATGCAGAAGGAAGAGGACAGAGCCGAAATTCTAGGCCTGGTCAGAGCTAGCAAGAGTGACGGTGAAGGAGGTACCGGCATCGCACCCGGCGCTCCGGGCGGCGGTGGCGGCATGGGCGGAGTCAACAAGAACCACGACATGGACTACCAGGAGTACATGAACATCATCAACAAGGTTCGCAAGACCAAGGAGTTCACCCGCGTTCGCACGGAGCAGATCCGCCTGGCCAGCATGTACGCTCAGGAGAAGAAGAGGCAGGAGGAGCTGAGGATGGAGGAGGCCAGGCTGCAGCAAGAGAGGGAAAACTTTGAGAGGGAGAGGGTGACGGAGATGGCAAGGTCAAACCAGCAACAGCAACAGCAACATCAAGAGCCGCAGAGGAGGATCGCGGCGCCCAAGCTCCCCGCTTCAATGTTGGCCTCGACAGCGCCTGTTATGGAGAGGAACGACAGTCTCAACAGCAGCAGCACTGGCGGCACCGTGTCCTCCTCACAGCAAGACCTCTCACACGAGGAGAAGGGAGAGTTGGACTACAGGGAATCAGAGTTGATGGCCAAGGCGTCGCCCATGAAGACGACAAGCAAGGCGCAGGAGCTGATGCTGCCCAACATCCCGGAGGGATTCCACAGGAAGAGGGTGATGCGGGAGGAGGACGAGCAGCGGCGGGCCAGCGAGAGGCAGGAAAGGGCCAGGATGCACCAGATCAGGAGGGAGCAGCAAGAGCAAGAGAGGCAACAGGAATTGAGGGAACTGCAGGTGAAAGCTGAACAGGAGAAGCTAGTACGCCTGAGGGAGGAGCAGGTTCGCCAGGAGAAGGAGAGGGAGGAGATCCGGAGGCTAGAGCACGAGAGGCTGCAACAGATCCAGGAGGAACAGCAGAGGCTGGAGATGGAGAGGATGAGGCAGGAGCAGAGCATCAGGCAGGAACAGCAAAGGCTGGAGGAGGAACGGCGGAGGCAGGAGAAGCTGCAGGCTGAGAAGAACGCTCAGTACAACAGGCAGAGGCTGGATATGGAGGCCCAGAATCTGCAGGCGCTTCACGAGGAGCAGCAGAGGTTGGCCAGCGTGGCCAGGGAGAGGGAGGAGCTGGAGGCGAGCGCTGCGGCGGAGTCTGCGCTTCGGGAGGCTCTCGCAGCAGGTGGAGACCTGTCTCCGGAGGAGAAGCTGATGAAGGAGCGCCTGGCGCAGAGAGAGAAGCTGCGGGAGGAGCACAGGAAGGAGGAGGCGCAGATCAGGAAGGAAAAGATGAACCTGATCCAGCAGGAGGAAACGCTTATAACAAGGCAGGAGGAAATGCTGCGGCAGATCGAGGACGAGCGTATCAACCTGACCAAGCAGGAGGAGCTGATCAAGTCTCGCCAGATGGGCAGGCTCAACCAGGTCAGGCAGGAGAAGAGGCTGCTGGAGAAGCAGGAGGAGATGCTGAAGATGCGAGAGGAGCAACTTGAGCAGGAGCGACTGCGTCAGGAGCGGCTGCGGGATGAGCAGAGGGCACTGAGAGAGCAGGAGGAGGCCATCCGGAGGAGGCAGGAGGAGATCAAGGAGCTCCTCCTCAGCGACCTCTCCGACACCGGGTCTGAAAGCATCACCATGTGTCAGCCCAGGGAGGGGCAGGTGTTCGCAGGAAAGAAACCTTCCCTGCCGCCTCCCTCGGTCAGCGCGGCCTCCACATTGAGCAGTATTCCTGAGGCGAGGCAGCAGAAGCAGAGCTCTCTACCAGCACCAGCAGTTCAGCTTCCCACTGTCCCAAAGCAGCAGCAGCAACAACAACAGCCGATTTCGAAGCTGACCAACCTACCCATGATTGCCATGCAAAACCTGCCCGACTCTCTGGCCGCCAGTCACGAGACGGACGAGGACACACTAGATGATGCTGAGGAAGGAGAGGACGGCGTGGAGGATGAGGAAGAGGAAGACGAGGAGGAGGAGGAGGACTACTACGAGACCAAGGTTGAGGTCAAGCAGAAACCGACGTCCGTTCCAACCTCCGTCCGTACAATCGAGACCAGGATCGACAACCCTCCCTGGGCGCCCATCACCCCTTACTTGAACCTGAACCAGGCCAATCAGGAGGAGCTATCCTCTATCCTCAGGAGCGGAGGCGGGGGACACCCCTTCTCCAAGTCAGGCATCATCACCTCGCCCGAGAGCGTTCGCAGCACCTCTGCCAATCTTGTCACTACTACCACGGCCACGCCTGACAGCATTGGGGCCGTCCTATCCTCGCAGGCATCTATGGCAGAGTCACTCTCTGTGTCCTCTTCCTGTCCCGGGTCTCCTCCACCCCCGGTGCCTCCTCTTCCATTGGACGCACCGCCCAGGGGAGCTACCACTGAAACAACTCCGGCTCTTGTGCAACAGCAGCCGCAGCCGCAGGTGCCTCCTAGAGACGATTCTTTCGCCATCACTGCCGCGCGCTCCAACGCCGGAATGCCGTCAGACATGATCCCAGAGTCCGTCGCAAACATCGGACAACAACAATATCAGCAGCAAGCCCAACAGCAGCAGCAACAACAGCAGGACGGTAACTTGCTGACCATCCCGGAGCCCAAGATTGGCGGTCCCGGCAGCGCCTTCAAGCCCTACGCCAGCGCGGAGAACCTGTACGACTCCAGCCTCTTCACCACCAAGAAGAGCCCGGACGTCGTCCCCAGCGCCGCGCCCCCCGTCTTCTCCACCAGCAGCAGCTCCAACAGCGGAGGTGGGACCGGTGGCGGAAAGAACGGACACCACCACCACAAAGACTCGGGCCCTCGCTACCCGCTCTACAGCAAGGTGCGGGAGCTGCGACAGCAGCAGCAGCAGATGGCGCCGCCCTTCTCCACCACCGACACCGAGCCGGAGATGAAGGAGTGCAACCTGCCCTTCCCCGACCCGAGGAACGGCAACGGTCGCGGCGGAGGCAGGGGAGGTGGAGTCGTAGGCGGGGGGAAAGGAAATAAGGCTCCGTCCTACTCCACCAGCGAAACCGAAGAGGAGTATCAGGCCTACCTCAGGATGAGGCCAAAGTGGCACGGCAAAGGAGGAGGAGGTCACAAGGACTCCTGGGACCCGCTTCTGGTGGACAGCCCGCCTCAAATCACCCAGAAACCCGTTGGGGTCATCCAGAGGCCACGGGCTGAGCACCCGCCTGCACCTGCTCCTCCTCCGACAAGGGGGGCGCAAGTGGATAGGCGGCAGGCGGAGACTCCAGTCTTTGTCCACCCCCAGGGTCCGCCCGCGGTCACCGTAAGGGCTGAAGAAGGCGAGGTTGCTCCGGGTGAGGAAGCGAACAAGGTTAACAGCAACATGCTGTCGGTGGAGACCAGGGACCGCCAGGGTTCCAAGGAGACCACACCCACGACGGCATCAGGGGGAGGACTAGCTCCACCGGCTGCTTTCGAGCGGATACAAAAGTCAGACTCCATCATAGAGATGAAGAGGAAGGAGGAGCCTGTTGTCGCTGCCTCTGCTATTGTCCAACCGGAGGATCAAGCCAGCAAGATACCCTGGATCAAGCAGCAGAGATCTGAACAGATCCGGGTCATGCAGGAGAAGTACCTGGAGAATGCCAACGACGATCCCAAGGCCCCTCTGCCCTCCACCTACGTGCCTCCCGCCGCGACTGCGGCAGCAGATGCCCACAACAAGAAGCAGAAGGCGATCCAGCAGCAGCAGCAGAAGTCTACGGCGAGGATGAACCCAACCATCGCTGCCATGGAAATCATGACCAGGAAGGAGATGAAGCTGAAGGAGATGGAGGAGAGGATGGCGAGGGAGGCAAGAGCGGCGGGGAAACCGGTGATCACTGCTCAGCAGCAGCAGCAGATGAAGCAGCAGCAGTTGGAGAAGCAGCGACAGGAGCAACTGAAGAGGCAACAGCAACAGGAAAAGCAACGACTGGAAGAACTAAGACAGCAGCAGTTGGAGCAGCAGCGTCAAGAACAATTGATGCTCGAGCAAAAGCGCAAGGAGGAACAAATGCGGGAAGAAATGGAGAGACAAAAATTGCTGGAGAAACAGAGGGAGGAGGAGATGCAGAGACTGAAGTTGCAGCAACAGCATCAGCAACAGAGGCAACAACAGGTTCTCCAGCAGAAGCAAAGGGAAGAGCAGATAAGGAAGGAGCAGCTTCTGCAACAGCAACGCCATGAGCAGGAGAGGCAACAACAGCAAAGGGAAGAGAAAGCAAGGCAGGAGCAACAACTGCAGCAGCAGAAAGAACAACAGCAGGTCCTTATGAAACAGAAGCAGCAGCAACTTTTGCAGGAGGAGAAACGAAAGAGGGACGAACTACTGAGGCAAAAGAAGGAGGAGCAGCAACAACAACTACATCGTCAGAAGGATCCGGAAGAGAGGGAGGAACAGCTTCAGAAGCAATTACAAAAGCAGCAGCAGCAGCGCCAGCAGCACCAACAGCAGCCCAACAAGCAGACCACCAGGCAGTTCTCTCAACCTGACCAGGACCTATCCGTCAAAAACGTCAAGCTGGAGGCCTCTCCACGACTGCAAGACCAGAGAAAGCTGGCCAAGGTTCCCTCGACGGAGGAGGCGCCAGTGATCCTGCTCAAGAAGCAGCCAAAGATATTGGCACCAGAAGAGATCAGGGCTCGAAAGAACAGCGCCGAGGAGAACAGGAGCAGGAAGAACAGTTCTGAGCAGGGAAAGCCCAAGACCAAGGAAAAGTCCCCAATGATGGAGAAGTCTCCAGCCCCTAAGAAGAAGCTGGTCGCTGAGGTGAAGCCGAGGCAACAGCAGCAGAAGCAACTGCAACAACAGCAGGAAGAGCTAGAGGACTCTAGGAGAAGAGCTCTCGAAGAAGAGAACAGACTGAAAAAGGAAAAGGTAAAGAAGGCCGCGGAACGATTCGAGCAACAGGCGGCGGCGGCGGCGGAACAAGATTCTTCCGCCCTACCATCCTCCTCTTCCTCACAGCCTCTCGGGGCATTGTCTGCGGCGACGAGGGCGAGGTCCAAGTCCATCGGCAGCAACCTGTACCAAAAGCTCCTGGAGCTGGAGGAAGACAAGGGCAGGATCGCCGAGTCTCTCGTCCAGTCCAAGTCCATCCTGCCATGGAGAGAGCAGGAGGGAGCCGGTGCCTCTGCGGCTGGTGCCTCAGGCGTCCGTGCCACCACCCCGGGCAAGGCCCCTCCCGTCATCCGCAAGAGGGATTCCGCCTGGAGGAGGGACATCGCCGCGGAGGCAGAGGAGGACGAGGAGGATGACCACCGGAGGCTGCGGCAGTACGCGCTGAGGATGAGCAAGTCCTCCGACAGCATCACGGCCGCAAAGATGCTGGCGGAGGCTAGGTTGCAGCAGCAGAGGGAGGACGAGTTGGCCGCGTCAAGGGGGCAAGCAAACAGGTGAAGACATCCCCACATTGGTAAAGAGCATTCTAATTTTCACTTCCTTTTCAGGGCAATGGCCGGTGCTTTGAGGGACGGACGAGTTCAGGGCCAGGCGCTGAGGATCAACCGGGAAAAGTTTTCCAAGTCCATCGAGCAGCAGATCGACGTCTACACCAAGACCAGGGAGGACATCAGGAAGATTCTCCAGCTGGCAAAGAACTGCTCCGTCAACGACAAGTCTGTTTCCCTGACAGAATATCCACTGCAGTCATCTAAAATATTTTTTCCTACAGGGTGAAGCTATTCAACACCCAGAAGCCCACTGAGCCCATGGTCGACGCTGAGGAGAGGGAGCGGAAGGCGGAGGCCATCAAAAGGGAGATCGAGGATGCCAGGAAGGCGCAGATTGAGGAGAAGGTAAAGATCACTGCTGCCAAATTGCAGGTCGATTTTAAAAAAAATAAAACACACATTTAAGGCCGAGGAAAAGAAGACTTCTTCTCGTGCTTCTCGCCCTTCCGTGCGGCTGGAGGCCAAGCGCAAGACGTCTGCCCCGGCCAAGTCGCAATCCCAGCAGCAGCAGCAGCAGCAGTCCTCTTCCTCCTCTTCCTCCCAACCTGGCGCCAGGCTCCGGATAAACCAGCCCGCCGGGCAAGAGATCAAGTCCATCCTGAAGAACAGATCCGTGGCGCAGCCGGAGCACCAGCATTCACTTGAATTCCATCACGATGATGCCGAAGACAGGGACGAGCGCCGCCTGTCGATGGAGAACCTCCCCTCGGTCAAGTCCAAGATAGAGACCTACCTCCAGCAGGCAGAGTCGGCAGCGGCGACCGAAAAGAAGTAAAAATTCTGCCAGCGTGAAATTATGTGGAAAATGTGGCGCATGTTCAACATTGAATTTTACTCATCAGGCCTGCTGCCATGACTGACCGCCAGCGCGCGGCGTCCCTCGACCGCAAAAAGGCCCTGCGGAGGGAACCCAGACTGCTGGAGACTCTTCGCGCTACCTCCGGTGGCGGAGGGCAGCCCTTCCAGATCTACGCCCAGAGCGCCACAGACATGTCCGACGAGGAGGAGGGAGGAGTCGCAATGGCATCGGGGAGGAGAGAAGCCTCTGTCGACATGGTACCGTAGTAGTTTGCAATATCCTGCTGCTTTATGCAGGTATTGTACAAGTTTCAATTTCAGCTTTCTGTTCCTCCCTCGGGAGGAGTGCTGCAGAAGAGCAAGTCCTTCTCGGCTGCGGCGGCGGCCGGGGGAGGGCGGCAGTTCGAGGGCACCATCGACGCCGGAGACGTGGACAGGAAGAAGAAGACCATGATGCAGTTCTTCTCGTCGAGCACTTCTCCCTCTTCGCGGTCCCCGCAGCCTCCTCATCCTCCGCCGCCCGCCGCGTTCGAGGACGAGGCCCCCTTCTCCGTGAGACAGAGGCCGGCGCCGGTGCAGCGACAGGACAGCATCACCAGCGTGGACATCCTGGGCGAGGCCAACGGTGGCGGAGCCGGCGCCGGCGAGGACGTGGAGGCCGTCTTCGAGAGCCTGCTCAACAACACCTACGACGAGAGGCAGCAGCAACAGTCTTCTGGCAACGTTCCAAACGCGTCGCCCTCCGCCTTTCCCACATTTGGAGGAGGAGGAGGGGCCATAGGTGGAAGTAACGGTAGTTCCAAAAGCGCGGCGGCGATGATAAGTAGTGATAGTGTCGGCGGCGGAGGTCGGGGCCGAGGCCGCTTCGTGCCCAAGCAGCAGACGTGGGCGGGTCCCAGCCACTCCCCTCCGCCGCAGCAACAGCAGCAGCACAGTCCCAGCCCCACCCACAGTGAGTACGACACCCCCGGCGCGGAGGAAGACCCCTGGGACGACTACTGATAAGAAAGAAACAAGATTCCGGTGATACGCACACAAAGCCCATGCAAGCAGAGCTAAGAGTCCGAAAGAGTAACCAATCCCCCCCATGGCACCATGTCGCACTATCCGAGCCACTAAGGGGCACTTGTGACGAAGGAGAGAAGGAAGAGGATAATGTTTTTGTACCGCTTTGTCGTGGAGACTGCTTCGTAGTAGCTCGAGCGAGATTGAGGCCTCGAGAAGAGAGAAAGGGGTCAGCGACCGTCGTCTTGATAATAATCGCTTGTAGGTACTGCAAACCAACGTTGTTTTCCTACCTTCTTATTCGAGAGGGAAAATATTTCTTGTCGTCTCTTTTTGAGGAGAAGCAGCAACGATTAATAAATGGAACTTTCGCGTATATATCTCGCTGCGCAGTTTTCTCTCCGTCGAAATCGTGGGGAAATTAAACAGCGCGGATGAGTTTGAGACGGGGGGGGGTGAAAGGAAGAAAAGGTAAACACGGGTCGAGAAGAAAAAGGGGGGAAAAGATGCAGCCTCGATTTCTAGCGCGCAATAGAATCGGGCATGGAAATTTGAGACGCAAGGTGGAAAAGCGTGGGGGGAAAGTGTGAAGAAATTATTTCCGTTCTCGATGTATGTTGGAAACCCAAACAAACACTTTGGAGGGATGCACCGCAATCGTCTGATCTGAATTTCGATTATAGCGCTTGGCGTCGGGCAATCTTATGCTTTCTTATAAATTTCCAGATCTTTCGCTTCGTCGCTTTCAACTCATTCTGTGCTCAAAAACTTGCGCCGTCCACCCCTGTTATTATGACCCGCTTGGCATTTCCAGCAACTCCAGCGCGGGGAGAAAAGCTGTTTTGACTGCTTTTAACCCTAGTTCCTTGTCCCGTACATATGTGTTTAGCATACGCCGATGCCGGGAAAACCCGGTAGTGAACACGGATTGCTTTCGTGGGAGACAGGGATTGGGGGAAAGGAGGGGAAAAGAAGGATGAAAATGTCAGTGTGTCAAGCCTTTTGACTCTTTTCCATCAAGGAACTGAGGCTGCCTCACATCGTGCATCAGTCAATTTACCTCTTAATGTCAGTTTTTTCTAGTCTGCTATTGTGCACGCTTACTACGTATGTTGGAAAGAAACTAAGCTGCCTGGGAGTTAGCAGCATGAGTTTTTTTCTCTCTCTTTTTGTCCGGGAAGAGGGGGGATGAAGGGTCGAATTTCATTCCCTCCTAAAAGACCTTAGAGGAAATCCCTCTCTCTCGGTCCTCCCAATGCTGATACAGCACTTGGGACGACTCCGGAGGAGGGCCGCCAAGGAGTCTCACCATCGGTGCGGAAATTTTCGACTCTCTTTCTCCCTGGAGGACAATTTCTAACCTTCTCTTTTGTGTTCCTTCTTCCAGGTTTGATCCGTCCCCCCGGAAATGCCTCCTCCTCGCCCTTCTCCAAGTTCCGGCAGATGGAGAACGAGCTGGACAGAGTCTCTTCAGGGCAGCAGCAGGGGGCAAAGAATGGGTGAGTACTTGAATTTTAAAAAATAACGAAAAACGAAGCAATTTTGTTTTTTTTTGGGAAGTGAAAGGAGGAGAGTAGAAAAAAGGCCACGCCCAGAAAAAGGCTAGAAAGTGGGTCTGGGACTGGGGAATGAAAACAACAGAGGCTTTCATCTCTTTCCCTTGGGAAGGAGGAAACAGAAAAAGTTGACCGTGAAAGCGTCGAATCAGGAGGCAGAAAACCTTTAGAAAACTGCTTTGGGGTCTAGACAATGACGCCTTATCTTATCTTGGGAGATGAGAAAGCCCTTGAGATTTGATCATGCCACAAAACGCGAAAAGGCAGGTTGCTGAGTAGCACGTTGGGGAACCCTTCCTTTGATGAAGCTCTCTTATGCAAGAATGGAAGCTCAATAATCCATGGGACATTTCGTTCATCCTACTCCGCCCTAGCTAGGGAAATACTTTGCTTTTTTTATGGGACCGCCGCTCGACTTGTGCTCTTGCATGTTGTTTCCTCCCCGGCCCGTCCTCTTTGCCCTGACGACGACCCAACGGACGGATGTTTGTTGGCCCAGTGTCAAAGGAAAGTTCAAGCTACAAAAAACGCTTCTCTCTTCCTCCAACTCATTTCCCTGTATTCCGGGTATGTGAAATCATCGTCAGCGGCCGGAAACGTAAACTGCAAGTAGAAATGTAGGACGCAGTTAGAGAGCAAACAAACTAGGCCTTTCGCGAAAAGCTCTCTTGCAAGTCACATCGTGCACTCTGTGTACAGAAGTGCAGACTACTGCGGACTTATTTATTCTTTCCCTCCCCTCCCTTGCTTTTCAACTCTCACTTCATCACGCCCGTACGTCGGAGGGGAAAGAGCAAGTCGCCCGACCGACCGTAGCACAAGTGGCAAGAACAGAATGCGAGGACGGGGGAGAGGGAAGAAAGATACTTTTGAACTCGGGCGGGTCGGTGGGCCCGCCCGCCTCACAACTCTCTTTTCTTTTTGGGAGTTTTAGTACCCAATAGACTTTACGTCGCATATTCCGGTGTCGACCCGGTGGCCAGCAAATTGGGCTCGCTTTGTGGGGCGAGGAAGAAAAGGTTGGGGCATCACAGAAGGAGTTCCACCCAAGAAGGGTCATTCGCCTAATCTCGTCCCTTTCCTCGGAAATTTTAGTCAGAACGGAGGAAGTCTTCTGCCAACATTTGCGCACATTTTGCGCGGGCACAAAGAAAACTGTTTTCCTTTCCCCTTTTCCCCCACCTCCTGTGCTCATTTTGCCTTGGCCTTAATCAGCGAGGGAGCAGCTCTGTTCTTCCGCGGCCCGAAAGTCCGCCGTCCATTTCCCCTCCAGTCTTCGTTTAGCACACTGCACTTCGTTAGACTAAAGGGGGAAAGTGGGGAAAAGATATCTTAGTTCTTTTCCCGCTCCGTCAGTTCATCATCGCCTCTCTTAACACACATTTCCGGCCACAACAGATCTTCCTCCTCCCTCGGGCCAAGGCTCACCCGCCAGGCCTCCACCCCGACCCTCACCGACGTCGGCCGCGACAGCAGCAAGGCTACAGCCTCCTCCTTCGCCATGGCGGCGGCCGCGCCCGTGGCATCGGCGGCGGCGGCCTCCTCAGGCTTCGCCACGCAGCAGCAGCAGCAGCGACACGTGGGAGACCCGGTGGTGGGCGTGAGCCCCAGCGGCAACAAGGTGACCAGGACCACCGTGGTGCGGTCGGCCACCTCCGCCAAGGACACCATTCTAGCCTGGGTGCAGCAGACAGTCAACCACTACAATGTGAGTTACAATAAAGTTTCCTTCTTTCCACTCTATTGATAGGAGAAAAGTGTACACTGAGTAGTTTCAACGTGCACTAATTATTTTTTTCCTCCTCTCTCTTTTGAGAATGTGAACGTGACCAACTTCTCCACGAGCTGGAACGACGGCCTGGCCTTCTGCGCCCTCATCCACAACTTCTACCCGGAGGCGTTCGACTTCGACAAGCTGGAGCCGAGGAACAGGAGATACAACTTCACCCTAGCCTTCCAGGCGGCAGAGTGAGAATAAAATAACCCCAATTTCAATTACGGTGGTATTAAATATGGTTTCGAACTGCAGGGATTTCGGCGACGTGTGCCCGCTGCTGGACGTTGACGACATGGTGAAGATGAAGAAGCCGGACTGGAAGTGCGTCTTCACCTACGTGCAGAGCTTCTACCGCCGCTTCCGCAACGGTCGCGAGCGACAGCCCAGCCCCAGGAAGCTCAACTTCAACGTAAGCGAGCGGGGGAAATTCTACCGCGAGGACTTTAGAGACGACGAAGACTCTCAGAACAACAACAACAACAACAATGACGACTTGACGGCGCCGCTGCGGCTGCCCGACCAGCACGAGTTCGTCCTCAGGACGGACGCAGTCGTGGAGCCGTTCAAGAAGTTCAGGAACTTTGAGATCAAGCCGCTCCCGCAGACTAGCTTCGGCGGCCGCGGTGGGGGAGGCGGATTGAGCAGGCCGCTGGAACAAAACCAGAGGAACGTCCTGACAAGGCAGTCCTACTCACTGCCCGGTCCGAGGCCAGCGTTCAACCGTCCTATGCAGCCGCCGATACCGTCCAGACCTCTTGTACCTCAGTCTTCCATGGTGGTGGGATCTCCTCCTCAGACCCCTCAGACTCCGGCCTCTGCTCCTCCACACCTTGGTGGTAGTGGAGGCGGAGTTGGTGCTGGATCTCCTTCTTTTCTCTTCCGGCCGCTTCCTCAGACCTTTGGGAATGAGCCTCCAACCCGCCCACAACCCGCATTTCTCCCCCAGCAAAGGCAACAGTCGCCACAGCTGTTTCTGCAACAACAGCGACAGCAGCAGGTGATGGGAGCAGCATCCCCGAGGACCCTGCATGCCATTCTTCCCCAGCAGCAGCAACAACAACGGCAGCTAAAGACCCAACTTCAGCATGCCTCAAACGTACTCAAGAACAAACTTCCTAGAGAAAGCGGCAGCATCAAAGATTCCTGCTATGATCCCAAGCCCCAACTACAAAACACCAACAACTTCTACCAACGGTCCCTCCTCCGTACACCAGATAACCTACTTTCTCGCCCTACAGACATAAACCATAACAAAGACGACGAAAGAACTATACTGCATCCCTCTTCTCAGACTCCGCTACTAACCACAACTATCGACAGAAAGACTTCCCTTCCCGCTGACTCTAATGCTGTCTCGTTATTGACCGAGAAACCCGTAATTTTTGAGCAGACCAATCCTGAAACTGTTGCCGTAACAAAGCCCATTCCAATTGCAGTTCTAAGCGCCAGAGCGACGGCGGCAGCGACCACGGGGACGAACCTGGGCCAGCCGGGGTTTCCAAGAGCAGCAACACCAACTTCACCGACGGCAAATAACCCGCCTCGGCCTCGACCACCTACCCCGAAAGAGACGGAGGCGAAGGCGGGCACCAGCAGGTTGCAGAAGCTGCTGGATGACATCCCACGATTGACTACGGAAGACGACGCAGACTCCCCACAAACATCCAAGAGCAACCTTCCCCCGGCCCCGAAGCAGGAGGAGCAGAAACAGGAGAGGCTGCAAGACGTATCAACCCAGACGGAGGGTGCAGAGGTCTTTTTCACCCCTCCCCAGTCCCCCACGGCCATCCCCCTCCAGGCAGATTCGCCTCCAAGAAGGAGGCCCCTCTCCAGGTCAGGAGAGCATCCCAAGCATCCCCCTCCAAGGTCTCCCTCCCCTTCCGCCCCCCAAAACCATAGCAGCCTTCATGGTCGGCCGCCCTCTGGCCTAAGCTGCGGTGGCGGAGCTGGAAGACGCTCCAGAACTCCATCGGTCGAGAGACTGCAAAGAATGATCCACCTCTACCACCAACAGCACCACCACGCCCCATCTCCAATTCCACCGCCGCCTAGCCTCCCCGCCCCGCAACTCCCTCCCGCGATCCTCTCCAGTCCACGCCTCCCAGTGAAGACAGATCCTTCCCCGCATAATTTGAATGCCAGTCCCTCTTCCCCGCCCTCCGCGTTTTACAGCCAGCCTCCTTCCCCGCCCGCCCCCTCCTCCGTGCAGCAGCGGGGAGGAGGATGCGGCATCGGCGCGGCCTCCAGCCCCTTCTTCCAGCCCTTCCGGGTCAACCCGGCCACCTTCAGCGGGCCCGTCCGCCTGAGATCCCTTACCCCGACCAGGTGCCCTTCGACGAAATACGATCACGACCCCTCCTCCTCCCTGCTGTCCGTCGCCCCCACAACGAAAAGACACAAGAGCCTTCCACCTATGCATGCAGTCCCCCTTCCAGTATGATGGCACATACAAGTAAATTCTTAATGTACAGCATCTTTTCCATACGTATTTGTTTTACCCGTAATTGCTGGTAAAGTATACGATTTAATATGCGTGTGAAATTCGCAATTTTTTTTTATCCGTTAGCGGCTCCTAGCATTTTGAACTGGAGCTTTGCTTGGTTGGAAAATAAATTTTATGCTATACAAGACAGAATAAGGAAAGTTCCAATTTATTTTCTGCGTATCTGTGATGAGAAGAGTCGTGGTTTTATTGCTCCTCAAATAATTTTCTTCTGTTTTGCAGGCTATGTTTTCTGTGCCGAATGTACCGTAGGTAGTTGCAGTCTTCCTCGATGACTTCGTTCAGACCCTCTGGTAGACCTCCTTGCACATGATGTCGGTGCCCAGGATCTTGTTGCAGATGATGGCCCAGTCGCCGGTGAACTTGATGGTGGTGATGGTGGTGGACTTGTCGTTCTTCCAGATGTCGGTGATGGTGTCGCCCTGCTTGGCGATGGTCACCTTGAACTTCATGGGGGCGCCGCCGGGGACGGGCATGGAGTGCTCAAACTCCTCGCCCCACTGGAAGGCACGGTCCATGGGCATGTACCTTAGGATGTTAGAGAAGAATAAATCGTCATTATGAAAATGACATACGTGCATTGTCGGTTTTTTTGGAGGGGGGATTCACTTACTTGCTGGTGTACTTCATGTGCACGAAGCCGTTTCCCGCGTCGACCCAGTTGACCCTGGCGTCACGGTCGTTCTGGATCGCCTGGCAGAGCTCCACCGGCATGCCGATGGCCTGGCCGAAGGTGATCATGTTGTCAATGCTCACGGGCTTCCACGTGCCGAACATGTTGACGCAGGGGTTGAAGTAGAGGGTGCACCTGGCGCCGGACTGCTTGTGCAGGGCCTCCTGTAATTAGTGAGCAGAAAATTAGTAACACCGTTCTTAATTGACAGGTCGGATATTTTTCCACTCACGTATTTGAGTCCCTTGGAGCAGAACTCGAGGTCCCAGTGCTCCTCGCCGCGCTTGGTGACGTAGATGAACTTCCAAGACCTCTTTCCGGTCTTGGTGCAGAGGAGCTTCCCCTCCAGCGGGGTGCCGGGGGCGTAGGTGAACTCCTCGTCCACCTTGAAGCGGGAGACGATCTCCATCTTG
>JAAUXV010151201.1_pt1 | contig 16982 bp, 11 predicted proteins | sample 7278181 | NCBI WGS metagenome assembly JAAUXV01 (sample SAMN14350114, study PRJNA611818) | marine sediment metagenome | isolation source: surface marine sediment (2.1m) | place: French Polynesia: Moorea | collected 2018-08
GCCGCGTATCGTGGAATCTCAAGTCGGTGATGCCTGCCTGCAGGAGCGCGCGGCGAAATATCGTCCCTGACGAGGCTTGATTTGATGGGAAAACACGGCTGCCGCGTCCTGTTTTCATTTTTTCGAGGAGCTCGACCGCCCGACGTGACAAGGCGACGTCGCGGTTCGTGCCGTTCTTCGTGTCAATGAGACAAGCGGTCTGTTCCTCAAGGTTAATGTGCTTCCACTCAAGACCCCAGATTTCGCCCTGCCGCATTGCTGTTTCAATCGCAAGGAGAAAGGCAACGGCGAGCTGTTGCCGGTGCGTGCGAATGGGTTCACTTTCGTCGTAGTCGAGAACGCGCAAGATCCTCGTAATCTCATCGTCGGATATTCTTCGAAAACGCGGGGGCGGCTCTTTCGGCCGCTTCACCCCAGTCATCGGATCGTGAGATAACCACTTCCACCGCAACCGCGCAAGACGCAAACTTCCTGAGATCAATTCGAGTTCCCGCCGTACACTGGCCGGCGCCAAGTAGGTCAGCTGCTGATCAATCCAATCCTGGATATCGTCGCTGCGCAACAAGGTCAGAAAAATGCGAGCAATAGGCTGCCGACAAAGTTTCTTCAGCCGAATCGTTTCCCAGCGCGCGCCCTTTTTGGCCGGAACCACCTCGCGGCCGTAACGCATCAAAGCGTCTTCGAGGCGCATACCGGCAAGAACTCTATCGCCTGAGAAAAGCCCGTGCTCCGTTTCAACCGCCCAAGTCTGGGCGTCAGCATAGGAGCCAAAGGTTGACGAGCGGAACTGCCCCTTGACTCTAACTTGGGCGTTCCAGCGTCGCCCGCGCCTGCGAATAGAAGCCACTTGTCACAATTTGTCACACATAGGAATACAATTTGATCAATCGTGACACAGCGTGACACTCTTTGTAAATCCAACTACCGAGGCAAAAAGCCCTGATTTTCAGCGCTCTGCGCAGTGACAGAGGTTTTCCCAGATGGTCCTGAAAAAGCATCGTGGTGCGGGAGGAGGGACTCGAACCCTCATGTTCTAGGAACACCGGATTTTGAGTCCGGCGCGTCTACCGATTCCGCCACTCCCGCGGTCAAACAAGGCAAGTCTAGCGGCAATTCCATGCCCGATCAAGATCGACACGGGCATGACGAACGGAAAGACAAAGACATCGACTAGGGCAAAAGCGCACCGAGCGTCTCGTCCAATGACTCAACCGTAAGCGAACCGGAAACTTTCTCCCCGTTTATGAAAAAAGTCGGGGTCGAACTCACATCGAAATCTGCTGAACCTGCCTCGCGCGTCTCGAGTATGCCCGCCTGTGCATCAGAGTCATCCAGACACTCCTTAACCCGCGCGCGCGAAAACCCCGCCTGGCCAAGATGATCAACCAAAGAGGCAAAAGCCGTGTCGTCACGCGCCCAATCCGACTGCGATTTCAAGATCAGATCAATCACACTCGCGCGGCGATCCTCCGGCGCACAGCGCACGACCATCGCGGCCGCCAAAGCGATCTGATCGAGAGGAAATTCACGCAAAATCAGCCTGACCTTGCCGGTGTCTACATAGGTCTCCTTCAGGTGATCGTAGGTTGTCTGGTGAAAGGACGCACAGGCCGGACAGGTCAAGGATATATACTCAATCATCGTGACCGGCGCCGACTCGTCACCCAAAACGATGTCGCCAAGCGGATGCTCCCATAAGGCAATCGGTGACAAATCCCGCGGCGGAACGCCAGACGAACCTGAAGCACTCACTTCATCCGCCGTCTCCAACGCTTCTGCCGAGTCGCCAGTGGAGGATGAAACGAGCGCATCTGCCTCAGCACCATCGCTCTGCGCCTGACCTAAGTCCCCCGACACCGCCGCATTCTCGGCGACCTGAATGGCTTCGTCATTGGTCGCGTTAGTGTCATCGGTCGCGTCATTGCCGAAAATCGAAGACGTCGTGAAATAAACCGCAGCGCCAACGGCCATCACACCTACAAGAGTCATCATGACAGGTCGCTTCATTTTTTCCTCGCAATTTGCAACAATCGTTTTTACACCCTACACCGATTCGACCAACCTGCCTAGAGACGCCCTCAAGCGCCGTTTAGGCCCTAGAAAATACCCAAAGTCATCGCATAAAACATATAAGGACTAAGCGTGAACCAAACCTTTTCAAAACTGCTTATCGCTAACCGCGGCGAAATCGCTATCCGCGTACTGCGCGCCGCCAATGAACTCGGTATCAAAACCGTCGCAATCTACTCCGAAGAAGATAAACTCGCCCTGCACCGCTTCAAAGCCGACGAAAGTTATCTCGTCGGGAAAGGTCTTGGCCCAATCTCCGCCTACCTCGCGATCCCTTCGATCCTAAATATCGCTAGGCAAACCGGCGTCGATGCCATACACCCCGGCTACGGTTTCCTCGCCGAAAATGCGCAGTTCGCCGATCAGGTCGAAAAAGCCAACATGACCTTCATCGGACCCGGACCCAAACTCATGCGACAACTCGGCGATAAAGTCAGCGCGCGAAACCTCGCCCAGAACGCTAAGGTGCCAACACTGCCCGCCGCAACACTCGACCTTAACGATCTCAATGCCATTAAAGCCAAAGCCGACGCCATCGGCTATCCGCTGATCCTTAAGGCGGCCTTCGGAGGCGGAGGACGCGGGATGCGCCTTATCGAAACCGACACGGCACTCGAAAGCGCTCTTGACGCCGGACAACGCGAAGCCGCCGCCGCTTTCGGCGACGGTACCGTCTTCCTCGAAAAATTCCTCCCGGACGCACACCATATTGAAGTCCAAATCCTCGGCGACAGACATGGCCAGGTCGTACACCTCTTCGAACGCGATTGCTCGATCCAACGGCGCTATCAGAAAATTATCGAACGCGCCCCCGCTCCCTTCATCACCGCGAAAACCCGCGAAGAGCTTTGCGAAAGCGCGCTTAAAATCGCCCGCGCCTGCGCCTACGTCGGCGCCGGAACCGTTGAGTTTCTGCTCGATAAGCAAAGCGGGAAGCACTACTTTATCGAGGTCAATCCGCGCATCCAAGTCGAGCATACCGTCACCGAAGAAGTCACAGGGGTCGACCTCGTAAAGGCGCAGATCCGTATCGCAGCCGGTGCAAAAATCGGTGACGAAGAAAATTGCGGCGTGCCCAGACAATCGCAAATCAAACTCAACGGACATGCCCTCCAGTGCCGAATCACCAGCGAAGACCCCGAAGCCAACTTCGTACCCGATTATGGACGGATCTCCGCCTATCGCGGCGCCAACGGCTTCGGAATCCGGCTCGACGGCGGAACCGCCTATGCCGGCGCGGTCATTACCCGCCACTACGACAGTCTGCTCGAAAAAGTCACCGCCTGGGCTCCCGAGCCCAACGAGGCCATCCGCCGCATGGACCGGGCGTTGCGCGAGTTCCGCATCCGAGGGATCGCGACCAATCTTGCCTTCCTCGAAAACCTCATCAACCGCGAGGAGTTTAGAAACGGTAGCTACTCTACCCGCTTTGTCGATAAGACCCCCGAGCTTTTCGCTTTTGCGCCGCGCAAAGATCGGGCCACGCGACTGCTCAACTTCATCGCCGAAACGAGCGTCAACGGGAACCGCGAAGTCGATGGACGTCCGCAACCTGAGAAGTTTCTCGAAGCCGATATTCCCGACGTGACGCCCGGACGCGCGATCCCAAAAGGACAGCGTGATCGCCTCCTCGCGCTGGGTGCCGACGCTTTTGCCAAAGCCCTCTTCGCGCAAAAACAACCGCTCGTGACTGACACAACCATGCGGGACGGACACCAGAGCCTCATCGCGACCCGTATGCGTACACGCGATCTGGTCCGCATCGCCCCCTTCTACGCCCAGAACCTGGCAGAGCTGTTTTCCGTCGAATGCTGGGGCGGCGCCACCTTCGATGTCGCTATGCGCTTTTTGAATGAGTGCCCCTGGGAGCGACTTGCGCGCCTGCGTCAGGCCATGCCCGGACACCTTCTGCAAATGCTCCTGCGCGGCGCCAATGCCGTCGGATATGCCTCCTATCCACCCCGCGTCGTGCGCGCTTTTGTCGCCGCGTCTGCAAGCGAAGGAATCGACCTGTTTCGCGTTTTCGACGCACTCAACGCCATCGAACGCATGGATGTCGCTATCGACGAGGTGCGCGCGCGTGGAGCCATCTGCGAAGGCACGATCTGTTATACCGGCGACCTTCTCAATCCCAATGAGCGAAAATACGATCTCGATTACTATCTTGACCTGGCTCACAAACTCAAGGCGATGGGCTGCCACATGATCGGGATCAAGGATATGGCAGGAATCATGAAACCCAATGCCGCACGAACCCTGATCCCAGCCATTCGCGAAGAAACCCAGCTGCCGGTCCACTTCCATACCCACGACACTTCCGGCATTTCGGCCGCGACCGTCATGGCCGCCGTCGAGGCCGGCGTCGATGTCTTCGATGCCGCCCTCGATGCCTTCTCCGGACTGACCTCTCAACCCAATCTGGGCTCCCTCGTCGAGGCGCTTCGCGGAACCGAATACGATACGGGGATGAACCCCGAAGCCATTCGCAAGGCCTCCCATTACTTCGAAAATACCCGCGCCAACTACCGTGCCTTTGAAACCCCCGATCGCGCAAGCACTTCGGATGTCTTTTCTCACGCCATGCCCGGCGGGCAAATGACAAACCTGCGCGAGCAGGCCCGCGCGCTCGGGCTGGAAAACCGTTGGGAGGATATCGCGCGCACCTACGCCGAGGTCAATCTCATGTTCGGCGATATCGTAAAGGTGACGCCCTCATCGAAAATCGTCGGAGATATGGCGCTCGCTATGCTCACGGGGGGACTTTCCGCCGAAGATGTCCTCTCGCCCGAACGGGAAATCGCCTTTCCCGACTCGGTAATCGCCTTCTTCCGAGGCGATATCGGCGTGCCCTACCAAGGCTTTCCCGAGGCGCTACGCAACAAAGTGCTCGCAGGACAAACGGAGGCAAGCCCCCTGAGCGACCCACCGGACGATCTCGATCTGCAGGCCTGCAAAAAAGACCTTGAAGCCAAGGTCGATGGGCCGGTCTCGGATCGAGACCTTCTGTCTTACCTCATGTACCCGAAGGTCTTTGAAACCTTTTACGCCTTCCGCAAAGCCTATGGCGACGTTTCTTCGCTACCAACGCCGGTCTTCTACTACGGCATGCGCGAGGGCGAGATGATCTATGTCGATATCGACCCCGGAAAAACGCTCGTCATCCACCTGCAAGCCCAGGGGGCTTCGCGGGAGAAGGGCCATCGCAAAGTCTTCTTTGAGCTGAACGGACAGCCCCGCAGCGTCCGCGTTCAGGAACTATCGCAAGCCGGTAACGTCGTCGAGCGCAGGCGGGCAGAGCATAACAACAGCGCTCACCTTGGCGCGCCCATGCCCGGCGTCATCGCGACCATCGGCGTTCAGGTCGGCCAAAAGGTCCATCGCGGCGACTTCCTTATGACGATCGAAGCGATGAAAATGGAAAGCGCCGTTCAGGCACCGCGCGATGGCACCATCAAAGAGGTCTGCGCCGCCAAAGGCGATCAGGTCGAAGCCCACGATCTCTTACTCACCTTTACCGAAGCCTAAAACCATCGAGCCCCACCATGCGCGCAGAACAAGAAAAACAGGTCGACACCATCAGAGCCTCCCTCGCTCTCATACGGAGGCATCTTTGACTGGGATCACGCCATCGCAAAACTCGAAGAGCTAAACCAGCGCGCCGAGGACCCGGATCTATGGAACGACAGCGCGCAAGCCCATACGCTCATGCGCGAGCGACAAAAACTTGACAAGGCGGTCGCGAGCGTACGCCTGTACGAAGGCGAGCTTGATGAATTGATCGCCATGATCGACCTTGCCATCGAAGAAGAGGACGAGAGCTTCGAGAGCGAAAATACCAGCCGCCTTGAGCGCCTTGCCCAAGAGGTGGAACGGCAACGCTATGGCGCTCTGCTCGCCGGTGAGGCCGATGGCAACGACTGCTATCTGGACATTCAAGCGGGCGCGGGGGGCACGGAAAGTCAAGACTGGGCGCTTATGCTCCAGCGCATGTACCTGCGATGGAGCGAAAGACGCGACTTCAAGGCGGAAATCATCGAAGAGCAAAGCGGGATTGAGGCCGGCATCAAGAGTTGTTCGATTCTGATCAAAGGCGACGACGCTTATGGGTGGCTCAAGGTCGAAAATGGGGTTCATAGGCTCGTCCGCATCTCGCCCTTTGATTCGAGCGCACGCCGTCATACCTCCTTTGCCTCGATCTCGACCTACCCTGCGATTGACGAGGCGGTTACGGTTGAAATCAACGTCGCCGATGTGCGGGTTGATACGATGCGCGCATCGGGTGCCGGCGGGCAGCATGTCAACAAGACCGACAGCGCGGTGCGTCTGACCCATATCCCGACCGGGATCGTTGTCGTTTGCCAAAAGGAGCGTTCCCAGCACAAAAACCGCGCGACCGCTTGGGCGAGGTTGCGCGCGAAACTCTATGAGCGTGAACTGCAGTTGCGCGAGGCGCAAGCGCAAGAGCGCGCGCCGGAAAAAACCGATATTGGGTGGGGCAACCAGATCCGAAGTTACGTTCTGCAACCCTACCAGCTCGTAAAAGACTTGCGGACCGGAACCCAGTCGGCGAGTCCCGATACGGTCCTTGACGGCGCGCTTGATCCTTTTTTACAAAGCGCGCTTGCGCACCGCATTGGCGAGAACGACGCCTAATCTGGTAGGCCCGGAGGGACTTGAACCCCCAACCAGACCGTTATGAGCGGCCGGCTCTAACCGATTGAGCTACGGACCCGTCTTTCAAAGGCTACCGCGCTTTACACCCAAAGACAAGCGAGAAAGACACCTTCCGCCGCTGGAGCGACGGAAAATAAAGCGTTTATTAAACTAAAAGGAGTTTGCTGACATGGGGCGAGCCATGTGCCGTTCCCCACCTTGGAAGCGAGTTGAATGGAGCGGCTACGAATGCTTTCAATCGACGGATTCTTTCTTTCGGTCCAGGCCGCAAAGGAATTCGAGCATCTGGGACGCATCATGGATGCCGTTGTGCGCGTCGGTGAGGGCGGGATTCGCGGAGCCATTTACGCCTACCAAAGCGTTCCAAGCCCTGACGTATTGATCATTGAGGTCAACGAAACCAAGGAGCGGGCGGTCGCGGCCATGAGCGAGCTTGCCAATTACTGCAATGAGCGCACCAATGTGATCGTGATGTGCGCGCGCGATGATGTGAGGCTTTACAATGGTCTCATGCGCTTGGGGATCACGGATTTTATCGTCGGGATTCCCGCCGCGGACACCTTGCGTCAGAAGATTCAGCAAATCTACTCGCCGGCCCGTCCGAAGTCGCAGTTGAGTCAGGGCATTGCCTTCATGGGCGTTCACGGCGGCGCGGGCAACTCTACGATGGCGCAGATTTTCGCTTTCTACGCGGCGCGCCAGCTCAAAATGCGCACGATTCTCATCGACTTTGATCTTGCGTTTGGAACGCTCGCGCAGAACTTTGGTCTGAAGCAGAGCCCGCCGGGTCTGATGGAGGCGCTGATGCTCGGCGATAACCTCAGATCCGCGACGCTCAGCAGTCTTTTGACCTCGCTTGACGAAAACCTGTTGGCGCTCTGCTCGCCCAATGACCTCAACCAGGCCTACGATATCCCTGAGGATCTCATCTCCCATCTGGTTGACATCGTCTATCCCGAAGCCAGACTCTGCGTTTTTGATCTTCCGAACCAATGGACCGGCTGGGTTCATCAGGTTCTTCTTCATGTCCGCTCGATTGTCCTGACCGTCGAGAGATCGAGAGCGCAGATCGAGCGGGCGGGCGAAATGATTGACTTTTTACGGCGAAAGCTCGGCGATGACATCACAATTCGCGTGATCGTAAACAAGGTGACGCCTAAGCGCGGACGCGAGCTCGACGACACGACCATCAGCCAGATGATCCACGAAATTCCCCGCGTAACCCTTAAGCAGGTCGATCACGAATACGCCGAAAATGGTGGAACAACGCACTTAATTCATCATCTATGCGATCAATCAAATTTTAACAGGGCGATGGAACAATTATCGTCGAGCCTATTCGATAAGGTCAGAAACCCGAACACCAGTGGACTTTCACGAGATGCAAGCCCCTCAAGTCGCGAATACCAACCGAGCCTGCGAGCGAGCGCGAAGGAGAAAATTCTTGGTTTGTTCTTTAACGCCCATGAGAATCGGTAATGGATAAACCGATGTTCGGAAAAAAGTCCTTTGGGGAAAGTAACGCTGGCTTTGCGCCGACGCCGCCTCCCGACGCGACGCGCCCTGCGCCCCTTTACCCGGAGCCACCTGTGGCCAACCTCGCGCCACAAGCGGCGCCTCACGTGCCGATGCCCCATCCCCAGGCGACGCCTCCAACCCAGGCGCCCCCAACCCACCAAGCGCCTCCCGTGTCGATGCCCCATCCCCAGGCGATACCTCCGACGCAGGCGCCCCCACCTCAGGCGCCCCCACCCCAGGCGCCTCCAACTCAGGCGGCACCTCCAACCCAGGCGGCACCCTTTGCTCCGGGAACGACGCTCCAAACGCCACCCCCGGCCCCGAGCTACGATCCGGCGCAAAGCGTACAAAAGCCTCAGACACCGGAAGCCCTTCACGGGGCACCGCCGTCGCCATCTGCGCCCCATCCCCCCCAAGGTGCGCCCTTCGCCTTAAGCCCGATCGGACCTTCGACACCCCAGTTCTCCCAGCCCCCTTCAGGCTTACAAACCCTGTCCACTCCGCCACCGGCCCCCGAAGCGCCTCGGCCCGAAACCCAGGTTAAACCGAGTACGCTTGCCGCCTCGCCTCTTCAAGGCCAGGGCACCTTCGCTCAGGACCCTGACTTCTTAAACCACAAACGGACGATCTTTGATCGACTGGTGTCGACACTCGATATGGCCCAACTCAATCGCCTTGAGCTCGACGAAGCCCGCGAGGAAATACGCGACTCAACAATCGAGATTATCGATGTGCTCGACCTCGAACTCACGATGAGCACGCAAGAAAACCTGATCAAAAGCCTCTGCGACGATATTCTTGGATACGGTCCCCTCGAGCCCTATCTCAGCCGCGACGACATCAACGACATCATGGTCAACAATGCCGGGCAGGCCTTTATCGAAGTCAATGGTCAGGTCCAGTTGGCCCCGATCCATTTCAGCAGCAATACCGAGCTGTTGAACATCTGTCAGCGTATGGTCAATAAGGTCGGACGACGGGTAGACGAGTCGAACCCCATCTGCGACGCACGCCTCGACGATGGTTCGCGGATCAACGTCATTACGCCTCCGCTTTCCGTCGACGGTCCGGCGCTCACGATCAGGAAATTCAAAAAAGACCGCCTCACACTCGATCAACTTTCCGAGTTCGGCGCGATCACCCCCGAAGGCGCCGAAGTCCTCAAGGTCGCCTCGCGATGCCGATGCAATGTCGTCGTCTCCGGCGGTACAGGCTCCGGTAAAACCACCCTTCTAAACTGCATTACCGGCTTCATAGATAAGGATGAGCGGATCATCACCTGCGAAGACTCCGCCGAATTGCAACTTCAACAAGCCCATGTCGTGCGCCTCGAAACGCGCCCGCCAAATATCGAAGGCGAAGGCGAAATCTCCATGCGCGACCTCGTCAAAAACTGCCTGCGTATGCGCCCCGATCGCATCATCGTCGGTGAGGTTCGGGGCACGGAAGCCTTCGACCTGCTACAGGCCATGAATACCGGTCACGACGGAACAATGGGCACCTTGCACGCCAACTCTCCAAGAGACGCACTCTCACGCCTTGAAAGCATGATCACAATGGGCGGCTTCGGCCTGACCGTAAGAACAATACGGGAGATGATTACCTCGGCGCTGGAGTTGATTATTCACGTCGCAAGGCTTCGCGATGGCTCCAGACGGATCACCCACGTGACCGAAGTCGTGGGCATGGAAGGCGACGTCATCTCTACCCAGGACCTTTTGAACTATAAGGTTGAAGGCCAGAAAGAAGACGGCTCGCTAAAGGGGATTCACTATTCACAGGGCATTCGCCGCCCACACTTTGCGCACCGTGCGGAGTATTATGGCGAATTTGAGCGCTTGCAAGCGGCCCTTGAGGCGATGCCGTCAGAATGAACCTGATCAACGCATTCATTTCGGATTTTTCCTCACAGCAGCTGATGATCGGCACGGTGCTTGTCTTTCTTTTCATTGGCGCGCTGATCCTAATGGTGGGGGGCTCAGACGATGATGCGATTGACACGCAACACGGCGGCGAACAGGCGAGCGAAAAGACCAAACTCTCTGCGGAAGTTCTAAAGCGAGAAACGAACAGGCTTAAACGCGACGCGGCGCGCGCGGCTACGACAAGTCAAAAGCAAGAGGACAGTAAGGTCAAGAAGACGCAAAGCGGCGGCTTTGCGAACTACGCCAATCTTCAGACGGCGCTAGACAACTCATCGATCTCGATAACGATGCAGGGCTATTACCTGATGAGCCTGGGTGCGGCGCTCATCTTCATAGCGATCAATTTCGTGATGACCAAGAATTTTCTTCTTTCGGTACTGTTTAGCTTACCGTCAGCTTACTTCGTGCCGCGCTGGATCATCAGAATGATCATCCAGCGTCGCCACAAGAGCTTCATCGCCCTCTTCCCGACGACCCTGGACGGCATTGTCCGAGGCGTTCGCTCTGGCCTTCCGGTGAGCGAATGCTTCAGGATGATCGCGGAAGATGCGCAAGAGCCAATGAAAAGCGAGTTTCGACTTGTGGTTGCGCGCATGAGTCTTGGGGTTCCGATCCAAGAGGCGGTCAAAATTCTCTCGGAACGCATCCCGATTCCCGAGACACGATTTTTCGGCATCGCGATCGCGATTCAACAGCAAAGTGGCGGCTCGATCGCGGAAACCCTTACCAACCTCTCGCGAATCCTGAGAATGCGAAAGGTTCTTCGGGACAAAGTTGTCTCGGCGACGGCAGAAGCGAAGATATCGGCGATCATCATCGGCCTTTTGCCCTTTCTCGTAGCCGCGCTGATAACCTTTATCAATCCCACTTATATGGACCCGCTTCTAAACGAAGTCCTCGGACAAATTGTCCTTGCCGGCGCCGGTCTTTGGATGCTGATCGGCCTGGTATTTATGGTCGTTCTGATCAATTTCAAGATCTAAACGCGGGCCGCTAACCGAAAAAACGCCTCGCGGAAAAAACGCCTGGGTCCGCGCAAGGCTCACCCCCCATGAGAAGATCACAGACAAGGCGCGCCGCTCCCGGACCCAAGCCAAAGCCGTGCCCCGTAAACCCACAGGCAACGAAAAGACCACCAACAGGCTCAATCGGACCGATCACGGGAATCGCATCCGGCGTCGCGTCGATGACCCCCGCCCAACGGTGCGTCACACGCGCCGAGGCGAAGGCAGGAAAACTTGCCGCCGCTGAGCGTTGCGCCTTCGCAATCTGGGTGGCGTCAGCAGGCGGATCGAGCGCGCGATGCTCCGACAAGGCCCGCGCAGGGTCCTCGCGAAGCGAACGCGCAAGCGACGCTTCAGCAAAGAAGTCGCGCCCCAACGAAAGATTGATCTCCTTGCGATTCTTCAAATAGGACGGCAAAAAGCGCAAGGCGTGCCGGAAGGACGCAGGCGTGAGCGGCGCGCGTGAGCCGTGGCGACGCGCAAGCGTATACCCACCATCCATCCGCTTCCGAAAGGCAAAGTGCGGACCCCCAACCGGAAAATCCGGTACGCCCGCGACGCCTTCGACCCGCGCCGCCGTCGCGATCACTTTCAGAAGCGGCAAGTCAAGGCCCTGTGACCTGAGCATCCTTGCCGTCCAAATCCCCCCAGCCAACAGCAAGCGTCCGCAGGCGATCTCCCCGCGCTCCGTATGAACCCCGCAGACCACACCGTTGCGCGTCTCAAAACCCGTCACCGCCGTTCGGGTCAAGAGGCAAGCGCCCAAAGAAAGGGCGTAGCGCGCAATCATCGGCGCAGCGAGGCTCGGTTCGGCATAGCCATCGAGCGGCGACCAGAGCGATGCAAAGCCGCCACGCGCCCCCGGACCAAGGCGCGCATCGCTTTGACGCGACGTCAGAGGCTCCAGAGGCAAGCCCGCCGCACGCGCCGAAGCTAAAGTCGCCTCGCTCTCTCTCTCGTCGTCAAGACCGTCAATGACATGCAAGATGCCACTCTGGCGATAACCGGTTTCCATGCCCTTGGTCTCGGAGAGCTTCTTCCACAGTTCGACCGCGCGCATGGCGAGGGGAATCTCGGCCGCATCCCGCCCCATCGTTCTCACCCATCCCCAATTGCGCGACGACTGTTCGCCCGCGATCTGGCCCTTCTCGCACAAGACGACCTTCAGCCCCGCCTCGGTAAGAAAGAGCGCACTCGTCACCCCAACGATCCCACCCCCGACGATCACCACGTCCGCTTCTTTGGGAAGTGCCTTCGACGAAACGACCTCTTCCGGTGACGGAACCGACATCTTGCCTCCAATTTCTCGACCGCATAAGACTAACGCCGCGCAAGAATAATACCAGAGGTCTCAACCAAGGCCGTCAAACGATTCGCCTCGCCACGGGACTCATGCTAATCTGACCCCATGTCTCACCTGCCCTTTTCGCTCTTGCGCGACTACGCCAGCTTGCCCGAGCGCCTTTACAAGCCCCATCGCTTTCCCGACCGCCCCCATGCCAGCCTCATTCACCTGAACCAAGCCTTGAGCCGAGACCTCGCGCTTGATCCCGACCACCTCGCCAGCGAAAGCGGCATCGCCTTTCTCTCGGGACAAACCCTCCCGTCCGAGGCAAAACCACTGGCTATGGCCTATGCCGGACACCAGTTCGGGGTCTTCGTCCCTTCGCTCGGTGACGGACGCGCCGCACTTCTTGGCGAAATCGACGACCGTAGCGCCAAGCGGCATGATCTGCATATCAAGGGTGCCGGCCGTACGGCTTTCGCCCGCAGCGGTGATGGCAAGGCCGCCCTCGGACCCATCTTACGCGAATACCTCCTCAGCGCCTTCATGGCCGCCGTCAACATCCCAACAACCCAAGTGCTCGCCGTCCTGCTCACCGGCGAAAACGTCATGCGCCTGCGGCCTTTGCCCGGCGCCGCCCTCGTACGAACCGCGCGGAGTCATGTGCGCGTCGGAACCTTTGAATATGCCGCCGCGCGCGGCGATGAAGATGCCATCGACCACTTGGTTGCCTTTGCCTTGCACCGCCTTGGCAAGACCCCTCACCCCGAGCCGGACCCAAGCAGGACGGTCAAAACGGAGCGCCGCGAAATGCTCTTAGATTTGACCATCGCGCGCCAGTGCCACCTGATCGCGAAGTGGATGGCGATCGGCTTCATTCATGGGGTCATGAATACCGATAATGTCGCGATCAGCGGCGAGACCCTCGACTATGGACCCTGCGCCTTCATGGACCATTATGATCCCGAAAAAGTGTTCAGTTCCATCGACATCCAGGGGCGCTACCGCTACGACCGTCAACCGCTGATCGGCGCGTGGAACGCTCGGGTACTCGCCAGCGCCCTATGGCCCAGCGCCCCCGACCGAAGACGCAAGGGCGACGAGGCTGCCGAGCGTTTCCAGCGCTTGTGCCAAGCCAAAATTGACGAATACTTCGCCCAGAAAATCGGCCTCGGCGCCTCTTTCAGTGCTGACGATAAGCCTTGCGTCGATGCTCTTTTGCAGATCATGGCCGCGCAGAAAGCTGACTTTACGGAAACCTTCCGCAGGCTTTCCTTTGCCCTCGACACCCAAGCTGTTGCTCCTCAGGACGAGGCCCTCGAACTCTTTGACGACCCCGCCCCCCTGTCACGATGGATTCACGACTGGCGCGAGCGGCTTGGCGACCGAGCGGCGAACGCAAAACGACAGATGCGCGCAACCAACCCCGTGCTGATCCCCCGCAACCACAGAATCGAGAAGGTTCTTGACGCTGCGGAACGCGGCGAGTGGAAGCCCTTCCTCGATGGCCTCGCGCTTTTGCAAAATCCTTTCGATGCTCAGGCCAACGTGCGGACCTACCAGAAGCCGCCTCGACCGGAGGAGGTCGTTAAGCAGACCTTTTGCGGAACCTAAACTCTGGGCGGTGCGCACGAAGTCCGAGGTTGGGCGAGTGGTGTGTCTAGAGCCACGGGACGCGCCTTCGCCGCACCAGATGCACCAGATACCAAGTCAGTGGATGCGTTCGCTACCTTTCCACCGCTTACCGCTATCGCCTTCCTTAATCATCCCGGTGACGACGCGATCAAACAGCGCCTTGATTTCGGCTTCCGACGTTCCTGTCGTTTTAAGGTGCGCGACGATAGCGCCCATAACCCGGTTTGCGGCTAAGCATAGGGCTTCATAAGCCTCGGAGGCATTGAGGCGCGGTGCGTGTTCAAGCATTGTGGCTTTGATGTCCTCGTCGAACTCGCGGGCTTTCTCACTGATTTCCTGCGCCATGGGTTCGTCCTTTCGATAGAGAGGTAAGTTGGGATCAAAAGCGTCTGTGTGTGGGGGGCGGCGGAGGGGGCGAAGGTTTAACGGTTTGGGATCAAGCGTCTTCGAGCACGTTGTAGCCGCGCCCTTCGAGGCACCGCAAGAGGATTTTCTTGGTTTGAGAGGAGACCTCTTTAGACTGTTCGGCGAAGGTAAAGGCGGAGCTTGCGAACAGTCCGCCGAGCGCACCGATAGCGCCACCTTTGGCAGCATTTCCGACGCGTGAACTTTCACCATCTTCGTCGGTGAGAGCGGCTCCGATAGCGGCCCCGGCCAAAGCGCCGCCTGTTGTCGTTGCGACGGCGTTGGAGAGGGTTTCCTGCTGCGCTTCCTGCGAAGCGGTGGCCTGGCGGTTGGCTGCGATGGCTCGGCATGCTGAAAGGTCTGTCTGATACTGGCTTTCACTTTTTCCTGAAGCAGCGACATCGACGGCGGGCATGTACTCTGCGGCACCGAGTTTATTGACGGAGCTTGTCGTAGCAGAGTAGGCGCTACCGCAAGCGGACAGGATCAGCGAGAGGGACGCGGATGCGGCGAGTGCGCGCGCGGAACGGTAAAAAGACATGAGGACCTCCGGTTATTCAGTTTAGCGAAGCAAGAGTTACCTTGATGGGTTGATGCACGACCAAAGAAGTTAACGCGCAGACGTTAAGAATATAATACATCTTTCGCATAAAATATAGCCTGCTTTGGGGTTTGCTCTTATCCGTCCCTGGGCACGTGAAAGAAGCCGAATACCGTTCTTTAGCGCCCGTTGCGACCAGCGTGTCAGAGCGTGCTCGACTTTTGCGCGGCGGCGGAAGAAAAGAGGGGGCTGCAAAGAGCGAAAGGCGCTGTCAAGACTGCGGTTTGAATCGGCTTCGCATCGCAGGCGCGCCAATAGACTAAAGTGGCGCAAAAGAGCCCCAGTCACCGCACCTGGGTCCGTGCCACGCTGACTCAGACGTACAAGGCCCGTCAACGCTTCAGACCGGCGCCCCAGCGCGATGTCATCCACCAATTGGTCCATATGAATCACCCGACCATTGTCCATCGCCTCAGAAACATCGTCCAGAGACACGACCTTCTGCGTTCCCTTGAACAATACCAGCTTTTCCAACTCCTGACGCGAACCTTCTCGGTCTTCTCCAAGTAAAGCAACAATCGCCTCGCGCACCTCACCGTCCGCTTCAAGCCCGGAATGCGCCAACTCCTCCCGCACAAGCACGCGCAACGCGCTGTCATCGTCGCGATAACAGGCAAGAGATAAAGACCTCGCGTTTCCCTCGGCAAAACGGCGCGCCGCAACATTCGGCCTCAGATCGCCCCCTTCAATGATCGCCAGATTGCCCCGAGCCGCGCCCCCTATCGCACCCTCTAAGACCCTCGCGCTCGCACCTTCCCAAAGGCCCACGTGTACCAAACGACGCGCAGAGCCAAAGGGCAACGTCGCCAGCGCATCCGAAAGCACAGACGGATCCGACTTCACGCCCTCCGACGAAAGAGCGCTAAAGGCAAAGGGGTCGTCACGATCCACTCCGCTGTCCGCGATCAAAGTGCGCACGACCTCACTCACCTTGCCACCGTCCGGACCATAAACCAAAACCAAAACCACCTCAGGCGAAAGATTGGCAAACCAACCGTCCGTCGTGCGCGCCACAGCCTTGCTCACGGCCCCCTCCCACGAAGGGCAAGGCGAAGAACCGGAATCATCCAACTCATCGTTCGGCGTTCACCGCAAGGTCTTCCGACAAAACCGCCTGCGCCGAGCTGTCAGGCTCAGCCACCGGGCTCTGGGCACCCAGCATATCCACCTCGACAACCTTCTCACTGCGCGAGCGAACCTTGCCGCTCGAGATCAATAGGTCATCGATGTCGCGCGCGGCCAGTCCGAAGTGACGTTGCAGCTTGCCTGCGCGCTCATCGAGACGTTTCACATCCTCAATGATCTTCAAAACCTCGCGCTGGATGATCTTGGCTTCCGAGCGCATCTTTACGTCGCGCACAAAGGACTGCATGATCTGCACCGCGAGCATCAAAAGACTCGGACCAACGATCAGAACCCGCCGACGGAAGGCTTTTTGGAACAGATCGTCAAAACGCTCGTAAAGCTCCGCATAAACCGACTCCGAAGGCACGAACATCAAGGCAACCTCCATCGTCTCGTCGTTCTTGAGGTAGCGCGTCGCAATCTGATCGACGTGACCCATAACCGTCGAACGCACCCGTCGGGCAGACTTCTCTTCTTCCTCAGCGTTTTGCGCCCTGCGCAAAGCCGTAAAGTCTTCCAGCGGAAACTTGGAATCGATAACGAGCTTCTCCCTGCTCGAGGGTAAACTGATCAGGCAATCGGGTCGCCGTCCATCATCTAGGCGCGGCTGAAAGGTATAGGCCGTCGGCGGTAACGAATCCCTTATGATCGACTCCATATGCGCCTGACCAAAAAGACCTCGCGACTGCTTATCAGCCAAAACGGCGTTCAAACTCGATAGACGACCCGAAATCTCACCC
>JAAUXV010145330.1_pt1 | contig 16904 bp, 19 predicted proteins | sample 7278181 | NCBI WGS metagenome assembly JAAUXV01 (sample SAMN14350114, study PRJNA611818) | marine sediment metagenome | isolation source: surface marine sediment (2.1m) | place: French Polynesia: Moorea | collected 2018-08
CCTGCAGAAGAAGAACTTTGCGAACGCGTACGCCTCCTTCTCCTTCATGACGTCGATTGTCCTCCAGATTTACTTCTCTGTCTATGGAAAGACATCCGCAACTTTCGGTGACGTGATCCAGGCAAGCGAGTTTATGACAATAAAAACGGCCATAAAATACATCCTTTGGGTGGGTATTGATGGAAGCGACAAACTATTTTTTTCAGGTGGGCGGCATGGCGGCTGAAGAGGCGTCCTACGACGCCGAGGGATTCCTAAGCGTCAAAAACATTGATACAAGGTGAAATCCATATTAAAAGCAATAGCTAAAAGTGCCACCGATACATTTTTTTTTGCAGTTGCCTGAACGGCCTATCCGAGCTGGAGCACCGATACGATTTGGCCGGCAAGTTTCTAGAAATCGAGTCGGGCTTTGTTTACGGCGAGGGAGGAAGAGGTTCCCCCACCCTGGAGGGGAAGAAGGAGGAACTGCTACTGGACATAATGGACTTCAACAGGGAATTCCAGGTTTGCTTCCCCGATATTGAACAGTAAAACATTCGAATTTATTTTTTTTGCAAAAATATGCAGGACACGGCGAGTTGCGTCATTTCTTCGGACATCAACGCCGAGAAAGAGCGCCTCCTGGGATTATTGGGATTATACACCGCGGCGGCCAACAAGAGACTAAGACTATTCCTATAACTTTCATTTCCTAGCTCAATTTAATAAATTCATCGCGTATAGGGGGGTTGCAAAATAAAAGGAACTGTCATATCACCGTTTCTTTTTCTTCTTCTTGCCTCCCCCGCCTCCGCCGCCTCCGCCGTCCTCCCCCAAGTATACAGAGTGCCCCGTGCTCTTCAGGTGCGAAAACAGCTTGTTTTTAGACTCAAATTCGTTTCTGCAAACGGCGCAACGCCTGTTGTTGGCTTCGGGATCACCGCCCTCTTCGTCTTCACTGTTGTCTTTCTTGGCAGGAGCAACGGGCTTTGGATTCTTGTCCTTGTTCTTTGCCCTTCTGCTCTTCTTCTGCTTGGCGGCACCTGCTGATGCTGACGGCTTCTCGCTCTCCTCCGCGTCCGCCAAGTCGCTCTCCCTCTCCTTGGCGACCTTTTCGATCATATCCTTGTTGGAGTTATCGTTCACGTTTTCTCGCTCCTCCTCGGTGGAAAGGTGATTATCCTTCTCCGCCGAAGGAATCACCCTGCCCTTCTTCTTTGTCTTCTTCTTCCTCTTGTTGCCCTTTCTGCTCTCTTCCTCCTCTTCCCCTTCGCTTTGGGACACATCCTTGGCCGTGGTCGTCGCTGCCAACGAGTCCCCGTCGGCGTCTTTGGCTTCGTCACTAGAATCTTCCAACCCGAGCTCCTTCAGGTCAATGTCCTCCCCTCCGTTCTCCTCTTCCATCATTTCCTTGAGAAGTTTGACATTCTCCAGGTGCTTCTTCTGCCTGAGGTGGCCCTGGAACGCCTTGGCGCTCCTCAGCTGCTTGTTGCAAGCCACGCAGTAGTTCTCCTCTTCCTCCTCCTCGGTGTCGTAGGCGTCCTCCAGATTCTGGAGTTCGTCCTCCAGCCTGGACATGCCGAAGGCACTCTCCTCTGTTTTAGTAGCAGCTTCCAGCATCTTGGCGCGCTCCTCTAAATGCTGCTGGCGCTTCTCCTCCGTCTTTCGGGCGTTCTCGACGATCTGAAAGGGAAAGACGGGGAAATGTTTAATTGTTGGTACTTTTATCCATACATAAATGGCCTTGTGTTTCTTCACCTTTTCCTCCAGCCTTTTGTTGAATTCCGCGATCCTCCTGTCTCTTTTCCGCACGAACTTGACAAGCTCGCGGACGAGGTCGTTGCGCTCTTTGCGGGCGGCGTCCCGTACCTGACAAACCGAATTATCAATTTATCAATCATTCGAAACATTTTACTGTATCTCCACCTTTTTGTTCTCCTTGTCCATGGCCCTCACTATTCTTCTGTTCTCTGCCTGGCGTGTGTCGTACCTAGCAAGAGAGTCGAGACGCTTAACCGATTGACCGACTATTCTCCCCACTCGTCTCACAACTCACTTGTCCAGCCAGGAGTATGACCTAGGCGTGACGTATCCGGAGAAGAATGAGTAGAACTCCTGCCAGACGTCGTCTTGGGAGCCAGAGTCGCCGAACGGAGGGTACCGAAGCACCTGAGAATTGACAAACAAAATGAGAGTATGAACATAAAATAAATATAGACTTTTCTTGCCTCGTCCGAAAACCCGTTGTCCTCCTCGCACAGCGTTGCGAAGAGCCCCCTGTAGACTGCGTAGAATCCCTTCTCCCCGTCGCCGAACCCCTTGTAGCACGATGAGGAGAAGAAGGGAAAGAGGTCCACGCCGCCGATGTCGACCTCGCCGTCGCCGCCAACGCCACCGCCCTGAACAAAAAAAATTATAGTTGTCATTTTGTCAATCAGGATGCTTTCTAAAAGAACAGGTAAATGCCTCACCTGCAGTATCGCCTCCCTGTGGGCGTCGTACCAGGCCCTCTCCTGCGGGTCCGAGAGCACCTCGTATGCCTGCTGCAGCTCCTGGAAGGCCTCCTTGGCGCGGTCAGGGCTCACGTCGCGGTTCTTGTCCGGGTGCATCTTGAGCGCCATCTGCCTGTAAGTCTTCTTGAGCTCTTCGTCGGTGGCCGTGCGGGACACGCCAAGGACGTCGTAGTGGCACCTGCGCTTCTGCGCCCCGCCGCCAGACGCCATGGTGAGGAAGGTGTTGGCGCACGTGAGCGTGAACAACTTGCGCCACTTGCTTCTTCCTGGGCTTGCGCAACACCAAAAACAGCTGTTCACGTGTGAAGAAGGTTGCGCGATTTCTTGTTTACTTTGAAGTTGTCTGCTTCCTGGTCGACCAAGGCACACGGCCTGACGGCCAAGGACCTCTTGATTGAGCAAGTTCCTCTTGGTCTACACCATGTCCAAGCCCAAGGATGACGCCTCCTCCTCCACCCTGGTGTCCGCCAGACTTGACGCGGAGGGCAACACCCGAGCCACCCCCATGTCGGCCCCTGACCGCCCCGCGCGCGGCCACGAGTACCTGGACCACACCGCCGACGTCCAACTGCACGCCTGGGGTCAGAACCTGGCCCAGGCGTTGGAGCAGGCTGCCCTGGCTATGTTCGGCTATATGACTGACCTAGATTCGGTGGAGGAGTGCTCGACACATAGGTCCGAGGCGAGGGGCCACGACCTCCAGTCTGCGCTCTTCGCCTTCCTGGACGAGTGGCTCTTCTCCTTCTCTGCCGAGCCAAACTTTGTGCCCTTCAAGGTGGACGTGCAGTATTTAAAAAGGCCAGGAAAGGTGCCAGAGGTGGGGGAGAGGGAGGACGGGGAAGGGGAGGAACCAGAGGAAGAATTCGTCATCAAATCCCTCGGGATAGGGGAAACGTTCGATCTGGAAAAGCACCCGCAGGGGACGGAGGTCAAGGCCATCACCTACTCTGCAATGCAGATCAACGAGACGGAGGAGTACGCAGAGATCTTTGTCATAGTGGACATTTGAGAAAACTAATGCTCGACGTGCTCAAAAGTGCTGTGATCTTTGCCTTACATTAACTGTATTTCAAGTTCTCCATAATACAAGTACCGCCTCTGCTGACGATAACGTTACAAAGCCCTAGGGAATTTGGAATATTTGCGCACATTTCGAATTTTTGCGGCAATTGTCACATTTTTTACTGGAATACTCTTTCTCTTTTCTTTTAAAACTGTCAAAGTAAGAATTACGCTCTCTCTTCATTGTTCGTTCCGCCTCTGTTGCTGCTGCGAGGACGTGATGCCAAAGATGTCCCTGATGTCCTGGATCCTCTGCTGCCTCCTCTGGTGCTCGGTCTGCCGCTGCCTGAAGGCCCCTGAGATCAGCTCCTTCTTCTTGTCCTGCAGCGCCAGCATCCGCTCCTCGATGCTGTCCTTCATCACGAACTTGGTGATCTGGACGTCCTTTGACTGCCCGAGGCGGTGGATGCGGTCGAAGCACTGGAACTCGGTGGCCGGGTTCCAGGCCGGGTCGAGAAGGTACATCCTGTTGCCGGCGGTGAGGTTGAGCCCGACTCCGCCGGCGCGGAGGGAGAGGAGGAGGACCCGCGGGGAGGACGGGGAGGGGTCCTGAAACTGGGCCACCACCTCCGAGCGTTCCTTGGTGCTCATGGTGCCGTCAAGGCGGACGAAGGAGATCTTGTCCTCCCTCAGGAGGGGCTGCAGGATGGACAGGTAGCTGGTGAACTGCGAGACGACTACGCACTTCTCCTCCGGGAAGTCCCTGCTGACTCCCTTGAGCTCCCTTAGGACGGCGTTGACCTTGGTGGAGCTCACGTCTACCGTGATGTCGTGGAAGGGATCCCTGTTGGAGGAGGAGGAGCCCTCTTCCTCGTCGTCGTCATCCTTGGCAGCCTCCACCAGCTCGTTCTTCTTGATGTCCGTGCGGCAGAGCGGGCAGCGGGCGGGGGGCGGACGAGCAGAATCGATTACCTAAATGTTTGCATAGAGTTTAAGAAATCTATGTGATTTCAGGAAACCAATATTCTTACTTGCGTGATGCAGGGCCTGCAGTAGGCGTGCGCGCACGGAGTGATGACGGGCATGTTGAACTCTGACAGGCAGATTGAGCACTCCTCCGAGAGGTCGTCCGACCCGCCTCCCTCCTTGAGCATCTTCCTAAGCTTCTCTGCCAACTCCTTGTTTCTCTGCGCGACGTCTGGCCCCACCGCCCCCGCCTCAGCCTCCTCTTCTTGTCTAACCAGCTCCATAATCTCGTTGAAGGCGCCCTCCTCCCTCATGTTCCTCCAGTCCACGGGGAGGAGCTCCTCGTGGCAGCAGATCTGCCTCAGGCGCATCATGATGGCGAAGACGTGCGCGTAGTTGTTCAGGAGCGTACCGCGGCGGAGGAATCTCATGATGATCTCCCTGCCTTTGGTCTCGTACGCCTTGTAGATGGTCTTCTCCTCCTGGGTGAACTCGAGGTGCTTGATCCTCACCTCCTTCTTGGGCAGCTTGACCAGCGGCTGCCCGTTCACCTCGTCCTCCTTGGTGCGGCGCAGGCAGACGGCCTCCACTACCGTCTGCAGACGCTGGACGCCTCTAGGGTCCCCGTTCTTGACGGGCCTCTCGATGTCGTTCCGGAAGGTGTTCCGGCTGGACGCGTAGGGCTCGAACTTGAGCCAGAGCAGCAGCGACCACAGCTCCCCTAAGTTGTTCTGTATCGGTGTGCCGGAGATGATCCACCTCCTCTCCGCCATGAGCATCCCGGCCGCCTTAGCCGCCTTGGTGTTGCTGTTTTTGATGCCGTGCCCCTCGTCTAGGCACACCCTCAGCCACTTTGTGCCCAGCAGAGGCGAGTGTGCCCTGGCCCCGAACTCGGCCGACAGGGTGCCGTAGGTGGTGAGCACCACGTCCTGGTCGGCCAGCGCCGTGCTGAACTCCGCCTTGGACTGGCCGTAGTGGACGAAGACGCGGACGTCCACCCTCCGGTCCACGTGGTGCTCGATCTGCTCGATCCAGTGGGTGAGCAGAGAGGCCGGGGTGACGACCAGAGTGGCGCCTGGCCGCTTGCCCTTCAGAGAGGGCTTGCTGGGCGGGAGCAGCAAATTCTTCCTCTGCTCCGGAGTCAGCTCGGGGGCGCCCATCAGGTCCTTGTTCAGCTCGGAGGCGCTTGGCTTCTTGGGAGTCTTTATAACGTCCTCCTCTTCGGGAACCTCTAAATCGGGGAGCTCTTCCTCTTCGTCGGAACTGACTTCGAAACTTTCTTGCACACGACGACGGACCTTGCTCTCTTTCGACGGCTCTCCACCGCCGTTCATCTTTCTTTTCTTGGACTCTCTTTCACACACTTCCTCTTCTTCCTCGTCTTCGCTGGATATTACGGGTACAGCCCCGTCGGTGTTGAGCTTCGGCCTGAACCTCTCCATCCGCTCAGCCTCCGTCATGTTTATGTACTCCTCGTCGTCGCTCAGGCCGTCGTTGTGGTGAACGGCCTTTTCGTCACTCTTCTGTTTCTTCTTCTCCTGTTGCTGTTGAGGACTGTCGTTAGAGCTGTTGGTGTTGTTCAAGAGGTCGCTGTCCTTGACGCCGAGCCTCTCTGACAGGCTGCCTCCCTTGCTCTTGTCCTCGTCCATGAGCATTGAGTCGAACTCGTCCGGAGAGTCGTCGCCGGAGAGCAGGCTCTCGTCAATCTGGGCGAGGTCCCGCGCGATGGCCGCCTTGGTGGAGGAGGATCCGGCCTTGGGCGTGATCGGGGCGGACATCTTGGCCAGCACCTCAGCTTCGGCCCTGTACTTGGCCGACTTCACCTTCTGCTTAGTATCCTTCTTCCTACCCATGAGCTTGGCCAGGCTAAGGCCACCGACAGGGTGGAAGGAGGCCGACGGAGCCTTTCTGTCTCCTGCAGCCTCGTCCTCATCATCGTCTCTGCCTTTGCCATTCTTGTTAAAAGATGAGGTCTCCGCGCCGAAGCGAGACTTTTGCGGTAGATACTTCAGCACGTTTTTGTCCAGCCTTCTGGCGAAGTCGTACCTTGGCCTGGCCAGCGGCCGCCCGTCGTGGAAGTTGGTCATGATCAGGGCCAGGACCGTCAGTGTCTTTCCCAGCCCCATGTCGTCAGCCAAGATGCCTCCCGAAACGCCAACGTTGCTGGCGTTCTCCCGGTTGGACATCCAGGCCAGGGCGTACATCTGGTGGGGGTAAAGGCGGGTGCGGATCGCCTTGCACGCCTGCATGTGCTGACCGGTGGCGTGAAGCTTGAGCGAGTTCTCAAACATTGACCTCATCTTGATAGTGACCTTGTCGTCGTCCAGAGAGTAGGTGGACCCCCTGGATGGTGGACCTGCCCTGCTGCGTCGTCCTCTGCCGCCGCGGGGCGCGGGGAAGTCCCCGTCGCTGTCTTCTCCGGACACCTCGTAGGCTTGACTGCTGCTACTGTCGTTGCCGTCGTCGCTTTCGCCGTAGTCGCTGGAGACCACCACCACGGAAGCGTCGGCGGCATCTGGGGAGTCCAAGATCATGTTGGCAGCGCCGGCCACAGCCTCGGCCGTAGGGGGCGAGGAACGTTCCCAGCTTGTGCCCCTCCTTCCTCCTCCCCTCCTTCCAGCGGCGCGACGGCCGCGGCCTCCCCTACGGCCTCCTCTTGAACGGCCTCGGCGGCCTCTCCCTGCTCCGCTGCTGCTGTTGCACGCATCCGCCGCCCTCTCTCCGCTGCTCCCCGACCTTGACCTTGACCTCGACCTCGACGTGGCCGCCGCCTGCGTGGTGACCCTGGCGGCGGCGTTGGAGACCGCTGCGGCCGCGCTCGATGCTGCCGCGGCGGCGCTGGTCATCGCCGCCGCGGCTGCCTCGACGTCGCCGCGGACGGAGGAGGCCACTGCCTCGGCCACCGTCCTGGCCGCCTCCCTCAGCTGGTTCCCCGCTGGCACCAGGCTCTCCCTGATTGCCCTCTGCAGATCCTCCTCCTCCCTCCTCCTGCGCTCCTCCTCCTCCGCCCCCGCCGTGGCAAGGCTCTGCTCGAGTGCCGCGCGGAGGTCCGTGTCGCCATCCTCGTCCTCATCCTCATCCTCGCCGCTGCTGATGGGGACGGCGTTGGCGACGAGGATATCCCGGTTGGCCGCGGCGGCGGCGGCGGGAGGAGGAATCTGTGCAACAGGGTCTGGAACTGAACGACAAAAAAACTTAAAAAGTACAGCACATGAATGGTAGATGACAATATTACAAGAAAGGTAACCAACGTAACTTAATTATTTGACAAGAAACTAATCATACATGGTGATTCTGTAGGTTTCCCAAAATTCAAAAAACGTTTCCTGTCCTCCTCTCACCTGCTGGCGCCACTTCCTGCTGCTGCTGGACACCTGCTGCTGCTGGCCCGCCGCCCCTGCCGCCGCGCCCGCGACCTCCACGACCGCGGGCCTGGCGACCTCGACGGGTACGAGCCATGTCAGGACATTTAAAATTACGATTTTGTTTAGCAAGAGCACTTCGCCTTCGCCTTCGGTTCCTCTCGATGTTTTTTTCTTTTTTTTCCCGGCGATTTGTTTTTAGTGATAGAGCCGATGTCATTTTGTGCTTGAATAATTGAAGGCGATAATCGACGCATCAAAAGCTTTCAATATTCAGAAGAGTTTTAGAAAATCAAAGAATCCGGCAAGAATCCAATTGATATATTGTGTTCTAAAGGACCGCTAAGTATTTTTGTTAAAAAGTGAACATATTCCATCTCGTATTTCATTACTTGCATTGGGTACACTACTAAATTAGAGCAAAATTTTCAGGGGAGTAATTTGTTAAACAATATGCAATCAAAGAAAGCTTTATTGAACGTGTTTGCTGATGTTCTCAATTACTGTGAAAGTCATATTCTACTAGAATTAAACAAACAATCGTAGAGGGGGAGAATTATTCAAAGGAAAACAAGACGTAATCAATTTATTTTGACATGAAGTTGGGAGAAAACATAATTTGACCTTGCGCCTTTTTTACTGGATGAGCCCCCTGGAACTACGTGAAAATACAAAACAAAAGACACTTCAGTCTTCAACTTCTCGTTGTCGGTCAGGTTGATCCCCACGCTTGCACCCACGTCCGTGTCCGTCCAGACCAGTATCTCCTCCCGTCCATCATGGGTCGAGCGTCCAAGGACAAGCGCGACGTGTACTACCGCCTGGCCAAGGAGGAGGGCTGGAGGGCCAGGAGCGCATTCAAGCTCATGCAGATCGACGAGGAGTTCAAGATCCTGGGCGCGGACGTGCGCAGGGTGGTGGACCTGTGTGCCGCCCCGGGGTCCTGGAGCCAGGTGCTGGCCAAGAGGCTCATCCTGGAGCGAGAGGAAGAGGAGAGGGCCAGGACTAAGATCGTGGCGGTGGACCTTCAGGCCATGGCGCCGCTGCCCGGGGTGACCCAGCTGCAGGGGGACATCACCAAGGTGTCGACGGCGGAGAGCATCGTGGCGCACTTTGAGGGGGACAAGGCGGATCTGGTAGTGTGCGACGGAGCACCGGACGTCACAGGCCTGCACGACATGGACGAGTGAGCAAACGTACACCAACCACTTGTTATTATTATCGATGACCAAGTATGGGATGGGGAATATATGTTTGAATGATTTTAATTTTCAAATGTGAAACTTTTGTATAATTTATTTTTTAGCAGTTAGGAATTTTTAAAAAATGTTATACGGAAAAGACATTTGTCAGCATTGAACATGTCGCGATTTTGTTGTCCCTCCTAGGTACATCCAGGCCCAGCTCCTGCTGGCCGCCCTGAACATCACCACCCACGTGCTCAAGCCTGGCGGCGCCTTCGTGGCCAAGATCTTCCGCGGCAAGGACGTCACCCTGCTCTACTCCCAGCTGCGACTCTTCTTCTCCGACGTGGTGGCCGCCAAGCCCAGGTCCAGTCGAAACTCCTCCATCGAGGCCTTCGCAGTCTGCAGGGGCTACTCCCCGCCGGAGGGATTCACTCCCACCATGGTCAACCCGCTGCTGGACCACTCTTACACCGACTTCAACCAGCTGGAGGGACCCAACAGGATCATCGTGCCGTTCCTGGCGTGCGGGGACCTCTCGGCCTACGACTCGGACATGTCTTACAACTTGGAGGAGGACTACCAGTGGCGGCCGCCAACGCAGGCGCCCATAGACCCGCCCTACAAGACTGCCATCGCAGAGAGGAGAGGGGAGAAAACGAAAGACGACGGGAAAGATACTCCGAGGTCTCAGCCTTCGGCCGAAGAAAAGGCGTGAAAGATGTGATAGCAGCATGCTGACTTTATTTTCCAAATACAATGTTTCCCCGGACTGTACAAAAGAGGGGTTTTTTTTACATTTCACCCAGTGATGACTCTCCTGGCGTCTATGAACGCCTCCTGGCTGTCGACGTCGTCGCTGGTGTCCCAGCTCCTGTCGTACTGGAAGCCGTTCTGCACCGAGTTGTACCAGACCATGATGCCGAGCAAGTCCTGCCTCTTGACCTCGTCGGCTAGCGTGGCGATGTCCTCCGGGGCGCTGATGCCTTTACTGCCCACCAGGATGGACCCGTAGGGCACATCCACAGTGATGGGGAAGCCCTCCCACTGCTGGGTGCCGTGGGCGTAGTTCTCAACGTAGTCAAGGGAGAGAGTGCCCTCGTAGACCATGATGCCGACCGAGTCGGCCAGGTCGTTGGAGGAGCCGCCGGGGTTCCAGGACTCGTTGATGCTGTACAGAGAGAGAAGGGCGGAGATGTCAAACAGACCGTTTGGAGTTGATGCTATACTGCTATACTGTGAGTCAACGATTATAGCGGTAAAACGGTAGGAATTACTTACACTTCGATCTCTGCCGCCACCTGCGGATAGCCAAAGGTGGGCTGGGCCACGATAAAGTCCGGAGCCAGCTCCCTCAGCCTCTCGATGAAGTAGATGAGGTTCTCCCCCGCCCCCGGGGCGTCCCCTGCGCCGCTCTCGATGTCCAGGTCGATGCCGTCCGCGTTGTACTTGAACCTCCAGTCTGCCACCTCCTCGGCCATGGCCTCGGCGGCCTCGCGAGACTCCAGCCACTCCCACGGGTTGGGGTCCACGCTGTACTGGTAGCCGCCCACCGCGAACATGATGACGGTGTCGCACGGCACAGAGCCCGGCTCGTCGGTGCAGCGGCTGGAGGCTAACTTCAAGAAAGTGCTGAGGGGGAAAATCCATATCCGAATTAATTTCTTTCGTAGATTATTTTTCGAGAAAGCCTGAATATCAAAATATTTTTCATTTTTACTTGATTTTTGGGAAAAGTCATTGCAACTCTAGCTGTACCAATGTACTGTACGGTACAGCTAGAGTCAGCTACAATTAGTTGTAGCCTGTCTTTCGACTTTTTTAGTTATTGGTTTAAGATTATTGCTCTTGCTTGCACTATTTTTTTCTCACTTTGGGACCTGCATGGTTGCCGGGTTGATGAAGCAGAAGAACAACACGTTTGCCGCCTCCTGCTGGTACTCGTACAGCGCGGGCTCCCACTCCGCCTCAGTCCCGAATCCCTCCTCGGTGTCGTCCGCAAGGGTAATGTAGAAGCCGAGGATCTTCTCAGGCCACCTGTGAGAAAATTATTCTTACTCCTTTTACTTCTTTCGACAATTTAGTTTTTTGCCTTGGGTGATCAGAGGGCTCCCTCGAGGTGGTGGTGGACGTGGTGGTGGAGGTTGCTGTTGCGGTGGTGGTTCTTGTTGTAGTTGTGGTCGCCGTGGTTGTCGTAGTTTTGGCAGCCGTCGTTGTAGTGTCGTCGTCCCCTCCGTCACTGGCCGTCGTCGTTTCACCGTCGTCTTCAGCGGTGGTGGAGGTCTCCCTTGCTGTGGTTGTAGCCGTTGTGGTGGTGGTGGTGGGAGGGGCAGTTGTCGTAGAAGTTGCAACCGTGGTGGTGTCCTCGTCCTCGTCGTCCCCGTCGCAGTCCTTTGGCGGCTGGTCAGGGTCGTCAACTAAAGACAGAAATGATATTAAAACATTTTCCCGCCAATTCTCGTGGGAAATGGCGCAAAAAGCGTTCTTACTGGACCCGTCTGGCCTGGGCCTGGCGCCGCAGTCCACGTCGTCCTCGAACTCGCATGCTAGGTCGCACTCTGCGAAGAGCTCCGTCTGCGGGCAAGCCGTCACGTATTTGATGTAGCTGACCTCCTCCCCGTCTCCGCCCGGGTCGCCGCGCTGGCACTGGATGAAGTTCTGGCAGGCGTCGGGGTCCGGGAAGATGCCCTCCGTTTCGCACTCGAAGTCGGCGCGGGTAGACCCCACCAAGAGGGCGAGCAGGCACAGGAACCTCATCATGGCGATGAAATACTCAAATGAGCTCTCCCGGATCTACCTAGAGAGACGACTGATGATCGGTGTCGTAAAACATACAAATTATGTAGATCGGTCATCTCCGTGTGAAGAATAGATAAGAATTCGTCTCATCATTTTGGGGGATGTCCACAAACGCATTGATCGCCTCTCTCGAGTGTCCGAACCGAATTGTCTTGTTCCCTCCTTATCAATCATGCGAACGCCTTTTCTCTTTCGTCACCTACAGTAGAACAATTATTGGGCCACGGGATTCTGCATCTGTCATCTTTCAAAGTTGCATATAATTGATGCATGTTACATAAAAAGGGCATTTAGTATGCGAAAATTAACGTATCTACAAATGTATAAGCGCTGAGAAGCCTAGCATACGTCCATGGAAAGTAAGGGGGAAGAAATTTGCACAATTTACAAGAACTCTGTAACACTGCCTGTTGATGTGACGTCAATACTCAATTCCGTATACGCGCGTATGGATCGACGATTCTGGGGAAATCATGTTATACAAATTTGTCGTCATGTCGTTGAATTTTAACGCCAGATGACATATTTTCTTTCTTGCACTACAAAGAGCCAAGATATATCATCAACATATTGTAAATAGCAGTAGAAAATATATCGTATTTTTCAAGAAAAAATGTGTCTGGAAAGTTTGAAAAGCTTTCAAATGCCAGCAAGAGCATCCTTCTTTAAAAATCCCCAGCACGCAACTTTTGTTTCAATTCGGCGGCGGCGGAATTGTGTCTACGTATATCTCATCTACTTCCCCCCCCCCCTCCTCCCCCTCTTGGTTTTAGCACCACAGTACGTGAGTTGGGTTCTCGTGTACCTGCGCCGCTGCCTCCTCCATTTTTTCCGCGGCTGCGAGGCCTACCATGGAGCGGAGTTCTTTCTTCCCCGGCGGCGCCGGCGATCGAGGAGGGGGAACAGAAAGAGCTTGCTTGCTGGGTACGTTGGATGGATGTGGTGGATGTGGGGGATTTGGGGGAGCGGGAGGTATGCGGTTTGGTATGGCATGGATGGGAAAGGATAGAGGGAGGGGGAGGGGGAGAAGCTTTACAGCTATCTACGTCGCACTGGTGCCACAGAGGTGAAGAGGATGAAAAAAGAATTTTCCCTGGAAGAAATTTCGGAATGCTCTAGACCATAGACCATGCACTAGTAGTTCATATTCAGGTTCTTCCAAATTTTCAGAAAAAGGTTTTTTGACGTGCTGAAAGCTTACTTTCAGAGCTGAAGGTACATTCGAACCTACATCCTCTCCCCCCTTCAAATTGAAGGGAAACGAGCGTAGTTCCTTCCCCACCTCCCTGCCTAGTTTAAAGCCCTTCTTTCCCCCCTCCTCTGTTCTCTTCCGCTCCTCCTCCTCCTCCTCGTCGTCGTCGTTCTCTTCCGCCATCGCCGCAGTTCCGCCGTCCGCCGTGCATGTGAGGAGTGTGTGTAAGACAGTGCCCTCTTCCCCCTCTTTTCCACCTTGCCTGCATGGTACGTAGGCTGCCTGGATGGCTGCCTCCTGATCTTTCCGTCTTTCTTTCTTTCTCCCTCCTCGCAAGATGCACAGGTAGCGGGAAAAATCTCCTCCTCCTCCTCCTCCTTTTTCCTCGGTGCGTGGCGCGGAGACGGAGGAGGAGGAGGAGGAAGTGGAGAAGGAGGAGGAGGGATCTTTCCTCCGTGGCCACATACATAGGTGTGCCTCCCCCCCCTCCCCCCTGCTCGGCTTGTAGGCCGATCCGGCGCCCCCTTCAATCCCCCCTTTTCGCTATTGTACGGAGGCAGGGTGAGGTGAGGGCGCCTTCCTCCTCCTCCTCCTCCTCCGTTCGTTCCCCCAGTGCCCCATCTACGTGTCTCACCTCCTCTCAGCTCAGGCCGCCTATGCCGCCGCCGCCGCAGGTTCAGTCCCCTTTTGACAGCCAAGGTGAACTCTTTTTATTGGCCCGTCCGCCTTGCCCAGGTCCGTACAGGCGCCGGCACAGTCCGGTGCAATGCATGATTTGGCAAGGGTGAAGTGTCACGACCGACGGCCAGCATCGACGCCGGTGTGAGTGGAAAAGGGATATTCCCCATATCGGAGGAAAAGAGGACTTCCAAAAACGAGAACAAATCCCTCCGTTCTGTGCGCTGAAGCTACTACCACTGCTGCTGCTGCTGCTGCTGCGCCGCCCCCGCCAGTTCCCGTTGCGGGCAGCGCCAGCGCCGACCAACAACAGGTGGCGCCGACTTCCTAATTAGCCCCAAAACACACGGAGGAAAACACGCACCAAACACCCTCCATGATGGACGGCTTGGGCGAGTTGTTGGAGTCTCCCTTCGGGGGCAGCGCCGGCAGGGTCTACTCACAGTCGCTCTCCACCTCCTCCACCTCTTCCTCCTGCTCCTCACTCGCCTCCTTCTGGGAGCCAAAGAGGATCCTAAACCAAATCACACTCATCAACGGGGAGAAATTCTTGCTGCAAGTAAGAGGAACACGTTAATTTCCCTCGAAATAATGTGTCACTCAATCAAAACTATTTTTGTTTTCTCAGGACAACAGCGGTTCCGACGAGTGGTCCGACGATGCCGACGACGCCCTCTTCAACTCTGGCGGCGACGGCGGCAGCCGCAGCTCCTCCCCCTCCCCCTCCTCTGGCGCGGGAGACGCCGTTTCCTCCTCTTCCTGTCACAATAACCTGGCCCTCCTCCACAGCCACCCAGCCCTGGAGAGCCTCGTCAGCTTCACCACCGTCAAGGAGATGATCAACCTCCAGGTGCTGCTGCAAAAGCAGGACCAGAACACACACCCAAACAACCAGCAAAGGACATCTTCAGCACCTGCAGCATCCAGTGCTTCCTCGAAAAAGTGAGAAACCTCCCCTTTTAGTGAATGCCAACTTTACAAAATATATGTGTGTGTGTTTTCCCTTTTCTTCAGACCTGCTGCTCCAAAGCTCTTTGACCAAGGAAGTGGCAAGGGAACATCTGGAGGCAGTGGTGGTGGAACAACGCCTTCATCAACAGGGAGCGGAATATCGCTGCTGAAGACTGCTTTGACCCTGCAGAAGAAGAAACAGCAGCAGCAGCAGGAGAAGCCCTTCGCCCAGGTGTTTGTGGAGTGCAACAACAACAACAACACTCCACTCCCCTCGTCCTCCGTCTCGCCTCCCCTGACAGACTCTGACTCCCTGGATACACTTGGAGCGGGAGGAGGCAGGATCCCGGTGTCCAAGCAGGAGTTCGTACAATCCCAACAGCAGCAGCAACAACAACAGCAACAACAACAGCAACAACAGCAACAACAACAACAGCAGCAGCAGCAGCAACCTGCTGCGGCGAATTCGTTAGCGTCAGGGGTGGCGACGGCGCTACACGTGTACGCCCTCACCACGAGGTAAAACGTTCGTTCTCTTGCGAAATATTTTGAACTAACAAAGCTCATCACCAAAGATATAGCACAAAACGTTCGAAATGGCTAACTTTGCTTATTCTAAGTTACTTTACTGTACTTTTTTTTTGCAGAAATCCTTCGAGTAAAAAACTTGGGTCCCTATCCAAGCGATTCCCTCCCTCCTCCAACCCTGGGCAGTCTTCTTCTTCCTCCTCCTCTTCCTCTTCAAAGCACCTTCACCACTGCCACATCTGCCGCAAGGGCTTCAAGGACCGCTACTCGGTCAACGTCCACGTGCGCACCCACACCGGAGAGAAGCCATTCTTCTGCCCGCAGTGCGGAAAGGCCTTCAGGCAGAAGGCGCACCTGGCAAAGCACGCGCAGATGCACCTGGCAAAGGAGTGAACAACAGTAGGTGTCATTCTCGCTACGTAGAGAAAAATTCAAGAAAAAGTACCTTTTGTTGAGATTGCTAAACCCCGATTGTCAAGATTTTTTAGCTCTGTTACAATGAAATGTTGAAGCGAAGGCTAGGTACTCGAAAGTTGAAAAGTAGCTGCTCAGAAATTTTTTTTCCTCCTGTTTAAAGCAGCAGGATATTTGTTGGAAAGAGTTTACACGAACACAAATTAGAACACGTCATTTGTCAAAATTATTTTGCTTTTCGAGTCTGCTGCTCGGGCGAACTAGCATTCGATTTTAGCCAAAATGTTGAAATTTAAATCGTTGAAAAGAAAAATATGACCAAGAATAGAAGAAAATTGTTGAAAAAAGGCATGCAGCAAGGAATGAACCTGATGATATTTTCATACCCACACTATCATAGAATACCCAAAGGTGCTAAAGAGTATGAATACGTTGAGACGATCGCCCCCCCCATCACAAACAGAAAATAGCTTTATGATCCAATTAGACTAAAAATAATTGCACAAATTCGGAACAAATTCCATGATCATACCCCCTCCCCTTGTTTAGATCGCCCGGTGGTCTTTTTGTGCCTTGTCGTAGTTGCTACAATACTCGTTACCAGAATCGAATCGACTCTCTTGTTACGTACTCTATTCTTGTTACATGTAATACGGAATGTTGAATAAATGCTTAATGATTCGAAACAATGTCCAACGAAGATCGGCATTTCAGACGTCCCGGGGGCCTGTCAAAAGAAGAAAGGCCCTTGGTAGCTTGGGCCTGGGCAAAGAAAGGCAGGATTGGTTGGTTGCTTTCTCTTCCCCCTTTCCAAAGCTGGCTGGCTGGCGCGGGCCTTTTGGACTTTCTCTACCATAAGCCCAGCTGATTGTGAGCACCGTAGTACATGTATACGGTATACCATGTCCCTAACGTTTAGGAAATGTGCATGTAAGAAAATGTGAAGACGAAACCTTGACAATGCTGCAAATCGTCCTACTGACCATTTTTGCCTCGTCGGTGGGGGTGGTCTGTGCTGGGGGTGGCCTGGGAGGAGGAGGCCGCTTCGTCTATGACCTCGACTGGTTCGAAGGGAGCGAGGACGGCAGCAGTGAGCTTTGTTTTTTTTCTATTGTCGACACATTTCATAGGGCTCATATTTAAAGGTCTACTAGAGGAGGCAGAATCCCTCCTCCACGACTCCAATGGTTTTTCGACTAGGCGATCCGATTATTCCCGCCTTGTTGAGGAGGAATCCCTGTCCCGATTGGAGACCTGCTTGTCTGCCGACCGCCACCGGAGGAAGTTGGAGAGCTACGTCAGCGCATGCTCGCACTCTTGCCAGGGAACGGAG